>Ga0335397_10011017_pt1 | contig 11168 bp, 8 predicted proteins | sample MAT04_FD_205740 | JGI IMG/M metagenome (GOLD analysis project Ga0335397, IMG submission 205740) | Freshwater microbial communities from Lake Fryxell liftoff mats and glacier meltwater in Antarctica - MAT-04 (spades assembly) (version 2) ...
GCCGATGGCGCCGCTCGTCAGCCATTCCTTGACCTTGAGAAAACGCGGCATGCCGCGCCGGTAAAAGGCGACGAACAGGCGAACGCCGTTCTTGGCGCAGACGTCGACGATGTCCTGGCACTCGGCAAAACGCATGGCCATCGGCTTTTCGACATAGACGTGCTTGCCGGCGTTGGCCACCTGCAGCGACAGCGCCCGGTGCGAGGACGGCGGCGTCGCAATATAGACCGCATCAATATCCTGGTCGGCGAGCAATTCGTCGACGCTGTCATAGACCCGGGGAACGCCGTGGCGCTCAGCGTACGAGCGCGCGATCTCGGTTCGCCGGCTGGTGAGCCCGGCGAGCGTCGAGTGCTGTGCCTTGTAGAGGCCGGGACCGCTCTTTACTTCAGCGACCGAACCGCAACCGATCATCCCCCAACGAATCGTTTTCATCGTTGTTCTCCGGCGAGAAGGCTGACGCGGACCTTGACGACGACCTTGCGCATCGCCGCCGGCTCGCCGACCGCGCAGCCCGGGCGATGCACGTCGCTCGGGAAGAAGACGGCAAAACTGCCGGGCGTCATGATGATCGTCGACTCGTTTTCCATCGCTGAATAAAAGACCAGGTCGCGCGCTGCGGACAGATCCTCGGCGACGACGTTGTTGCCCGTTTCGCTGGCAAAGCCGATCGCTTCACGGCCGTGCACGAGATACTGCACGTCGATGTACTGGCGGTGGACTTCGGGGCGCGTCTCGGCAAAGGTGCTGGTCGTCATGTCGATGACTTGGACATAGATATCGCGGCCATGCAGGTCGTAATTGCCTGCCGGCAAGGCGGAAAAATCGGTTTGCTTAAGATGGCTGACGGCGGTCCTGAGCGGTCGCGGAAGCCAGGCGAAATCCGTATCAAGATCCTTGACGTGACCGAAAATCATTAGCGTTTTTCCTTTGGCGTATAGCCGCATTGTGGTCTCACTGCGGCGACGATTCGTTTGTTACGCACAGCGCGCGGACCCCTGCGCCAACTTGTATAGTAGCGTCCAAAAAAACCGCACGCAAACACTGCGCGAGGGCACCCATAAGATGTAACGGTACCCTAGCGAAGGCCTTGCTGCGGTGGACTTTCGTCCGCAGGCGTCGCTGTCAATCGGCGCCCAATTGCATCGCGTCCTGCGCGCGGCGATCATCCGCGGCGACCTCGTTCCCGGCCAGGCGATTTCTGAAATCGACATGGGAAAGCGCTTCTCGATAAGCCGGCAACCGGTGCGCGAAGCGTTCATCAAGCTCGGTGAAGAACGGCTGCTCGAAGTACGCCCGCAACGCGGCACTTACGTACGCAAGATTTCGGTCAAGGAAGTGCTCGATGCAAGGCACTTGCGCGAAATCATCGAAGTATCGATCGTTCGCGAAGTGACCGAGCAGCACCAGCCGGCGCTGATCAAAGTGCTGCGCAAGATCGTAGCGCAGCAGAAGGGGGTCAAGATCGGCGACAGTCGCGGCTTCCTCGCGCTCGACGAAGAACTGCACCGGACGCTGGCGCTGAGCGCCGGACGCGAGTACGCCTGGCGCGTCATCGAGAGCATCAAGGCGCAAATGGACCGCGTGCGCTTCCTGAGTTACGACTTCTCGTCGCCGCGCAGCGCGCTCGTTTCCGAACACGCGGCTATCGTCGACGCCATCGAATCGGGCGACCCCGGCCGCGCCAGTAGCGAGATGACGAGGCACCTGCGCGGGATTCTCACCTCCCTGCCGCCGATTGCCAAACGCTTCCCCGAGTATTTCGTCGATGGTTGAACGCCGGTTCAGCACAGTCGCGACTGCAGCGTGAAGTGCCGGCGCGGCGACGATTTGCCGCTCGGCGGGCGGGGATACCGACTTCGACGTGTCCGCTGAGGGCATGTCGAAAAATTGAGCAGCGCGCCGAAACCCGAACTCGTTGGGAGCGTTCTCATTTGACGGACAGTCCCGCTAAATGAGAACACAGCCTAGATAGTCCTGGCGGTTAAGCCCGTGGTGTTGCCCTTGGAGGGGAAGGCGCCACCGTGGTCGAAGAAAACGGTGCCGGGTAATCAAAGAGCCTCGCTCAATTTACACGCTTTGCTTCTGCGATCTCGGGCGGAGACGCATTGCCCTTCTGCTCCGCCAGTTCAACTGGCCGGCCAGTAAATGCTAGCGTGCCGGTGGCGGAACGACGATCACGGTGTCACCACCCGTTTTCCCTTTCTCACCCGTCGCACCGGTAGTTCCAGCAACCCCGGCCGAACCGGCCACTCCGGTGTCGCCCGTGCTGCCGGTGGCGCCGGTTGAGCCGGTTGAGCCGGTGTAACCCGTGGATCCGGTTGCTCCGGTCAGTCCCGGGGCGCCGGTGGGGCCGGCCGGGCCTGGAACCGGAACGGTGACCACCGTCGCGGGAACCACGGGTGCGGGTTTGTTGCATGCGCCGAGCGCCAGAACGATCAGCACGCTTGAAAACAGGGTTGCGTATTTCATGAGATTTCCTTTGGTTTGACGAGAACACGAAGCCGGAAAGTCTCGCGGTCGCCGGAAAGTGCAAGCTCAGGATAGGCGCAGGCCGCGCATTCTTCAGTTCGGTAGCCCACGAAGCAGCGGGCGCCCCCACGCATACTGGCCGCGATCGACGCAGGACCGCACGTACTTCCCGCATTCCCCGAAAAGCGGTCCGTTTTATACGCCGTTGGCGCTCGCAAGACTCGGCATGACAGTGAGGACCAACACGCGCGTCACCGATTGCACGGCCGGCGCGGTGATCCTCACGCGTTAGCGCCCGCTGACCCAAGGGATGTAAAAAAACCCCGGACGGCGCCGGGGTTCTCTGCTTGTTTCGCTGATCGAATGTTCGGGCTCAGAACGGAATGTCGTCGTCCATATCCTCGAAGCTCGGGACCTTCTGGCCGGGGGCCGTAGCCCGCGCCGGCTGCGCCGGTTTCGATGGCATGCTGCCGCCGTATTCGGCTTCGCCCTCCGACGATGAAGCGGAACCGCGACCGCCGAGCATCTGCATTTCGCGGACGTCGATCTCTGTCGTGTAGCGCTCCTGGCCTTCCTTGTCCTGCCATTTGCGCGTCCGGATCCGACCTTCGACGTAAATTGACGAACCCTTTTTGAGGTATTGCGAGACGATCTCGGCAAGCTTGCTGCGAAAAACAAGTCGATGCCACTCGGTCAGTTCCTTCTTTTCGCCGCTAACCTTATCTTTCCAAGACTCGGAAGTGGCAATGGTCACATTCGCCACCGGGTCACCATTCGTCATGTACCGAATTTCGGGGTCTTTCCCAAGATTGCCGACGAGAATCACTTTATTGACCGAAGCCATATTGCCTCCATGAAAGGGGTATTCAAGTGCCGATTATAAACCGGCGGATTAGAAACGTCTTCCCGCACGACACTCGCCGGCACCATCGCCTCCTGGCAAAATTTATGCCGGCCGACTATGAACGCGCGACGGCGGCGCGCTCATCGAGCCAGCCAGCCCCAGCCACATCAGTGCGATGACACCGCCGACGATGAAAACGGCGTCGCCGCTGACGTTTTGCACGAGGTATCCGCCAAGCCAGCCGCCGGCGAACAGCCCGGCCGCCTGCGTCGTGTTATAGACGCCGAGGGCAAGGCCGCGCAGCTGCGCCGGCGCAAAGCGCGAAATCAACGAGGGCAACATCGCCTCGAGTATGTTGAACGCGACAAAGAAGCCAAGGACGAGCAGCGTGAGCAGCACGAAATTGGCGCGACCGAATGCGAAACCCACTTGGGTGAGTAGCAGCAACGCCACGGCGGCGACGAAAACCTCTTTCACGCGCGCCCGGCGCTCGGCGTAGATGATCGCCGGAACCATCAATACAAACGACACGAGGACTGCCGGCAGGTAGATTTTCCAGTGCGCCGAGAGCGGGAGCCCGCCGACCGATGTCAATGCCGACGGAATGACGACGAACATCGCCATCTGCATGAGATGCAGCGAGAAGATGCCGAAGTTGAGGCGCAGCAGCTGCGGGTCGAGCAGCATCTCGGCGTGACCAACGCCGCGCGAGGGGACGAGCGCCGGCGCGGGCGGCACAACGCGGGTGACGACAACGATGGCGAGTAGCGAGAGCACGCCAGTCGCGACGAAAAGTCCTGACAGACCGATCAGCGCGTAGAGCATCGGCGCAAAGACCAGCGAGCCGGCAAAAACGACGCCGATCGACGAGCCGATCATGGCCATGACCTTGGTGCGATGCTGCTCGCGCGTCATGTCTGCGGCGAGCGCGGTGACCGCCGCCGAGATCGCACCGGCGCCCTGCAGGATGCGTCCGGCGATGACCATGTAGATGTCGTCGGCAAAGGCAGCGACGAAGCAGCCGAGGGCAAAGACGAGCAGGCCGAAAACGATCACCGGTTTGCGCCCGATGCGGTCGGACGCGATGCCGAAGGGAATCTGGAAGATCGCCTGCGTCAGCCCATAGGCACCGAGCGCGATGCCGACCAGCGTCAGGTTGTCGCCGCCGGGCAAACGCTGTGCGGCGACCGAAAAGACCGGCAGGATGAGAAACAGGCCGAGCATGCGCAGGGCGAAAATCGACGCCAGTCCCACCCCTGCGCGGCGTTCGGTGGAGGTCATCGGATCGTTGCCTGGAGAGAGCATCAGTGGACCACCGGAAACGGACAAGCACGCCAGGCGCGCGGAACAAGGAATGGTTTGAGGGGTCGGACCCAGTTATATTAGCAGGTTTGCTGCAACCCTCAGGCAACGCACCCCCATGGAAGAAATGCGCGAAATACGGATTCGCGGCGCCCGCACGCACAACCTCAAGAACATCAATCTTGACCTGCCGCGCAACCGCCTGATCGTCATTACCGGGCTCTCGGGATCGGGCAAATCGTCGCTCGCCTTCGATACGCTCTACGCCGAAGGCCAGCGGCGCTATGTTGAATCGCTCTCGGCCTACGCCCGCCAGTTCCTGCAGCGCATCGACAAGCCCGACGTCGATCTGATCGAGGGCCTGTCGCCGGCAATCTCGATCGAGCAGAAAGCGACGAGCCACAATCCGCGCTCGACGGTCGGCACGGTCACCGAAATCCACGACTATCTGCGTCTCTTGTTCGCCCGCGCCGGCACACCCTACTGTCCCGAGCACCAGCAGCCGCTCGCCGCGCAGACCGTCTCGCAGATGGTCGACCACGTGCTCGCCCTGCCCCCGGACACGCGGCTGATGATCCTCGCGCCGGTTGTCGCCGGGCGCAAGGGAGAGCAAGTCGAACTTTTCGCCGAATTGCGCGCGCAGGGATTTGCCCGCCTGAGGGTTGATGGAGAGATTGTCGAAATCGACGCCTTGCCCAAACTCGCCAAGACGAAGAAGCACACGGTAGATGTCGTCGTCGACCGTCTCAAAATCCGCGACGACATGCGTCAGCGCCTTGCCGAATCGTTCGAAACCGCGTTGCGCCACGCCGACGGGCGAGCCATCGCTTACGAGATGGACGCGCATCGTGAGCACGTCTTCTCGGCGAAATTCTCGTGTCCGGTGTGCGCTTACTCGCTGCAGGAACTGGAGCCGCGCATCTTCTCGTTCAACAATCCGATGGGCGCCTGCCCCGAGTGCGACGGCCTTGGCGTCATTCAGTTCTTCGATGCGCGGCGCATTGTTGCCCACGCCAATCTTTCGCTCGCCAGCGGCGCAATCCGCGGCTGGGACCGGCGCAATTCGTTCTATTTCCAGATGCTGCTTTCGCTCGCCGCGCACTACGCTTTTGACGTCGACACGCCGTTTGCCGACTTGCCCGAAGCGCTCAGAAACGTAGTGCTCTACGGCTCCGGGCGCGAGACAATCGCCTTCCAGTACCTCAACGAGCGTGGCAAGATTACCGTCCGCGAGCACCCTTTCGAGGGCATCGTGCGCAATTTCGAACGCCGCTACAAGGAAAGCGATTCGTTCGCCGTGCGCGAAGAACTCGCCAAGCTGATCAGCAACAAAATCTGCCCGAGTTGCCAGGGCGCCCGACTGCGCGTCGAGGCGCGCAACGTGCGCATCGGCCCGACGCTGCGCGCGCTCACCTTGCACGCGGTGAGCCGCCTGCCGCTCGTCGAGGCACGCGACTATTTCCAGACGCTCGACCTGGTCGGCAACAAGGCGCAGGTCGCCGAGAAGATCCTCAAGGAAATCACCAGCCGCCTGCAATTTCTGATCAACGTCGGCCTCGACTACCTCTCGCTCGACCGTTCGGCCGAAACACTTTCGGGAGGCGAGGCGCAGCGCATCCGCCTCGCCTCGCAAATCGGCTCGGGACTGACCGGCGTCATGTACGTCCTTGACGAGCCGTCGATCGGCCTGCACCAGCGCGACAACAATCGCTTGCTACAGACCTTGAAGCAACTGCGCGACATCGGCAATACGGTGATCGTCGTCGAACACGACGAAGACGCGATACGCAGCGCCGACTACGTCGTCGACATCGGGCCGGGCGCCGGCATACACGGCGGTTTTATCGTCGCCGAAGGCACGCCGGGAGAGGTCGCCGCCAACCCGGCGTCGATGACTGGCGATTACCTCTCCGGACGCCGGCGCATCGAAGCGCCGAGCAAGCCGCGCCTACCCGACGCCGAGCGCGTGCTGGTCTTATCCGGCGCGCGCGGCAACAACCTCAAGAACGTCACGCTCACCGTGCCGGTCGGCCTCTTCATCTGCATCACCGGCGTTTCGGGTTCGGGCAAATCGACCCTGATCAACGACACGCTCTACGCCGCCGCCGCCCGCCACCTCTACGGATCGACCATCGAGCCGGCCGAGTACGACGAGATCAGCGGCCTCGATCATTTCGACAAGGTGATCAACGTCGATCAATCGCCGATCGGCCGCACGCCGCGCTCGAACCCGGCAACCTACACCGGCGTATTGACGCCGATCCGCGAACTCTTTTCCGGCGTGCCTGAATCGCGTTCGCGCGGCTACAGCCCGGGGCGTTTCTCATTCAACGTCAAGGGCGGCCGCTGCGAGGCCTGCCAGGGCGATGGGGTGATCAAGGTCGAAATGCATTTCCTGCCCGACATCTACGTCGCCTGCGACGTCTGCCACAGCAAGCGCTACAACCGCGAAACGCTCGAAGTCCATTACAAGGGCAAGAACATCCACGACGTGCTGGAAATGACCGTTGAAAGCGCCAGAGAGTTTTTCGCCGTCGTCCCGGTCATCGCGCGCAAACTGCAGACGCTGGTCGACGTCGGGCTCTCCTACATCACGCTCGGCCAGGCGGCGACGACGCTCTCGGGCGGCGAAGCGCAACGCGTCAAGCTCGCGCTCGAGCTGTCCAAGCGCGACACCGGCCGCACGCTTTATATTCTCGACGAACCGACGACCGGCCTGCATTTCCAGGACATCGAGATGCTGCTCAAGGTGCTCCATCGTCTCGCCGACCATGGCAATACAGTGGTCGTCATCGAACACAACCTAGACGTCATCAAGACCGCTGACTGGATCGTCGACCTCGGCCCTGAGGGCGGCGACGGCGGCGGCGAAATCCTCGCCGCCGGCAGCGCCAGCGCTATAGCCAAGACCGTGGCGAGCCACACTGGCCGTTTCCTCAAGCCGCTGCTCAAGCGAAACCGCTAATCGGCAAGGCCTTCCGGTCCTGCCAACACTGGAGTGTCGGAAAAAACAACAAAATTTCGCTGTTCTTTATCAATTCTTGGCTCGACCCCCTTCCCAGCGGGCGCATGAAGTGCAAGAATCCGCTGCGGAGTGTCAGTACAACTCTCACAACCACAACAGGAGATACTATGAACAAGTCAGAATTCGTTGACGCAATTGCTACTCGTGCCGATCTGTCGAAGGTCGCTTCAGCCAAAGCACTCGACGCCGTTATCGAAACCATTGTTCAAGCTGTTGCCAGCGGCGACGGCGTTAGCCTCGTTGGTTTCGGTTCCTTCAAGGCGACGGCACGTGCGGCCCGCGAAGGCAAGAACCCGAAGACCGGCGAAAAGATCAAGATCAACGCGACGACCGTGCCGAAATTCTCCGCCGGCGCGACGTTCAAGGCCGCTGTCGCGGGCGCCGCTAAGGGCAAGGGCAAGAAGAAATAATAGACTGCGGGTGGCAATAAAAGGGGCTTGCGCTGGCAAGCCTTTTTTAGTCCACGCTCACTTTCCAGCGCGGCGAAAAACCAGGGAAGTGGGCTCGGAAATTGACGCCGGAAGAGCATCCGCGTAAAATTTGCGGCTTGATGGGGGCGTAGCTCAGTTGGGAGAGCGATTGGTTCGCAATCAATAGGTCCGCGGTTCGATCCCGCGCGTCTCCACCAAAACAAGAAAACCCGTGGATTCTCAGCGGGCTTTTCCTTTTCAGCCCGTCGATTCTCTCTTGGTGTCCCAAAATGGTCACCCAAGCGAGGCCGAATGTGGCTATCAAGATCCCCTCTTACCTTCATCGGAATAAGCACGGATTTTTCGGCTTCCGTGTCGTTGTGCCAAGCGATTTGCGGGTATTCCGTCGTCACAAAGAATTCCGCGTCTCGTTGCGTACTCGGAACAAGAACAGCGCGAAGCGCCACGCCCTTCCCCTGACCATCATGATAAACAACGTTTTTGACCGAATACGGTCTGCGAGCAGCGTTGAAGAAGCGTGCAAAGTCGGAGACGAGTTCGTCCGTCTCATCAACGACACGTCTGGCTTCGACGAAACAACCTGCGTGCTGAAAGAGCTTCTTCCCGGCACCAAAGGAAAAGCGCGTGACATGCTGGCGCACCTGATCGCCCTCCGAGAGCGCCATCAGTCATTACCACGCAAAAAGCGCAACTGGTTGAAAAGCACGTTCAACAACTCTCGGCTGCCGAAGAAGCCGAAATTTAAGTGGGCTTCCTCTCACGATTGCTCCACTTTCTGCCCTGTCGGGATGTGGATCAAGAACCCCAAACGAGCGAACGTAAAATGACGTCGACATTGCGATTATTAGTATCAGTAGGTGACGGCGAAGGAAAACGACTAAAGATTCCTCGCAAACCATGCGAATGGAATCGGCTAACCGAAGTTTTTAGGTTGAAGAGTTACTCAAAACGTCGCCAGTAAGCGTCTGTTCGCCGCTCACGGCCAATCAGACGCTATACACGCAGCGTATCTGTATCCGCATAAACCGGTCGATATTGGCCGCTTTGAAGAAACAAGCAGCGGAACGGGGCTTGCGATACCAAACGTTAATCAACCTGATTCTTGCTCAGCAGACAACAAGGAGTAAGTAGGTTGGACGCAACCGCTCCGGAGAATCGCTGCCGGCCTCTTGACGCGCTTCAATATCAGCTTCAGGTCGCCGAATAGCTCCCGCGCCCAAAACCGTATCACTCCTGACCGGAATACCGCACCAGTGCACGGATTGTCAGACTGTATTTGTCGGCAACAGGCCCTCAAGCCCTATAAAACCCAAACGAGCGATGGCGCCGATATTTCTCCGCACTGGAAATCTCCCCGGGCAGCGTCACAGTCATTCCCTCTGCCGGGCTGACTGAAGCGGCTTCGGCCAGTTCCAGCAGTTCCGCGTCTTCCAGGTAGAGCCAGCCGTTGTTCACAGCAGCTTCTACGTCGAATCTTCGGCTGACCGAGTCCTGTTTCAGAGAAGAATCCCTGATCAGCATGTTCTCCGGCTCTTCGATATTGGGCAGCGTGACTTCCAGCGTCGGGGTCGGCTCGCGTAGCGGCGTGCAGCGGTAAACATCGTCGCACATCCACATTTGACTGCTCTTGCCGTCGCCGAGGAGGAAATTCAGCCATTTCCCGGTGGCAGCTTCCAGGCTGCGGTCGTCCAGCCTCGCGAACTCGTGATCGCCGAAGCGCGCCGTGGCGTCGAGCTTGTGCTGCAAGGTTTGCCAATCGAAAAGCTTTTCCAGGTCATGGTTGTAGAGTGCGTCCGGCCCTTCCAGCCCCGGTTTGGTGAAAACCGCTTGGCTGTTATTCCCGCCGGACTTCAGGAATTTCCAGTTGAACTGGAGGATTGCCACGTTGGGTTGGTCGATCTCGCGCAGGCGATGGCGATTTACCCGCCCCGCCGTCTGGACGATACTTTGGGCGCTGGACGGCTCGATCACCGCCCAGTCGAAATCGTGGTCGCGTCCGATTTCCTCGACCGGCGTGGCTACCACGATGAACAGCACATCCTCACCCTTCGCAGTGGCAATGGCGGCGCGCACTTCCGGGTCGGCGAACAAATGCGCGTCGCCTTCTTTGCGCGTCAGCAGCGCATCCAGACGCCGTTCGTTATGAAAACGCTGGAGCGGGAAATGTTGCGAGTGATAGCAAGCGATGCGGGCATCGGGCTGCGTCGTGCTCAGGTGTTTGGCGACATCCACGGCGGGATTGATGTTGGCCATTCTGACCAGGCCAAAGGAGATGCGCTTGCCGGTCGCCGGATCGACCAGATGGTGATGATCGTGAAGCCGGCAGGCCGCTACAACGATGGCGTCCTTGAAGCCCGCCAGACAGTCCGGCTCAATCTTTTGCAGGTAAGGAATCCGGTAACGTCCGCCCTGCGCCAGGGCCGCCAGAATCGTTTCGACCTTCCCGTCATAGCCACGCCTGAAGGTATCCGCATCGTCGGCTTTGAGGACAACCGGTTTGGTCAAGTCGTCGATGGCGACCGTGACAAAATCTGCTTTCTCGACATGAAGTGCCGCGCGCATCTCGATACCGCGCCGGAAAGCCCGCCACACCGCCACGGCGACCGGCGGAGAAAGTGTGCCGGAGGAAACCACCACGTTGCGCCCGAAAAACCCCGCCAGCATTACCAGTCGCACCACCGCCATTAGCGGCAGGGTGTCGTAACCGTCGATTTCATCGAGGATCAAATCGCTGCTCATCAGCCGCAACGCCGCCAGCGCATGATGGCCTTGGCGGTTCGGCTCGCCGGCGGCAATCAGGAAATCGATGGTCGAAACCAGTAGCGGCGCGCCGATGATTTTCCCGGATTGCGGGCTTTTGGCGAGAAAGCCAGCGAGCCATGGCGGCGCGTCGTTGTACTCGAAATCGCCGAACGCGCTGAAGTCCTCGGCCAGCGGATTTTCATCGTCGTCGGCGAACGCCTCTTGGTTGTAAGCGTACAACGCCCTGGTAAGGCGATCCCCGATCACGCAGGCCATTTCGTCGCGATCCACGCCGATCTGCGCCGCATAGGCGTCGCCGGTCTGAAGGGTGAGGGTGCGCAGATTCAGCGCC
>Ga0335397_10011019_pt1 | contig 11167 bp, 7 predicted proteins | sample MAT04_FD_205740 | JGI IMG/M metagenome (GOLD analysis project Ga0335397, IMG submission 205740) | Freshwater microbial communities from Lake Fryxell liftoff mats and glacier meltwater in Antarctica - MAT-04 (spades assembly) (version 2) ...
CCATGCAGCATTTCAGCTTCAGCCTGTGGGTTGTCGCGCTGACGCTCCTCACGGCCTGCCAAGCGGGAACGCGCATCAAGGAAGCCTCACCTCGCGAGATCCACACCGCCGACTACGACCTCATCATCCCCGCCGACCAAAAGGCTCTGCTCATCCTCTTCCCCTGCTTCAGCTGCGATGCGGCGGACACGCGATCGGAGTCGCCCATCGCGGACACGGCAGCGGCGAATGGCATCGCGGTGTTGATGATGAACTTCAACCGGCACATTCTGATGAGCGATGCCGAGCGCGCGGAAGTGCTGGGTGTGATCGCCGCAGCGGTGGAGGCGCATGGGATCGATGCTACGAACACCTTCATCGGCGGCTTCTCCTCAGGCGGTAACGTGAGCGTGCTGCTGGCCAAGGAGCTGGTGCGGTCACCAAGGCCTGGCATCGGCCTTAAGGGCGTGTTCGCTGTGGACAGTCCGCTGGACCTTGTGCTCCTGTACGAATGTTCTCAGCGTGATCTCGCGAAGACCACCTTCCCCCAATACAAGCAGGAGGCGCGCATGCTGGTGGCGCTGCTGGATAGCATACTTGGGCCACCCACGGACAGCATAGCCAACTACGAGCGCTCCGCTCCCCTGCTGAACACGGCCGTAAGCGTGGCGCCGCTGCGCGACATTCCAATCCGCTTCTACACCGAGCCTGACACCGCGTGGTGGCGCGTCGATCGCGACGATGGCTACGAGGAGCTGAACGCTTTCGGCTTGAAGCGGATCCACGACACGTTGCAAGCCACGGGTAATTCCCGAGCGGAGTACATCACGACCGTAGGGCGCGGCATGCAACACGGCAACCGGCATCCGCATGCGTGGTCGATCGTGGAGGAGCGGGAGCTGGTGCGGTGGATCGACGGCTTGGCGGAATGACCGGCATCGATAGCATGCGTGAGGGATATAAGCAAGTAGCCCACAGCGAAGTTTTGCAAGCGCGGACTACTGCGGATAGCCCGACCGCTTGCTGCATTTGAGCAAGCGGACACGCCCAACTACAGGAGACGACCATCGAACCGGGCAACGGCACAACTTCAAGTCTTCACTTGGAACTTTTAGTATGCGTGCATACCTTTCGTTCCGAACGCCGTAGTACACCGTACAACGTACCCGGAAGATCCGAACCATGAGCGATACCAAGACGAAAGCCCTACAGGGCGGCGAGTTCCTGATCCGCGAGAGCGCACCACAGGACATCTTTATTCCGGAAGAATTCAATGAGGAGCAGCGCATGATCGCGCAAACGGCTTCGGATTTCCTGAAGCAGGAGGTATGGCCGATCTTGGACCGCATTGATAGCATGGAGGAAGGCCTGATGCCTAAGCTAGTGGAAAAGGCAGGTGAGTTGGGCCTACTAGGCGTTTCGGTGCCGGAGGATCTCGGCGGCTTCGGCAAGGACTTCGTGACCACCATGTTGCTGACGGAAGTGACCGGTGCGGGGCACAGCTTCAGTGTGGCGATGGCGGCGCATACGGGCATCGGCACGTTGCCGATCCTGTATTACGGCAATGCGGAGCAGAAGGCAAAGTACATCCCCAAGCTCGCCAGCGGCGAATGGAAAGCGTGCTACTGCCTCACCGAACCCGGCAGCGGCAGCGACGCGAACAGCGGCAAGACCAAGGCGGTGCTGACGCCCGATGGCAAGCATTACCTGATCAACGGCCAGAAGATGTGGATCACCAACGGTGGCTTCGCGGACATCTTCACGGTCTTCGCGAAAATCGATGATGATGAGAACCTCAGTGCGTTTATCGTAGAAAAGAATTTCGGCGGTATTACGCTGAACCCGGAGGAGAAGAAGATGGGCATCAAAGGTTCGAGCACGCGCCAAGTGTTCTTCAACGACTGCAAGGTGCCCGTGGAGAATCTGCTGAGCGAGCGCCAGAACGGGTTCAAGATCGCGGTGAACATCCTTAACATCGGCCGCATCAAGTTGGCCGGTGCCGCGCTGGGTGGTGCGAAAGCGGTGGTGGACCAGAGTGTGAAGTACGCCAACGAACGCATCCAGTTCGGCAAGCCGATCAGCGCGTTCGGAGCGATCCGCCAGAAGCTTGCCGACCAAGCGACCTACTGTTACGTGGTGGAGAGCGCGACCTACCGGTGCAGTCACGATATGGAACAGGCGATCGAAGCACTCGAAGCTGGTGGCGCCGATCACGCGAAGGCCTTGCTGAAGGGTGTAGAGCAATACGCGGCGGAAGCGGCGATCCTGAAAGTGGCGGGCAGCGAATGCTTGGACTACGTATGCGACGAAGGCGTGCAGATCTACGGTGGCATGGGCTACAGTGCCGAAAGCCCTGTGGAGCGTGCATACCGCGATAGCCGCATCAACCGGATCTTCGAGGGAACGAACGAGATCAACCGAATGCTCACCGTGGACATGCTGTTGAAGCGTGCGCTGAAAGGTCAGCTCGATCTGATGGGTCCTGCGCAGAAGGTCGCCGCGGAGCTGATGGGCATCCCCGACATGCCGGAGCCGGATGATACTTTACTAGGTGATGAGAAGCGTATGGTGGGGAACTTTAAAAAGGCCGTGCTGATGGTGGCCGGTGGTGCTGCGCAGAAGCTGGGTCTGGAGTTGGCGAAGCATCAGGAAACCTTGATGCACATCGCTGACATGGTGATCGATACATACTTGGCCGAAAGCACCTTGTTGCGCACGCTGAAGCTCGCCGACATGAAAGGCGCGACAAGCGTACAAGAGCAGATCGCCATGTGCCAGTTGTACATCCACGACGCGGCGGACCGGATCCACAAGTACGCGAAAGAAGCCGTGAACAACTTCGCCGATGGCGATGAGCAACGGGCGATGTTGATGGGCGCAAAACGCTTCACCAAAGCGAGCAACCTGAACACGGCCGAATTGCGGAAGGCCATCGCGAAGAAGATGATCGCGCAGGGGAAGAACCCGTACTGATCAGAGAAGCGGTCGATAAGAGGATCAGAAAAGGGAACGCCGGGGCGGACTTGTCCGCTCCGGCGTTCTGCGTTCCATCCATTTCGTGCATCCACGAAAGTGGTCGGTCATCGTTGTCCTCGATCTCAGATCATCTCCTTCAATGATGTTCTGATCGAAGCATCTTCTTCAAGGTCGCGATCTGCCCCATGTGATAATGGGTGTGCTCGATGATACCGTGCAGGTTGTGATACCAGGTGCCGTACTTGGATCGGCCATGTCGGTGTGCAGGCGATCATCGGGTAATTGCTGTACCAACGCGGCCGAACGTTCCGCATCGGACCACACCTTGGTGAGGAAGCGTTGCCACTGGGCTTCGTTGTTGATCGGCGGAAGATCAAAGCTGAGCTTGTCGTTGGAATCAAGCGGTCCGCCTGCCAGCACCTTCAACAGCGCATCCACGAAGTAGTTGATGTGGAAGGTGAGCACCGCTATGGCATTGAAGCCTTCACGCTTGTGCCTTGCTTCCAACCATGTCACATCCTTCAACGTATCACGCAGGTCCGCGCAGGTCCAGTTTCCGCCGAAGTGGACGTCGCGGAAATGCTGGGCGATGTGCGACGAGGTGAGCATAGCACAAATATCACCACAGCGGCACGGATCACGCAGAGGATCCGCACTGTGCGGATGCGCTCGCTAAAAGCATCCACGTGTTCCCTGCGCCTCCATGGTGTACGATCCACGCGGCCTACGCGCACGATGACCCGTTCGCACGTCCGGCCATCACCGGTCGCAGGGTATACCCGTCTCCTGTGACCCCATACTTTACGGTCATAAGGAAGGTGGCCTGCACGTTGTCGGCGCATCCAGTTTGGAGAATTGACATTGAGCGAAAAGGTGGAGATCTCCTCGCACGCGGAATTCGTGAAGCAGTAACCGTGAGATCTGGGTGGTTCCACGGTGGGCGTGAAGCAGGTGATGGAAGTGCGCAGAGGGAGGCCTTGTTGCTCTTCGTGTTCTACACGGTCATTGGAGAATGATGGGACCAGGTCGGGGCAGCCAACGGGAGAAAGGCACGTCTATTTCTTGGCGCACGGATACTGCGCACGCGTATATCGAGTTACACAACGACCAACACGTCACGAACATGGTACAGCGCTCGATCCTGCTCACGGCACTGATCACAGGCCTCTCGGCAACGGCACAGGACAACTCGGTGGTGGTCCGTTTCTCAATTGGAAGCACCACTTTGGATGCTACCGCGAGTGCGGAGCTTGAAGCCCTCTGTGCGTATGCTAAAGGGCGCACATTGACGATCACCGGGCACTCGGATGACCAAGGTGCGGATGAACTGAACCAACGTCTTTCCTTCGAACGAGCGTTGGAGGTGCGTGATCATATCGCACGTACGTGTCCACAATTCCAGTTGCGTGAATTGATCGGTCAAGGCGGTTCACAGCCCATCGCCAGCAACAGTACGGAAGAGGGCCGAACAAGGAACCGGCGTGTGGCGGTGATGATCGATCCACTTCTCAATGACCCACCGACCAAGCTGTTCAACCCCTGCGAAGAACATGGCCATGCGAAGGTGGTACCGTTGATGCCGGGGGCGGACAAACCGCGTGAACTGCATCAGGTCAATGCATCCTCGGCGATCGAAGCGCGAATGTCCGATGGGACCATCGTTCGCATACCGGCTGGATCCATCGTTGATGACAATGGTATGGCCATTGATGGAATTGTTGACCTGACCTACCGTTCTTTCATGGACCCGTGGGACGTGGTGGCCAGTGGCATTCCGATGCACTACGGCAAAGGCGACGCGATGGGCCATTTCGAGACTGCAGGCATGTACGAGATCTACGCCAGCAAGGACGGAGAACAACTTGGTCTGCGCAGCGGAAACGAGATCACCTTGGAAACGCAAGGTCCGGAGGTGACCGCGGCATACGCCGGATACGCCTTGGATGCAACGACCGGGTACTGGGAGCTTGCTGGCCGCCTGATAGATCCTCCTGCACCGCCATACACGCCGGCAAGCGAAGCTGTTCGTGTGTACAACACAGCACTCCGTCGGCTTCCGGGGCTACCCGATAGCCTCACGTTCCAAGAGCGGCAAAAGTCACCTGACTATTGCTACACGACGCGGTGCGTTGCCGCGCGCAAGCCATTCACGTACAACGACGGAAAATTCAGTTCGCCGTACACGGCGAAGCAGATACCAGCGGCGCATTTGGAAATGGACAAGCGGTACTGGAAAGAACATCACAGGATCGCGTTCACGGTGAACACCTCGCACCGTCGCCATCCGGAATGGCGTTCGTTCAAACCTGATAAGCGCTGGCTCTATACCGGTGACCTTGATCGCCGCGCATTCCGGAAGACTGTTTCCAGAAAGCACTATTACCAGGACCTGACCCTTGACGCGAACAGCGCTTCCTCACATGCCACGCTGCGTTTGAAGGATCGCGGGCAGTGGTTGGAACTTCCGATCGAACTGGCCGACCCGGCAGACAGCGCGACAAGCGATCTGGATCTTGAGCGCTCCTTGAGATACTACGATAAGCGGGCGCTCGATAAGGGCTCGAAATTCGACCGCGACGTCAGCATCACGTTGAAGCAGGTCCATGCCCAACGCGCCCGTCTCTATGCACAAGCATATTCGAAGGCCACCAAACGGATGAACGCAGGCGAACGCGACATGGACAAGACCGAATTCGATGCTCACGCACTGACAACGATGGCCAGCAACAACAGCTACCAACAGCAGCGCGACAACACGTACCAGTTCTCACGTCGTCCCCGTTTTGCCATGCCCGGTTTCGGGATCTGGAACTGCGACCGCATGATCCCACTGCCTACGATCGAAATACCGGTGCAAGTACTGGCGCAGAACGGCGTGCCCTTACAGTGGGTAAAAGCTTTCGGCGTTCCGGCGCAAGGGCGTGCCGTAGTGACCTATTGGAACCTGGATGGAAAGGTGCAGCAACACATGCGGCTCAGCACCTCCTGCGAGCGCATCATTTTCATTGATGCCGACCGGAACATGACCGTGGCGGTGATCCCCGATGGGAAACACCGGAAAGAAAGCCGGCTGATCCTGAACGGCACTCCGCTGGACCAACCACAGGACCGATCGGTGCTGGCCACCTTGGCCATTCGCGAATAGTGTCAAAGGACAGCAGACCGAATTGGCCTTGTAGGCGAACTACTCGATCGTGGACAAGTTGACAAGACAGGTCTTAGCTTCGGCCATGCGACCGTGGTGTGTTGTAGTGCTGTTCACGGGTCACCATGCATTCGCACAGGGATGGACCCAGCTCCCGGATTTCCCTGGGACAGCGCGCGATGACGCAGCCTCGTTCGTGATCGGGAGAAGGATCTACGTCGGCACTGGACGCGACGTGGACTTTGCGCTTCGGAACGATTGGTATGCATTTGACGAGATCCTTCAGGTTTGGGGGCCGATCGCTCCTCTACCGAGTTCCGGTCGCCAGTATTGCGCAGCATTCTCTGCCGACGATCACGGCTATCTTTTCGGCGGGATCGATGACACCGGCCCACTGAATGAACTCTGGAGATACGACGCCACGAGCAATTCGTGGGAGCAACTCGCTCCACTTCCCGGACCCGGACGATATGCTGCTGTGGCTTTTGATACGGGCCTGATCTGCACGGGCATGCTGAACAATGGCATCCCGACGAACGAGACATGGAAGTATGATGTCGCGAGCGACTCTTGGTCCCAGAGGACACCTGTTCCCGGCCCCCCTCGTCATCGCGCAAGTGGTGGTGGAGCATTCGAGCTGATCGCAGGAGGAGCGAATGCCGAGTTCGAAGCGCTTTCGGATGTCTATTTCTATGACCAACCCTCGGAGGCCTGGTACCCGAGCCTTGATCTGCCCGGACCACGCTATGGAGCCGATGGATCCAACAACTTCGTCGTGGGTGGTGCATCCACGACAGATGAATACCACGACGACACTTGGGTGTTCTATAGTGCATGGGGCTGGACGTTCGAAGTACCATTCCCCGGGGGACCGCGCCGCGGTGGAGTGATGGCGGCCATTGAATACAATGGCTTGGTGGAAGGCCAATTTTATTACGGGACAGGGGTCGATCTTACCGAACGCAAGAAGGATTGGTGGCGCTTTGACTACTCCTACTGGGGAGTTGAAGAACACGGATCGCGATCACTTACGGGCTACCCGAACCCCACCAACGGCCACATCTTCTTCGCTCTATCCGGCCACGATGAGAAGCTCTCATTCGAAGTGTTCGATATCACGGGCCGAAGGATACAGACGGGGACTCTGCGATCAGGTATTCCATTGGATGTCTCTGACAAGGAACCCGGACGTTACCTCGTGATCATTCGAGTCGGCGGTATTTCTTACCACAGCCATTTCACACTTATCCCATGAATTTCCTCGCGCCCGAGCTGGACCGCTATTCCGAAGACAACTCCGCTCCGGAACCCGCGTACCTGACCGAACTCGCGGCGGAAACTCGTGCTTCGATCGACATGCCAATGATGCTCAGCGGGCATGTGCAAGGCCGCTTCCTCAGCCTGATGAGCAAGTTGCTGGCGCCCAAGCTGATCCTTGATATCGGCACATTCACGGGGTACAGCGCGCTTTGCATGGCAGAGGGCCTTGCAACCGGCGGTGTCCTGCACACCATTGATATCAAGACGCCGCTTGCACCGCTGGTGGACCGGTACATCCGCAAGGCCGCTTTCCATGATCGGATCAAGCAACACCTAGCCCCTGCCACAGAGGTGATACCGCGCATTGAAGGCACGTTCGACCTGGTATTCATCGATGCTGACAAGCAGAACTACAGCACCTATTTCGATCTGGTGATCGATCGCGTTCGGTCGGGGGGCTTGATCATCGCTGACAATGTGTTGTGGAGCGGCAAAGTATTGGATCAAAAAGCCGACCAAGATGGTGAGACGCGTGGTTTGACGGGTTATGCAGAGAAGGTAAAGAGCGATCCGCGGGTGGAGAGCGTGTTGTTGGCGCTGCGCGATGGGTTGTTGGTGAGCAGGAGAAAGTGAGATCTACTTGCCGATCTCACGACCGAACACCACGCCTTGCCACTGGTCCCTGTCTATGCGCATGCGCCAGATGAAGGCGTCTATGATGTAGTGGGCAACCTGCGGTAGCGCGAGAAGCGGCACCAAGAACGATAGCCAAACGTGACCGCTCAGCGTAGGCAAACTGTTGAAAGGCTTGAAAATAGAACGGTGCTCATCCCAGACGAGGGTATTCCAAAAGCCCTCCTCCAAATAGGCCAGCACGAAAAGAAGCCCGAGATACAGCGGCACGGCCCGCACGCTGAAGAGCGACCGCATCCACCAACTTGGAGCCGTGGATGGATCTGGCCCACCCGTGCTTTTCTTGCGTCCGAAAGCCCAAACGAGCGCCATGTACGGAACACCGTGACCAACGACGTTGAAGAGTGTGAAGGTGACATCACCGTTGTACAGAACAATGCCCATGAACCAGCTCAGCGCAGTGCCCAGCAGAAGTATGTTCTTCGGCACATTGAAGGGAACGGATCGATGAAAACTGATGACTTCGCTCATCACAAAGCACATGAGCAGAGCAGCATAAATCCAAAGAACGACACGAGCCAACATCGGATGGTCACCACCGATCATATCGCCCTCCACGAACCAATCAAAATCGCGCGGATAGCTCAGGTGCCAGAAGATAAGTGGGACCAACGTGGCCGAATAGATCGTGACCGCATCCAAGCGGTGCTTCCAGTTGGGCAGTACATCTCGTCGTGCATACAAACGCATGAAGCCGTATTGCTGCCTTACGAAGTGGAAAATGGCGAAGTAGGCCATACACCGCCAGAACCATAGTGGATCCAAGGAGTAGAGTAGAACGAGTAGGACGTAAGCGATCAACGGAAGCCAAACCAGTTCGAACCGATAATGGCGGACCGCCTCCTTGTCCAAGTAGGTGCGATAGATGGTGCTGTACACGTGCGCCACGTCGATCAACAAGACAAGAACCAACCAATGCACTTCGGTGAGCGTGGCTTCGGGGCCGAACGATCGGGGGAAAAGGACCACGAGCAAGAGTACCACGAAAGGGGGTGCGAGGATGAAGCCGAGATCGAGACCGGAAGAGTGTATCCAGGGCGTTGACCGCTTCATGTCTTAGGGGGCATCTGTTGGAGCACCTCCTTAGCAGCGCGCAATCCGTGATGGAACGCCTCCTCGAAGATCGATATCCCGCTCAGGTCCGAATGTGCAAAATGGATGCGATCGGCGATAGGCAATGCCAACGCCCTCCGTGTATCGCTGGTGATAAGGCCCGGTACCGGCACCACCATGCCATGCCCCCAGAGCGCCACGTTCGCCTGTATCACGCGTTCATCGATATCCGGATGCACTACCCGTAGTTCCTCGATCGCATCATTCACCCAGTCCTCCTTGGTACGTTCATATGCGATCCTCCTGGCCTCTTCAGGCGTTGATGCCGTAAGCGCTCGGTAGTGTGTGATGATAGGTCCGGGTACGCGATCCAACTGTTGATGCGCACTGTTCACATACCCCAAAGTTCCACTTCCGTATCGCACATTGTCCCATGCCATGGGTTCGCCGCCGCGTTCTTCGGGGTATGCGTCCAACGTCAGATTCACCACCACCCACGGTGCGTAGTGCAGGTCCTTCGTTCGTTGGGCGTTCAGGTCACCGAGGATCCTGGCAGCAACGAATTGCGGAACGCACAGGATCACTTGCTCGGCCAGGTAGCGCATTGTGATGGACTTCGCTGCATCGAACACATCCAACTCAACAGCAGTCTCGGTCAGCGTCAACGTGTGCGCCAGCCGCCCACTTTCAAAGTGATCGACCGCGTGCTTTGCGAGAGCGTTTGCCAAGAACGCGTTCCCTTCCGGCCAAGTAAGCACTGCACCGGCCTCTGCGTTACCAGCTCTACCGCGACGCGCTGCGAAGTAATGCAGTCCCGCATAAGCGCTCACCGTACCGGCAGGAGCGCCGTAATCGTCCAGACAGCAATAGTCCATGTACCAACGAATGGCATCGCAGGTGTAGCCTTGGCTTTCCATCCATGCTCCGAAAGATAGCGTGTCGAGATCGCGGAACTCCTTGAGCTCTTCGGCGAACGACATGCCCTCCACCGGAACTGCAAAAGCGTACCGTCCTTGCTCGTCCTTGGCATCAGCGCACTTTTGCAGGTAGGAATCGAATCGCTCGAACTGCTCCAACTCGTCTATCGAAAGGCCCACTTTGGGTACCAGACCAGCGCGCCAGACCCCTAGATGGAACAAGCGTTCATGCGGATGGCCGCAGACATGCTCCTCATTGTAGGTCGGCAGGCCATCATCGCCCACGCCCGTGCAAACACCCGCCTCCTTCAGGAATTCGACCAGCTGTTGGTCGGATGGGTCCGGGATGGGCAAATAGTGGGCACCGAGCGGAAAACGTCCTCGTTCATTCTTACCGCTACGCGAATTCCCGCCGGCTTCAAGTTCCAGGTCCAATACGACAAAGTCCTGCTCCCCCGCCAATGCCAATGCCCTCGCTGCACTCAGGCCAGCTATACCAGCGCCCACGATCACGACCTTCTTCCGCACGGTCGCGCTGAAAGCAGGAAGATCACCATCACGCATGCGGTGACCGAGCGTGGCATCGGCCCCACACATGGTGATCGGGAAACTGGGGTGAGTGAACGATCCACACCGCACCAGATGCATAGACGCAGCAACTGATGCGATGAGTTTGAGTGAATGCCTGCGGTTCATTGGCCAACGCGTTCCCACTCCTGCTCGAAAACATGGACGAGCGCTTGGTTGTTCAACCGATTGATCTCCGTTTCACGCCAGCGCATGTCCGGTGGGAAATGGCGGGCTTCTGCGAAGGTGGCGTCATCCAGAAATCGGCGCGGAGCAGCACTTGGAGTTGGACGATCGGGAATGGACGAAAGCGAAGCAAGGAAGAAACCCCAGTCGCCGAACGATGGAACGTATACATGATAGGGCAGCACATTGAAGCTTTCAGCCTGCATAGTGTTGTGGATGCACCAGTAGGAATTCACCGCCACGAACGGAGAAGTGCTTTGCACAACCACTACGCTGTGTGGATCGAGGCGCGTGGCCAGCGTGCGATAGAACGTGGTGGTGTACAGCTTGCCGAGCGCATAATTGTTCGGGTCCGGAAAGTCGATCAGCACGATGTCATACGTTGTACTGT
>Ga0335397_10011021_pt1 | contig 11166 bp, 10 predicted proteins | sample MAT04_FD_205740 | JGI IMG/M metagenome (GOLD analysis project Ga0335397, IMG submission 205740) | Freshwater microbial communities from Lake Fryxell liftoff mats and glacier meltwater in Antarctica - MAT-04 (spades assembly) (version 2) ...
TGCAGAATGGCGCGCCGGACATGCCGGCCGAACCCGTGCCAGCGTGACCGGGCGACACAGGACCGGGAGGCAATGGCATGCCCCCAACCCTGTCCACCGTCGTGCCTCCAGACCCCGAGCGAATCGGCCGGCTGCTGCTGCGCGGCCTGCTGCCGGGCTATGCCTTGCTTGCCCTGCTGTGGCTGGCTTCGGCGCAGGTGCCGCGCCTGAACGTGCTCTGGTTGGCCACCTGCACGCTGGCACTGGCGCTGCCGATGATGATGGCGCTGTGGCACCAGGGCACGCTGCGCCGTCTGACGGCGCTGCACCAGTTCCAGCCCGGCCGCGGCCTGCACCGCTGGGGCAGCCGGCGTGCCCTGGGCATCCTGTGGCGGGCTGCGCTGGCTGTTCTGCTCAGCGCGGCCGTGCTGCTGCAGAGCGTGTTCTTCGGCCGCCTCGAATGGCTGCACCCGCAGGCCGGGCAGGGCGGGTGGCGGCTTCTCCTGGCGCTGGTGATCGCCCCCGGTCTCGGTGTTCAGCCATCTGGCGCTCAGCCTGTCTGGCCTGGCCTTGCCGCTGGCCGAAGTGCGCCGCACCCTGGGTGAGCGGCTGACGGCCGAGGTCTCGCCGCCGCCGGTGGGCGCGGCGCGCGCGGCGCTATGGGCGGCCGTGGCCTCCATCGTCGTGCTGATGCTGTTCCAGACGCCAGGCGCGCTGGACCACCGGCTGCGCACGGCGGACAGCCCGCTGGCCATCAGAGCCTTGCCGGAATGCGAGCGCATCGGCGGCAAGGTCCATGCGCTGAACAACGCCAGCGCGCTGAAGTGGCTCATCGATCAGGCGCAGGGGCAACTCGCGGGGCACCAGGCCCGCGCGTGCATGAAGCTGGGCGAGATCGAAGCGCTCTCCGCCAAGGGCGTGGATCAGTACCTGGACTGGTACTTCAGCCTCGGCGCAGAGTGGTCGCGTTTCGCCGCCTTGCTGAGCGGCGACATCGACCTGCTGCTGCAGGCGAAGTTCAGCCAGTTGGTGATGTCCAGCCCCGAGATCGTGCAGCGCCTGGCTGCGGTGCAGGCGGCCTGTGAAGAGCAATGGACGTTGTTGGTGGGCGCGCGCAGCCGCGCACTCGACCTGCTCGACCAGAGCCGCATGGTGCTGGACGAACGCGGCTGCAAGATGATCTAGGAGAGCGCGGTGACGCCGTGGACGGCGCAGTGCGAGGGCAGCAGGGCACGCCTGATGACGGGCTCGGGTGCCGGGCTGATTGTCGGCACGCTGGCCGCCAAGGCCAGCGCGAAGGCGATGGGCACGACGAGCATGAAGACGGCCGGCAGCGTGGTGGCCAAGGCGATGGCCAAGAAGGGCATCGGCAGGGCCGGCGCGGCGGTGCGGCAGCCGTGGGCACCACCGTCGGCACGGTGGTGGCGTCGGGCCCGGGCACCGTGCTGGGCGCGGCCATCTGCGCCGGCGTCGGCCGGGTGGTGGGCGTGGGCATCGACGTGGTGGCGCTCGCCGCGGAAGAAAAGCTGACCCGCGAAGACATGAAGCGGGATCTGCTGAGCGCGGTCAGCGAGTCGCTGCAGCCCTGCCGTGGCACCTTCGAATGCAAGGCGGCGGCAAAAGTGGCCGCGCCTGTCGGGAAGTGCGCCGCTCAGCTCCGGTCAATCCCGGTCAAGACGCCCGACCTGCCGGCAAGCCGGCCTCCACCCAGCCCGCATGCCGGCACCGGCGGAAAGCATGAAAGGCCCACCGAGCAGCTGCGCCGCAGCAGCCTGCCATCGTCCAGTTCGAAGGGCAGCCCTTCGACTGCCGCGCGCCCGCACGGCCAGACCAGCGGCGTGCTCGCGCGAGTGTTGCCGCGCGCCACCACCAGGAACTCTTCACCGCCCCAGCGCACCAGGAAGTCGGTGGCGCGGAACACGGGCTCGAGCCGGCCGCGCATCCGGCGCAAGACGGCGTCGCCGGCGGCGTGGCCATGAACGTCGTTGACTTCCTTGAAGTGGTCGATGTCGATAAGGAAAAAGATCAGGTCGGCGTCGGCCGGCACCGCCGGACCCTGGCGCAAACGGCTCTCATGGTGGCGCACCGAGAGCGCCACCTCGGCGTCGATGTGCTGCGTCAGGAAATAGCGGTTGCGCAGACCGGTCAACGGGTCGGTCAGGCTGGACTCCTGGAGCGCGGCCGACTCCTGCGGTGCAGCCCGGCCACGGCGGTGTCGACCCACAGCGTCTGCCGACGATCGAACAGCAGGCCAAGCGCCACGGGGTTGCCGAGGCCAGCGCCCGCTTCCGCCTCTACCGGACGCGCCAGGCGTTCGCCGGGGGCGATGCGGAACAGTCCTTTCGTGCCGCCAATCCAGACACCGCGGTATGGCGCCTCCACGATTGCGAAGACGCCGCTGCGCAGCGGCCGCCCGTCAGCCGCCCGTCGGTCAGGGTCACCGAGCGCAGCGCCGCGGCGCCCGGCTTCAGCATCTGCAAGCCATCCGGCGTGCCGACCCACAGCGTGCCCAGGCTGTCGGCCAGCAAGCGGTGCGCGCCACCGCTCGCCAGTGGCACGCTGCGCAGCGGTCGGCGCTGGCGGTTGAACTCAAACAGAGCCGACAGGGTGGACCGCCCGACCGAGCCGTCGGGCGCCTGCGTCATGGCCTCCACACGACGCATCGGCAACGGCGGCACGCCACGCTGGCGGGGCCGGCCAGCGGATATTCGACGAAGGCGGCGGACACCGCCGTGTTGATGGTCAGCGGCAGGGTGTCCAGCGCTTCTACCGAATCACTGCCGCTGACGATGCCTTCCCGCACCAGCTGCTTGCGGGCCTGTCCAGGAAGACGGTGTTTGCGTCCGGTGGCGCGTGGGAGCTCGTATCGTCATCTGCAGCGGGCGCCGCCTCATCGGAGGTGTTCGCTGCCGTACAGATTAAATTTCCCATCAGGTTCAAGATCGGCGACCATCAGCGACAACGTGATGCATTTTTTCGTGAAGCGAACCTTTTTTTGCTTCCAGCGATGGCGGCGGTGCACCCCGGACTTCTCCGGCGAAAGCTTCTTCCAGGCAATTGAATCGAGGTGAAAATTGACTTCAACCGACTCCGGAATTCGAGCCCAGAGCAAGCGCCGGAAAAAAGGCAGCCCAGCGCTCGCGCATCAAATGCAAAAGTGTCTGACCGGCATCAAGGGATTCGACGAAATCACGGAAGGCGGACTTCCGAGAAACAGAATCACCTTGTTATGTGGCAGCACCGGCACGGGGAAGACACTGCTTGGCATCGATTTTTTGCTCAGCGGCGCGAATAAATACAAGGAACCCGGTGTCTTCATGTCATTTGAAGAGAATGAAGAAGAATTGTACAAGGACGTGGCTTCGCTCAATTTCAACTTGCAGGCGCTTGTTGCAGAAAAGAAGATTGTTTTTGACTTTGTCCTGCTCGAACGAAGGGACATCCAGGAAGCGGGCGAATTCAACCTCGAAGGGATCTTTGTTCGACTTGAACATGCCATCGATTCCGTCAAGGCAAAGCGCGTGGTGCTGGATTCGATCGAATCCTTGTTTGCGGGCGTTCATGACGACGGCATCCTTCGCCTTGAAATCAAGAGACTCTTTCGTTGGCTCAAGGACAAGAAGGTCACGGCGCTGATCACCGGTGAGGTGCAACAGGGCGCGGGTGAAGTGCAACAAGGCTCGTTCACCCGCCATGGTTTGGAAGAATACATTTCCGACTGCATCATCCTTCTCGACAACCGCGTCAGGGAACAGATCTCAACCCGGCGAATTCGAGTCATCAAATATCGCGGCTCCAACCACGGTGCCAATGAATATCCTTTCGTCATCGACGAAGGGGGGCTGTCAGTCATCCCCATCACTTCTGCCGGCATGGACCAACCGGGCTCGGCCGAGCGCGTGGCGACAGGCGTCGCATCACTGGACAAGTTGTTTCAGGGTGGTGGATTCACCAGAGGCAGCACGATCCTCGCATCGGGCACCGCGGGCACGGGCAAGACCAGTCTTGCAGCCGCTTTCGCCGTTGAAACGTGCCGGCGTGGGGAAAAGTGCCTGTTCTTGTCGTATGAGGAGTCGGCGGGCCAACTGGTGCAAAACATGAGCTCCATCGGATTCGCTCTCGGACCGCTGGTCAAGAAGGGGCTGCTGAAAATGGTGTCCACCCGCCCATCGTTCTTTGGTCTGGAGATGCACTTGCTCGACTTGTACAAGCTATTGGCCGAATTCAAGCCAAGAGCCGTGGTCATCGATCCACTGACAAGTCTGCTGGGGCAAGGCAACCCATTCGAAGTTCAGTCCATGCTCACACGCATGATCGACGCCCTCAAATCCAAGGGTATCACGGGTTTCTTTACCAGCTTGGTCTCGTCGACCGCACAAAATGACACCAGTGGTGAAATCGGCGTTTCTTCCCTGATCGACACGTGGATCGTCGTCAGAGAACTGGAGGAGAACGAGGGGCAACGTCGGATCCGCGGGATCTATGTCGTCAAGTCGCGCGGGATGGGCCATTCCAGTGATGTGCACAAACTGGTAATGACCAATGACGGATTGTGCGTCGAGCCGATGGACGCCCACGCCAAGGCAAGAACCGATCAGAAAAAGAAGGTTGGAAAGAGCACCGCCACGGCGGGTGAAAAATAGCCAGTCTTTCAGGAAACCTGGCAGTGTCCCCCCCCCCCGAACCTCGACCATTGCAATGTCAATTCCGAAGTGCGTTGTAGGAATTGGTGGTTCGGCGGGCGCACTGAATGCATACAAGGCGTTGTTGGATCATCTGCCAGCCGACACAGGCATGGCATTCGTGATCATTTCGCACATGAATCCGGAAGCCTTCAGTCAGTTGGCTCTGATCTTGGCGCGACACACGAAGATGCCGGCGCTGGTCGCATCGGGTGGCGTGCCCGTCAGCGCGAACCATGTTTATGTAATTCCAGCCAACGCCGATCTCGAGATCGAGAAAGAAAAATTCAAGGTCACTTCGCCACGGAGTCGGCGCAACGCGCAGATCGACATCTTCTTCGCCTCGATCGCAGGTGCCTTCGGCGACCGGTCGATCGGCGTCGTCTTCTCCGGTTATAACGGGGATGGCACCGCAGGCTGCAAGCACATCAAGGAAAAAGGTGGCATCACATTCGCGCAGGATGCAACGGCCGAGGTCGCAAGCATGCCTGACGGCGCCCATGCATCAGGTTATGTCGACTTCGTGCTGGCCCCAGCTGAGATTTCTGCAGCGTTGGTCGAGATCGCAGCGCGTCTTGTTCGTAGCAATTGAGCCGGCATGTTCGGTCGCGCAGGCTGCGACAGGACTTCGACGCGGCTGCTCAAGTATCTGCAGCCTGCCGCAAAGTGGATTCGAGTTGCTTGGTGGCAGTGATGTCGACGAACGTGATGACCGCGCCATCGATCACATTGTCCAGCCGGCGATACGGCATGATCCGCACCGAGAACCAGCGCCCATCGCGGGTCAGGATCTGCTTTTCTGAGAATATCAGCGTGCGCAGTGTTTCATTTGCGTCGTCCTGCAGCGCCGGATACTCCAGGCTAGTCGTCAGGTCGCTGAGCGGCCGGCCGATGTCGCTGTCGCGCAGGTTGATGATCTTCGAAGCGCGTTCGGTGTAGCGCCTCACATTCAGGTTCTGATCGAGAAACAGCATCGCGATGTCGGTGCTGTTCAGCAGGTTTCTCAGATCGCTTTGCGCCAGCGACAGGTCATCGAGCTTGGTCTGCATCTCGGCGTTCACCGTCTGCAGTTCTTCATTCATCGACTGCATCTCTTCTTTCGATGTCGTCAACTCTTCATTGGCAGACTGCAGCTCCTCGTTGGTGGATTGCAGCTCTTCGTTGCTGGCTTTCAGTTCCTCGTTGGACGACTGCAATTCTTCTTTGGACGCAAGTGCTTGCTCGCGCAGAGACTGAACTTCGTCGCGGGACTGCTGCAACTCCGCGCTGGGCGCGCCGTCCGCGCCACCCGCAGCAGGGCGGCGGCGAACAGGTTTTGGCGCCACATCGCGGAACACGATCATCACCATGCCCTTCAGAGTCGCAGGTTCGTGCATGGCTTGAACCGTGACATCGACGGTCGGACGCGTGCTGTTTGCGGGCTCTTCAAGGCGGTGGATCTGAAGGCCGCGCAGGCGTATCGGCTCGCCTAGCACCAGCGCCTGCTTCAGGGCGGCGGCGATCGGTTCGCGAAGGCTGTCTCGCACCATGGCGTGAAAATTCAGATTCGCCTTGCCGGCCGCCGGCTCCAGATACTTGCCCGTGCGCCCACTGATGTAGACGATGTCCCCTTCACCGTTGACCACCACCGCGGGTGGCGCGTGCAGCTGCAGCAGCACGTGGTCTGCGTCGGATTGCAGGGTTTCGGCCGTTGCCACACGCGGGGCCTGGCTTTCGGAGGGGGACACGGTAGGTTCCTTCGTCAATTTCAGATGAGGCGCGAATGAATTCACCCGGAATTCAACGCCGCTGGCGGAGGCGGGGCTCAGGCGCATATACAGCCGCAGCTTGGGTTCGATGGGTTCGAAGAGCCGGCTGAACGCTCCGACTGTTTCTGAACTGCCGAGCAGCAACACGCCGCCCGGGCGCAGACTGTAGTGAAACAAAGGCATCAGCCGACGCTGCAAGTCCGCATTGAAGTAGATCAGCAGATTGCGGCAACACAGGATGTCCAGCTTGGTGAAGGGCGGGTCCAGCACGACGTCGTGACGGGCAAACAGCATCATGTCGCGAACGGGCTTGTCGATGCGCAGGCCGTCCGCCTGCCGGGTGAAGAAGCGCGCCAACCTCTCGGGTGACAGCTGGGCACTGATGGCGAGCGGATAGCGCCCCATGCGGGCCGTGGCAATGGCGTCGGAACTCAGGTCCGAAGCAAAGATCTGCAGCGTGCATTCGCGGTGCTCGGGCAGGCGCTGCAGCACCTCAGCGAACACCATGGCCAGGCTGTAGGCCTCTTCGCCCGTAGAGCAGCCGGCCACCCAGGCGCGGAAATGGGTTTGTGTACCGCGCCGGGCCAGCACTGCAGGCAATATTGTGTCGAGCAGGTGCTCCCAAACGGCAGGATCGCGAAAGAAACTGGTGACCCCGATCAGCAATTCCTTGAACAAGAGATCGATCTCATGCGGGTTCTTGCCCAGGAAGCGTGCGTAGTCAGCCATGGTGGGCTGACCATGGATGGCCATGCGGCGCTCGATGCGACGGTTGAGGGTGCTCGACTTGTAGAGCGAAAAGTCGTGCCGCGTGCGTTGCTGCAGGAGCGTAAAGATGCGATTCAGAGTCTCGGCGGGCGAATCACGGAGCATCGAATCTGCGCGCTCGTCAATCCCTTCTCCTGTTTGCGCAGGGTCGGGCACTGTGGCACCAGGCGCCTGCGCGGCGAAGGCCAGGATGCGGTCAGGCATGTCGGCCGGCGTGGCGACGATGTCGCTGCAGTCGGCAGCGATGGCGCTTTTCGGCATCGAGTCGAACTGGGCCGAAGAGGGCTCCTGCGCAACGGTCAGGCCGCCCACCGCCTTGATGGCCTGCAGGCCCAGCGTACCGTCTGAACCCATGCCCGACAGCACCACACCGATGGCGGATGAACCCTGGTCGCGGGCCAGCGAAGAGAACAGCACGTTGACCGGAAGGCGCAAGCCACGTGGCGCAGACGGGTTGTTCAACTGCAGCATGCCGCGCGCCACGCTGAGTTCGGTGTTGGGCGGGATGACGTACACGCAGTCGGGCTCTACGTGCATCTGCGCCACTGCCTCGCTTACTGACATGCCGGTAGCGCGCTGCAGAAGCTCTGCCAGCAGCGGCGTCGAGGTCGGATCCAGGTGCTGCACCACCACGTAGGCGAGCCCCGACTGGGCTGGAACGTGACTGAAAAACTCTTCCAGAGCGGCCAGGCCGCCGGCGGAGGCCCCGATGCCGACAATGCGCACCGCGACCGCTGGTTTCCCGTTGTTTGCGGAGGCGGATGGGTTTGTCATGGCTAGGCAGGCGTCGAGAAAGGTGTCAGCAACCGTTTAGAGCCATTCGCCGATTTGCTTCGGCGGCGTTGTTCAGTCGGCGGGCATGAATGCGAGCAACAGGGGCGCTCCGGTTGCCGCGCTCGCGGCGGTTATCACTGCGTGCACGGCATCGCTTCCGGTCTTCAATCGCAATAAGCACTTCTGCCTGCCGCTGCCATCCTTCAAGGATCGCAGCAGTTCGTGGATCGCCAGGCGGTCTTCAGAGTGGACCAGGTCTTCGAGCGAGCGGCCAGCCCATTCCTCACTCTCGACCCCCAGCCATGCGGCGGCGATATGGTTGGCCGAGATAACTTTCCCTTCAGGGTCCAGCGTCAGGTAGCCGAACGGCGCCGCGTCGAACAGTTCGGCGCAGTTTTGCGATTCTTCAACGAGTCGTTGGCGATCTTCATCGGCCTGTTCATGCTGCAGGTCCAGTTCCACCTGATGCACCTGCAGCTCATGCAGCAGCTTGAGCGCATCGCCGGCGCTTGCAGGCGAACTGGCCAGGCTGTGCAGCAACGCCAGCGCCTGCGCCCCCGTAGGCGCCCCCCTTGCGGGAGGCGGATTGCCACCTTTGAGTCGTTCTTCCGCTTTGACCCGCAACTGCCGGCCGTCTTGTAGTGACTTCAGAATCTTCATGGGGCACTTTCAGGTTCAGTCGATCATGGCGCAGTTTCGGACTGGGCAGGGTCTTGGCCTGGCTGATGCCCGAATCTATGTTCATTTCAGCCGGGCTGCTGCATCAGCCGATGTCTGGTTGAATTCTCGCCAGAACCTGTGCCACCAAGGTACCAAGCTCGTCGAGGGTATTTTCCTTGTTCAACACGCCGCAGACGCCAAGGTGCGTGGCTTGCGTGCGCATGTCCTCGGTGACGTAGCCCGAGCTCAGGATGATGGGCAGGTTCGCACGCAGGGCAGCCAATTCGGCGGCCAGCTGCAAACCCGACATTCCGGGCATGTTGACGTCGGTCACGACGAGGTCGAACGAGAGAGGCTGCTGGCGAATGGCGGCGAGGGCCGCCTGTGGATCGGCAAAGCCGGTGACGCGATACCCCAATCGCTGTAGCAAGTGCTGCACCATCACGAGCATCACTTCATCGTCGTCGACGTACACCACATGCTGGCCCTGACCAGCCACCGGCACTTGTGGCGCGAAGGGACCCACGGCCGCGGTGTCCACTGGCGCGTCCAGCAACGGAAGGTAGACGTCGAACGTACTTCCGCGACCCGGTGCGCTGTCCATGTTGATCGCGCCCCCGTGCGCTGCCACGATGCCGTGCACCACGGCCAGTCCAAGCCCAGTGCCTCGCCCTACCGGCTTCGTCGTGAAGAATGGCTCGAAGACGCGCGCCTGTACCGCCGCGTCCATGCCGATGCCGTCGTCACTGACCTGCAAGTGAGCGTAGCGCCCCTGCGTAAGACGAACTGCACGTGGCGCCGCACCTTCGCCAATGACAGTGGATTCGAGCACGACCGAGATGCATCCCACCCCGTCTTCCAGCGCTTGCCAGGCGTTGGTGCACAGGTTCATCACGATTTGCTGCAGTTGGGTGGCCTCGACCCGCACGAACAGTGGCGCGTCGGCGAGATCCACCTGCAACTGCACACCGGCTGGCAAGGTGGTGCGCAGCAGGGCCAGTGTTTCAGCCACCGGCGCTCGAACTGCCTGTCGGCCCGACGGTTCGGATTGCCTGTGGCTGAAAGCCAGGATTTGCTGCACCAGAACGCGTGCTCGAAGACTCGCTTTGTGGATTTGTTCGAGGGGCCGCAACGCGGAATGCCCCTCACCCACGTCCTGGCGGGCCAGATCCAGGTTGCCCAGGATGCCGCCCAGGATGTTGTTGAAGTCGTGGGCGATGCCGCCGGCCAGCGTGCCGATCGCCTCCATCTTCTGAGATTCGCGCAACTGAGCCTCGAGCAATCGCAAGGATGCCTCGGCCTGCAGCCGCTCGGTCACGTCCATCAGCACCGCGCGGCACAATGGGCTGCCAGGCGCGCGCTCGGCGTCGATCTGCACCGTCCGGCCGGGGTTGCCTGCGGCACCGGCAACGCCGGCAACATTCAGCAAGACCTGACAGCGCTGCACAGTGCTGCTGTCGAAGACGCTCTTCAGCCAGTCGTTGAGGAGCCTGCGGTCGCCGTCGACCACGAACTGCCCGAGGTGCTTGACGTGCAACAGGGACCGCTCCAGCCCGAGCAGCCGGGCGCAGGCCAGGTTCGTCTGCGCCAGAGTGCCGTCTGGCCCCAACGAGGCGTATGCCACCGGAGCGAAATCATAGAGGTCGGTGTAAAGCGCCAGACCGGCTTCGACTTCTGCACGCCGGGACATCAACTCCTCGTTCTGCAACTCGAGTTCGATCTGGTGCACGCTCAGTTCATGCAGGAGACGCGCAGTGTCTGACGGCGCTCCGTCGGCGGGGCGGTTCCCCAACTTTGCCTCAGCGACGTGTCGCAGCGCGTCGTTGGTGTGAATCGGAGGCGGATCGGGTCTCATCGCGGGACACCCAGCGCCTTGACTGCGCCGAGGCCAGGAGATTCGATTGACGAGCGTTTTCGGGATGGTACCGGCATGAGCAATGTCAGGGTTGGGATCTCGAACTGGCTTGCAGGGGAGTTCTCGTAGCCTCGCGCAGGGCTGACCTTGGCTGTCAAAACCACTTTGCATCATGCGCCCAGCGCCGTGAACTGCCTGCAGGTGTGTTTCGTGGTGTCCACACGACACGGCACGCCAATGGCCCGGCCCTTGGCGCCTTCCACGCGTGATCTGGCACGTTGCGTGCTCGCGTGCGGACAGCCGCGTTGACCAAATTTTGATGCCGACCCGTTGGGTGACGCTACTCTGGCGCAGCGTGGTAATTTGAAGATCATCAGACGTGCAGATCAGCAGGCGCCGCAGGTGCGGCCAACCGAGTACGGGGGATCGGGAGGCTGCTGCTGCTGAGTCAGTCGTCCTGGATATCGTCGCGGTCAGTCCAATCCCCCCGTGCGCACCAGGTCAGTGCGATTGAATGCCGGCGAAGCCTGACAAGACTCGGAGGTGCCCGGTGCAAGGGCCTGCTGATCTGCGCAAGAACCACCTGCTCGCGGTGCTGCCGCACGACGTGCTTGACCGTTGGCAGTCGCATTTGCAGTGGGTGGACATGCCGCTGGGGATGGTGCTGTACGAGTCGGGGGCCGAGCCGAGCCATGTGTAT
>Ga0335397_10011026_pt1 | contig 11164 bp, 10 predicted proteins | sample MAT04_FD_205740 | JGI IMG/M metagenome (GOLD analysis project Ga0335397, IMG submission 205740) | Freshwater microbial communities from Lake Fryxell liftoff mats and glacier meltwater in Antarctica - MAT-04 (spades assembly) (version 2) ...
CCTCGCCCCAGGGTCAGGCCATCGCCCAGATGATGCGCTACTCCGCGGTCGGCCCGGCGGCGACGGTCAAGGAGTACCTCGACGCCTTCGCCGAGCACGCCGATGCCGACGAGCTCATCGTGAACCACGCCGCCCCCACGGTCGAGGGTCGTCTGCACTCGATCGACCTGGTGGCCGACGTCAGCGGCCTCGTCCCGGCCTGAGCCTTCTCGGGCTGATCCTCCCTGGAACCGTTCGGCGTCAGATTCGCTCGAGCGCGCCGCCGTCGAACAGGGGGGTCATGTCGTGGGCGGCGACGTCGGCGTCGAGGTCGGGCCGGCTCGGCACCGCCGGTGTGCCCTGGGCGGCGGCGATGGTGGCCTCGAGCAGGGTGGCGTCGCTCGACGTGTTCAGGAACACCTGGGGGTTGGCCAGCACGAAGGCCACAGCCCGGTCGAGTGCGCCGCCGGCCGGCAGCGGCTGGTACCACGAGAACTTGCGATCGCTGCTGTCGGGCTCCCAGCGGCGGCGGGCGACGGCCTTGATGGTCTGCACGGCCACGTTGCGCTCGGCACACAGGTCGAGCAGTCGCTCGACCGAGGTGGCATAGGCCGGATCGCGGAGCAGGACGTGGCTGTAGGGGAGCAGCACCGAGGCGAAGTCGAAGCGCTCGAGGCTGAGCAGGTGGGCATCGGCGATCCGCAACCCGTGGCCGGTCACGCCGATGTTGCGCACGAGGCCCTCGTCGCGGGCGCGGGCCAGGGCTTCGACGGCTCCGCCCGAGCCGTGGGCCACGGCCAGCTCGTCGGGCTCGACGAGGTTGTGCAGCTGGATCAGATCGACGTGGTCGACGCCGAGGCGGGTGAGCGACCGCTCGAGCTCGGCTCGCGCCCCGTCGCCCGTGCGCTCACCCGTCTTGGTGGCCAGGAACACCTCCTGGCGGTGCTCGGCCAGGAACGGGGCCAACCGGAGCTCGGACTCGCCGTAGGAGGCGGCGGTGTCGAGATGGTTGATGCCGCCGGCGTGGACGGTGGCGAGCACCTGGTCGGCCTTGTCCTGGCGCATGCCGCCCAGGGCCGCGGCGCCGAAGATGACCCGAGAGCTGTCGTGGCCGGTGCGCCCGAAGGGCCGTCGCTCGATCATGGCGAGCACGGTAGCGGCGCGCGCCGGGACTGGGCTCGCCGTGGGCTCAACCCGTCGCCGTCGCTGGCTCGCCGAGCGGGAAGGCCACGTCGCACAGCAGTTCGTCGTCGTCGACCGCCTCGGGAAGGGTGAGGTAGACCTCACGGCACGACAGCGGGCTGCCCGGACGGGCCACGGCCTCGGACGAGCAAGCCACGGCGTCGTAGGCGGCCAGGATGGCGGGGTAGTCCCACTGGGCCTTGGTGATGGTGGTGAAGGCCTCGTCGTGGGCCGGTTCGGTGCGGATGCCGATGCGGTCGGTGGGTGCGACCGCATCGGGGCAGCCGAGGAAGGCCTCGATGGGTCCGTCGCTCTCGTGGTCGACGATGCCGTGGAACACCAATGTGAACGGCCCGCACGCGACCCGGTCGCCCAGGTGCTCGGCGAACGCGGCTCGGGCCTCGGCCACGAAGGCGTCGGTCTCGGGGGCGCGCAGGCGGCGCTGCATCGACAGGACACGCTGGGCGGGGACGTGGCGGGTGTGGATGGGGAACATCGGGTGGGCTTCCTCTCGGAGGACGGCGTGGACGTGGCGGACCACGAACCGACGGCTCGTGTGTTGGAGCTCGAGCTCGGCCAGGTGGCGTGCGAGGCGTTCGGTGGTGGCGGTGGGATCAGCGTCGAGGTCGGCGAGCAGCAGGCCGATCTCGCCCAGGCCCATGTCGGCGGCGCGCAGGAGCCCGATGAGGCGGGCCGTGCGGACCTGGTCGGGGTGGTAGTACCGGTAGCCGCTCGACGGGTCGACGTGGGCCGGCGGGAGCAGTCCGAGGTCGTCGTACAGGCGCAGGGCCTTGGGTGACAGCTGCGATCGGCGAGCGAGCTCGCCGATGGTGAGCATCGGGTCGGGACTCTCCGGTGGGGCCACGTCATCATCATCGTGCCTGCCCCTGGGGGAGGGTCAAGGGGGGAGGGTCGAGGGGGTGGTCGACGTGCGAGGATGCGGCATGACGAACGAACGCATCGAGGTCCAGCGCACGATCGACGCGGCACCGGCCGACATCTTCCGGCTGCTGTGCGACCCGCAGGGCCACGTGGCCATCGACAGCTCGGGCATGCTGCTCGACGCCTCGGGCGTGCCGGCGGCCGCCGTCGGCGACACGTTCGTCGTGCACATGGACCGTGAGGCTCTCAACGACTACCCGCTCGGCAAGTACGACGTCACCGTGGTCATCACCGCCTTCGAGGCCGATCGCGAGATCGCCTGGACGATCGTCGGTCAGATCCAACCGCAGATCGGCCACGTCTACGGCTACACGCTCGAGCCGACCGACGAGGGCGCGCTCGTCACCTCGTACTACGACTGGTCCGACATCGACCCTGTGTGGCGTGAGGCGGACATCTTCCCCATCCTGTCCGAGGGCGCCCTGCGGGCCACGCTCGGCATCCTGGCCCGCACCGTCCGCCGCGGCTGGACCCCCACGGTCCCGGCCTGACCCAACCCAACCCAACCTCAGCGAACCGGTGGACGTTGATGCGCGCAGGGCGCGATCAACGTCCACCGGTTCAGTCGTGAGACCCGGTGGTAAGCCCGGGGCTGGCCGGCGCGTCACGTGGGGGAGGTCGGACCTGCACAAGATCTGCACGTGATGGCGGGCGACCTCTTGACCATCGGTTCTCTAGGTTCTTGTCCATGTCCAGGCGGATCGCGGTCATCGAGGACGACGAGGCCATCGCCCACGCGGTGGCGGCACGACTGCGCAGCGAGGGTTTCGAGGTCGAGGTCGCCCACGATGGCCCGACCGGCGTGGCCTTGTGCGAGCAGATGTCACCCGACCTCGTCGTGCTCGACCTGCTCCTGCCCGGCTTCGACGGGCTCGAGGTCTGTCGACGGATCCAACGCACCCGGGCGGTACCCGTGCTCATGCTCACCGCTCTCGACGACGAGACCGACCTGCTCGTCGGTCTGCGGATCGGTGCCGACGACTACCTGACCAAGCCCTTCAGCCCCCGTGAGCTCGTCGCTCGGATCCAGGTGATCCTCCGTCGGGTCGACCGCTCGTCCGGACCGAGCGATCTGTTCCTTCTCGGCGAGGTGGCGATCGACCGCCGACGCCGATTGGTGTCGAGGGGTGGCGACGTCGTGCACCTCACCCCGACCGAGTTCGATCTGGTGGCCTGCTTGGCCGCAGCGGACGGGGCGGTCCGCACCCGCGATCAGCTGTTGGCCGAGGTGTGGGGCTACCGGGACGGGTCGGGCGTGCGCACGGTCGACTCCCACGTCCGCTCCATCCGTCGAAAGCTCGGCGATGACGTGATCCGAACTGTCCATGCTGTCGGGTACGCGATCGGTGACGCGCCATGAGGCCGCTCGACCACCTCCAGTCGATCAAGGCCAAGCTCACCGTGGTCATCGTGGCGGTGCTGGCCGTGTCGACCGTTGTCAGCACCGTCGGGCTGCGCACCGGCATCCCCGTCTGGCTGCGGCCGGTCATCTCGCTCGGAGTCGCCCTGCTGTTCGTGTACCCGTTCGCCCGTGGCATCACCTCGCCGCTGCGCGAGATGGTGGCGGCGTCGCGGGCCATGGCCGCCGGCGACTACTCGCAGCCCGTGACCGTCACGTCGTCGGACGAGGTGGGGGAGCTGGCTCGGTCGTTCACGGCCATGCGGGCCGAGCTCGATCTGGTCGATCGGCAGCGGCGCGAGCTGATCGCCAACGTGTCGCACGAGCTGCGGACGCCACTTGCTTCGCTGCGAGCGCGGTTCGAGAACATCGTCGATGGCGTCGAGGAGCTCGACGCCGACAACGTCGAGCGCACGTTGCGCGAGGTCGAGCGTCTCGGTCGGCTCGTGGAGCAACTGCTCGACCTGGGTCGCATCGAGTCCGGGGCGTGGTTGCTGCACGTTGAAGCTGTGGACGTGGATCTGCTGCTCCAACGCGTGTGTGACCGGGTCGATCGACCAGACCCGACCGTCGAGCTACGGCACAACTGTGACCACGGGCTGGTGCTGCAGGCCGATCCGACCCGGCTGGAGCAGGTGGCGGTGAACCTGGTCGACAACGCCATCCGTCACGCTCCGTCGAACACCACGGTCGACGCCGCGGCCACGTGGACGCAGCGAGGCATGCGGCTCGTGGTGACCGACGCCGGCCCCGGCATCGCTCCCGAGGAGCGCGCTCGCGTGTTCGAGCGCTTCTATCGGTCGGATCACGCCCGTAGCTCGGGCGACGGTGGCAGTGGCATCGGGCTCGCCATCGTTCGCGGCATCGTCGACCTGCACCACGGAACCATCACCATCACGTCGAACGGAACTGCGGGATGTCGCGTCGTCGTCGATCTCCCGCACGCGGAGGAACAACCATGACCTCGACCTCTTGGCCAACGCTGCCGCCGCCTGATCCCGCACGCGCGCTGCCCCCGCCTCCGCCCCCGCTCACCCCGGAGGAGCGCGTCGCTCGGTCAGCTCGCGATCGCGTGGTGCTCGTCGCCGTCGTGTTCGTTGCCGCGCTGGTCGACCTCTGGTGGCGCACGCCGATGGCCGGGACCGCGTTCTTCCTGGCGATCGCCGTGAGCGCAGCGTTGCTGTTCCGGCTGCATCTCGTGGCGTCTCGGGCCGGTCGCGCGCTCGTGGTCGCCGCCGTCGTCCCCGCTGCCTTCGTTGCCGTGCGGGCCAGCACGTGGCTCGTGCCCCTCGACATCGCCTGCGCTGTGGGCATGATGGCGCTGGGCGTGACGTTCGGTCGGGCGGACCGGTTCTTCGATCAGTCGTTCGGCGCGATGGTGCGACGAGCGGCTGGCGCCGTCTTTGCCCTCGGCCTGGCACCGAAGGCGTTCGGTGCAACGGTCCGGTCGGCCAGTCCGGTGTCGGGCGGCCGGACGCAGCACCTGGGAGCGGTGGTGCGCGGCCTGGTGTTGGTCGCGCCGGTGTTGGCGATCGTGGGAGGGATGCTGGCGTCGGCCGACGCGGTGTTCGCGTCGATGTTCGACGTCTCGATCGACGGAGTCGACCTGGCGACCGAGCTCGTGTTCTTCGCCGCCGCGCTGTGGTTCGCGGCCGCGCTGTTCGTGCACGCCAGCCGTCCGAAGGTGATGCCGTCGGCGGGCCTGGTCATCCGACTCGGCGTGGTCGAGGCGTGTGTGGTCCTCTCCGGCCTGATCGTCGTCTATGGGTTGTTCGCCGTGGCCCGTCTGCTCGTGGCGGTGCGCGGGGCCGACTACGTGCTGTCCACGACCGGACTGAGCTACGCCGAGTACGCCCGGACGGGGTTCTTCCAGCTGCTGTGGGCCGGCGCCATCACGCTCGTCGTCCTGTTCGGCCTCCGAGCCACGGTCGGGCCGCTGTCGGGCCGCGGGCGGCGCGCCTTCGCCGCGCTGTCGATCGTGGCGGTGGCGTTGACGCTCGTGCTCGTGCACGCCGCGCTCTTGCGCCTCGCCCTCTACATCGACGCCTTCGGCCTCACCATGCTGCGGTTGTCGGCCGTGACGCTGGCGTGGTGGATCGGTGCGATGTTCGTGCTCACCGGCGTGGCGCTCGCCGGTGTGGGCCGAGGTCGAAGCTGGTTGGCGGGTGCGGTGGTGTGCTCTGCGGCGGTCACGCTGGCAGCCATGAACGTGGCCAACCCCGAAGCGCTGGTCGTCGAGAGCAACCTGGCCCGCACCACTCGGACCGGCGAGGCTGACGTGTCGTACCTGGCGGGCCTGTCCGATGATGCCGTGCCGGCGTTGGTGGCCAACCGATCGAAGCTCACGGCGACCGAGCGAGCGATGCTCGATCGTGTGCTGTGTCAGGACGACGCGTCCGATGATTCCTGGAACCTCGCGGCGCGTCGGGCTGCGGACGCCCGTCGAGTGGTGTGCGGTCAGCGGAGGTAGCGGTGCTCGACGACGGCGCCGGTGGCGGGGTCGATCACCTGCACCTCCGACGACGACTCGGCTTCGAGTCGACCGTCCTCGAAGCGGAGGGACGTGAAGCACCGGTCGCCGCTGGGGACGTCGGGGCGCCACCGCTCGGCCCCGGTCGGCTGGATGGCGACGACGTTGTCGAACACGTCCCAATCGCCGATGCCCTCGGGCAACGTGCCCCGGCGCCAGTCGAGGAGCACGACGGCGTTGTCCGACCCGTCGACGGCGACCACGGTCACGACCGACCCACCGGCCACCTTGCCCCGCCACTGCTCCTGGCCGTTGGCGCCCCGCACGACGAGCTCGCCGTCGATCGCTTCGTACGCGATGCCGCGGACCGGCCCGGGCTCGGACGAGGCCGTCGGCTGGGTGGGGGCGGCCGCTGTGCGTCGGGCCAACGGGAGCGTGCTGTCTCCGGCGGCGGCAAGGCGACTGGCCATGGCGCCGGGCGACAGCGGTGGGAGTTGGTCGGGACGTCCGTCGGGGGGACCGACGGCGGCGAGGGACTGGGCTGACGTGGTGCCGAATCCGGCGATGCGCCCCGCATAGCGGTCGATGTGGCTGGTGCCGCGCACGATGGCTTCGAGACGTCGGTGGGGGTGGAAGGGGCCGACGGCGCGTGACGGTCCCTGCATGGGCGTCTCGAGAAGGTCCCGCACGTTGTAGGCGATGCAGTAGAGCCGCAGCCGTTCGAAGATCGACGGGTGGTCGAAGAGCTCCGGGTACTCCTCGGCGAACCACCAAGGGATCTCGGCGAAATCCTCGTCGCGCGTGGCTTCGACGTACTGGTCGGCGACGTGCATCTTGGGGTAGGCGCAGAACCGGAGGAACACGTCGAGATCGAGATCCGGCGGGGCGGCGCGGGCGAACTCGAAGTCGAGGAGGGCGGTGATCACGTAGCCGTCCCACAGCACGTTCTGGAAGTGCAGGTCACCGTGGATCAGCGTCGGAGAGCGGAACGGCTCGATGACCGGGGCATCGGCGGCGACCAGCACCCCGAGGTCGGCGATGAGGCCGGGGTCGACGTGGGTCATGGCGGCCGCCTGCTCGAGCCCGGCGATCAGGGGATCGACGGCCCGCAAGGTGTCGGGGGAGAGCAGTTGAGGGACGGCGATCGGGGGGAGACCGTCGGGGGCGGGGAACTCGTGGAGCCGGCGGACGATGGTGGCCAGCTGGGCGATGGCCCGCCGACGCTCTGCTCGGTCCATCGTCGGCCAGGCCACCGTCAGGGTCGTGCCCCGACAGCGGGTGGTGATCAGGGTGTCGGCTCCCACATCGCCGCCGTAGGAGACGACCCCCGGATAGCCGATGTCGTGGGGGAGGAGCGGTCCGAGGAACGCCTCGCGCTTGAGCCGTTGGTTCGGGTGGCGGTTGACGCGCACGACGTAGTCGTCGCTCACCCACACCTCGTTGGTCACCGACTCGGCGCGCTCGAGCGGCACGGTCGCGTCGAGCCCGGCCTGCTCGAGGGCGCGCCGGGCACGCGCCATGGCGAACGGGCTGGTCACGCGTCGACGTCCCAGACCATGCGCAGATCGACGTCGCCGTCGAGGAGGCCGGTGGGGTTGTGCTTGTCGATGTGGCCGATCAGCGAGTTGTAGGTGCCGTAGCCGACGAGCGTGCGCAGGCGGGGAGAGAAGCCGCGGGCGATGGCGCGAGGGATGCCGAGCTGCTGGTTCTCCTGCTGGCGAACCCACCCGGCGCAGTAGTTCATGGCGATCCCCACGCGGCGACCGTTGGAGGTGTTGGCGCCGCCGCCATGCCACAGCGAACCGTTCCAGACGAGCACGCTGCCTTTGGTCATCTCGGCGGCGATGGTCTCGATGGGCTGCTTCCATCCCGGCGTCTCGGCGATGGCGTGCGATCCGGGCACCAGCCGCGTGGCGCCGTTGGCCTCGGTGAAGTCGGTGATGGCCCACATCGTGTTGCACACGAGAGGGACGTGGGGGCGGGGGAGCGGGATGAGCTGGTCATCGGCGTGGATGGGCTGGGCGACCTCGCCTCGATCGATGGCGATGGACGACAGCGACGAGACGAGGCAGCCGGCGTCGAGGACGAGCTCGATCACCGGCAGCACGTTCGGGTGCACGGGGATCTGCTCGTAGAGGGAACCGTGCACGAGCAGGTTGTAGATGCGAACCGTCTGTCGCCCCTCGAAGGCGTTGTCGGCGGGGGTCGCACCCAGGTCGTGCTCGAGGCGGAGGAGGTCGTCGTGCAGGGCATCGACGAGATCGGGATCGATGGCGTCGGGCAGCACGGTGTAGCCGACGTCGGCGATGGCGGCCGCGTGCTGGTCAGCCGTGCTCGCTGCCTCTGCCGTCACCCTGACCCTCCCTGGTTCGCCCCCGGCCGCCGTCCGCCCGGCCGGATCGCTCATCGTAGGTCGCGGGCGCGATCGACACCGGACGAAGGCGTTCGGGGCGGTGCGGGATGAAGTTCGCGCTGATCGGGGTTGCACCGCACACAACGCCATCGCCCGACCTCGTCGGGCCAGAGCTCTGGGAGCACCACGTGTCCATCTACGACGTCTCGGCCAACAACCTCGACGGCACCCCGGTCGACCTGCACGACTTCGAGGGCCGCGCCGTCCTCGTGGTGAACGTGGCGTCGAAGTGCGGTCTCACGCCGCAGTACGGCGCTCTCGAGGAGCTCCACGAGCGCTTCTCGTCGCAGGGCTTCTCCGTGCTCGGCGTGCCCAGCAACCAGTTCATGGGCCAGGAGCCCGGCACCGCCGAGGAGATCGCCAGCTTCTGCTCCACCACCTACGGCGTGACCTTCCCCATCCTCGAGAAGGCCGACGTCAACGGCGACGACCGCCACGAGCTCTACCAGGCCCTCGTCGACGTCCCCGACGCCGGTGGCTACTCGGGCGACATCCGCTGGAACTTCGAGAAGTTCCTCCTCGCTCCCGATGGCACCGTGGCCGCCCGCTTCGAGCCCACCACGGTGCCCGACGCCGACGAGGTCATCGCCGCCATCGAGGCCAACCTCCCGGGCTGAACCCGTTCCGGGGGTTGGGGCCTGGGGCGTCCGGGCGGGTACCGTAGTCACCCTCATGGACGATCAACCAGGAGCTGTCGACGAGGCAGCCATCCCCGCCGACGAGGCGCTCCCCCCCACTTTCGAAGAGCTCGGCGTCGTGCCGGAGCTCGCCGCTGCGCTGCTCGCCGACGGCATCGAGCGACCGTTTGCCATCCAGGTGCTGACGATCGCCGATGCGTTGGCTGGCCGCGACGTGTGCGGCAAGGCCAAGACGGGCTCCGGCAAGACCCTCGCCTTCGGTCTGCCGCTGTTGCAGCGCGTACCCAAGGCCAAGGACCACTCGATGCCTCGCGGCCTCGTGCTCGTCCCCACTCGTGAGCTGGCGCTCCAGGTGGCCGAGGAGCTCATCCCGCTCGGCGTCCACGTCGACCGCAAGGTCGTGGCCGTCTACGGCGGCGCCCCCATGGAGAAGCAGATCAAGCAGCTCGAGCGCGGCGCCGACGTGATCGTGGCCACCCCGGGCCGGCTCATCGACCTGATCGAGCGCAAGGTGGCCTCGGTGGCCGAGCTCGACATGGTCGTGGTCGACGAAGCCGATCGCATGGCCGACATGGGCTTCCTCCCGCAGGTCGAGTGGATCCTCCGCCATGCCGAGCGCGAGCACCAGACGCTGCTGTTCTCGGCCACGCTCGACGGTGCCACCGCCGTGCTCGTGGAGCGCTACCAGCACGACCCCGTCCGCCATGAGGTCGAGTCCCGTCAGGTCACCGTGGAGGAGATGCAGCACCGCTTCTTCCACGTGCACGACATGGACAAGATCAAGGTGGCCGCCGCCCTGGTCCGCGGCGCCAACAAGGTCATCCTGTTCACGAACACGAAGCGCTACGCCGACCGCGTGGCCTCCGAGCTCCAGCACGAGGGCATCAAGGCCGCGGCCATCCACGGCGACCTTCGCCAGAACTTCCGGGAGAAGGCGCTCGCCGACTTCACCGAGGGCAAGCTCTCCGTGCTGGTCGCCACCGACGTTGCCGCCCGCGGCATCCACGTCGACGATGTCGACATGGTCATCCATGCCGACCCGAGCGACGACCACAAGGCCTACCTCCACCGTTCGGGCCGCACGGCCCGCGCCGGTGGCACCGGTGTGGCGGTCACGCTGGTCCTGTGGAACCAGGAGCTCGACGTGAAGCGGCTACAGCGCAAGCTCGGCATCGACGAGCCCATCATCGAGGTGTTCTCGAACGACAAGCGCCTCGCCGACGTCGTGTCGTGGGACCCGGCTACCGACAGCTGAGGCACCTGGTCCACGATCGGTCGCACCTCGGATTCAAGGTCCGGTGGCCGGTCGCCGAGAACGTGAGGGGAACACGATCTACCATGAGCGCGGCGAGTGCACAGTGGGGTAGGTCCTGACGAGTTGGGGATCGGAGACCGATGGCTGAGAACGACGGCAAGGGTGTGAAGCCGCCGCGGACCTTGTTCTCGCTCGGACGGCCGGGGACCAAGCCGACGCCGGCCGAGGGTCTCGGGTCCGTGGGCGACGCCCCCGCCGACGTCGAACCCGTCGCCGAGGTGCCGGACGCCCCCGCCGTCGGGCCGCCTGCTGCGGTCGCGGTGCCTGCTGCGGTCGAGGCGCCGGTCGAGCCGCCCGCCTCGCCAGGCGGCGCCGGCCCCGACGTGGTCCTGGGCAACTGGGTGCAGAGCGCCTCGGGCGACTGGGAGTTCGTCGTCGATGACGATGGCGAGGAGATGCTCACCGGCACGTGGGTCGAGGCCGAGACCGGCGATTGGGAGTTCGTGCCCGATCCCGAATCGGTCGCCGACGACGACGGTGCGCCCGAGTCCGAGGCTCCTGCCGCGGTGCTCTATGCCGACCCTGGAGTGGTCGAGCCGTTGCCGCTGGCGCCGGCTGGCACGTGGGCCATGGCCTCAGCCCGCACCGGCGGTGTCGACGACGATGCTCCGGTCGAGGAGGCGGTCGACGCCGATGCCGCCGATGCCGCCACTGCCGCCGCTGCCGGCGGCGCCGTGGGCACGGACGCGGCAGCCACCGACGCCCCCACCGAGCAGCTCGACCTGACCGATGCGCCGGCGGCCGCCGCCGAGGATGCGCCCACCGAGGCCATGCCGCTCGTGGGCGCCGGGGTGGGTGCCGGGGCGGCCACGGCCGGCTTCGCGAC
>Ga0335397_10011029_pt1 | contig 11163 bp, 10 predicted proteins | sample MAT04_FD_205740 | JGI IMG/M metagenome (GOLD analysis project Ga0335397, IMG submission 205740) | Freshwater microbial communities from Lake Fryxell liftoff mats and glacier meltwater in Antarctica - MAT-04 (spades assembly) (version 2) ...
TAGCTTCATAGCATAGTGAATTCGGATCGGAATCTGGTGGTTTTGGCGAGAAGCCTACGCCTGGGCCACCTTGACGGCCTTCTTCACGATCAGTTCCAATCAGAGAAACTGTTTCGCAAGCCACTTTACTAGTTCTGATCCAATTGGAAGAAAACGGCGCAATTGGCGTTGTGTTCGTATTCACAAAATAGTTCTTGGTTGGGTGCGTGATGACCCAGTCAGTACCCAGCGACAAGGTCGCTGAGTATGAGTATTCACCGTAAACATTCAATGACGTCAGCGCCGCAGCCGTGGCGCGAGCCGCAGTCAGCGTCGTTGTACCGGCAATTGGTGTTCCTGGGAACGTCGCAACAATCACTTGCGTGGGAGTCGAAACAGCAGTGACTGCTGAACCGTGATCTTGCAGGTTTGGCGAGACGTTATCAGATGGGGTGATGATGCCGGGACGACCGAAACCGTTAAGCGCCGTAGCGTTTACGCTGGTCGAAGCACCGTTACCGGTGCTGATGAAGGTCACGCCACCGAACATGCCGCCTGAAGGTGGATCAATGCCGACACCCGATACAGAAACAGCGCCCGTTGGGATGTTCGTGCAAGGAGGAACGCCTGCTGCATTGTGTTTAGCGCCAGTCCAGATTGGGCCACCAACAGTAGTGTTCGCAACGATGGTCGCCATTTCGATGATTTCAACGTAACCATCAAGGGTACGATCCAGCGTCTGAGCAGCACCACCGTCTGTTGCGTTGTATGCAAAGCCGAAGAAGTCAACGGCGTAAGCGCCACCGCCCAACGACACCCAAGAAGTCTTGGCTGGAGCTGTACAGCTAGCATCGCCCGTAATCAAACGTGCGCCAGCGCCGTTTTGGACAACCGCAGCGGTCCAAACGTCGTACGGAGACAGATAGAGGTTAAAGTCAAGTACGTCTTCGGAGTTTTTGGCTTCGCGGAAACGAACCTTAACTGCCTTAGCGTTTGTAGTTGTATTTACGACAGACAGCAGCGTATTGTTACCGCCACGTGCCGTGTAATACGGGTAAAGCAGGGCTTCGCCCAGTCCGTCACCATTCACGCCGACGGCAGATACGCCCCCAGCGAAGGTTACGGCACCAGCAGCCAGTAGGGCAGCAGTGACCGATGTGTGTTTAAGCATCTTCATTATTCGGAAAACTCCTCAATTGAGTATAGAGATTCTTCTAGAACCAACAGCGATTTGGTTTTTTGAACTTTTATTCAAGACCGTGGATGAAACTATAGCGCAAAGTCACCGGCGTAGCAACCACATCTCGCCATTAATAAGCACCCAGTGCTCGTCCAGATACACCGTTTGCTTTCGCGGTCCGATACGAGGTATCTGAATGTAGATTGTGGCGCGCGCGTCAACCTTGCATCGATCTCGATCACACTCGCTTGCGTGAGCCGTGCCGTCGAGATAGTTGAGGCCTTGCAATTGCCCGACATGCTCCGCCAAGGTGAATAACGCGCGGCCAGCGGGCGTGTAGAACTCATAGGCTGCGTCGAATTTTTTCTCTGCGATCAGCGCCCAGCGGGCATTTGAGCGCTCTTTTGCCCGTGCGCCCCAGCGCGTAGCGTCGTCGATGGGCTGAAGCGCCGCAGCTGTGGTCGGAACGATCGCTGGTTCGCTCGCTTTCGGGGATGTCGCGACTGGTTTTACGTCTGCAGAAATTGGCGCTTTTTCCTCCGCGACCGTTGTTACAGAGGTCTGGGCGACGGCATGATGAACCATCAACGCCATAAATCCCGCGAGAAGACTGACGATTGACCGATGAATTGGTGGTGATTTTTGAGGCATTTTCAGCGTTGTATTTATGAGACAGTTCGGGGGCACTAGGCCGTTTTGATCAGGGTTACGTGAGCCGTGGTGGGGTGAGAAGTCACTTTTATCCGGGCCAAAGCGCGCGATAGAAGCGGAAGGGTGCTGGGGTATGTGTCTTTCATCTGCCGCTCCACCGCCAATTACTGCGGTGCACCTGGCATAACTTCTGGTTTTGTCAGGACGCCGCCGAGCGACCCATTTAACGCACGAATGTCGGCAGCAAGCTTGGCACGGTCTTCTGCGCGTGTCGGCAGTCCACTTGTTGAAGCAGAGGGTGCGGTCTCTTCAATGCTGCGCAGACGCTTTCTAAGTTCGTCAACGACCCCGCGCGTTTCCTCAGTGGTGGACAGGACTCGCGGGGTGATAAGAAGCACCAATTCGGTGCGATCCGAAGACCAACCCTGCTGTCCGAACAGACCTCCCAGGACCGGTATGCTCGACACAAAAGGCAAGCCTGAGGAGGTTGTCGAGCCCTTTTCCTGAAAAAGCCCGCCCATCAACATCGTGTCGCCCGATCCCACCATGACGTTGGTCGAGGCAGAGCTCTTCGAAATGTCAGGATTCGGGTTCGACGCGACTGCGCTGGGTGAGCTATCGCTGATTTCCTGTTGAATTTCCAGAAACACATTGTTGCCACTCACACGAGGTGTGACTGACACATTGATGCCCGTATTGATGTATTGGTAGCTGTCGACCGAGCCTGTCGTAATCGAGGTGTTGGTGCTTGTCTGTGTGCGGACGGATATCTGTTTGCCCGACGCAAAGGTCGCTTTCTGATTTTCGACCGTAATCAAGGTTGGCTGAGAAATAACGCGCAGATTTTTCTTGGTTTCAGACAGGTTTAACAACGCTTGAATGGCGTCGGTCTTTTTCCATGTGTAATTGAAGGCGCCGCCAACGATTTGACCAAAACCATTTTCGGAGGTCATGCGATTTTGTGCGCCCAAAACCTTACCCTGGAAGTACGTTTGCAAACCGAATGCAAAATCACCAACGAGCTGCACTTCGGCGATTTGAACCTCGATAGCCACTTGCTTGGGCGCGACATCAAGCTTTCTGATGACCGCTTCAATCGAAGCGTATTCAGCCTGGGTCGCGACAATTAATAAAGCGTTGCGATCTTTGTCTGCGATGATGTTTGCGTTTCGCGCCAATGCATTACCTTGCGCAGCGCCGCCACTCACCACAGGCAAAGTGGCTGCGCGCGGCGGGTTATTACCGGGTTGCACTAACGTCTGCCCTGGAAGAGGATTGATAGGTGAACTCAACGTGGATGTCGTTTGCCCCGGTGCCACTGATGCAGCGGGTGTCGCCGCTAACGAGCGCCCCGATAAGGCGGCCTGCAAAACGGGTTGCAATTTCTCAGCCTGGGTAAATAGCAGCGAATAGACAAAGAGACGCTGTCCCGCACCGGCATCGCTACCGCCAGCGTCAAGCCGCTCAAACCACTTCTTCGCTTCTTGTACCGCTTTGGCCTGGGGAGAAACCAGCAGCACTGCATTCATGCGCTCGATAGGCAGCACCCGCAGTAGGCCACCGAACGGATTAGTCGCTGCGTTACCGACGATTTTCTCGTAGTCAGCCATCACCGACTTTACGTCGGAACCTTGCAACGTGTAGATGGCAAATGACATGCCAGCCAACAAATCAACATCGAACATCTCAGCGATCTCGAGCAGGCGATCCGTTTCTATCTGCGGGCCGGTAACGAATAACAAATTGCGCAAATCATCAGTACGAAGAGAGGTTGCAGCGTCCTTTGCGAATGGTTCAATGACGCGCTGGAGCTCTTTTGCACCGATGTTTTTCGGTGTGTAGATCACCACGCTGGTGCCTCGGCCTGATCCGGCAACGTTGCCGGGAACGGGAATCGCATTGCCCCTGATCGCCTCCGCCGACGGCACGACTCGCCAATAGGTTCCATCACGCACTAGTGCCACACCATTTGAGCGCAGCACCGTTTCGAGTAGCGCCAACACATCGGAGCGCGGAACCGGGGTAGCAGTGCGCATCGTCACAGTGCCTTGAACCCGAGGGTCAATGATGTAGTTCTCGCCGAGCAAATCTCCGATGATATTTCGGACAATCTCCCGGATGTCGCCATTCTCAAATGAAAGAGAAATGGGTGGGCCAGCGGGTGGCATTTTTGTGCTGCGAGCAGCGGGCGGGCGGAACATTTCTCCCGAGCCCATCTGCACCACACCTGCCGACGACACCGTCGGCGTCTCGACGGGATATGCCGCCCGTTTGCCCGCGTCTGACTCAGGCAGCGCTCGCATTACCGACGTATTTCCGTACATAGTCGGCGCACTGGCGGCGCGCCGCGGCGAGAGCGAGATTTCAGTTTGGCTGCCGCTATTAGCAGGTACGACTTCGTTGCTTGCACAACCCATTATTACAAGTGTCGTTATCACTATCGTCAGGCCGTGTAGGCTGCGGTTTGTCATGTAACGATCAAAACGGGAGTGCGACATAGGTGTATGAGTTCCATGCACGGAACATAAAAAAGTGGCTGCACAAGCAGAGAGGTATGTCTACGACTAAAGCATTCATTGTGTGGGTCGCCCCGAGCGCGCAGCCATAAACGCCCGTCGGCGCTCCTCAGTAGCAGCGGCTTCGACGTTGGGGTCGGTCGCGGGCCCAGCAGCAGCGGCACGAGCGGCGCGGCGCATCTCTAGCAATCGCGCGACATCGCCGGACGGTTGATCAACCGCGGCCACGGGTGCGGCTGCCAACGGGGAAGCTGCGGTCGGTACCGGTGCCGAAAAATTTGCCGCGACTGGCGTTGGAGCGATTGGCTGGGGTGGCTGCGGAACACGACCCGAGTTGGTGAATTTAGCGAGTTCAAGAACGTCGGTTTCACCCTGAAAAGTCAGTGTCAAAGTGGCGTTCCCGATTTTGTTTACCATCAACTCCTGCAACGGCTCCCCCTCGCGAACACTTTTGACACGATTAGTTGACACCTCCCTTACCTGCGCAATCTTTGTATTTCCCAAGTCGGTAACGCCTACTAGCTGATACAAACCACGCCGAATTTGTGGTTTCGGCGGCTCGGTAGCGGCAACGACGACTTGTGTCGGAGCGGGTCTGCGAGTGGGATTTAACAGGGGGCGATCGGATATCTGGCTGTAATTTGTCGTGTCAGGACTCAGGCGAAACTCAGGGAGCACGGCTGCGCTATCGTGCTTGCCCGAAACTGGGCGGACAGGCGCTGGCGGCGCGGTGAACGCGTTACCCCAGTCGGTCTCAAACCCCAGCGCAGCGGCTAGCGCAGCGGCGGTCACAACCAGCAGATTCCGGAGCGTGAAAAGCGGGGTCATCCTTTGCCTCCGGTATTGGTCGATGTGCCAGTACCTGCTGCTGCGGGCGCGCGCGGGTTGCGCGCTAAGTCTTTCGGCCCGTAGGCCTGCACTTCCATCGTCGCCGACACTTCGGGCTCCTGATTGGGTGGTGGCTTGTAGCCGCGTGGCACGGTTGCGCGCAAGGTCACGTTCTCGATGAAAAGATACGGGATGGAGGTTTCAATCGCATACAGCGTTTTCTGTAGCGAAGACGGCGTTGAATTGAAGCCCACGCTCAATGAATAAACCCGGAAGCCCGCCTCGTCTTTGACGGTGGGCGGCTGGATTGAGGTCAAACGCGAGCCATTCGCCTCGAGCATGGGGCGGACGAGGTCGGTTAACTCAGATCCACCCAGATTTGACGCGGAATTTTTTAGGAAAAAGCGGGCGCTCTCGCGCGCTTTGAGCATATCGAGCGCACGCTGATGGTCCGCCCGTTGCGACGACACGCGGCGGTAGCGATCAATGCGCTCCTGTGCAGCGGTCTGCGCTTCATCGTAGCGATGGTAGAGCACATACGATGGAACGGCGACCGCCGCAATCGCCGCACCGATCACCAACACCAGCAACAGAACGGCAAGCAGGCGTCCTCGAAGGCCTACGGGCCAGTTCATGGACGTCGCTCCGGTGTCGTGGTGGGCGAGGTAGGCGGCGGCGCGCCGGGCAGCGTAGCCGTCGGCGGCGCGCCTGACGAAGGCGATGGCGATGGCGTGAGTGTGGCAGCGCTCGGGGCAGCTTTTGCTGAAGCAGGCGCGCCAGCCGGAGCGGTGGGTACGACGGTCACGCCGGGAACGGTCATGACGGCCGAGGCATCCGAGAGCAGCAAGGATTTCGGCAATTCGGCTGCCACCAATTCACCGGAGACGTGGAAGCGCTCTGCGTTCGGCGCGACGCGCGTCATGGCGGCCTTAGAGACTGGATCTTTCAGCAAAGGCGACTCTTGAAACAGTTGCAAAATTTTGCCGCCGCTACCGGTTTCGCCTTGCACGATGACTTCGCGCACTCGGTCCTTCGGGTCTTTCTGATTAGGTACTGTCTTGATCTCGAACGATTGTGCCCAGGTGTCATCGGGCAATCGTTTGGTCAGATCATCGATGATCTGAACGACCAGCGGCGAGCCGTGTTTACGAGCGAGCGGAAGGTTGTATTCACTGATCTGCTTTTGGAGTTGAAGTTGCAAAATGCTCGCCGCTTCGGCCTCGGTCTTGGCCCCTACCTCGACCGGTTGCAGATCAAGGACGCGCTGGCGCATTTGCCACAGCGGAAATGCTGCCAGCGCAATGGTGAGCAACGCACACAGCGCAATCAATGCCGTGTTGACCCAGAGAAAACGCGATGGCGCTTCAGCGTCAGTCAATGACGCGGTAAGCAGATTCAACGACGAATCGACGTCACTCGGCGCGAGGATCAATCGCGTGACTTCCAGGTTTTTCAGCTGCGCATCGGCGAGCCACGGTGCGACCCTGGCGCGCGGAACCGCGACGACCTCAACGCGGCAATTGCCGACCGCAGCGTTGCGATCAAGCACCCGAAAGTCGTAGTAGAGATCGCTCGCTCGCAACGGCGTCAGGCGATCAAGCTCAAAACCTAAAACCTGTTGCAATCGACCCGCCACGGCGATGGGTAATTCGACGACGCGGCGAAATCCGTTGGCGTCACCGGCAACCAGTGCGACAGAGCCGCCTCGTTGCGCCAGTGCCGAACGGGTGAACGTTTGAGATTCCAGCACCGAGGCGCCTGGAGCCCAAACTTGATCGGTAACCGGCGCCCACATTGCTGGACGCTGCGCCTGAATGGTTTTGGCGCGCCAGCCCGCAGGAATGCATTCCCACAACTGTTGCTTCCACCAACCCAAAAATTGCTCCCACTGCTGGCCCGCAGCAGATTGGGTTGCGTTCAAATCAGCCATTCAAGCCTCCGGTGACTGCTGTTGGAGCCGGAGTCAAGCTCGCTGGTGCGTCGGTCGAAAAGCCGCGCTGCCATAGAAAATACTGTGGTCGACCGCGAGCCACGCCGCCCAAACGCAGGCTCGCTTCACGCGATGCGCGGACACCAGACGCCGTGACGACGTCAGAGCGGACGCGAACGGAATTGGTGCCTGAGGCGAAATAAGGGCTACTGAAAGGCAGAGGCGGCACCGGTAGACCGTCACGCAAGGCCTGATCGCGTTGCTCAATCCATGCCTGAGCTTGCCCGAAATCAATGCCAGGCACGATGCTCAGCACAGTCAGCGAAGCGGTTTGCGGATCAATTCCCGGCGAGCGCGATTGCACTGTCAACAGGGGTGCCGCCGCGTTATAAAGTTTCGGGCTGATGCCGATCACGTTTTGAAGTTCCTCGATCGCGATAAAAAAATCGTTGGCCGGCAAAACCTTCTTGCCAGCGGCACGATAATCGTCGGCTTCTGCGCCGTTGGGCCGTTTGAGATTATCGGCGTCCGTCCAGTCTTTGATGGACGCAACAATCGCGTCCGCTTCTTCTTCTGTTGCTCCTACAGACGTGAACACCCGTTTGAGCAGGGGCTCCGACGCAAAGTTCAAATCGATTTTAGCAGTCTCACTTCTGGCCGAAACAGCAATCTCTGCGCCATTCTCGTTCCATTGGTGCACGAGGCCATCAATTTTCCACTGTGCCAGCGCGATTTGGGCGTCGGCTGAGCGTGGACGCGACAGTTCGAACACCATGCGGTTGACCGCACCATCAGCAGCCGCCTGTGCCTTGGCGGATGCGAGCGCATTACTTGTAACCTGAGTGCTGACGCGCTGCGCATCAGAAAACGACAGGGCAATCACCGTGAGGAAAATCACCAGACCTAGCACCATGATGAGGGCGATTCCCTCTTGCTTCTGCGAAGGCTGGTGACGTTGAGCTAAGCAACTCATCGATTCACCGCAGCCTGAATGATGCAACGCTGGCGTTGATAGTCAAAGTTGCAGCCCAGCGCCTGCGAAAGCTTGACCGGAATGTAGAGATCGGGCCAGCGCCTGTCGCCCGCTTCGGTCACGCGAATGGCGATGATCGACGGCATGCGCGCGTTCTCGTCCCACGAATCCACCCACGTCCCGGCGTCAGGGTTGTTCAGTGGATCGTCGCCGGGATCAAAGTACGAGATCGACAATGCGTCGATGTTGTCGGCGAGCACGATGGGCTCGGCAGAACTCAGATCGGGAACCGCTTTTTCGTCGGGATCAGCGGCTTGACGACGCAGTACGAGCTGGCTCTTTTGCTGCGATTTCGCGATGGCTAGCTGCCACCACATGACGCCGCCTTCAGCGATTTGCGACGTCACCGGCGCGAAGTACGTCAAACTTGAAGACTTGCCATTGAATTTGAGGGGCTGCGAAACTTCGCGCCGCCAGCGCATCGGCAGCAATCCGGAAATGTGCTCGCGCAAAAAAGCCTGTGTGCGAGCGTACTGTTCGGTGCGCTCAACTGCATCGTTCGCCGCGCTGGTGCTTCGCTCAGCGCCGCGAACCGTGCCCATGAGAATGGCGGTTAAAACCGCGAGCAACGTAATCGCCGCGATCAGCTCGATCAAGGTGAAGCCGCGTTGCATGGCTGCGGCGCTTGGTGGGAGCGGCTTTAGCCGCGATATGCTGCCCATGGAGAAATCGCGGCTATAGCCGCTCCCACAGCGAAAAAAAGGCGTCCGGCCATCGTTCATGGCAACGGACGCGGCACAGCGAGCAGCGTAGTCAGTTCGACATTGCGTTGCTTCGCGCCGGGCAAATCGCCTGGATTACTGACGGCGACTTGAGCCACAAGTCGCTTCAATTCGAGCGGAGGCTTTATCAGTGCATCGCCTTCTTCGACCGGCTCTGCCGCCACCGTTAACGACCATTGCAAGCGGCCATCGCTCGACACGCCGGATTCGCTGCCGTCGGATAAGGTTTTTTCGATGCCCGCGCCCGCGAGCAGACCTTGGGCCAATGTCATTGCGCGCATGTAATCGCTGGTGGCGGAGGCTGATCGCACGCCTGTGGCAAAGACCTGCGATAGCGCGGAGAGACAGAGCGCAGCGATGACCACAGCGACGATCACTTCAAGCAAAGTGAAACCGTTTTGGAGAGAACGTTGCAGGCGCGACGACACAACGCGCCCCACAAACGAAGTTTTAGACGCGCCCTTCATGCTTCTTCAATCGCGATGCGGCCCGTCAGCCACCCGATATCGATACGAAATTCGCGCTCTTTGTACTTGACCGTTACGCGCCCGCCGGTCGAGCCGCCGTCGGGATAAAAGCGCACCGACGCACGTTTGTCATCGATGGTTTCGGCGGCAGTGGTGACAAGCTCTAGCGCAACACCTTCGGGCCACTGACCGCGACGTTTGCCGCCGGGCAACTGATAGGTGCGATCCGCGAGATTGAACTCAACGCCGACGTCCGTTCGATTGGCAATCGCCTCGCTACGTGCGAAACGCAATTCCTGCGCAATCGCTCTCGCCAGCGCGCGATGCTGGGCGGAGGTGACGCCTGAGGAAAAAATTGGCGGTGACAACGCGGCGAGCACGCCAATGATGACGATGACGACCAGCAATTCGAGCATGGTGAAGCCCGCTGTTCGCAGGTTGAAGGCACCACGCGAGGGGTGCCGCCGAGTCCGCACGCGCGTCGGGACGGAGTTCGGGGTCAACATGGTCGGTACGAGTCAGGTGCTAAGCGAGCGCGTTAGCTCTTGGTAATGTCTGCGTTTTCGCCTTCGCCGCCTTCTTTGCCGTCGGCACCGAGCGATTTGACCTCAAACGGCGTGTTGTTTGGGCCGGGCGACGAGTATTTGTAATCATTACCCCACGGGTCCTTGATGTTGTCCTTGCGCAGGTAGGGGCCGCTCCAGTTGGGCAGGCTACCGGGGTTTTTTAACAGGCCGTCGAGTCCTTCCTGCGCGGTCGGATAGCGACCGACTTCGAGCTTGAAGAGATCGAGCGATTGCAGCATCTGGCCCATTTCGATCTTGGCAGCGTTGGCTTTAGCCTTTTCAGATTGCCCCATAAAACGACTACCGATGGTGGCCATCAGCACGCCGATGATGACGATTACGGCGAGCAATTCCATCAGCGTGAAGCCGCTTTGGGTGCTTCGGATTCTTTCGGTTCGCTGAGTCATAAATTCTGTTTTCATAGTTTTCTTTTCAATTCGCAGTAACCACCACCCGCCTCATCGAGCGGTTGGAAGTGTCGTCACGTTAATAGCTTTCCCCTCAATGCTCTATTTTAAGGGGGCTAGTGCACCATTAGTTCACTTATCGACTTACGTACAAATCGACCGCCAGCCCCAATGCAGACGTCATTTCATGAAAAAGTTGCTGGTTAATGTTCGGCATCCTTGTACGACCGCGACCTACACATTAAATTCCGTGAGCCCCAGCAAAGCGCTCATCAGCGCGAAAATAATGCCGCCGACGACAACCGCAAGCGTCAGGATCAAAACCGGCTCTAGCAAGCCCAGCGCCCGTTTGAGCGTCGTGTTGACCTCAAGGTCGTACACCTCGGCCACCTTCAGCAACATGGAGTCCAGTTTGCCGGTTTCTTCGCCCACGGCGACCATGTGAACGGCCAGCTTCGGATAAAGCCCAGTTTCCATCAAAGGGCGAGCAAATCCTTGTCCGGCCTTCAAACGCACCAGGACGCCTTCCAGCGAATTGGCCAAAGCGCGATTGTCCACAGTGTCTTTGACGATAGTGAGTGCTGGCAGCAGGCTGACGCCGTTACCCAAAAGCGTGCCCAGCGTGCGCGCCAGACGCGCCACCTCAATCTTCGCGAACAGATCGCCCAGAATCGGTAAAGTAAGTTTGCGCCGATCCCAGTTAAGCCGTCCAACCGGGGTGCGCAAACGGCCCCGGATCAGAATAAACAGCGCTGCCGCCGCAATCAGAACCATCCAGCCGTCCTCGCGAAACCAGTGCGAAATCGCGAGTAGATTTTCGGTGGCCGGCGGCAGCGCCTTGCCGAACTGGCGAAACGTCGTTTCAAACTTCGGCACCACGAAAA
>Ga0335397_10011030_pt1 | contig 11162 bp, 10 predicted proteins | sample MAT04_FD_205740 | JGI IMG/M metagenome (GOLD analysis project Ga0335397, IMG submission 205740) | Freshwater microbial communities from Lake Fryxell liftoff mats and glacier meltwater in Antarctica - MAT-04 (spades assembly) (version 2) ...
CCTCTCGCTGCACCCCGGTAGTCGATGCAACCCCGGTTGCCCCAGTCGCTGCCATGGCAGCTCCCACAAGGAGGAAGCACTGCCATCGCCAGACCTGCAATTCCCGACTCCGACACTGCAAGCCTTGCCCCAACGCTGCACGTACGCTGTGGGAGCTGGCATGCCAGCGATAGCCACCTCTCGATGCACCTCAAGAGCTGAATTCCCTGTGGGAGCTGGCATGCCAGCGACAGCCACCTCTCGCGTTGCCGGAAGGGCGCACGCAGGGCCGGGGCGCTTGGATACCTGCCCTACCGCCGCAACGCCGCCCGCCCCAACAGTCGCCCATGCAGCGCATCGCTCGCAGCACGCAGTTGCTCCAGCGTTCCACTGTTGTCGATCACCTCGTCGGCCAGCGCCAGGCGGATTCCGCGTTTGGCCTGCGCGGCGATCATCGCGCGGGCCAGTGTCTGGTTGCTGCCGTCGCGCGCCATCAGGCGGGCCAGCTGGATCGATTCCGGCACATCCACCACCACCACCGCATCGAGCCACGAATAGTCCGCTCCCGATTCGGCCAGCAGCGGAATCGCCAGCACGCAGTACGCACCGGTGGCACAGGCCGCCAGTTCCGCCATGCGCGCGCGCACTCGCGGATGGGTGATCGCTTCCAGTGCCGCACGCTCGCGCGGATCAGCGAACACGCGCGCCCGCAACGCGCCGCGATCGAGCGCACCGTTCGCATCCAGCATCCCACCACCAAAATGCGCCACGATTTCATCCAGCGCCGGTTGCCCCGGTGCGACAATCTCGCGCGCAATCACATCTGCATCGATCACGCGCACACCGTGCTCGGCCAGCCGGTTCGACACCGCGCTCTTGCCCGAAGCGATGCCGCCTGTCAGCCCCACGCGCAGTGCGCGCAGCACACCGCGATCTGCTGGCGCAGATTCGTTCAAGCCTTGCCGATCGGAGCGGCGCTCACGCCACCGCCATCCAGACAAAAACGCATCACGGCCCGCCGATCCCTGGCCACAGCGCAAGAATCCGCTCGCCATACACCAGTTGCAGCCAGCCCGCCGCCGCCAGGAACGGTCCGAAAGGAATCGGCGTGGCGCGATCGCGACCCTTGGCGGCCAGCCAGATGCCGCCCACCACCGCGCCGATCAGCGACGACAGCAATACGATCGGCAGCAATCCCGCCACGCCGCAGAAGGCGCCGAGGGCTGCCAGCATCTTGAAGTCGCCGTAGCCCATGCCCTCCTTGCCGGTCAGCAGCTTGAACGCCCAATACACCGACCACAGCGCGAGGTAGCCTGCCGCTGCACCCACGATCGCCGCGCCCGGCGTCTGGAACAACCCGCCCACCGATGCGAGCAGTGCGAGCCACAGCAACGGCAAGGTGATCTGGTCGGGCAGCAGCTGGGTGCGCATGTCGATGCCGGTCAGCGCCACCAGGCACCAGGTCGCCAGCAGCGCCACGCCGCCCTCCCAGCTTGCGCCGAACTGCAGCGCCACCAGCGCCGACAGCACCGCGGTTGCGGCTTCCACGAATGGATACTGGAACGCGATCGGCGCCCGGCAGCCGCGGCAGCGCCCACGCAGCAGCACGTAGCTCAGCAGCGGCAGGTTTTCCCACCACGCCAGCACGTGCCCGCACTTGGGGCAGTGCGAGCCCTTGGTGACCAGGTTGGGTGGTGCCGCGTCGGCAGCGGGCGCAAGCTCCAGCATGTCGCGCGCATCCTGCTGCCACTGGTGCATCAACCGCGGCGGCAGGCGCAGGATCACCACGTTCAGAAAGCTGCCGACCAGCAGGCCGAGCAGGCCCGCGGTCACGGCAGGAATGGCGGTGAAAACCGCCAGCGCGTCGTTCATTACGGCAGCGACTGGCGGTGCGGCAGTGCGATCAGAACGCCGAGGCGAGCTTGAACACCGGCAGGTACATGCCGATCACCATGCCGCCGACGATCACGCCGATGATCACCATGATGAAAGGCTCCAGCAGGCTGGCCAGCGCGTCGACCGAGTTGTTGACTTCCTGCTCGTAGAATTCCGCGACCTTGAACAGCATGGTGTCGAGCGCGCCGGCCTCTTCGCCGATCGCGGTCATCTGCACCACCATGTGCGGAAATACATCGACCTGCCGCATGGCGACATTGAGCTGGTAGCCGACCGATACATCCTCGCGCACGCGCTTGACCGCATCGGAATACACGATGCTGCCGGTAGCACCGCCGACCGTGTCCAGCGCCTCGACCAGCGGCACGCCGGCCTTGAAGGTCACCGCCAGCGTACGCGCGAAGCGTGCGATGGCCGAGTTGCGCATGATCTGACCAATCACCGGAAGCTTCAGCGTCAAGCGGTCCATGGTCCGCTGCAAGGCTGGCGAGCGCTTGAGGATGGTGATGAAGCCAAAGATGGAGCCGACAGTGACCAGCAGCACCAGCCACCAATAGGACACCAGAAAGTCCGATGCGGCGACGATCATCAACGTGAACGCCGGCAGGTCCGCGCCCACCGACTGGAACAGACCCTGGAAGGTCGGCACCACGAAGATCAGCAGGATCGCCGAGACCAGGATCGCCACTGCGAACACCATCGCCGGATAGAACAGCGCCTTCTTGATCTTGCCCTTGAGGGTTTCGATGTTTTCCTTGTAGCTGGCGATGGTATCGAGCACGGTGTCCAGAACACCGGCCGATTCACCCGCGCGCACCAGGTTGCAGAACAGCGAGTCGAACTGCACCGGATACTTGCCCAGCGACTCGGCCAGGGTCGAGCCGCTCTCGATCTCGGTCTTGACCCCGATCAGCATGTCCTTCATGCGCACATTGGTCTGCCCGCCGGCCACGATCTCGAAGCCCTGCACCATCGGCACGCCGGCCTGCATCATGGTGGCCAGCTGGCGCGCGAAGATCGCGATCTCGCGCGGCGAGATGCGCTTGCCGGCCGAGCCGAACAGCGGCCGCGACTTGGTCGCCACCCGTCCCGGCGTGATGCCCTGCTTGCGCAGGTCGGCCTTGAGCAGGTTGGCGTTCTTGCTCTGACTTTCGCCCTTGATGATGATGCCGCGCTTGTCCTTGCCCGACCACACGAAGGTCTGCATCGGGTTGATCTGGGTGCGGCTCTGTACGCTGGCTTTGGCGGTTGCGGTGGCCATGGCTTAGTCCTTCGTCACGCGGTTGATTTCGGCAAGGCTGGTCCAGCCGTCCTTCACTTTCTTCAGGGCAGAAAGGCGCAAATCGTTGACCCCGGCCTCCAGGGCCGCAGCGGCAATCTGCATCGCATTGCCGCCGGACAGAATGATCCGCTGGATCGCCTCGGCCATCGGCATCACCTGGTAGATGCCAACCCGTCCTTTATACCCGTCATTGCAGCCGGAACAGCCTACTTGTTCAAAGATTTGCAGACTGTCGACCTCGTTTTCCTTGAACCCCTCGGCGAGCAGGGCCTCGCGCGGCAGTTTCAGGGGGCGTTTGCATTCGTGCAAGCGGCGCGCGAGGCGCTGCGCGATGATCAGGGTCACCGACGAGGTGATGTTGTACGGCGCGATGCCCATGTTCATCAGGCGCGCCACCGTCTGGGGTGCATCGTTGGTGTGCAGGGTCGACAGCACCATATGCCCGGTCTGCGCGGCCTTGATCGCGATCTCGGCGGTCTCCAGGTCGCGGATCTCGCCGACCATCACGATATCCGGGTCCTGGCGCAGAAAGCTGCGCAGTGCGGCGGCGAAGGTCATGCCGCGCTTGGCATTCTGCTGCACCTGGTTGATGCCCGGCACGCGGATTTCCACCGGGTCCTCGACGGTGGAGATGTTCACCCCATCGGTGTTGAGGATGTTCAGCGCGGTGTACAGCGACACCGTCTTGCCCGAACCGGTGGGCCCGGTCACCAGCACCATGCCGTAGGGCTTGGAGATGGCGTCCAGAAACAGCTTCTTCTGGTCTTCCTCGTAGCCCAGCTTCTCGATACCCATTTTCGCGGCCGAGGCATCCAGCAGCCGCAGCACCACTTTTTCGCCGAACAGGGTAGGGCAGGTACTGACGCGAAAGTCGATCGACTTGGTCTTGGAGATGTTCAGCTTCAGGCGCCCGTCCTGCGGCACGCGGCGCTCGGCGATGTCCAGGCCCGCCATCACCTTCAAGCGCGAGGCAATGCGCGCATTCAGCTTCTGCGGCGGCGATGCAATCGCGCGCAGGATGCCGTCCATGCGCAAACGCACGCGGTACATCTGCTCATAGGGTTCGAAGTGGATATCGGAAGCGCCGCGCTTGATCGCGTCCAGCAGCACCTTGTTGACGAACTTCACGATCGGGGTATCGTCGGCGGCGCTGTCGCCGTCGTCGCCGCCGCTGCCGTCGTCATTGCCGGCCTCCAGATCGAGATTCTCCAGCCCCTCGTCCTCGCCACCCGGTGCGACCAGCGATTCCGCGCCAGCCAGGGCCTGCTCGATCAGCCGCCCGAGCAGGTCCTCCGGTACGATGATCGGCTCGATCGACATGTTGGTGTGGAACTTGATCTCGTCCAGTGCGCGCAGGTTGGTCGGATCGGCGATGCCGATGAACAGCCGGTTGCCGCGCTTGAACAGCGGCAGCGCCTGATGGGTCTCGATGAGCTTTTCTTCGACTATCTTGAGCGGGGCCGCCCGCAGGTCGAGCGCACGCGCGTCGAACAGCGGCATCCCGAACTCGGCGGCGGCAGCGCCGGCCACCGCAGTCGCCGAGCAGATCCCGTTCGCAACCAGATAGCTGACCAACGGGATTTTCTGGCGCGCTGCGGCCTCCGCCGCTTTGCGAGCGTCGTCCTCAGACAGCGCGGCGTCCACGACCAGACGGCGGGCAATGCCGCTGAGGCCGGACAGCGCTGCGGGGTTCATTTGCATGGTCATTGTTCCAGACACTCCCCTCAGGATGGAACGGTACCTCAAACAGGCACTTGAAAGAACTGATTACAGTCCTTCGTGAAGGTTACAAAGGGTCAACAGGCTGATTCTGCCAAAGCAGCGGAACCACCTGCGGCCATCCGAGTTGGGCATCGGCATCCGCTCCCAATGATGCGGCAGCCTGTCGAACGATGGGTGCTGACGGTAGTACGCTCGCGATGCCAGACCAGCCGCGACCAGAGCGTCCGGATTGTCTCTCAGCCTGCAAACCCCGTTTGTGATGGCGTTTGCGTCTGCTGCGGCGCCTACCGAAGGGGGCGCGGATGGATGAAGGACGCGCCCCAACGCGAGGAACACCAAGATCAACTTGCGGAGGCGGTGGTGAAACGTACAAGGCAGCTGGGCATAATCATCAAGTAACCTTCGGTAAACCCCCACCCGCAACAAGAAAGCACCGTCGAATGACCGCGCCGTTCCTGGTTTTTGCTGCACCTGATATCCGCGAGGCGGAGATCGCCGAAGTAGAAGCCTGCCTGCGGTCGGGCTGGCTCGGAACCGGCCCACGGGTCAAGCGCTTTGAATCCGATTTCGCCACTTACAAGGGCCTGGAGCCGACGCAGGCTGCCGGCGTGAACTCCTGCACGGCGGCACTGCACGTCAGCATGGTCGCTGCAGGCCTGGAGCCCGGCTCGGAAGTAATCACGACGCCGCTGACCTTCTGCGCTACGGTGAACGCGATCGTGCACGCTGGGCTGACGCCGGTTCTCGCGGATGTCGACCCGGCGACCCAGAACATCGACCCGGCAGCCATCGAGGCGGCCATCACACCGCGCACGCGCGCGATCATTCCGGTCCACTTCGCCGGCCGTCCGTGCGAGATGGACCTGATCATGGCGATCGCCAAGCGCCACAACCTGGTGGTCATCGAGGACTGTGCCCACGCGATCGAGACCGAGTACCACGGTGCAAAAGCAGGCACTTTCGGCGACTTCGGCTGCTTCAGCTTCTACGTCACCAAGAACGTGGTCACCGGCGAGGGCGGCATGATCCTCGCCCGAGACGAGGCCGCCATGGCCCGCGCGCGGATGCTCGCACTGCACGGCATGAGCAAGGACGCCTGGCACCGTTTCAGCGACAAGGGCTACCGTCATTACCAGGTGGTGGAGTGCGGCTTCAAGTACAACATGATGGACCTGCAAGCCGCGATCGGCCTGCACCAACTCGCGCGCGTGGAGCCCAGCTGGCATCGCCGCGAGGCGATCTGGCGCCGCTACGACGAGGCCTTCGCCGAACTGCCGCTGGGCCTGCCTGCCGTGCCCGCTCTCGACACGCGGCATGCGTACCACCTGTATACGGTGATGGTGGACGAAGCGCGCGCCGGCATCAGCCGCGACGACTTTCTGGATGCGATGACGGACCAGGGCATCGGCACCGGCGTGCACTACCTCTCGCTGCCCGAGCACCCGGTGTACCAACAGCGCTTCGGCTGGCAGCCCGAACGCTGGCCGCACGCCGCCCGCATCGGCCGCCAGACAGTAAGCCTCCCGATCACGCCCAAGCTCACCGATGCCGACGTCGAGCGCGTCATCGCAGCGGTTCGCCAAGTGATCGCCGGGAGTTCTCGATCGGCCTAACCAGCCTCCGATAGCCGGCGCGTTGGCCGCGCGGGTTGGCCGACGCACAGGTGCCCCGCGGGCAATTGGCCGGTGACGACGCTGCCGGCCGCGACAACGGATCCCGCGCCGACATCACCGGTTTCGAGGACGACCACACCCACGCCGAGCCACGCTTCCTGCCCGATCCGGCAGCCTCGCCGGCTCGGCGGGTACAATCGTACAAGCGGGTTACCGTGCGACTGCCCCGGATCGACATGGGTAATCAGCACGCAACGGGCCGATACCGTCGCGCGAGCCTCGATATCCAGGCACCCGGCCAGGTCCAGCAAGCAATCAGCGCCAAGGTACACACCATCGCCGATCCGCAGGTTGGAGAACCCAAGTTCGTGGTTGATGAACCGACAGGGATGCACGCGGACGCCGCGTCCGACCTGGGCACCGAGGCAACGTAGCCACCACGCTCGCCAGCGCGGATGCGGGATCAGCGCCAGCAGCGCGGTTGCCGCGACGAACCAGGTCATCTTGAGCATCTTCATGTCCGCTTCCTCACGCGCATGGCCAACAGGCCGGCGACACCCAGGATCACCGCAACCGCATCGATCGCCAGCAGCCATGCCCGGGTCAGCAGCGCGAGCATGGGAGCTTCGGCGGGGGCGAGCGATGGAAGATGGGCGCTGAACGCGACGAAGGCAGCTTCGCGGATGCCAAGCCCGCCCGGAAGCACCGACAGCATCCCGGCAACGAACGATGCACCCGAGACGGCCGTCCACGTCGCCACATCATCGATGCGATACCCGAGGCCGCCACCGAAGAGTGCCGCCCACGCCAGTGCCGTGAGCAGCAGCGACACCGCGCTGGATACTCCCGTCACCAAGCCCACCCCTGGGCGGGCCCATGGCACCAGCAGCCGCCATCCACGCGCGCGATGCAAATGCTGGAGCAACGCGGCGAACGCACCGGCAATCACGCAGACAGTGGCGCCGACGAAGCCCGCGGTGAATGCGCCCGTGCGGCCATAAAGGGACGCCGCCAGCGCCAGCGCCAGCTGCGAGCAAATCAGGATCGCCGCCAATGCGATGTTCGCGCCGAAGACCTGCGACAGCCGGGACTGCTGGCCCATCAACGCCTGTTGGGCGACGACACCCCAGATCTTGCCCGGCACATATTTCGCTGCTTGCGAGAACAGGAAGATCGACACCACCCGGTGGAAGCCCTGCGAGCCGATCAACCAGGCAAAGGCGCAACCCATTGCGACGACATGGGCGACGCCAATGGCGAGGGAAGCCAGGATCCACGGCCAGGACGCCGCGGTCGGCCAAAGCAGCCCGCCCTGTCGCTGCACGTCGAGGTAGGCATCAATGAAGAAGGCCAGCGCGGCAGCGGTTAGTGCTGCCAAGAGCCCGCGCACAAGCCATCGGCGCCGCCCCGTCGGCGTCATCCGCGGGGCTTCCGCAGGATGAAGACGAACCCCGGGAAGAGTGGAAGTAGCAAGCGCTCCAGCCACGCGGGCATCCTCGCGGCCAGTCGCGCCGCGAGCCCCGCTTCGCCTACCGCGATCCCGGCCCGCGCGCGCGCGGGAAATGCCGAATGCAGCTCAAAGCCGGCGCCACGAAGCAGGGCGCGCAGTCGCCACGCGTCCAGCGACCAGGCATCGAGGCCACGGATGCGCGATACCCCCATTGCCGACAGGAACCGGATGACCGGCGCTCGCGGCAGCCAGTGCACGAAGGGCAGATGGACATGCGGCTCGATGGGCCACAGCAGGTTTGGCCCCGCGAAATAGCAGGTGCCGCCAGGCTTGAGAACTCGATGCAGTTCCGCGACGAGGGCCGCAGGGTCAGGGACATGTTCGTACACCTGGTTGCACAGGGCGACATCGATCGAGGCATCAGGCACCAGGCCAGGCAGGTCGTCGACCCCACCGACGTCAAAGCGCAAGTTCGGATGGGCTGCCTGGAGTTCAGGCCAGCGACTCCAAGGCTCCGGGTCGACGCCCTGGATCGCGCCGACATGCCGCGCCAGCGACGAAGCGATCAGGCCGCTCCCGCAGCCGAGATCAAGCCACTGCCCACCCACGATGCGGTCACCGGACTCTGCCCGCAGCGTGCCGAGGATCGCGAGCGCCTTGACATCGCGGCCACTGGCCCCCCAACGCGGATCCTTCCCGCCATCGTGCTCAGACATCCCGCCCCCCGTGGAGGCCCAACGCGGGCCACAGCCGTTCGGCTACACGATCCAGATCGAACCGCGCCGCCAGCTTCACCGGCAACGGCGCTGGCGACGGCCCGAGGCTGGCCTGCATGGCCCGCAGGAAACTTTCCGCATCGACGCTGGCGGACAACCAGCCGCCGCCTTCGGCCAACAGCACAGGCAAGTCGCCCACCGGCATCGCCACGATCGGCAAGCCGTACGCAAGCGCGTCGGAGAACACCACGGGGATGCTTTCGATCCTTGATGGCAGCAGCAGACGGTCCGCCGCGGCGAGCGCCGCCGAGGCCTGCTGCCGGTCGAGGTAACCATCGAGCCGCAGCGGACGCCCGGCCGCCTGCAGCCGCGCGACGGCGGCCTGGACGACTGGCGCGAGCGGCCCGCCGCCGGCGATGTGCACTTCGCGGATGCGCGCCCAGTCCGATGGCGACAGGTGTTCGAGGGCATCGACAAGCAGGTCGACACCCTTGTTCGGATGCCAGCGCCCCAGGAACAGGTAGCGATAGGGTGCTTGGTCCGCCACCGGCGCCGCCCGCACGCCGTCCAAGCGCCGGCAGCTCGGCATGAAATCGAACTGCCGGCCGCAGAGGGTCTGTGCATCCGCTGCCAGCTTCAAGCCGTCGGCAAACGCAAGGGTCGCCCCCCGGCAGACCGAGCCGAGCAGGCCGCGGACCAACGGATATCGCCCCAGCGACCAGATATCGCTGCCCAGTGCCCAGACCGAGTAAGGGATGCGCTCGCGACGAGCCAGGCTGCGGGCCGCCCATCCCGAGGGTAGCGCCCACAGGCCGAGGACGTGGCCCACGCGGCCATCGGCGTCCGCTTCGAGCACCTGGCGACGGAGCGAGGCCAGCGTGCGGACAATCAACGGCCACTGCCACGGACGCGAAGGCGACAGCAGCGACAGCGGGCGTTCGCCGGCGCTGAAACGCCAGGTGGGCTGGGTCGCTGCGCGATCCGGCCCCTCTATGCGCCCAGGCCCCACGACCCGCACGGGCCCATGGCGCGCCATCGTCGACACGAAATCGGCCACGAATGCACCCGCTGCCTCGCTCCCATCCGCCGATATGGGGTAAGACGTGCTCACGACCAGCAGCGTGTCGCGCCTCACGGCTTCCGCAACTCGACGCGCAGCCCGATCGACAGCGCCGGCCATGCCGGCCACAGCCGGCCGACGAACCAGGCTGACGCGTTGATGCACGGAACTGCAAGCGCGAGCGCGGGGGCCGCGATGGCTTGGCGCCACGCCGGCGCGTGTTGCAACGGCGCTGCCAGCGCGAGGCAGGCAAGGGCGCCCGCGGCCTCGATCCCGCTCGTCGTCGGCTCGACGCTGATGCACTCCAGCCCAGCCGCAAGAGCGCTGCGCCGCCAGCCATGCTGGCTCCAGCGCTGGTAGTCGTGCGGCGCATCATGCACCGGATAGGCGAACGGCATCGACAGGTACGCCGCACCCCCGGGTCGAAGCACGCGGGCGACCTCGCGCAGTACGGCATCCGGTGAACGCACGTGCTCGAGCACTTCAAAGCAGGTCACGACGTCCACGACTCCGTCGGCGAACGGCAGTGCCGCGCCATCGGCGAAGACATCCGGACACGCACCGTAGAGATCGCGGCCAGTCGCAGGGTAATCCAGCGCAATGTAACGAACGCCGTGCGGCAAATGTTGGGCGATCCAGCGGTCCGCGGAGCCGATATCCAGCACGACCCCCGAGGCGGTTGCGAGTCCTGCGGGTACATGTTGTCGCGGCACCAGCCATTGCGGGTGCAGCGGCGTCCTCGCTACCCACTTCGCCCAGGACTGCAGCCGATTCATGACCCGGGCGGGCGGGTGTAGGTCAACGCCGTGATCTGCTCGGAAATCAGCCCCATCAGGAATACGACCACCCCGGCGCTCAACAACAGCGCGCTCATGTTGGTAAAGCGGCCGGCGTCGTAGTAGGTCCAGCCATACCACCCGGTGCCGAGCAGCATGAACATCGCGGCTGCAGGCACGAACAGTTTGAGCGGCGAGTACAGCGTCGCGATCTTGAAGATGATCAGCAGGAATCGCACGCCGTCCTTGAGCGGACGAATGTGGCTTGCCGTGCCAACCCGCTGATGGACCGGGATGGGCACGTAGGCCACCGGGTAACCGCTGCGGAAAAATGCCATCGTGATCGTGGTCGGGTAGCTGAACCCGTTCGGGAGCAAATGCAGGAATTCGCGGAATTTGGATGCGCGTACCGCCCGAAAGCCCGAGGTGAGGTCCGCGATGCGGTGGCCGGTCATCCAGCTCGCAATCTGGTTGTAGAGCGCGTTGGCCAGACCACGGTGAACGTTGGCCTGTCCGGCGAAATCGCGCGCGCCCACGGCCATGTCGTGACCGCCGTCCAATTGGGCCAGCAGTGCAGCGATGTGTTGCGGATCGTGCTGCCCATCTGCATCCATGAACACGATGGTCGTGCCGGTCGCGGCGCGCGCGCCGCGCTTGATGGCCGCCCC
>Ga0335397_10011031_pt1 | contig 11162 bp, 4 predicted proteins | sample MAT04_FD_205740 | JGI IMG/M metagenome (GOLD analysis project Ga0335397, IMG submission 205740) | Freshwater microbial communities from Lake Fryxell liftoff mats and glacier meltwater in Antarctica - MAT-04 (spades assembly) (version 2) ...
AAATTAAGGTAGCGTTTTTTTCTACTTCGGATTTTGTTGGGATAAACTCCATACAAGCTACTGAGCTTAGTAGTAAGAATCAGGCAAAATGAGAAATTTATTAAAAAAAATTTGGGCGGCACACACGCTTTACGTTTCAAGCTTTTCCCTGCCATACTTCGACAGAGCGCTGTATGACAGGGAAAAGGCTTTCCACTTCAATCATTGCCGCAATACACGTCCTGAATAAAATTTTTGACGACTCCGGAATAGTATCCTAAAGGAAGTTGTAACAAGAGGTATAAAAATATGGCATTCATCAAAGTCGCTGCCAGTAAGCGTTTAGGCACCCCTCTCCACATGGAGAGGGGCCGGGGGTGAGGTCGGATTGAAAGCACTTGGGTAGCTCTACTGATAATCATAAAATGTTTGATAATGCAAACAAGGAAAGCGCAAGAAGCCACCGCATAGAATCAACGCTTCATTCTTGCGCCAGTATGAGATTGCACAGATAAATATATGCCGTAATCATCTGAATAGCCATAAGATCTAAATTATCTATTGCTCTGATCTGTGAGATGTAATAAACTTCTGTCCGCCATGCGGATACGGGGTCGCCACAGATTGAACAGATTTTACAGATAAATACATTCGGAATTCATCTAAGAGCCATTAGACGCAATTTATGTTTTGCACTCTATACCTCATTATTGCGCCTGTAAGAGGTGATATTAAATAATTGTTTAGGAAGATTTTGATGTTACATCAGGTACTCAAAATAGTTTTCAGGATGTATGACCAGACATTCTTTTGGCTGATAGCTCTCAAGAAATGTTGTATTAAATTTTGTTTTTGCGTTTGGATTCCATTTGATTTCTATGGCGGTTAATTCACCGTCTTTCTCAATGACTACATCAATTTCCTGTTGACTTTGGGTACGCCAGAAATACAAATTTTTCCAGCCTCCTTCATATTTATTTTTCTTCCACAACTCGCTCATTATCTGCAAAATTTATGGCTTAGTAATGAGTGCTGCTGGTTGCCACAAGTTAAGCAGATGACACAGATAATAGAAAGTGCAAACCAAATTGAAGGGAAATCAATTTATGTATTGGTTTTGATATGCTAGACTTGCCTGAAGCAATCAGGTCTGGCAAATCTGTTCTCAACTAATTCCGGTTGACCTTTGCGTGCGGGATTGTAGCGGAAAGCATTTCACTGTCATGCTGCAAATTTAGAGCAGCGTTGATGTTCATGAATGGCAGTGAAAATCTTGTAGTCCCGAAGGGTCGCGATAAACTACAAGCACGACCGCGCTGTTTAGTTTTTATTGTACGGGAAATTAGATGCGCGGGCATGCCCAAATAAATTTACCGGAGACGGTCTGAGTCGCGGACCAGTTTTTCATCTTTTTTGATACCATTATAGGCGAGCATCAGGAAGGCTATTGCAATGACGGGAGCTGCAAGACCAAGATAGATATTAGCGCCCAGAACGCCTATTGCCAGTTTGTTTCCATCGACAGACCGCGAAATATAAATCTGACATGCAAGAACACCCATCGAAAGAAAGATAGACAGTATCGAAAGACGCATTTGCAACTTACGATTACTATATAAAAAAATAGTGAAGAAGGATACTGTAGCCGAAAGGATCGTGAGGCTCATCAGCATCGTATTCGATTTGGAATTAAGATCAGTTTGAAGAATGGCGGTAGTCTCGAGAGCGCTTTCGGTATGAATGCCATAGGGAAGTAAAAAGGTGAGTAAAATACTCAAGGTAGCGAGGAGCAACCAGATTGTTTGTTTACGTTGGATCATGTAACCTTAATTTTTGGCGCAAGATACTGGTTATTTTGATATTTGTTAGGGAGTGGCGGGTTGCATGTTAAGGCGTTACGGGTTATTTTGTTACGGGTTATGGAGTTGCGGATGAAGGAGTTACGGGTTATGGAGTTGCGGATGAAGGAGTAGCCTTATTCCTTATCACTTATCATCCCCTTTTGCCGATAATGAATATGCGGGTCGTCCCTAACTTTTATCCCCCCTCGTTTCATTTTTAAATTTTCATTTCATACTTTTGCGCCCTCTTAAAAAAAACGACATGAATAATTTGTTCTATTTAATTCCCGTGTTTGGTGTCATTGCATTGATCTATACCTTTATACAAGGTGCCTGGGTAAGCAAACAAGATGCAGGAAATGCAAGAATGAAAGAAATTGCAGGATATATAGCAGACGGGGCCATGGCCTTTTTGAAAGCTGAATATAAAGTGATGAGTTACTTCGTAATAATTGCGGCTCTTCTACTCGGGTTTATGGGATTTACCGATTCGCACAGTCATTGGACAATTGCCCTGGCCTTTGTTCTTGGTGCATTTTTTAGTGCGTTGGCCGGTTATCTTGGAATGCGTATCGCTACAAAAAGTAATGTTCGTACCGCAGAAGCTGCCCGTACGAGTTTAAGTAAAGCTCTGAAAGTATCCTTTACAGGAGGTTCTGTCATGGGAATGGGTGTTGCGGGTTTAGCGGTATTAGGGCTGGGTGGATTATTTATCATATTAAAGATGATGTTCGCAAAAGATGCGGCGGTGGATAGTGAAGGGATGAAACGTGCGATTGAAGTATTGACAGGATTCTCTTTGGGAGCTGAAAGTATTGCCTTATTTGCCCGTGTGGGTGGTGGTATTTATACAAAGGCTGCCGATGTGGGTGCAGATCTTGTTGGTAAAGTGGAAGCTGGAATTCCTGAAGATGATCCCCGTAATCCGGCAACTATTGCCGATAACGTAGGAGATAATGTAGGTGATGTGGCCGGTATGGGAGCTGATCTGTTTGGTTCTTATGTGGCAACAGTGCTGGCAACCATGGTGTTGGGAAGAGAAACCGTGATAACGGGAGCTATGAACCAATTTGGCGACGCCGCACCGATCTTATTACCAATGATGATCGCAGGTGTGGGTATTATTTTGTCTATCATAGCAACGTTCTTCGTTCGTATTTCTGAAACTGCGGGTTTAAGTACCACTAAGGTTCAGAATGCACTGAATATGGGTAATTATGGATCGATTATTTTAACGGCAATTGCCTGTTATTTCCTGACATCCTGGATTTTACCTGAAACCATGACATTACGTGGATTCACTTTTACCAATATGCAGGTTTATTATTCAATATTAGTTGGTCTGGTAGTAGGAACCTTAATGAGTATCATCACTGAATATTATACAGCCATGGGTAAACGCCCGGTAATGAGTATTGTAAAGCAAAGCGCAACAGGTCATGCGACGAATATCATTGGTGGTTTGGCCATGGGTATGGAAAGTACCTTCCTTCCTATCCTTGTATTAGCAGGAGGGATCTTTGGGTCCTATCGTTTTGCAGGATTATATGGTGTGGCTATTGCAGCAGCAGGTATGATGGCAACTACAGCGATGCAGCTGGCAATTGATGCATTTGGTCCGATCGCTGATAATGCAGGTGGAATTGCAGAAATGAGTGAATTGCCTGCGAATGTGCGTGAGAAAACAGATATTTTAGATGCGGTGGGTAATACTACGGCCGCTACCGGTAAAGGATTTGCGATCGCTTCTGCAGCACTAACTGCATTAGCTCTCTTCGCGGCTTTTGTGGGTATTGCAGGCATCGATGGCATTGATATTTACAGAGCTGAAGTATTGGCTGGTTTATTTGTCGGAGCGATGATACCATTTATCTTCTCGTCGTTGGCAATTCGTGCGGTTGGTGAGGCTGCGATGGCGATGGTTGAAGAGGTTCGTCGACAATTCAGAGAGATTCCAGGTATCATGGAAGGGAAGGGAAAGCCTGAATACGATAAATGTGTGGCGATCTCTACAGAGGCTTCCATTCGTAAGATGATGTTACCAGGTGCAATTGCAATTTGTGCCCCTTTAATTATAGGATTTATTTTAGGACCTGAGGTATTGGGAGGTTTTCTTGCCGGTGCAACTGTAAGTGGTGTATTGATGGGGATGTTCCAGAACAATGCCGGTGGTGCGTGGGATAATGCCAAGAAGTCGTTTGAAAAAGGTGTTAATATAAATGGAGAGACGTATTACAAAAAGTCGGAACCACATAAAGCTTCTGTAACTGGAGATACCGTGGGTGATCCTTTTAAAGATACATCTGGTCCATCCATGAATATTCTTATAAAATTGATGAGTATTGTTTCTTTGGTCATTGCACCAACGTTGGCGGGCATGTTTGCAGAAAGTATTCAAATGGATCGTAAAGCTAAGATCGAGACTATGCAGGCAAATGCAAAAAGAGCAGAAGGTGTAACGGATTCTCTTTTTATAGCACCAAATGGTGAAGTAAGTGCAGAGAGGCCAGCCCAAACGGAAGCAACTACCAATGAAATTCCTGCAACCGATTTAAGAACGGGAACTTTGCAGGATGGAGAATTTCTAGCAGATCTGGGCACTGTCTCAGACCTCCAACTGGCAAATGGAAAGGTTTTAAAAGTTGGCGCAAACAGTGTTGAAAAAAAATTGGTGAATTTTATTGAGAATGGCACGGTGGATACAATTAATAAGGCCAACTGGTATTCGTTTGATCGTTTGCAATTTCAAAGCGGAAGTTCCAATCTTAAGCCGTCTTCACAAGAACAGATCGAGAATCTGGTTGCAATTCTTGACGCTTATCCAACGTTAAGTCTTAAAATTGGTGGACATACAGATACTGCAGGTGATGAGCAGGCAAATATGCTATTAAGTGGCCAAAGGGCTAAGAATGTGGTTACTTATCTGGTGTCTAAAAATATTGTATTTACACGTTTAAAGGCAGAGGGTTATGGATCCAGATTCCCAGTTGGGGACAATGCGACTGAGCTTGGCCGGGCGATGAACCGCAGGATAGATCTTCGGGTCATCGCTAAATAATCCGTTTTCATGGGGTTCAAAACGACCATTTTGGTGTCCTTCGCAAAAACTTTCTGGAGGTGACAATTTTCAACTTTCTTTTCGATGAATTATTGCATTCACTGAATTACTTGATCTGGGTGAATTAGCTTCTTCTGTAGCTTAGAGTGCAAAACACATATATAAGTAATGAATTTATTTAATGCATAAAGTGATTGATTTAATACATTTATATATTTTCGTTTGTAGAAAACTAGAATCCATTAAAAAAAATCTCAATATATCGAACTTGATGAGCTTAAAAAAATAACTTCCCAAAAATTTTTTTAATTGTTTTTTAACACTACATTTACTGATTCAAAAACGACTTGAGTTGAAAAATTCTACACGAACTAATTTTAATGTTAACGCCTCTGTATGCAGTTCATATGGTTGGAATACAGTTTGTACATGCTGTGATAATCTTACATTATTGCCTGAAAGCCTTGATAATCAAAGGCTTTTTTTAATATCCCGCTTTTAAAACGACGTTGAATCTTATTTATTAACCTCAAAACCCCATTCAGTAACGAACCAGAAAGAAAAGAAAAGAAAAACATCCATCGAGAAACGAATAACAATAGTTATTCACCTAAAAAATCATCGAAACAATTTATTAAAAACAAAAAAAATTAATGCACCAGACAAAACAATTTAAATGTTGGCATTTCACCCAGATTCTCCGGGCGTTTTGTTTGGTTATGCTTGTCACAGCTGCAAGTTTTGGAGATGCGTTCTGTATAAATGCCAACTTACATTGCAGTACCTTCCTACAAGATAAGGATGAGGTGGAAACACCGGTTACTTGTGGCCGTGGGGAGAAAGGGACGCTGGTTAAGGTCAATCTTTGTCATGTTATCGTTATGCCAAGCATACCTACGAAAGAAAACAACATATCAAACTTTATCTTCACTAAAAGTCCTTTATTATTTATTCATTAAAAACAAAAAATAAGAATTATGAAAACACCAACAATTCGAATGCTTGGCAAAGGTCTGACGGCACTTTGCCTTATGCTACTGTCTTACGCTGGGTATGCCCAGCCAGCCGTCTTATTCACGGTCTCGAACATGACTCAGACGGGACCGAACACATTCACGTATGATGTGTACTGTACAAATACCGGAACAACTGATATGGCGCTTAGGGGTTATTCCTGGGGGTTAAATCATACACCGGGATTGAGCAACGGAGGCGTTATCACGCAACAGGTCATTTCAAGAGATCCTGCATTAGCAGCTATTCCTGCCCTTTCTTCAGGGTATACAGCGGCTTCTAACCACATCAGGGCAACCACGGTAAATGCAACAGCCGGTAATGAAGTGTTGTTAGTTGCCATGGTGCCAATGCGTATGGGAACTATGCAATTGACGACCTCTACTCAGTGGCCAAGCAATTTTAACCCGTTTCTACCTACCGCTCCATTAGCACCTATTCAGGTGGTAACGGCACCTGGAAAAACGCAATGCGTGGCTACAATGATCGTAACACCTCCGGGAACAAGTTATGCAATCAACGGTACTGCGAACGGAAATGCTACTGGAACTTTACAGGTTTTATCAGCTGTAATGATTCCTTCTCCAACAGGAGCTGCTCCATTTATATTGAATCCGCCGGCCGGTTGTGTTCCTGTATTAACTACAGTAAGTGCAACTGCTTGTGATTCGTATACATGGGCTTGTAATGGACAAACTTACACAGCAAGTGGTACTTACACTTGCTCAGTAGCTCAGGCTGGAAATCCTACATGTTTTGACGTAACTACTTTAAACTTAACAATTAATAACAGCACATCAAATTCTACATCAGCTACAGCGTGTGATTCGTACACATGGTCAGTAAACGGACAAACATACATTGCTTCAGGAACGTACACATCTACGTCATTGAATGCTGCAGGTTGTACACACACTGAAACATTGAACTTAACGATCAATAACAGTACTACTTCTTCTATGTCTGCAACTGCGTGTGATTCATACACATGGGCTGCAAACGGAACGACGTATACTGCTTCTGGTGCATACACAGCAACATCTACAAATGCTGCAGGTTGTACAAACACAGCGACATTGAACTTAACGATCAATAACAGTACTACTTCATCTTCATCAGCAACTGCATGTGATACTTATACATGGTCAGCTAATGGCATGACGTACACTACTTCTGGTGCATACACAGCAACATCTACAAATGCTGCGGGTTGTACAAATACAGAAACATTGACTCTTACGATCAATAACAGTACATCTTCTTCTGTGTCTGCTACAGCATGTGATTCATATACATGGAGCGCAAACGGAACAACTTATACTGCTTCTGGTACACATACTGCAACATCTACAAATGCTGCAGGTTGTACACATACAGAGACATTGACCTTAACGATCAATAACAGTACGTCTTCTTCTATGTCTGCTACAGCATGTGATACATATACATGGAGTGCAAACGGAACAACATACACAACGTCTGGTACTTACACTGCGACATCTACAAATGCTGCTGGTTGTACACATACAGAAACGTTGAATCTTACAATCACTCCAAGTACTTCGAATAGCACAACAGTTTCTGCTTGTGATTCTTACACATGGTCAGTAAACGGTACAACGTACACAGCATCAGGAACCTATACATCTGTATCAGGTTGCAATACTGAAACGTTGAATCTTACAATTACATCAAGTACAACAAATACCACAACAGCTTCTGCTTGTGATACGTACACATGGTCAGTAAACGGAACAACATACACAACATCAGGAACCTATACATCTGTATCTGGTTGTAATACTGAAGTGTTGAACCTTACAATCAATCCAAGTTCAAATGTTACAACTAACGTGACTGCATGTGATTCTTACACATGGTCTTCAAATGGTGTAACATATACTGCTTCAGGCACTTACATGTTTGCGAACGGTTGCGGAACTGAAACATTGAACTTAACAATCAATAACAGTACTACATCATCATCATCAGCAACAGCATGTGATACATACACATGGTCAGCAAATGGTATGACGTACACAGCTTCAGGAACATACACTGCTACTTCAATGAATGCAGCAGGTTGTACAAATACTGAAACATTGACTCTTACGATCAATAACAGTACTACTTCATCTTCATCAGCTACAGCATGTGATTCGTACACATGGTCAGCAAACGGAATGATGTATACAGCTTCAGGATCTTACACAGCTACTTCTTTGAATGCAGCCGGTTGTTTGAATACTGAAACATTGAACTTAACAATCAATAGCAGTACAACTTCTTCTATGTCAGCAAGTGCATGTGATACATACACATGGTCTGCAAACGGAACAACATACACTGCTTCAGGATCTTACACAGCTACATCATTGAATGCAGCTGGTTGTGTGAACACTGAAACATTGAACCTTACAATCACACCAAGTACTACAAATACCACAACAGCTTCTGCTTGTGATATGTACATGTGGACTGTAAACGGAACAACATATACAGTTTCCGGAACGTATTCATCTGTAACTGGTTGCAACACTGAAGTGTTGAACCTTACGATCAACAACAGTACTTCAAATACAACAATCGCTTCTGCTGCAGGTTCTTACACATGGGCAGTGAACGGTATCACGTATTTCACTAGCGGAACGTACACAGCTACATCTACAAATGCAGCTGGTTGTCTTCATACAGAAACATTAAATCTTACTATCACTGGTGTTGCCTGTCCGTTTACATTGACATTGACTGAAGATCAGCCAATTTCTTGTAATGGGAATATTGATGCAGCTATCCAGGCTAGTGTTACTCCAGCAGGAACTTACACATTTACAATTGTAAGTCCTACTCAACCTTCTTCTTCTAACACAACAGGTTATTTCAATTTATTGGAACCAGGAACTCACACAGTATTCGCTACTGATGGTACCTGCACTACATCTGAATCAATCTTCTTCATTAACCCAGATCCATTGGATATGACATTCACTACAGATTCATTAGTTTCCTGCCTTGGAAATGATGGTATGTTGAGTATCAATATCACAGGTGGTACTGCTGTATTGCAGCCTTACCTTACATGGTGGACAAATTCGATGGGAGATACATTGAATGATGTATTGACAAATAACTTCGCTACATTCCTTACTAACTTATCTGCCGGTAACTACAACGTAGCTATTGAAGATGATCATGGTTGTTTCTACAACGAAACTGGTCCAATCCAGGTTGCTGATCCAATCGTTGTAATGGGACCTTTCACTCCAATTACTTGTAACGGTGGTACTACTTCTATCAATCCAACTGCAACAGGCGGTGTTCCTTACGATCCGTATATCTTTACAATCAATGGTGCTCCGGTAGCTGCAAGTTATTCTGCAGGTACTTACACAATCGTCGCTATGGATGCTAAAGGTTGTACAGGATCTACAGTAATCGTTATCTCTAATCCTTCTTCTGTTACTGGTTCATCAAGTGTTACAGCTTGTGATTCATACTCATGGAATGGTATGACATACACAACAAGTGGTGTTTACACAGGAACGTTTATGGCTGCAAATGGTTGCGATTCAGTTCATACTTTGAACCTGACTATCAACTATAGCACAACAACAACTTCTACAGTAACTGCTTGTGATTCTTACACATGGCTTCAAAATGGTGTTACGTACACAACTTCAGGACAATTCACATCAGTTGGCACTAACGGCGCTGGATGTCCTGATACATACATTTTGAATCTTACGATCAATTACAGTACATCATCTACAGAAACAGTATCTGCTTGTGGTTCTTACACATGGAGTGCTAATGGTATGACATACACTGCAAGTGGTATGTACACTGCAACTTCATTAAATGCTGCGGGTTGTATACATACAACTACATTGGATTTGACTATCAGCAATGGTACTACTACAACTGATAATATCACAGCTTGTGATTCTTACACATGGGCTGCTAACGGTATGACATATACTGCGAGCGGTACCTACACAGCAACTTCATTGAATGCTGCTGGTTGTGTAAACACAAATATCTTAAATCTGACGATCAATAATAGTACGTCATCAACAACTTCGTATGTTTGGTGCGATATGTACACATGGCCTGTTAGTGGAATGACATATACTGCTTCAGGTGTGTATTCGTTTACATCATTGAATGCTGCCGGTTGTGTTAATACTCAGTTTCTGAATCTTACAATCAACCACACAACGGTAACAATTTACTGCTGTGTATCTGCTTGTGATACATATACATGGGCTGCTAATGGTGTAACATACACTAACTCTGGTACTTACTACTTTATCGGTCAGAATGCTTCTGGTTGTCCTGATGTTTACACATTATGCTTGACAATCAATCAAAGCACTTCATCTACAGTTACAGCTACTGCGTGTGATTCTTACACATGGGCTACTAACGGTATGACATATACTGCAAGTGGAACTTATACTGCGACAGCATTGAATGCAAATGGTTGTATTAATACAACTACGTTGAATTTAACGATCAATAACAGTTCAACTTCTACTGAAACAGCTACTGCTTGTAATTCTTACACATGGGCTGCGAATGGTATGACATATACTGCTAGTGGTACATATACTGCAACTTCATTAAATGCTGCAGGTTGTTTACATACAACTACGTTGAATTTAACAATCAACAACACTACCACTAATGGTGATGCTACAGTAACAGCTTGTGATTCATTTACATGGAATGGTTCAACATACACAACAAGTGGTGTTTACACATTCACATCAATGAACGCTGCAGGTTGTACAAATACTGCTACATTAACATTGACTATCAACTACAGCACAACAACTACTTCTACAGTAACTGCTTGTGATTCTTATACATGGTCTCAAAATGGTACAACATACACTACTTCAGGACAATACACTTCAATTGGAACTAACACTTCTGGATGTCCTGAAACATTCATCTTGAATTTGACTATCAACTACAGCACAACATCTACTGAAACAGCTACTGCGTGTAATTCTTACACATGGGCTGCAAACGGTATGACTTACACTGCAAGTGGTTCTTATACTTCAACTTCAATGAATGCTGCTGGTTGTACTCATACAACTACGTTGAACTTAACAATCAACAACAGTTCTACTAATGGTAATGCGACAGTTACAGCTTGTGATTCATACACATGGAATGGTTCTACGTACACGACAAGTGGAACGTACACATTCACATCAATGAACGCTTCAGGTTGTACAAATACTGCTACATTGACATTG
>Ga0335397_10011033_pt1 | contig 11161 bp, 9 predicted proteins | sample MAT04_FD_205740 | JGI IMG/M metagenome (GOLD analysis project Ga0335397, IMG submission 205740) | Freshwater microbial communities from Lake Fryxell liftoff mats and glacier meltwater in Antarctica - MAT-04 (spades assembly) (version 2) ...
GATATAGGAAACATTTATTCATTTTTTGAAGCCAACCTTGCGCTTACAACTGATATACCTCCATTTAATTTATTTGATAACCAACGTATGATTTTTAGCCGGGCACGTATGCTGCCACCTGCTAAAATAAGCGGCACAACTATTACCAATACTCTGGTGGCAGAAGGTTGTATTATACATGCCCATTCCATAGCAAACTCTCTAATTGGAATACGCAGTAGGATAGGAGCCGGAAGTATTTTGGATAGTTGCTATGTAATGGGTAACGATTTTTACGAAACCATTGCAGAGATAGCGCACAATATTGAACATGGAATACCTAAACTTGGTATTGGCGATAATTGCAAACTTAAAAATGTAATAATTGATAAAGATTGCCGTATTGGAGACAATGTAAAAATAAATGGTGGCCCTCATTTACCGGATTCAGACCACTCTTTATTTGTAGTAAAAGATGGAATTGTTGTATTAAAAAAAGGAGTTACGATACAAGATGGATTTGAATTATAGAAACGTACTTTTTAAAAGCATAATATTTCTTTACAATTCAGGAAATAGGTTTTCAATAATTAAAAGTTTTTTAAAGCAGCTATAAACGGCTGCTTTTTTTGTGAGGTTATATTATCATAATTTATGTTTAATTTTTGGTGTAGTTTCGAAATGGAGATGTGTTTACTTTTAGTTTAATTTTATTTTGTACAAAAAATATTGTACAACTTTATCGTCAAAAACTATTACCAGCAAAATGCTAAACAGGCACATAAATAGCCACCATTGTACCTCGTCCTGCAGCACTGTCAAATTCTACCGTGCCTTTTAAAAAGTCAATTCTAGAGGCTATATTTTTAAGACCTATACCTTCAAACTTTGTGGTATCATTTGTATTAAAACCTTTGCCATTATCTTCAATGGAAACGCTTATGCCATCTGCATCTTTTATTAAAGAAATATCCAGTTGGTTGGCGCCTGAATGTTTAATTACATTGTTCACACATTCCTGAATAATTCTGTACAACACAATTTCTACATTATTATCTATTCGTTCGTTCAACCCTTCATTATATAGATTTACTTTTAAAATACGGTTATCTATTTTATCTATAAATTCCTTGATAGCAGATGCAAGTCCGGCTTTTAGTAATGCATTCGGCATCATTTGATGGCTCACACTTCTCACTTCTTTACAACCTTCATCTATTAAAATAATTATTTTCTCAAAAGATAATTTTTGCGTTTCATCTTTAAAAACAATTTCACTTTCGAAAGCTGACAAATTCATTTTAGCAGCACTCATTACCTGCCCTACACCATCGTGCAGATCTTTAGCTATCCGTTCTCTTTCATTTTCTTCTGCTTCTAAAATAGCTTTTGTTGCAAGATCCTGTTGTTTTATAACTTCTGTCTGCAATTTCTTTTCCTGCTTTAATTTATATCTTCTATAAAAAGAATAACCAAGCATAGCAAGTAAAACAGCCAAACCTATAATACTGACGGTAATTATTTTTTGGCGGGCAAGTATAAAGTTTTGTTCCTGTATTTGCTTGTCCTTTTTTTCTGAATCGTATTTTGTTTGCAGTTCATTTATCGTTTTTGCATTCTTCTCATTTAATAAACTGTCTTTTATTTGGTAATAATTATTTTTATGATTGTAGGCATTTTTAAAATCCCCAATGGCAGAATCATACTCTGATGTTCGTCTATATATTTCGCCAATGGTAGGTATGTCATTGTATTTTTGAGCAGTAACTGCAGCTTCATCAAACCATTTTTTTGCCTCTTTAAAATTTCCTAAAAAAGTATTTGCGTACCCAATATTTGATTGAATGAATGCAAGCCCGGCTATGTTATTATTATTTACAGCAAGGCCTAATGCTTTTTCAAGAAAAGGCAAGGCTTCTTTGTATCTTTTTTGCCGAAGCAAGATGGCTCCAAGATTATTATTTACTGTTTGGCTGCCTCTTGCAAAATTTATTTTTTCAAAGGCTTTATCTGCTTCTTTGTAGAATAGCACTGCACTGTCTGGCTGTTGTTTTTCAGCATAAACATTGGCAAGATTGAGTTTGCATTTGCCTAAGTTTAAATAATCCTGCTGTTCGCCCGCTAATAAAATTCCTTTTTTGTAATAATCAATTGCCAGCGGATAGTTCTTATTTTGAAAGGAAATTTTACCCAGGTTATTATAACTCATTACAATCCCATTTTTATTCTGTTGAGATTCGTATAACTCCAGCGCTTTTAAATGTGATTGCATACTTATTTCCTGGTTGCCAAGGTCGTCATTTACGCTTCCTAGATACTTATACACAGCCGCCAATATATTTTTATCGCCGGTTTTTTCAGCTTTTAATTTTGCATCTTCCAGTATAGGCAAACATTCTTTTTTGTTTCCTTTAGTGGTCATCATTTTTACATTCAACAGAATGCATTCAATTTCCGCCACTTTATTATTATCCTTTATGTATAAATTACTTGCTCTTTTTAAAAGTGTATCTGCATTTGCAAATTTATTTTTAGCAATAAAATATTGTGCCTTGGCAAAGTAGGAATCTGCTTTACCCTTGTTGTAATTATTTTTTGTAGAAATTAAAAATGCCGTATCAGCATATTTAAAAGTTTTTGCAGAATCTAAGGCTGCAAATTCATTTGCCAATACATTATACAAATTTGCTTTGGCTGTATCGATAGAGGTGTTTCTAATTTTTGCGAGTAGGGAGGCTTCTTTATTCTGACAAAAGCCAATATGATACGATGAGAGTAAAATAGAAACGAAAAGTATTTTTCTTATCAAAACGGCTGTATTTTTTCTAAAAGGAAAAGGAATGCTGGAGTTTTTCTGAAGGTCTGTGTGTATTATCCGTTCATAATTCCATCCGTCATTCTCATGTAAAGTGTCCTCAATTTAGGATGATCATTTAGCAGGCGGAGGTGTTTATCTAACGTGGTAATATCGCTTCTAAGTGCAGGTCCGGTTTGTACATCTGCTGGCGAATAATGTTGTATTCTATCTGCTGTTTCTTTTATAATAGGTTTTAATAAATTAAAATCTACGTTTTCATCTCTGCAAAATTTTTCGGCCACGCCAAATAAATAATTTGTAAAATTATTTACAATAACCGCAGCAGCATGCAACCGTAGTCTTTCATCTGCATTTTGTGCTACTACATCATCGCTTAAACTGTGTCCAAAATCATATATAAATTTTAATGTTTGGTCGTTATTTGCTTCTATCAAAAAAGGAATGGGAGGTATGGTGTTCATTTCTTTTCGCAAACTTTGTAATGGGTAAAGCACGCCATAATTTTGCGATGCATGTTGCACTACATTAATATTACAAGCTCCGGCAGTATGCACAACCGGTGTTGTATTAAAATTAAAGCCACTCAAAGCTTCAGGCAAACAATTGTCTGCTAAAGCAACGATAACAATATCTGTTTCAGCACCGGGCTTCTCCTTAAATGAAACATAATTACCGCCCAGCTCACCTGCAAGTTGTTTTCCACCTTCTTCCTTACGTGCAATGATGTCTTGTATTTGGTGGCCTTTCTGCTTACAAAGCCTCCCCATAACTGTGGCAGTATTGCCAGATCCGATAAAACTAACTCTCATTAAAAAGTTTTAATTATTGGTGTACGATTTTAAAACCACATAGATTAACTTTTGTAAATATATTGAAAGTACTTATATAAAATTCTAACTTGCAATTACAAATAATCCGTTTAGATGTTGCTATTTTCAATTTTAAATTAATATTGCATAATACTTTGCTGATAATTTATATGTAAAAATGCAAGGGGATTTGTAAAACAAACAAGGTTTAGAGAAATATAAAAACATTATGGCAAAGAATTTATTAATAGTGGAGTCTCCGGCAAAAGCAAAAACTATTGAAGGTATTTTGGGAAAAGATTTTGAAGTGAGAAGTTGTTTTGGTCATATCAGAGATTTGGAAAAAAATGATATGGGTATTGATGTAAACAACAACTTTGTACCTAAGTATATTATCCCCGCAGAGAAAGATAAAGTGGTGAAAGATTTAATTAGCGCCGCAAAAAAATCGGATGAAGTATGGCTCGCATCAGATGAAGATCGTGAAGGTGAAGCAATCAGTTGGCATTTAGCAGAAGTGCTTAAACTGGATCCAAAAATTACCAAGCGCATCGTGTTTCATGAAATTACAAAGCCGGCAATTCAAAAAGCAGTAGCAAACCCTCGACTCATAAATATGAATCTGGTAAATGCACAGCAGGCACGCCGGGTAGTAGACCGTATTGTGGGGTTTGAACTTAGCCCCGTACTTTGGAAAAAAATAGGTATGCAGGGCGGCTTAAGCGCCGGACGTGTACAAAGCGTGGCTGTAAAATTAATAGCAGAAAAAGAACGAGAAATAAACCAGTTCTCGGCCGTAAGCAGTTTTAAAATAGAGGCAATGCTCGGCGCTACAGATCTTAATAACAGGACCGTACATTTTAAAGCAGAAGGTGCAAAATTTGACAAGCAGGAAAATGCCGAGCAGTTTTTAAGAACTTGTATAGGGGCTGAATACACCATAAAAGACGTGCAGGTAAAACCAGGCAAACGTACACCGGCGGCACCGTTTACCACATCTACCTTACAACAGGAAGCCAGCAGAAAATTAGGTTATGGCGTAAGTAAGACCATGCTGCTTGCCCAAAAATTATACGAAAGCGGTAAGATAACCTATATGCGTACAGATAGCGTAAACCTTGGCGAAACGGCTATGGATGCTATAACCAAAGAAATAAGCAGCAGCTTTGGCGACAAATATTTACAGGTAAGAAAATATAAAAACAAAAACGAAAGCGCACAGGAAGCACATGAAGCCATCAGGCCAACTTATATGGATGCACGTGCAGTGGCTGACCAGGACCTGAACCGTTTGTATGAATTGATTTGGAAGAGAACCATTGCTTCGCAAATGAGCGACGCCATCTTTGAAAAGACTACTGCAAAAATTGAGATAAGTACCAATAAACAAGATCTTACTGCAAGCGGAGAAGTATTAAAATTTGATGGGTTTTTAAAAGTGTATTTAGAAAGTACCGATGATGAAGAAGAAAACGAAAACGAAGACGGTGAGAGCAGGTTACCTAACCTTACAGTTGGGCAAAAATTAGGTTTTAGAGAAATGACAGCATCTGAAAGATTTACAAGACCAGGCGCTCGTTACACAGAAGCATCTTTGGTAAAAAAGTTGGAAGAATTAGGCATTGGCAGACCGAGTACTTATGCCCCAACAATTTCTACCATTGTAAAAAGAAACTACGTAATAAAGAAAGATAAAGAACCAATAAAAAGAACAGTACGGTTGGTTACATTAAAAAATGATACCATTACCAAAACACAATCTGAAGAAAATACCGGTGCCGAAAAAAGCAAATTATTTCCTACCGATTTAGGATTGGTTGTTACAGATTTTTTGAGTGAGCACTTTAAAAAAGTAATGGATTATTCCTTCACCGCAAATATTGAACAGGAGTTTGACAACATTGCCGAAGGGAAAACGGTATGGAATAAAATGGTTGGAGATTGGTATGCGCCTTTTCATTTAGGTGTAGAACATACCTTGGAAAATGCAGAACGAGCAAAGGGTGAAAGGATTTTAGGAACAGATGAGGCTACAGGTAAACCAATTAGCGCACGCATGGGTCGCTTTGGGCCAATGGTGCAAATAGGCGCACAGACCGATGAGGAAAAGCCAAGGTTTGCAAAACTTACTGCTCAGCAAAGTATAGAAACCATAACGCTGGAAGAAGCTTTAGAACTTTTTAAAGTGGGTGCGCCATTGGGTGAATATGAAGGATTGGATGTAACTACCGGTATTGGCAGGTTTGGGCCTTACGTAAAGTTTGGTGAGGCGTTTATTTCTATGCCAAGAGGCGAACAACCATCTACTGTAGACATTAAAAGAGCCATAGAAATTATTGAAGCAAAGAGGGTAGAAGATGCTCCGATAGCGCATTACGAGGGTAAGCCCATTACAAAAGGTAAGGGTAGGTTTGGACCATTTATAAAATGGAATGAACTATTTATAAATATACCCCGTGCTTACGATTTTGATACTTTAACACAATTAGAGTGTAATGAGTTAATAGATAAAAAACTGGAGAAAGAATCGAATCGTGTTATTCAAAGTTGGCCGGAGGAGAAAATTACTTTGGAAAATGGACAATGGGGACCAATCATAAAATTTAATAAAAAGAAATTAAAAGTTACCGGTAGCGGTGTCAGCGGAAAATACACTGCCGAAGAACTTATTGCATTAGATTTGGAAACAGTTAAGAAAATGATTGTAGCACAGGATCCAAAAGCATTTGACAAAAAACTAACTGCAAAGAAAAAAGTGGTTACCAAAAAAGCTGCTCCTAAAAAAGTGGCAGTTAAGAAAAAATAATGGTGAGCCTACATTACGATATTACAAATGAGGACTATGTAAGCTTCTATACGTTCGTATTTTGGGAGGAAGGAAAGAAAAAAAGAAGACTGAATTTTTTAAAACAGGCAGTTTTTTTATTAGTATTTTTAGTGATACTTTATGTGGCAGGTGGCAGAGCATCCTTTAATGTATTGTCTATTTCTATTTATGCCCTGTTGTTTTTTTCGTTGGTGTTGCCTTTATTAAACGGCAAAAATAACATTATAAGAAATGCAGAAAAAATTTGTGATGATGTAGAGAATGAATCCATCTTTACAACGTACAACTTTGTTGCAACAGATACTGATTTACTTTTAAAGAACAAATTTGTAGAAGCAAAATACTTTTGGAATGCCATTGTAAGAAAGAGCGAAACAACTACACATTATTTTTTATTTGAAAATGCCATGCAGGCCATTATTATTCCTAAAAGAGCGTGTAAAAATGATGAAGAAAAATTAGCTTTGAGTAAATTACTTTCTAGAAATTTATCTATAGATGCAGAATTTAATCAAATTATAACCTGATGCAGGAAAATAAAGAAATAAAAGCGCTCTTTAAACTTATAGATGACCCAGATGAGGTAGTGTATGAGACGGTGAGTAATAAAATTATTTCTTTGGGCAAAGGCATTATTCCTAATTTGGAACATTACAGCGAAAGTGCTGTAAATACTGATTTACAGGAAAAAGTTGACTTACTTATACAACGGCTGCTATTTGAAGATATAAAAGAAGATTTTGCAAAATGGGGAGATGGTCGCCCTGATCTTTTAGCAGGTGCATTACTTGTTTCAAAGTATGCGCACCCAAATATGGATACTACGCTTGTGTTTAAAGAAATAGAAAAACTTCGTAGAAATATTTGGCTGGAAATGAACAGCTACCTTACTCCAATGGAGCAAATAAATGTAATTGGTAGTATTGTTTACAATTATTATAAACAAAAAGGCATTGAAATTAATTATGATAATCCAAATGGTTTTTTACTGGATAAAACATTAGAACTACATCAGGGAAATGCTTTTGGAAACGGTACACTTTTGCTCATACTTTGTGGCTTGCTTGATGTGCCGGTTTATGCCATCAATATACCCAAACAATTTATATTAGGCTATTTTGATCAATATGTAGATGTGCTAACTCCTATCGGACATGCATCTGAAAAAATAAAATTTTATATAGATCCTGTAAACGGGCAAATGTATTCTCATAAAGATGTAGAAAATTATTTTAAGAAAATGTCTTTACCACCCACATCCTCATTTTTTATTCCTTTCGATAACAAATCTATCATCGTTATGTTATTATCCGAATTAAAAAAGTGCTTCGACGAGAGTATAACCCAACGCTCAAAAATAAAAGAGATAGAAGCTTTAATAGAAATTCTTGTATTATGATTTACCATGTAACTACCAAAACCCAATGGGAGCAGGCATTTGCAAAAGGTTTTTTTGAAGAACCTTCTTTACATACAGAAGGATTTATACACAATAGTACAGAAAGCCAGGTGGCAGGCGTGCTCGAAAGATATTACAAAAACGAAACTGATCTTGTTTTGCTGCATATAAACGAAGAAAGGCTTACTGCCCCACTTAAATATGAATTGGCTCCATCCATAAATGAAATGTTCCCTCATATTTTTGGTGTTATAAATATAGAAGCAGTGGTAAAAATTACCGATATATGATTTCATGGAACGACTTTGAAAAAATTGATATCCGTACAGGCACTATCATAGAAGTTTCTATATTTGAAAAAGCAAAGAAGCCTGCTTACAAATTAAAAATAGATTTTGGAAAAGAAGGCATTAAAAATTCATCTGCACAAATTACCGTTTTATATTCTGTAAGTGCGTTAATAGGAAAACAGGTTATTGCTGTTATTAATTTCCCTCCAAAACAAATTGCCAATTTTATGAGTGAATGCCTTGTGTTAGGTGTGTACAATGAAAACAACGATGTGGTTTTATTAACGCCCGATAAGCAAACCGAAAATGGGAAAAAAATTGGTTGATTTTTAATATGATAAATACCTTCTTAACTTTCTTATGTTTTTAAGAAAAAAGAAAACGCTAAGATTATCTGGCAAAAAAAATGGTATCCATAAAGGAATACCATTTCATAAATATTTTTTTTAATATTATTGTCGTTGAATTCTAAAATTACCGCCGCCCTGGCCCATTGAATCTTTCATCGATTTTATTTCTACATCTTTCGGTATATCAAATTCTTTGTCTGCAATTTCTTTATCGGTTTCTATTTTAGTAACTTTTACCTCCATTTTACGCCCACGGGGCATATTACGTTCATACATCATTACAAAACCATTTATTTTATCAAATGAATTATTGTTTACGCCACCCATACTACCAAAGCCACTTGTGCCCCCTGTAGATGAAACGTTTGCAAATTTTACCTCTGGTGTGTACCATACAGCCAGCGTATCTTTACTTAATAGTTTATCTGTAATAATGAGCGCTTTTTTACATTCAAACCCAGCTATTTTTTTAGTTTCATTTACATAAACAACTTCGGTAGTAAAATCAACATTCCTTGTGCGTGGCTTCATGCTGGTGTCAGTCTTAGCTCTTTCTTTCATCATACTGTCAATTCTTTTTGCCATATCTGCCTGATCGTTGTCAGATGAATAAAACCCCTGTTTATTACCCATTATTTCAAATATGGTGGTAGTTATTTTAGTTTCATTGTTTCTATACATAGTTCCCCGAAACGATTCTGATTTATAATTGGTTTTTACCAAATCGTTTTTAATATAAGTAGTACTTTTTGTTTCGCCATCACCAAAATTTCTAAAATTAAATCCACCACCTCGGCCCTGGTTTTGTATTTCTGAAACGTCTTCCTCTTCGGGTGCTATGATATTTGTAGTGGTAGCAATGATGGCCTGAGTATAATTTTTAGGCTGCGCAAACAAGCAGATTGATGCAAGTAAATAAGTTGTAAGAAAAAATAATTTCATTTTATAATATTTAGAAATCAAAAATACACGCACTTCATGAGTATTATAGTATTTCAACCTATTTAAATTTTATTTAACATCGTCAAAAAAATTGTAAGCAGTTAAATAATACACTTTATATATTTTATAATATTATTTGTGGAGCAGTTTACACGTAATGGTTAATATTTATCTCTTTTATTAAAGAGAAACATCCATAGTTTTTTTTGTCTTGGCACATATAACTGCTTTTTGACCAATAAACAGGTATTAATTGCAAAATTCATCAATAGGCATTGTTATTGAATTATTGTTTATACAGTTTTCAATCTATCCTCCGAAAAAATCTACATTTTATGCTCTGTAAAAAGAGCAGTCCGTTGAATTATTTTAAATATTTTATCCCCTAACAATTAAATTAAAAAGTTATGAAAAAGTTTTTACTCTCGGCATCTATGTGTGTAGCTGGAATTGCCGCTTTTGCTCAGAACCCCACTACAACAGTTACTGCAAACAATTGTAGTGTATTTAGAAATTTTAATACCTCAGATGAAGGTTTTAGTTCTCCCAGCATTTACTCCGATGCAAATGATGTATCATTTAACTGGAACCAAAGTTTAGGCGCAGAAGTAGAAAGCAGTGGGCTTGCAACAAGAAACGGTAGTTTAATATCGCCAATTTATAATTTAACAGGCCAAGGCCAAGCCACTATCGGTTTTAGATATGCTGCTCCAATTGGTACTCAATATAGAGTTAGGATAATTTCTGGTGTTTCAAACCCTCCATTAGAAATTCTAGCCACTACTGCCAATGGTCCTGTTTATAATAATCTGCCTAGTACCTCTGGTAATATATGTTTGCAGTTATTTGATTTGGATTTAATTGCAGGTGGGCAAATTAGATTTGAATTTACATTTAGAGTAGTTAATCAACCAGGCATAGATGTTATATTTGATGATCTTGCTATATCTGTACAAGGTGGTCCGCTACCTGTAACTTTTGAAGGTTTTGTAGCACGTAAATTAGATAATGGTTCGCTAAAATTATTATGGAATGTAGGTGATGAAATAAATGTAAAAGGTTATGACGTAGAAGTAAGTAATAATGGTAAAGATTTTACAACTACAGGTTATGTAACTGCAACAGGCAAAAGTGTATATAGCTTGAATTACACAGACAAATTAAACGGCACGGTGTACTTTAGAATTAAGAATATAGATTTTGACGGAAAAACAAAATATTCAGCTATTATAAGAATTTTTTCAAAAGAAACCAGTCTTTCTCGTATCGAATTATATCCCGTGCCGGCACAAGACATGGTTACAGTACAACACAATCTTTCATCTGAAAGAGCAACTATTACTTTATACAGTAATGATGGCAAACTGATAATGCAAAAATTAGTTTTACCAAACACGTTGCAAACCCAACTTAATATCAGTAATGTAAACGGTGGTTTATATATTGTTAGATATGATGATGGAAATGGTACAATAGAAAGCAAGAATTTATATAAAAATTAGTGTTTTAGTTTTAATTTAAAGAGGCAATTTTCTTATGGAATATTGCCTCTTTTTTTGTGATAGTGTTAATTCTACTTACCAAATATTTACTCTTACACTATCTTCTCTATACATTTTATCACCCTTTTTAATACTAAATGCTTCATAAAAGGCCGGGATGTTTACAAAAGGTCCGTTCACTCTTTCCTTGGCAGGAGAATGTACGTCTGTCATAACAAGGTTTGCTAATCTTTCTTTGCGCTGAG
>Ga0335397_10011036_pt1 | contig 11158 bp, 9 predicted proteins | sample MAT04_FD_205740 | JGI IMG/M metagenome (GOLD analysis project Ga0335397, IMG submission 205740) | Freshwater microbial communities from Lake Fryxell liftoff mats and glacier meltwater in Antarctica - MAT-04 (spades assembly) (version 2) ...
CCCCGAAGTCGGGTCGCGGGGCCTTCCGGTCCTGAGGCGCGGCTCAGACGCCGCGTGCCTTCTTGTCGGCGTCGACGTCGGCCGCGAGGGTGCCGAGGTAGAGCTCGGTCACCTTCGGGTCCTTGAGCAGCTCACGCCCGGTTCCCGTGTAGGCGTCCTTGCCCTGGTCGAGCACGTAGGCCCGGTCGCAGATCTGCAGACAGCGCCGCGCGTTCTGCTCGACCATGATGACCGAAACGCCGGCGCGATTGATCTGGTGCACCCGAAGGAACGTCTCGTCCTGCCGCACGGGGGAGAGGCCGGCGGATGGCTCGTCGAGCAGCAGCACCGACGGGTCCATCATCAGCGCCCTGGCCATCGCGACCATCTGGCGTTCGCCGCCCGAGAGCGACCCCGCGCGCTGCTTCCGGCGGCTCGCGAGCTCGGGGAACAGCTCCGTGACGAACTCGAAGCGCTCGGCCCAGACCTTGGGGCGCTGGAACAGGCCCATCTCGAGGTTCTCCTCGATCGACAGCGTCGGGAAGACGTTGTTGTTCTGCGGAACCATCCCGACGCCCTTGGTCACGAGCTTGTCGGCCTTGAGGCCGGTGATGTCGTCGCCCTTGAGGTGGATCGTGCCGCTGCGGATGTTCACCTGGCCGAAGACGGCCTTGAGGAACGTCGACTTGCCGGCCCCGTTGGGTCCGATGATGCCGATGAGCTCGCCCGGGTAGGCGGTGATGTTGCATCCGTTCAGGATGTTCACGCCGGGGATGTACCCCGCGACGAGATCGGTGCTGTACAGCACCGGTTCGCCGGTCATGGTGGGGGTCGTACCTGTCGTGGTGCTGACTGTCTCTGACATCAGATCGCGCCCTCTTTCTTGGCCGCATGCTCAGCGGCGGCTTCCTTCGCGTCGATCACGGGGTTGGCCCCGGTCATGTCACCGAGGTCGCTGTCGTGGTGCGCGCCGAGGTAGGCGTCGATGACGGCCGGGTCGTTCATGACCTGGTCGGGGGGGCCCTCGGCGACGACCTTGCCCTCGGCCATCACGATGACCCAGTCGGAGATGTGCCGGACCATGTGCATGTCGTGCTCGACGAACAGCACCGACATTCCCTCCGCCTTGAGCTCCTTGATGTGGCCCAGCAGTGACTGGGTGAGCGCGGGGTTCACCCCGGCCATGGGCTCGTCGAGCATGATCAGCACGGGGTCGCTCATGAGCGCCCGCGCCATTTCGAGCAGCTTGCGCTGGCCGCCCGAAAGCGACGCCGCGTAGTCCTCGCTCTTCTCGAGCAGCTTGAAGCGCGCGAGGATCTCCTCCGCCTTCGAGATGATCGCCTCCTCGCGCTTGCTCCACAGCGGTTTGATGAGGGCGGTGAAGATGTTCTCGCCGGGCTGCTTGGTGGCGCCGAGCAGCATGTTCTGCAGCACACTCAACCGGCCGAGCGATTTGGTGAGCTGGAAGGTGCGCACCATTCCCTTGCGTGCCACCCGGAATGCGGGCACCCGCGCGAGACTGTGCCCCTCGAAGCTCCACTGGCCCGTGTTGGGCTTGTCAAAGCCGGTGAGCAGGTTGAAGAAGGTGGTCTTGCCGGCGCCGTTGGGCCCGATCAGCGCGGTGATCGCGTTACGGGGGATCTCGACGTGGGCGACATCCACCGCCGTGAGTCCGCCGAAGGTGCGCGTGACGTTGTCGGCGACGACGATCGGGTCGACTTTCTTGCAGCCCGGTCCCACCGCGCCGTCGACGAGGGGGTGAGTCAGCATCGTGTCAGACATTGAACGACAGCTCCTTCTTGTTTCCGAAGATTCCCTGGGGTCTGAATATCACCAGAAGCATGAGCACGGCCCCGATGATCATGAACCGTATCTGGCCGGCCTGAGTTCCGCTGATGAATGTAACGATGTCCGCCCGGATGAGTCCGCGCACGATCCCGTCGCTGAGGGTCAGCAGTGCGGCGAAGATCATTGCGCCGACGATCGGGCCGAAGATGGTCGCCGCCCCGCCCAGCAGCAGCATCGTCCAGATGAAGAAGGTCAGGGTCGTGCCGTAGTTGGTGGGCTGCAGCGACCTGGGCAACACGTAGATCACTCCGGCGAAGGCACCGAACACGCCACCGAGGATCAGGGCCTGCATCTTGTAGGCGTAGACGTTCTTCCCGAGGCTGCGCACGGCATCCTCGTCTTCGCGGATGCCCTTGACCACGCGGCCCCACGGGCTGCGCATGAGCAGGAACACCAGAACGCTCGCGATGATCACGAGGCCCCAGCCGAAGACACGAACCCACAGCTGGTTCGCGGAGAACTCCCACGGGCCGAACCCGTAGCGGCCCGGTGCGAACGGGTTCAGGTCGATGAAGCCGCCGTTGTAGCCGGAGAGCCCCGTGGCGCCACCGGTGATGGCGGTGAGCCCCGAAGTCGAGACGACGAAGCGCACGATCTCCGCGCTCGCGATCGTCACGATCGCGAGGTAGTCGGCACGGAGCCGGAGCGTCGGAATCCCGAGGAGAAGCGCGAAGAGCACGCTCACGAGAATCGTCGAGAGGAAGGCCGCCCAAATCGGGAAGTCCCAGAGCAGTGTCGGCACGACAAAGGCGTAGGCGCCGATGGCCATAAACCCGGCCTGGCCGAAGTTGAGCAGGCCGGCATAGCCGAAGTGAACGCCGATGCCGATCGCGGCGAGGGCGTATGCGGCCGTCACCGGGCTCAGCAGCTCGCCGGCGGCGGTTGAGAGAATCTGTCCCCAGTCCATGATGGCCTCCTAGCCGACTCGCTCTTTGCGACCCAGTACGCCCTGGGGTCTCACGAGCAGAACAAGAATGAGAATGAGGAGCGCAACGGCGTAGCGCAGGTCGTTCGGGATCCAGATGGTCGACACCTCGGTCACGATTCCGATCACGAGGGAGCCGACGAGCGCGCCGAACGCGCTGCCGAGACCGCCGAGGGTGACGGCGGCGAACAGCAGCAGGAGGATCTGGAACCCCATGTTCCAGTTCACCTGGCGGAAGATGCCGTACAGGATTCCGCTGAGTCCCGTGAGGGTCGCCGCGAGGATCCACACGATGCGGATGATCCGGTCGACGTTGATACCGGATGCCGCGGCAAGCGACGAGTTGTCGCTCACCGCGCGGGTCGCCTTGCCGACGCGGGTGCGGGTAAGGAACAGTCCGACGAGCCCGAGCATCACGATGCTCACCCCCATGCTGACGAGCGAGGCGAGGGTGATTGTCGCCGGGCCGATCGTGACGTTCTGGGTGAGGCCCGTGTCGAGGGTCTCGATGTTTCCGCCGATGGCGAAGAGGTAGACGTAGCGCACGAAGATCGACAGGCCGATCGTGACGATCATCGCCTGAACGAGTCCCACCCCCCTTTTTCGCAGTGGCCGGTGCAGCCAGGCATCCTGCGCATAGCCGGTGAAGGCGCTGAGCACGAGTGTGATCGCGATCGCGGGGATAAGGGGGACTCCGAGCGTCGTGCCGAAGATGAGGAAGATTACGGCACCGAAGGTGACCATCTCGCCGTGCGCGAAGTTGTTCAGCTTGGTCGTGCCGTAGATGAGTGAGATACCGATCGCGGCCAGCGCGAGAAGCAGGCCGAAATTCAGTCCGAAAATGATCCGGGTGATCAGCGTGCTGCCGAAGTTGGAGGTGCTGACGGTACCCTCGCCGGTCGGGAACAGCACGTTGACCGTGTTCGTGGTCGACAGGTTCACGTCTCGCGTGATGTTCTCCGGGTCGCGGGGGGCGACGCCCTCGGGGAGAGTGTCGGGCAGCAACGTGGCGGTGTACTCGCCCTGTTCGGGAACCGGCACGACCCATCGTCCGTCGGCACCGGTCACGCCGATTTCGTCGAATCCCTGCCCCTCGACCCGCACTTCGACGCCCTCGAGCGGGCTGTCTCCGTCCCGGATGAGCCCGCCGATGGTGAAGGTGCTCGTGAAGTCGCCGCTGGGAGACGGACTCGGCGTCGGGGTTGCCTCGGCGGAGGCCGGTGCGATCCCGACCGCGAGGGCCAGCACGATGGCGGCGATGACTGTTCCGAGCATGGCCCCGATGATCCTCATCAGGGACGATGCGCGTCGGATAGAGAGTGGCACTGAACCTCCAGGAGCGGGCCACCGAGGTCAAGGGGATCTCTCGGGTTGAGGCCGGCCGTCGTCGTTGACGTTATCGGGCGATTGTGTCCCTCATGTTTCCGAGAGGGACACTTTCATGTTTGCTCATTATGGACGGTGGAATAGCCCGATCGCGAAACCGTTAACATGAGTTACCGGATCGAGCGCCTCAGTCGGAGGCCCGCCGGTACTCGCAATCGCAGGGAGACCCATGGACCAGCCCAATCCTTTCGGCTTCGTCGGCCTCACCTACGACGACGTCATGTTGCTTCCAGGCCACACCGATGTGATTCCGAGCGAGGCCGACACCTCCTCGCGCCTGACCCGTCGGATCACCCTCAGCTCGCCGCTGCTGTCCTCGGCGATGGACACCGTGACCGAATCCCGCATGGCCATCGCCATGGCGCGCAACGGCGGCATCGGCATCCTGCACCGCAACCTCTCGATCGACGACCAGGCGACGCACGTCGACAAGGTCAAGCGCAGCGAATCGGGAATGATCACGAACCCGGTCACCACGACCCCGACCTCGACGGTGGCTGAGGTCGACGCCCTGTGCGGCGAGTTCCGGGTGTCGGGGCTGCCCGTCGTCGAGGGCGACGGACGCCTCGTCGGCATCATCACGAATCGCGACATGCGATTCGTCTCGCCGTTCGAGAAGGACACGACGCTCGTGCGCGACGTCATGACGACGAAGGGGCTCATCACGGCCCCGGTCGGCATCGACCCCGACGCCGCAATCGCGATCTTCGCGCAGCACAAGATCGAGAAGCTCCCGCTCGTCGACGCCGACGGGCACCTGCGCGGTCTGATCACCGTGAAGGACTTCGACAAGAGCGAGAAATACCCGAACGCAACGAAGGACGACGAGGGCCGCCTGCGGGTCGGCGCCGCGATCGGCTTCTTCGGCGACGCGTGGGAGCGGGCCGCCGCGCTCGCCGACGCCGGCGTCGACGTGATCGTCGTCGACACCGCGAACGGCGACTCCGCCGGCGTGCTCAACATCATCCGGCGCATGAAGTCCGATCCGGGCTTCGCGCACATCGACGTGATCGGCGGCAACGTGGCGACGCGCTCCGGCGCCCAGGCGCTCATCGACGCCGGGGCGGATGCGGTGAAGGTCGGCGTCGGGCCCGGCTCGATCTGCACCACGCGCGTCGTCGCCGGCGTCGGCGTGCCGCAGGTCACCGCGGTGTACGAGGCCTCCCTCGCCGCCCGGGAGCACGGGATCCCCGTGATCGCCGACGGCGGGCTGCAGTACTCGGGCGACATCGCGAAGGCGCTCGTCGCCGGGGCCGACACGGTCATGCTCGGCTCGCTCCTCGCCGGCTGCGACGAGAGCCCCGGCGACCTCATCTTCCTCAACGGGAAGCAGTTCAAGAGCTACCGCGGCATGGGGTCGCTCGGCGCGCTGCAGACCAGGGGCAAGAAGACCTCCTATTCGCGCGACCGCTACTTCCAGGCCGACGTGCCGAGCGACGAGCAGATCATCGCCGAGGGCATCGAGGGCAAGGTCCCGTACCGCGGGCCGCTCTCGGCGGTCGCCTACCAGCTGATCGGCGGGCTGCGCCAGTCGATGTTCTACACGGGCGCGCGCACGATCGACGAGCTCAAGCAGAAGGGCAAATTCGTGCGGATCACCGCCGCCGGGCTCAAGGAGTCGCACCCGCACGACGTGCAGATGGTCGTCGAGGCGCCGAACTACCAGCGCTGACCTCCGCCACCTTCGCTTTCATTATTCAGGAGTCTGGCGGCTGAGCGGCCTTTCATCATTCAGGAGTTTGGCGGCGGAGCGGCCTTTCATCATTCAGGAGTTTGAGGCCTGAGTAGACCTGAACTCGCTGACCGCTCCAGCGGGATTGCCGCGATTGCGGCATCCGCCCGGCTCTAATTCCTCCCATACTCCTGAATGATGAAAGCGCCACCGCGGGCGTATCGGCCGAAATCGGGGCCTCTCTCGGCCCCACTCCTGAATGATGAAAGCGCCCGTGGGAGCGAATGGCCGTTCTGCCGCCTACTGCAGCCCCCCACTCCTGAATGATGAAAGGTCAGGCGGCGGCGAGTCGGCGCACCGCCTCGGTGAGCACCTCGGGGGAGCAGGCCAGGTTGATGCGCGCGAACCCGGCGCCCTGGCTTCCGAAGGTGGGGCCCGCATTGAGGGCGACCCCGCCCTTCTCGAGTGCGCGCACGCTCGGATCCTCGCCCCAGCCGAGCGCCCGGAAGTCGAGCCAGCCGAGGTAGCTCGCCCGCGGGCGGCGGAATCCCACCTCCGGCAGGCGCTCGGCCAGCAGGGACTCGAGCAGGTTGGCGCTCGCCGCGACCGACGCGAGCGCTCTCTCCAGCCAAGGACCGCCGTGCTCGTAGGCGGCGACGGAGGCGTGCAGCCCCAGCAGGCTGGTGCGGAAGTTGACCTCGTACGGCATCGAGTCGAGGGTCGCGACACCCCGGTCGCTCGCGGTGACCATGATCGCGCACTTCGTTCCGGCCAGGTTCCAGCCCTTGCTCGCCGAGGTGACGCACACGCCGCGCTCGCGGGCGGCATCCGACACCGACAGGAACGGGGTGAACATGGCGTCACTATGCACGAGCGGTGCGTGGATCTCGTCGCTCACGACCGTCGCCGAGTACCGCTCGGCAAGGTCGGCGAGGGCCTCAAGCGACGCGCGGGAGTGCACGAGGCCGAGCGGGTTGTGCGGGTTGCACAGCAGCACGGCGCTGGCACCCGCCGCGAGGGCGGCCTCGATGCCGCCGAGGTCGAGCGAATATTCGCGGCCGTCATCGACGAGCGGCACCTCGACGACGGTGCCGCCGGCCTCCGGAACCAGGTCGAAGAACGGCGGGTACACGGGAGGCGTGATGACCACGCCGTCGCCCGGCGCGATCACGCGGCGCAGCGTTTCGACGATCGCGACGCTCACATCGGTCGTCGTGCGCACCCGGGCCGGATCGACCTGCCAGCCCCACGCCCGCTGGGCGAAGCCGGCGAACGCGGCGGCGAGCGGCGCGGGCGAGCCGACGTAGCCGGTGTCGGATGCGCGCACCCTGGCGATGATCGCGTCGGAGATGGGCGCGGCGATCGGGTAGTCCATCTCGGCGACGAACAGGGGCAGCACATCGGCGGGGTAGGTCGTCCACTTGGCGCTCGTGCGCAAACGGAGCGTCTCGAGCGGGTCGCAGGTCAGGTCGGTCATCATCCCAGCTTGCCCGATCGGCCAGTCGCCGGGGGCAAACCCGAAGGCAAGTAGGCTGGGCGAGTGACTGACGTAGAAATCGGCCGTGCCAAGCGCGCCCGCCGGGTGTTCGCCTTTGACGACATCGCCATCATGCCGAGCCGCCGCACAAGGGACCCGCAGGATGTGTCGGTCGGCTGGTCGATCGACGCCTACCAGCTCGAGATCCCCTTCCTTGCCGCGCCGATGGACTCTGTCGTTTCGCCCGCGACGGCGATCAGGATGGGCCAGCTCGGCGGCATCGGGGTGCTCGACCTCGAGGGCGTGTGGACCAGGTACGAGGATCCCGAGCCGATGCTCGAGGAGATCCGCAGCCTCGACTCCGCGACCGCGACACGGCGGATGCAGGCGATCTACGGCGAGCCGATCAAGCCGGAGCTCGTCTCCGCCCGACTCGCCGAGATCCGCGCCGCCGGCGTGACGGTCGCCGCCGCCCTCTCGCCGCAGCGCACCCAGGAGCTTTACACGACCGTCGTCGCCGCAGGCGTCGACCTCTTCGTCATCCGCGGAACGACCGTGAGCGCCGAGCACGTGTCGAAGACGCAGGAGCCGCTCAACCTCAAGGAGTTCATCTACGAACTCGACGTGCCCGTGATCGTCGGGGGAGCGGCGGGTTACACCCCGGCCCTCCACCTCATGCGCACCGGAGCGGCCGGCGTGCTCGTCGGCTTCGGCGGCGGAGCTGCCTCCACCACCCGCAAGTCGCTCGGCATCCATGCCCCGATGGCGACCGCGGTCGCCGACGTCGCCGGCGCCCGCCGCGACTACATGGACGAGTCGGGCGGGCGCTATGTGCACGTCATCGCCGACGGCGGTCTCGGCACCTCGGGCGACATCGCGAAGGCGTTCTCGGTGGGCGCCGACGCCGTCATGCTCGGGTCCGCGCTCGCGAGGGCGACGGATGCGCCGGGAGGCGGCTGGCACTGGGGTGCCGAGGCCCACCACGGCGAGCTGCCGCGCGGCCACCGGGTCGAGGTCGGGTCGGTCGCGCCGCTCGAGCAGATTCTTTTCGGGCCGTCCACAGTCGCGGATGGCACGATGAACCTGGTCGGTGCCCTGCGTCGCTCGATGGCGACGACGGGATACTCCGACCTCAAGGAGTTTCAGCGCGTCGAAGTCGTTGTCGCTCCGTACAACGCCAGATAACGTTGAGGTAAGTTCGGCCTAATCGGCCGGACTCATGAACCGGGAGGCAGCAATGGCCAAGCTCAAGACGGTGACCCGATCCTCGAAGCTCGGCCCCGAGGAACGCGACGCCGCGATCATCGCGCTGAAGGAGAAGGAGCTCGACATCCTCGTCGTCGGAGGGGGGATCGTCGGCACGGGCAGCGCCCTCGATGCGGTGACGCGCGGACTGCGCGTCGGCATGGTCGAGGCCAGGGACTGGTCGAGCGGCACGTCGAGCCGGTCGTCGAAACTCGTTCACGGCGGGATTCGCTACCTCGAGCAGCTCGATTTCCGCCTCGTGCGCGAAGCGCTCAAGGAGCGCGGACTGCTGCTGCAGCGTCTCGCACCGCATCTTGTCAAGCCAGTGCGTTTCCTCTACCCGCTGCAGAAACGCGTCATCGAACGCGTCTATGTCGGGGCCGGCATGCTGCTCTACGACATCTTCAGCTACACCGGTGGACGCCCGCCCGGCGTGCCGCACCACCGCCACCTGAGCAAGCGACAGGTCATGCGCATGGTTCCGAGCCTCGCGAACGATGCGCTGGTCGGCGGCATCACCTACTACGACGCCCAGGTCGACGACGCCCGCTACGTGTCAGTGCTCGCACGCACCTCCTCCTTCTACGGTGCCCACGTCGCCTCGCGGGTTCGTGTCGAGGGCTTCATCAAAGTCGGCCAGCGGGTCGTCGGCGTTCACGCCCACGACCTCGAGACCGGAGAGAGGTTCGAGATCCGCGCCAAGCAGGTCGTCAACGCGACCGGCGTGTGGACGGATGACACGCAGGCGATGGTCGGCGAGCGTGGCCAGTTCAAGGTGCGGGCCTCGAAGGGAGTGCACCTCGTCGTGCCGCGTGACCGCTTCCAGTCGAAGCTCGGCCTGTTGCTGCGCACCGAGAAGAGCGTGCTGTTCGTGATCCCGTGGGGCCGCCACTGGCTCATCGGAACCACCGACACCGACTGGAACCTCGACAAGGCGCACCCCGCCGCGACGGCCGCCGACATCGACTACATCCTCGAGCACGTCAACTCCGTGCTCGCCGTGCCGCTCACGCGCGACGACGTCGAGGGTGTCTTCGCCGGACTCCGGCCGCTGCTGGCCGGCGAGTCCGATCAGACGTCCAAGCTCTCCCGCGAGCACGTCGTCGCGCATTCGGTGCCCGGACTCGTCGTGGTCGCGGGCGGCAAGTGGACGACGTACCGGATCATGGCGAAGGATGCGATCGATGAGGCCGTCGCCGCGCTCGACGCGAACGTGCCCGCGAGCGCGACGGAGGACATCGCGCTGCTCGGCGCGGAGGGGTACCACGCCGCCTGGAACAAGCGGGCCAAGATCGCCCGCGCGTTCGGCGTGCACAAGGTGCGCATCGAGCACCTCCTCAACCGCTACGGCACGATGACCGACGAACTGCTCGACCTGATTCGCGAAGACCCCTCGCTCGGCGAGCCGCTGCCGGGGGCCGATGACTACATCGGCGCCGAGGTCGTGTACGCCGCATCGCACGAGAGCGCGCTGCACCTCGAGGACGTGCTCGCCCGGCGCACGCGCATCTCGATCGAGGCGTGGGACCGCGGCGTTTCGGCCGCCCCGGTCGCCGCCCGGCTGATGGCCGGCGTGCTCGGCTGGGACGAGGACCGCATCGAGCGCGAGGTGAACAACTACCTCAAGCGCGTCGCCGCCGAGATCGAGAGCCAGACGCAGCCGGATGACGCGTCCGCCGACCGCGTGCGGCTCGAGGCGCCCGACATCGTCAGCGCCCAATAGCGGTTATCTGGGGTTCAGGCCGCCGCCGGTAGACTCGGTGGCGACCTGAACGCCTCCCGGACGGGACGGGTCCCCGACCGCCAGGCAGGGGCCGGGCATCCGACCGGGACCGTTCGAGCGTACGGAATCCGGGGTACTGATCGTGTGGACTGTGGCCAGGCGGCCCAAGTGGGTCGCCCTGCTCGTGCTAGCCCTGCTGCTCGCCGCCGGCTTTGCCGCGCTCGGCCAGTGGCAGCTCGCTCGCAGCATCGATGCGGGCACCGTCGTCGAGCGGGAGTCCGAGACGGTGCTGCCGCTCGACGACGTCGCCGCGCCGCAGCAGCCGATCACCCAGGCGGCGGATGGCCAACTCGTCGAGGTGACCGGGCGACTGATTGCTGCGGACTCGTCGATCCTGAGCCAACGCGTGAACGACGGCGAGACCGGCTTCTGGGTCGTCGGCCACCTGCTCACCGGCGACGGGGCCTCGCTGGCCGTCGCCCTCGGCTGGGCTCCGACCGAGGAGACCGCGCGTTCCGCCGAGCGCTCGATCAGCGGGGGACAGGCGACAGTCACCGGGCGTTACCTGCCGGGGGAGGCCCCGCAGGAGAGCGACTTCGAGGAGGGCGAGCTGAGCACGATGGCACCCGCCGCGTTCATCAACACCTGGTCGGCCTTCGAGGGCGACGTCTACGGTGGCTACGTCGTGTCAGCCGACGACGCCGACGGCCTCGAGCGGATCGACTCGCCGACGCCGACCGAGGAGGTGCAGATCAACTGGCTCAACATCTTCTACGCCGCGGAATGGGTGGTCTTCGCGGGGTTCGCCGTCTTCATGTGGTATCGCCTCGTGAAGGATGCCTGGGAGAGGGAGACCGAGGAGGCGGCGCTCGAAGCGGGCGTCTAGGCACTCCCAAGTAAACT
>Ga0335397_10011041_pt1 | contig 11154 bp, 14 predicted proteins | sample MAT04_FD_205740 | JGI IMG/M metagenome (GOLD analysis project Ga0335397, IMG submission 205740) | Freshwater microbial communities from Lake Fryxell liftoff mats and glacier meltwater in Antarctica - MAT-04 (spades assembly) (version 2) ...
CCGTAATAGAGGTCGAGAGCGGCGACCTTGAGCATCAGATCTCCGCCTCTTCACCGAGATAGCATTCCAGCACCGCCGCATCGCGCACCACCTCGGAGGGCAGGCCGCGCGCGATGATCTCGCCGTGATGCAGCACCACGATGTGCCCGGCCAAGGCCATCACCGCGCGCATCACATGCTCGATCAGGAGGATGGTCAGGCCCTCTGCCCGGTTGAGCTCGCGAAATACCGCCACCATCTGGTCGCATTCGGTGGGCCGCAAGCCCGCCATCACTTCATCGAGCAGCAACAGGCTGGGCCGGGTGGCGAGCGCCCGCGCGACTTCCAGGCGCTTGCGATCGGGCAGGGTCAGGCTGGAAGCCGGCATGTCGCGCTTGTGCGCGAGCCCCAACTTTTCCAGTACGCTGGTGGCGTGCGCCCGCGCTGCGCTCACATTCTTCGAACGCGCCAGCGCACCCACCACCACGTTGTCCAGTACCGACAGGCCGGCGAAAGGCTTGACGATCTGGAAGGTGCGGCCGATGCCGGCCGCACACACCTGGTCGGCGCGCAGCCCGGCGATCGGGGCGCCGTCGAACCTGATGCTGCCGGCATCCGGCGCCAATACCCCGGCAATCAGGTTGAAGAGCGTGGTCTTGCCGGCGCCATTCGGGCCGATCAGCCCGACGATCGCGCCGCGCGCTACTTCGAAGCTGGCGTTCTGCACCGCCTTCAAGCCGCGAAACGACTTGGACGCACCGCTCACCTCAAGCAGGGCCGTCATTTGGCCAAGCCCAGGCGCCGGGCTATGGTAGGCCAGATGCCGTTGGGCAGGAACATCACCACCACCAGCAGCACGATGCCGTAGAACACCTGCTTGACCCCGGGGATCTCCAGGCCGAAGGCCGCCAGCAACTCGGTGATGCCATCGGCCAGGAGGGTCAGCATGGCAGCGCCCAGGATCGGGCCGAACAGGGTGCCGATGCCGCCGATGATGGGCCCCAGAATGATCTCGATGGAGCGGCTGATGTGGAAGATCTGCTCGGGAAACAGGTTGTTGTAATAGAAGGCGTAGAACACGCCGGCCACCGCGGTCATGGCCGAGCTGATCATCACGGCCAGCATCTTCCAGCGAAAGGTGTTGATGCCCAGCGCCTGCGCCGCCTCTTCGTTTTCACGAATCGCCTGCCAGTAATAGCCGGCGCGGCTCTTCAACAACCAGCTACACAGGCCGAGCGCGCCGGCGGTGAGCGCGAGGATGGCGTAGTAATACATCGCCGGCGGCCCGCGAAAGTTGGCCAGGTCGATCTGGTCGCGCTGCGCCACCCTGAGAAACAGGCCGCCCGAGCCGCCCAGCCATTGCAAGTGGTCGAAACCGATGCGCGTGAATTCGGCGAAGGCAATCGTCAACAGCGCGAAATACACGCCGGAGATGCCAAACCGGAAGGCCAGAAAGCCGATCACCGCGCCGACGGCGACGCACACCGCGATCGCCAGCCAGACCCCGGCCCAGACACCGATGCCATAGTGAAAGAACAGGCCGGCTGCGGCATAGGCACCGACCCCGACATACAGCGAGTGCCCGAGCGACAACTGGCCGGCGAAGCCCATCATCACATTCCACGCCTGGCCGGTGAAGGCAAAAAACAGGATCAGGGTGGCCACCGACAGCACATAGCTGTTGGCGAACATCGGCAGCAGGACCAGCGCCACGCCGAGCAATCCGAGCAACAGCGCGGCGCGCCGGTTCATGCGCGTTTTCCCAGCAGGCCCTGGGGCCGCAGCAGCAGCACCAGAATCAACAGGCCGAAGCTGAACATGCTCTTGGCCGAAGGCGCGAACAAAAGGCCGGCCAGCGCCTCCGACACACCAATCAGGATGCCACCGACGAGCGCCCCGGGCATCGAGCCCAGGCCGCCCACGATCACGGTCACAAACGCCAGCAGGGTGTATGCAGGCCCCAGACTGGGTGTCACGTCCACCAGCAGCACCATCATGCAGCCCGCCACCGCCACGCACGCCGCCCCCACCCCGAAGGTGAGCGCATACAGGTGCTTGACGTTAAGCCCCACCACCAGCGCTCCCAGATGGTTGTCGGCGCAGGCGCGGATCGCCTTGCCGGTCAGGGTCAGGCGAAAGAATGCGAACAGCAGCCCCGCGGTCAGTACCGCGACCCCCGCCGCGTACAGGCGTGCCTTGTCGATCAGGAGGCTTCCCAATTCGAACGATTCGAGCTGGTAGGCCACCTGGATGTTGCGCGCGTCGGGCCCGAAGATCATCAACAAGCCGTTGACCATGATGATCGCCACCGCCACCAGCAGCATGAACTGCGAGTGTTCCGGGCGCGTGATGAAAGGGTTGATCAATCCCGCCTGCAGGGCGTAACCGAAAATGAAGAAGGCCGCCGCCACTGGCAGCACGGCAAGAAACGGGTCGAGCTTGAAGGCCGCGAACAGCACCACGCAGGCATACATGGCGATGGTCATCATCTCGCCATGGGCGAAATTGACCACCCGCACCACACCAAAAATCACCGACAGGCCCAGCGCCATCAGGCCATACACCATGCCGGTGAGGAAGCCCGAGATCAGCACATTGACGGCCAGGTCCCAGGTCATGGCATCGCGGCCGCAGGCGAACGCGGGAAGCCGGACCACGGGCGAACCGCCACGCAAGGCACGACCAGACCAGGCCGGCGCCGCCGGCCCGCGATGGCAGGCATGCGCCTCAAGCCGGCTTGTAGTCAGGCCATGGAAACACCGGCTTGGTCTCCGCCGCGGAGACCGGCAGCACCACCTGCGGGCGGCCATCCTTGTTGAGCAGGCAGGCCGAGAGGTTACCTTCGACCTGGCCCTTGGCGTTGAACTTGATCGGCCCGCCCAGGCTGACCCGATCGGTCAGGTTGGTCTGGCGCACCGCATCGGCCAGCTCCTTCGGATTGGTCGACTTGGCGCGCTTGAAGGCGTCGGCGGCGATCAGGATCGATTCGAAGGTGTAGCTGACATTGGCGCCGTGGCTGTGCAGTTTGTCCTTGGGAAACTGCTTGGCCATCTGCTTGACTACCGCCGCACTCATGCTGGTTTTCGGGTTGTACCAGGGGTTGTTCGAGATGCAGCCCTCGGCCAGCTTGCCCAGCGATTTCTGGAACTGATCCTCGTAAATGCCGGGTGAACCCGGGCTCACCAGGCCCATGATGTTCCAGCGCTGCTTGACGATCTCGCGGCGCAGGATGATGGCGTCGTTGAGGCGGCACACCAACAGCAGGAAATCCGCCTTCGAGGCCTTGGCCTTGGACACCTCGACCGACAAATCCTTGGCCGCCGGGTCGTAGGAAATGGTGTCGACGATGCGGAACGGCAGTTGCGTCAGGCGCGGCAGGGTGGCACCGATACCGCGATTCATCGCCTGGCCGAAGGTATCGTTGACATGCATGAAAACGGCGGTGCGCGGCGCCACGTTGGTGGCGCGAAACAGGTCACCAATCAGGGACAGGCCGTTGACGGTGAGTTCGATGGCAGTCGGGAAGTTGCGGAACACGAACTTGTAGCCCTGCTCGGTGATCTGCGGGGCAGCGGCGATGTTGATGATGAAGGGCACGCCTTTCTGCTCGGCCACCTGGGCGATGGCCAGGGCGGCACCGGAGTCGAACGGCCCCACCAGCACATGCGCGCCCTCGGCGATCAGGCGTTCGGCGCGGGTGCGCGCGGTATCGACGTTCGACTCGGTATCGGCATTCATCAGCTCGATGTCGACACCCAGCAAATCCTTGATCAGGGCCGGCGCGATATCGGCACCGATCTGGCACGACTGGCCGATCAGGCCCTGCACGCCGGAACGCGGCAGCAGCACCCCGACCTTGAGCTTGGTCGACTGCGCGCGCGCGATGCCGAATGGGGCAAGCGTGGTGGCCGCGCCTGCGCCCAATGCGGTGTTGAACTGTCTGCGGTCCATGGTCTCTCCTTGTGTGCGGTCGATCCCGGCCTGGTCGGGGCGCGTTTGGTCGGCGGCGCGCGCAGTGGTTATAAGCCATAGTCAATGGCTGGTCAACCGCAGTCGCATTGGCCGCCGAGTCAGGCTGGCACAAGCAGCAAGCGCCGCAGCGCTACCGCGGCTACGCCAAATCGCCATGTGGAGGCGCGGGCGCGTCATGCCGTCGCGCGCCGCGTGCAGGACTATTCGCCGGCGAACTCCGTCTGGTGCATCCACGCCGCGTGGCGCGGCGCGCGGCGGGTGCGCGACCACTCATCGAGCATGTCCCACCTCACCGCTTTGGCCTTGGCAAGCATCTCGGGGGTACCGATGTCGCACGCCAGCTCAAGGCGGTGGCCGTTGCAGTCGAAAAAGTAGATCGACTTGAAGATCGCGTGATTGGTGGGCCCGATCACCTCGATGCCGCCGGCCACCAGCTTTTCCTTCGCAGCCACCAGTTCCCCGTAGCTGCCGACCTTGAAGGCCAGGTGCTGCACCCAGGCCGGCGTGTTCTCGTCGCGGCCCATCGCCGGTGAATTGGGCAGCTCGAAAAACGCCAGCACGTTACCGTTGCCGGCATCCAGAAAAATGTGCATGTAAGGGTCCGGCTCGTGAGTCGAGGGCACCTGATTCTCGGCGAAGGCCAGCATGAAATCCATGTCCAGATACTTCTGGTACCACTCCACGGTTTCCTTGGCATCGCGACAGCGGTAGGCAACGTGATGCACGCCCTTGGTGTGGACCATGGTTTTGCTGGCGGCATGGCCTGCGGTTTGCACTGCGGCTTGCATGGAATTCTCCCCAACGGTTTCAATAAGTAGTAACATACGTTACTATTATCAGTATGTCAAGAAAGCCCTCAGCTACCGCAATGCAACAAACCCAGCCATCGATCACCCCCAAGCGCGGGAGCGCCGCATGAATTTGCAGGCATTTCTGCCCTACCGCCTGGCAGTGGTGGCAGACGCCGTCAGCCGCGCACTGGCCGCTGTCTATGCCAATCGCTTCAAGCTCACGCGCGACCAATGGCGGGTGATTGCCCAACTGGCAGAAGAGCGTGAACTCAAGGCCACTGAACTCGGCACGCGCACCTCTCTGCCCAAGATGCAGGTCAGCCGCGCGCTCGCCGGGCTCGAACGCGATGGCCTGATCACGCGCGCCATCGACCCGGATGACCGGCGCAAACTGGTGGTACGCCTGACTGCGGCCGGCCGCGTGCTTTACCGCAAGATCGAACCGATCGTGCTCGAACGCGAGGCCTTCCTGCTGCAAGCCTTGAGTTCCGATGAGCGCGCCGCACTGACGCTTGCGCTGGCACGGGTCGAACAGCGCGCGCGGCAATTGCAGCAAACTTCATGATGGCGGCAGGCGGATTTCCCGTCGGGCGCCGAGCCTGATAGCATCGTTGTAATGAACGTCATCAAATCCCTCAAATCACGCCAGGCTGTCAAGCTGCCAAAGCCCCGCAACCCGGTCATCGCGGCGCAGAAGGGCAAGGTGGGCGGCGGCGGCGCCGGTGCGCATCGCAAGTCGCGCGGCGCGGAAAGGCGCGCACAACGCATGGCAGTGCGCAAGGAACTCGACGCCGGCTGATGCCGCTCGCGGCCGGCCGACGTCCCGGCCGACGCCACCGAAGCGCCGCACCGGACGCGAGCCGGAAAATCCAGGAGAGCGCAATGCCGCTGTTTTCGCAAGACCTGCTTAACCCCGGCGTGAAAAAGCGCGAGGTGTTCGGCTGGGCCATGTACGACTTCGCCAACTCCGGTTACACCACTGTGGTGCTGACGGCGGTGTTCTCCGCTTACTTCGTCGGCGTCATCGCGGGCAAGGCCGAATGGGCCACTTTCGCCTGGACGGCGGCGTTGTCGATTTCGTACGCGATCGTCATGCTGACGATGCCGACCCTGGGCGCACTGGCCGACCTGCGCGCGGCGAAAAAGCGCTTCATGCTGCTTTCCACCATCGGCTGTGTGCTGGCAACCGCAGCATTGGCCGCAGTCGGCCCCGGGCAGGTGGCGCTGGCGATGCTGCTGATCATTGTTTCCAACACCTTCTACAGCTACGGCGATTCTCTCACCGCCGCTTTCCTGCCGGAACTGGCCAGACGCGATTCACTCGGAACCGTGTCGGGCTGGGGTTGGAGCTTTGGCTATTGCGGCGGCATGCTGGCGCTTGGAATCTGCCTGGCATATGTGTTGTGGGCGCAGGCACAGGGGCTGCCTGCCAGCCATTTTGTGCCCGTCACCATGCTGGTGACCGCGACCATCTACGGCTTGGCATCGATCGCGACTTTCGCGCTGCTCAAGGAACGGGCGCAAGCCCGGAGCGCCGCCGGCGCCGACAGCGGCTTCGGCGCCTCGTTGCGGCAACTGGCGGCAACATTGAGCCAGGCGCGCCGCTATCGAGATTTCATGTGGCTGATGTTGTGCGGCCTGTTCTACCAGGGCGGTGTGGCGGTGGCCATCACGCTGGCGGCGATCTATGCCGAACAGGTGATCGGCTTCAAGCCGGCCGAAACCATGGTGCTGATTTTCGTGCTCAATGTCGCCGCCGCCCTGGGCGCATTCGGCTTCGGCTTCTGGCAGGACCATATCGGCCACAAGCGCGCCCTGGCCATCACGCTCATCGGCTGGATCGCCACCTGCGTGATCGCCGCGCTCACCACCACCAAGGGCGGCTTCTGGTGGGCCGCCGCTCTGGCCGGCGCCTGCATGGGGTCGAGCCAGTCGGCCGGGCGCGCCATGGTCGGCATGTTCGCGCCGCAACGGCAATTGGGCGAGTTCTACGGCCTGTGGGCCTTCGCCACGCGCCTGGCCAGCATCATTGGCCCGCTGATGTACGGCGCGATCACCTGGGCCACCGGGGGCAACCAGCGCATCGCGATCGCCGCCACGACCGTGCTTTTCGTGGCGGGGCTGGCGGCCTTGCTGCCGATCAGTGTGGCGCGCGGCCGTGCCGCCGCCGATGCCGGCTGACATCGCACAAGGCGTCGGCATACACTGCGCCCTGCGACAGGTCGCATGAACCAATTCGCGCCGTTTCCCTGCGCGTGCGAACAACTTGACTGACAGCTCCATCCCAACCCAGCCGCATTCCGACACAACGACACGCATATGACTTCGCTGCAAGGCAAGGCGGTTGTGATCACCGGCGCCGGTTCCGGCATCGGCCGCGCGCTCGCACTTGAGTACGCGCGGCGTGGTGCGCGCCTGCTGCTGGCGGACATTGACGCCACCGGTCTGGCCCAGACTTGCGGCCAGGCACGCGCCCTCGGAGCGCAAGCCGCGTCACAACACGTCGATACCGGTAGCGAAGCCTCGATCGCCGCGCTTGCCGCCGTTGCACAGAATCTCTTTGGCGCGGCCGACATCCTGATCAACAACGCCGGCGTCGGCCTGGTGGCACCGGTCGCCCGCCTCGACAGCGACGATGCGCACTGGCTGATGAACATCAACTTCTGGGGCGTGGTGCACGGCTGCCGCGCCTTTCTGCCGCAAATGCGCGCGCGGCCCGAAGCAGTGATGGTGAACATCTCGAGCATTTTCGCGATGATCTCGGTGCCCACGCAAAGCATCTACAACGCATCCAAGGCGGCAGTGCGCGCCTTCAGCGACGCCTTGCGCGAAGAGTTGCGCGATACGCCGATACGCGTGCTGTGCGTGCATCCCGGCGGCATCCGCACCAACATTGTCAACAATGCGCGCGTGACCGACACCGCGATGCTGGGCATGAGTGTGGAAAAAATGCGCGCCAACTTTCTGGAAAAGATGGCGCCCACCAGCGCCGACGACGCCGCGCTGGCTATCGTTGTTGCGATCGCCAGCGGCCGCACCCGGCTCATGATCGGCACCGATGCGCGCATCGCCGACCTGTTGTTTCGCCTGGCGCCGGAGAGCGCCGCAAAATGGATCAACCAGCGCCTGCGGCGCATGCGCGCCAAAGGCCAATGACTTTGCCCGACAGCATGATCGACCTGCGCTCCGACACCGTCACCCGGCCCACCCCCGCCATGCGCGCAGTGATGGCACGCGCCCCGGTGGGCGACATGCAGTATGGCGACGACCCCAGCCTGAATGCGCTGGAACAACGCGTGGCCGGCATGCTCGGCAAGGAGGCTTCGCTGTGGCTGCCCTCCGGCACCATGGCCAACCAGGTGGCCTTGCGGGTGCTGACCCGGCCCGGCGATGATGTTCTGGTCGGCAGCGAAGCGCATTCGGTGTGGCACGAGGCCGGCGGGTCGGCGGCCAACGCGGGCGTGCAATTCACCGAGATCGGCAGTGGCGGCCTGTTCACTGCGGCCGATGTCAGGCGCCACGCCAAGCCGCGCGACCAGCCGGTGCTGCCGCTGCCGGCAAGCACATTGGTGCAGATCGAGAACACCCACAACCGCCATGGCGGCCTGGTGTTTCCCCAGGCAGATGTCGAAGCGGTGTGTGCCGTCGCACGCGAACTGCGATTGGCCACCTACCTGGATGGCGCACGCCTGTGGAACGCAGCGGCGCAATCCGGCCTGTCACCGGCACGCCTGGCAGCCCCCTTCGACCTGGTGATGGTGGCCTTTTCCAAGGGGCTGGGCGCGCCCGCCGGCTCGATGCTGGCCGGCCCCAAAGACCTGATCAATGCAGCAGTGCGCCAGCGTCGCATGCTGGGCGGCGCCATGCGCCAGGTCGGCATGTTCGCCGCCGCCTGTGACTTTGCCCTCACCCACCATCTTGCACGCCTGGCCGACGATCATGCCAATGCGCGCCTGGTAGCGCAGCGCCTGGCCGCTTGCCCGGGCGTACGCATCGCGCTGGAACGCACGCAAACCAACATCGTGGTGTTCGAACTCGATGGTGCACGCGTGACGGCAGCGGCGCTGGTCGCGGCCGCGCGCACCCAGGGCGTGCTGATCAATGCCCTGGGGCCGGTCAAGTTGCGGCTGGTCACGCACCTCGATGTGAGCCGCGCCGATTGCGAACGCGCCGCCGGCGTGCTGGCAGCGCTGCTGGGCGCCTGAGGGCTGCGGCGGCGGCCCCTCATTGGCTCTCCCCTGATCCTCGAAATGGCCGAGCGCGTCGTAGGCGTTCTCGAAAATATGCGGCGCCAGGTGCCACCGGCGCGGCCAACGTCCGCCGCCCGGGTAGCCTCTGGGCGCCTTGCCGGCCCTGTTCGCCAGTGTCCTGGCTGAAATTTCAAGACTGCGCGCCACTGCGGCCTGCGGCTCCTTCGAGAACCCGCGACGCCACGCCTGTGCAAAAACTCTGGCTGCGACTCTGGCTGCGACTCACCGGCACTTCGCGTAATCCGACGCTATTGAAACCCTGGCCGCGCTGCACGTGGCGCAAGTTGCGTTTGATGAAGGCCAGAAGTTACCGCGTGGCAAATTAGCGATCGGCCGAGGCGCAAGGGAAGCGATTCGTCAAGCAGCAGGCGCATTCTCGGACGCCGCCGCGAGGGCCAACTCAAGCGCGCGGAGCGCCATCTCCCGTGAAACCGACGGGTAGTCCTCGAGGAACTGATCCAGACTATCTCCGGCCTTGAGACAATCAAACAGGTTTTTCAGCGGCACCCCTGTCCCGACGAATACAGGAACGCCGCCCTGAATTTCCGGGTCGCGGTGAATGATTCGAGCGCTCGCAATGGGATTCATGGCATTACCTCTCCAACAGGCATGGCCAAATTGTATTGCTGTCGTGCCGCGCACCACGTTTTGACGGTGCCATTCATGCAATCCGCAGGATAGAACGCACCGGCGGCCGCTATCGGGTATTGGCCCGCGCACGTCGGATCGGCAAACACGATACGGGCAACGTCTTTACGGGCATCAACCTATGCGGTTACCGCCTTCATGCCTCGAAAATCCAGCGTTTGGGGTCGCGGCGGAAATGAAAACATGAAAGCACCGAGACTTCATTCCCCTCGACGAGATAGTGCAACGCATAGGGAAACCGCCGCAAATAGGCGCGTCGCAAGTCTCGATAGTGAATTTGATACAGGTAGGGGTTGCGCGCGATCGCGGCTTCCGCCTGCTTCATCGCCCGCAAGAACTCACCGCCGAGGCCGAACGATTGCTCCTCGTACCAATTGAACGCCTCGATGATCTCCGCTTTGGCTTCCGGCTCGAACTTGACCCGAAAATTCACAAGGTAACGCCCAGTTCCTTGACTATCGTATCCAGCGACGTACCTCGTGCGGGATTTTGGGCGTGGAGCGCAAGGCGGCGATCCAACTCTGCGCGTTGCACAGCGCTCAATGGCAATGTCGCCGCACGCGCGGCGACGCTGTCCCAGAGGTCTTCGACAAGTTGAATGCGTTCGGCGAAATCCAGTTGGTTGATTTGATCCAGGAGTGGGTTCATTTTCTTACCTCGCAAACTAGGCGACAGGTACGCGGGAAGCGTTTAAGGACGCGGCAAATCATACTACTCGACGGTCGTCGACCGCGCTTGCAATGTCCTGCGCGCCCGCACCGTTTCGATCGCACGCCCGAACAACTCGCGGCGCACTGCACGCTCGACAAAACCGGAGATCGATACCTTGCCCGCCTTTTGTGCTCCAAGACAGGTTCGCAAGGATAGGAATTCCAACGCCATTGTTGGAGTAATCCGGCCATATCCGTCTGGGTCAATCGTTGATTTGGCGCCGCAGACGCCGGACAAGCCGCTGAAACCCCGCCCCGGCATGCCCATTGTGGCCACAGGCACAAGTTGCCCCCGACGAGCGAGTCTTGTCGTCTTTTGCCCTACCACGCAATGCGCTGATCGAACTCGTAGTCCGGCATGGGTTGCGCGCGTGGATCGGCCTCGGCCGGTTCGCTGCCCGGCATTTCCCACAGCGGCGGCCCACGGGCCGGCATCAGACGCGGCGGTGACTTAGGCTCACACAGATGACCGGGAATCTCCCGGATCATCACCGACTCGGTGATGAAAGCGATGATCTTCATCGCGCCGCCGCACTGCGGGCACGTAAGCGGCAGCACCTCGTAGATGCGCGCCAGCAGAAGCGCCCAGACGTAGCGCGCCGCTTGGCGATGCATTGGCTCTGTCGGGGCCGCACCCGGCGGGATCGGTTCGACCGGCGTCGGTGCGGCGGCAATCTAGATCGGCAGTGGCGGCCTGTTCACTGCGGCCGATGTCAGGCGCCACGCCAAGCCGCGCGACCAGCCGGTGCTGCCGCTGCCGGCAAGCACATTGGTGCAGATCGAGAACACCCACAACCGCCATGG
>Ga0335397_10011045_pt1 | contig 11153 bp, 2 predicted proteins | sample MAT04_FD_205740 | JGI IMG/M metagenome (GOLD analysis project Ga0335397, IMG submission 205740) | Freshwater microbial communities from Lake Fryxell liftoff mats and glacier meltwater in Antarctica - MAT-04 (spades assembly) (version 2) ...
TCAGGCTCGCCTGTTTCCCTACGGAAGCGACGCCGACGTGACCTACATGCTCCACGCGGCGCTCTCTGCCGCGGACACGCACGCCCGACGCGACCCTGCCAGTCAGCTCCGCTGGTCCCAGGGGAGCTCGCGCGGTGATGGCCGTGCGGGTCGCGACGGGCGTCGGGCTCTACGGGGTCCGGGTCCCGTACTATCCAACCTCCGACGACGCCGGCCTCAGGCTCGAGCCGGAAGAAGGCGGGAGCGAGGGGTGGGACGTCGGTACGCTTCGTGGGAGCCGCTTCTTCCAACGAACGCTGTCGGGCGCTGTCGGTGTCCACGGCGCGACCGACCAGAACTACGGCATCTACGCGCGTCCGCTCAGCGATCTAGACTCCCGGGCCGAGCGCATCTTCCCAAGCACGGGTTCTTGTGCCGGGGCGGACGAGGGATCCATCGAGTGGACGAACTGCCCCTACGATCAGCCCAACTGCATCGAGGTATTCGATGACGGCCCGGATCCCGACGACTTCAGCGCCTGCGGCTCCGGGCTGGTTCGGCGAGCGGACCGCGCGTGGGACCGGGACATGCCGATGCTCGTTCGGACGCTCCCGGCCCTGCTGGGTTCGGACCCCAACACGTTCGTGACGCTCCTCTGGTCTAGTCGAAGGCCGTCAGGTTCGAACGACGTCAGTCTGAGCTTCTTCGAGGGGCGCATGAACAACGTGCTCTCCACTATCGACGACTCCTACGGTCCCCGCTCGCGTCTCTTCAGTGCCACGAGGGGACTGTTCGACGAGAGTGTGCAGGCGCAGTACCCCGTCTCGCGGCTAACATCGTACTTCCGACGCTCGGCATGCGGCGACATCGGTAGCGCGGAGTGCAACGGCTACGGCGGCCGAGACGCCGGAGAGGAAGGCCTAGTGATCGACGATCTAACGTCGTGCATCGGTCCCAACTGTCGGCGTGTCGGTTGTACCGGGAACTACTTCGGCTGCGACAGTGATGCGGAGGCATTCGGGATGGACTTCCCCTCGCTCCGTGACGGCAATCGCGCCTTCATCGCGCCGCGCGGATTCACCGAGCAAGACGTGTTGAATGGCCTGGAGCTGCTCTGCTTCGCCTCGATGACCGCGGTCCCCGACGCGACCGACGTCGGCCTCTGTGGCGGCGCGATGCCGCCGGTCGAGCGCCTGGCTGACCTCGCGCGGGTGGAGCATTTCATGACTTGCCAAGGCAATGCCATCCGGGCGCGCGCGGCGCGCACGGTGGTGGCGGGCCTTCCGCGGACGGTGGTCGAGACGGTACGTCGTGAGTCGCGCGCGGTGAGCGGCGCGAGCGCTGGCGAGTATGCGGCAGCAAGCGCGGATATCGCGGCGGCCTACACCGACCTTCGGAACACGGAGACCAACATTGGCCTCGTAGTAGGTAGCCTGGCTAGCGAGACGGGCCTGCTTCGGAACGCAATCGCGCGTAGTCGCTACTCGAATCAGATCGAAGACCTCTCGTTGCAGTCGCAGGTGGTCGATCGAATCACCAGTTGCGTAACCGCGCTCGCGGACATTGCCAAGAGCGGTGTATTCGCGGGCGCGGGGGTCATCTCGGCCGCCGCCACCTGCAACAACGCTGGGATCCAGATCGGACTCGCAACCCGGATTCGCGACCTTCGAGGCGAGATCTCCGAGCTCGACACCGAAGACGCGTTCCTGCGCTTCGACCAGCGGGTGGCCGAGCTCACCACGTCGCTGAGTCGCGAAGCTAACGCGCTCGACGCGGCGATGGCGCGGATCGACGCTGCGCTCTCTCGCCTGGAGGCGCTTCAGCAGCGCGGGCGCCGCGCTCTCTCCCGAGCACTCTTCCTCGACAGCGACCCCGGCGGCCGGCATCTCGCGGTCGATGTGGTGATGCGGGCCCGCTATAACACCGGCCTGTACCGCTATCGTGAGTCGCACCGCCGCGCCGTGACCCTGGCATACATCGCGCGCGTGGCGCTGGAGCAGCGCCTCGGGATGACACTCGACTCAATCGAGGAGGACCTCGTCACGGTGGAGGCCCCGGCAGGTTGGGCAGACACCATCTGCGGGCTCCCGTCGATCGACTACGACACCGTTCGAATGGGCATGGTGGGCACCACGGGCGGGCGTGACGGCGACGTGGACGCGCTGTTGGTCCCCGACGGCTACGCGGGCACGTACGTGGGCGACTATGTCCGTCGTCTCGAACAAGTCTTCGAGTCCTACAACTTCGCGTATCCCTTCCAAGACGGCACTGATGTCGCGGTGCTGTCGCTGCGGGACGACATCCACGGGATCCGGGAGCGATGCCCCGTCGCTGGGCCGAACCTGCTGTACCAGGCGGGGCATCTCGACCGGTTCGCCACGGTCGATAGGCCTGGCTGGGTAGCGGATGGCTGCGCTGCGCTGCCAGCAGCCTGTGAGCCCGGCACGACATCGCCCGACTGTTGGCCTGGGGCGACCGATGCGCCAACCGTCCCTCGGCCCCCCGCTTGTGTATCGCCAAGCGAGATCGACGTGAGCGAGGAACCGAGCCCCTACCGCGACCCCATCTCGGTGGACTCCGCCGAGTTCGGACGCGTGCCTGGCTACCGCACGTTCTTCGGCAGTCCGGGGGTCGCGGCAGACATCGTCGCTCCGGCCGGGAACGAGACGTACTACGGAGCTGAGGGCGACAATCGACTTCTGCAGTGGGTGGAGGTCCGCGCGGGTCGCTATCGACTCTCCGTCTACACCCGTGCCACGCCTTCGTCCGAGAAGCGCGGAGCGCAAATCCTGGATACTGTGCTTCCCTCGTCGCCCGCTTTCGACACGTTCCTACGCGTCGTCCGGGCCGTCAACGTGGAGCCCGACGGGGAGGGTGGACTCACCTGGGACGAGGCCGCGGTTCCGCTTCTTGAGCACGCGGTGACCCCGGCCGACGGGGCGGGCTGGGTGCGCCATTACGCGTTCGTCGACGTGCCTGGCGATACGGTGCTGGGGATCATTCTGGACCCGAACTTCGAGGCAGTGGCACCGAATCAACGGTTCGCCGTGCTCGACGTGACTGCGGCCATGCTCGAGGATGTCTCCTTGGTGTTTGGCGGCAGCATCGCGGCGCTCAGCCCCGCAGAGCGGCTGCCCGGACCCTTCTTCGACACCACCGAGGTACTGACTCGACCGGGTCCCGCGTGCGAGGACACCGATGGCAGCCTGTTCCGGGAGCGCTCTTGGTCGCCCGGGTGCGTGCGCCTCTGTCCCGATGGCTATGACGGCAGCTGCCCGGCAGCGGTCGCCGAGACCCGGTGCTACTGGGAGACATCGTTCAGCGCCAGCTCCGACACCATAGAACGCCTTGCCGGCCGCCGGTCGGCTGGGTTCGCAGCCGGCAACTACAACTACCGGATCGAGTCCATCGGCGTGAACCTCGTTGGGACCGAGCTACGGGACTGCGAGGGTGCGAGTACCCCGAGCACCTGCTACGCCTCGGGCAACACCGCGTTCTCCATCATCCACGGCGGTCCGTTCTTGGTTCGTAACGCGCGGGGCGAGCTCTACAGCGCCCCGCTCTTCACGGGTCGCATCGAGAGCGCACGGGCACTGGCCGCCGAGCGCTACCTAACCAATCCGCTCTCCGGATCAGACCGGGGCCTCATCGACCCCTACACCCGCGTCGAGCTTCGCGGGCGTCCGCTGGGTGGGACGCTCACGCTCCGCCTCTGGAACGACGGCGCCTTCCGCTTCGACCGGCTCGAGGACGTGCAGCTCGTCCTGGGCTATCGCTACTGGACTCGGCAGCGCTGAGGCCGGCGATGACACGCGCGCAGACTTCCGTTCTGCTGTTCGCCACGTTCCTCTTGGCGAGCAGCTGCACGCCCACCGGTGGCGCCGACGCGGGTGCGGACGCCGACGGGGCAGATGCCTCGCTCGACGCGGAACTCCTCGATTCCGCCCCGAGCGACGATACAGCTCCAGACACCGGCGCTCCCGACGACGCACCGCCTGACGTGCCAGACGACGCGGGCCCACCTTGCGAGTGCAAGCCGGTGACTTGCCAAGTCGGCTCGTGCGGAGGCGCGGTCTGCACCTACGAGCCCGCGCTGGATGGCACCCTGTGCGACGACCCGTCGGGAGACGGTGTGTGTCTCGCGGGCACTTGCACCGAGCGACCGGTGCTGTGCGGCGACGGCTTTCGCCGTGTGAGCGGCGCCGAGCGGGAGGCCTGTGATGATGGGAATGCCTGGCTGGGTGACGCCTGCGACGACGTGTGCTCACCCACACCATTCGCGGTCACGCCGCCGGGCACGCTGAACGTTCGCGCGCCCGGGCCCCGTACCGGCGTCGGCATCGATGACCGGGGCTTTGCCCTCTATGCGTGGTTGGAGCCCACCACCCGCTCGATCCGCTTTCGGCTCTACAACCCGAGCGGCGTCCCGAGCTCGACCGACTCGCAGGTCCTGTACGCCGACTTCAGGGGCGCGGGTGGCTCGTTCCCCGTCGTGCTCGGACTGGCGTCCGGGTGGGTGGTGGCTTGGGAAGACCCGACGCTGGAGACCTCGGCGACTGGCATCGGCTACTCGGTCGTGTCCGCAACCGGCGTGGTCAGGCCCGCTCGGCTGGCCAACAGCGTGATCACCGGAGCGCAGCACCAGCCCGCCATCGCTCGGACTCGCTCGGGGACTGACGGATTCGTGATGGCCTGGAGCGACTCCAGCGGAGGCGACACCGCGATAGGTCGCCCGGTGTACCGACGCTTTGGGCTCGATGGCAGTCCGCGGGGCGTCGAGATGCCGCTGGATGCGACCGTGCTCCCGGGCCAGCAGCTCAGCATCGCCGTGAACGACGCGGGCGTGGTCCTCTTCGTGTGGGCCCGGAGCGGGCTGACCTTCGATGTGCTTCCCAGCGTGGTGGGGCGGCGTCTCGGGAGCACCGGTTTCCTCGACTCGGCGCCCGTGGTGCTGGACCCGGACTACTCCTCGATCCCTCGGGCGACGGCGCTCGAGACCGGCGACTTCGCCGTCGCGTGGCGCTCCACCGGCTCGACCGCGGTCAGTGACATTCGGGCGGCTCGCGTCCCTGCGACCGGCGCGATCGCGATCGAGGTCATCCCCATCACCGTGACCGCTGTCGACGAGACCGGGCCCGCGATCGTGGGCCTCTCAGGCGATGCATTCTTGGTGGGGTGGTTCGGGTCGGCCCCCGCGCCGGCTCCGGGCCGAACCGTCGAGTGGTTGAGTGTGCCTGTCGAGGCGATGCCCGCAGAGTCGATTCCTCTATTTGCGCCCGGGGATGCGGCGGTCGCCGATCTCTCGATGGCGCGGGGTCCCTCGGTCACCGATCGCCGGGTGTGGATGAGCTTCACCGCGTTTCCCCGCCGCATCACCGGGATGGGCACGCTCTACGCGGTCGGCGGCTACCTCTTCTCCCCTGACCCCGAATGAGGTGCGTGGTGCGTCTGCCCGAAAAGCAACTCATCTGCATTGCCCTGCTCATCTGCGCCTTCGCCTCGCGCGCTGTGGCGCAGGACCCTGGGTATATCGAGGTCTCGGACGAAGTCTCCGACGCGCTGATATCCGAGGAAGCCGTCACCTGGTCCGAGTACTGGGACGACGACGTCGCGCTCGACCCGGATGAGCTCACGTCGCGCGAAGACGAGGATGACGAAGAGCCGTCCGAGCTCGATCCCGACACCATCACCCCCATCTCGCTGCCCGGTGATCAACAGGCGTCCGCCGTAACCCCGCAGGCACTCTCGCTCCCGTCTGCCGAGGGCTCCGTCGAAGGTATGGGCGAGTCGTTCTCTCCCATCCTCAGCTCGGGCACGGCGACGTACTCCGTGCCCATCGCCATCCCCGCGGGCCGGGCGGGCGTGCAGCCCACCTTTGCGATCTCGTACTCCTCCACCGGCGGCAACTCGATGGTCGGGTTCGGCTGGGGGTTCGAGGCGCCCTACATCGCGAGGCAAACCGACCGAGGACTTCCGCGCTACCACGACAGCGCGCGCTGGACCGGGGAGGAAGACCGCTACTTCTACAACGGTGGCCAAGAGCTGGTGCCGGTCTCGGACAGCTCGGTCGCGTCCCTCGATCTCGGCGCGGGCGTTCCCTCCGAGTACGCCGGCTGGCAGCAATACCGTGCTCGGGTCGAGGGCGCGTTCATGCGCTTCTTCCGCGCGCCCGATCATCGCCGCTGGGCGGTGCAGTCGCCCGACGGCTCGCTCATGGAGTTCGGCGAGCTCCCCGCGAGTGGCCTGCCTTCGGACTTCGGCGGAAGTGCATCCGCGCTACAGACTGAAGACGGCGCAGGCCGCGGACGCATCTTCCGCTGGTTTTTGACCCGGATGAGCGACTCCCATGGTTCGACGGTGTACTACCGCTACGACGAGTCCTCGGGTGACGGCAGTCGATACCTGCGCGACGTGCACTACACCTCACCCATGAGCTGCGCGTCGAGCGGCTCCAGCCCGAGTGACCGCCGGACCTGCACCGCGCCGCTCGCGAACTACGGGCGTCGAGTGCGCTTTGTCTACTCCGCGCGCCCCGACGTCTTCTCCTCGTACATCGCGGGCTGGCGGGTCGACGAGTCGCTGCGTCTGGCCCGGGTCCACGTGTCCTCGGCCGAGGGCGCGGCGGGCGCGCGCTACATGGTGCGCCGCTACCACTTCTCCTACTACCCAGAGGCAACGTCCTTCCACTCGCTGCTCCAGCGGGTCCAGGTCGAGGCGCGGCCCGATGCAGTCGATGAGACTGCTGGCGTGCGTGTCGGCACCCCCACCGCAGTGAGCGAGTCCGCCATGGACGCCGCCTCGGGCATGCTCGGCCCCACGCTCCCACCGCTCACGTTCGAGTACTCCGCGGGACGCTTCACCAGCGACGTGGCCTCGGGCTTTGGCGGTATCTACGGCACTTCGATTCATGCGCCCGCCTCGCCTCCGCACTCGATCGATGAAGGCCGCGCGGATCTCTTCGACGTGAACTCCGATGGTCTGCCCGACATCCTGGTGACCGACCCGGCCCGCTATCGTACCAGCGGAGGAGGCCCAGCTTCGGGGGTGTTCTTCAACGGATTCAGCGGCGGCAGCGCCGCGCCCTCGACGCCCGGCACCTTCTCTGGCGCGGTGTCCGTCGTGGTCCCTTCGAGCCTGTCAGGCACCATGAACCTGGCGAACCTGAACGTGGTTCCCATGGACATCGATGGTGACGGTCGCTCGGACTTGCTGCACATGCCGCGGGTCGCCAACTACGGCTACTTCATGCCGACCCGCGATGCGGATGACACGCTCGCCAACGTCTCGCCCCGCGATCAAGGCTGGCGCTTCAGCTACGTGCCCGTGACCCTGCCCACCGGCGTCACCGATCCCCGGATCGATCTGGGCCGCGACGGCGCGCATATCCGGGTGCTCGACGTGAACAACGATCACCTGGTCGACGTGGTCCGGACCACCGGCACGGTGATGCAGACCTGGCTGAACCTCGGCTGGCTCCCGGGCGGGGAGGGCCGGTTTGGCTCTGCGACCTTCTTGGGCGGCGGCTCGATGGGCGCCGGCAGCTGGGCGCTCTCCACCGAGCCCGTCGAGAGCTGTCTATTGCAGTCGGGGCTGCCGGTCGACTTCGAGAATCCCGAGGTCCGCCTCGCCGACATGAACGGCGACGGAATCCAGGACATCGTCCAAGTGCAGCGAGGGCGGGTCCGCTATTGGCCCGGCCGAGGCGAGGGCAGCTGGGGAATCGGCCCGCAGACCTGTCCCCGCGGCGCCGGCGCCAATCGCTACATCGAGATGACCACTGCTCCGGCGGAGCTAAACATCGAGCTCGACGGCGTGTATGTCCAAGATATCAACGAGGACGGCACCGCGGACGTCATCCAGATTCGCTATGACGCCATCGACGTGTGGTTCAACCGAGCAGGGCTCGGCTTCACCGGCCGGGTCATCGCGCGAGGCACGCCCTATCGCCCGTCGTTCCTCGCAGGCCGCATCCGCTTCGCTGACATGGACGGCAGCGGCACCACCGACATCCTCTACGGCAATGCGAACGACTACGAGTGGGTGGACTTGATGGGCGGCGTCCGCCCCCGCATGCTCACCCGTGTCGACAACGGCCTCGGCGCGCTCACCACCCTGGAGTACGGCTCGTCCGCCGAAGAGTATCTCCGTGACCTAGGCGAAGCCGCCACCACCTGCCGTACCGCGGGCGCTTGCCGCGACAGGTTCACGTGGTCACACGTGGACACCGCGTGCGACACCCGCATCAACAGCCTCACCCGCGAGTGCATCCACCGCTCGGGCGGCTCGCCCCTGGTGGTGCAGGTGGTCACCGCCGTCGAGACCACCGATCGCCTCGCCTCGCTGGGCCGCGAGAGCACGGTCTCCCGCACCGAGTACCGCTTTCACGACGCCTACTACGAGGGTTTTGAGCAAGAGTTCCGGGGCTTCGGCGCGGCGGACGCCATCTCGCTCTCGACTGGTGTCTCGGACATGCATCCCAGCGGAACGACGCGGAGCTACTTCTACCAAGGTCGGCGGCCCAACTCGATATCGACTGATCGCCTCGCAGACAATCCCTACGAGGCATTGAAGGCGCGGGTCTACCTCACCGAGTCCTTCGAGGTCGACACGCCGGGGACCATCTCACGCACGCTGTCGACGGGGATCACCTCGTACACCGTGCGCCGCATGGTGACCGGGCTCGACGGCCGCGGCGTCTCGTTCGCGTTCGCGCATCACATGGCTGAGGGTCGCTATGACACCTCCCTTGGGGGCGGCGGCGGGGCGTCACTCGGGGAGTTCGACTCGGTGCGCTTCGAAGAAGTCGCGGGCGGAGAGGTCCCGACCGACCCAGTGAGCATCGATCCGCCACTGACGCCTGTCGCACGCTGGGGTGGGGCGTTGGTGCTACGCAGCTTCTCGCTGACCGACAACCAAGGACACGCCGTCTTCTCGGTGGCAGCGGGCCGCCTCGGGGTCGACCCTGCGATCGGAACGAGGGCCTCGGTGCTGCGCCTGGGAGGCAGCACCGGCGCATGGATCTTCCGACCCGACCAGTCTTGGACCCAGGATGGCGCGCTCGACGGCTCGGAGCGCTTCGGCGAGACCCATCGCTTCTACGATCCCCTCACAGGCGATCTCCTCTACACCGAGAGCCTCGCCAACCTGCCCGCCGCATTCCCCACAGGCTACGACTTCGGGGCCGCGCTGCCGCAGGCGAACCAGGTCATTCAGGCCTCGAGCACCTTTGATCCCTGGGGCAACGCGCTCACCTCGTGCGGCGGGGCCGATCTTCGTTCGGCCGCGGCGTCGAGCTGCCTCCGCTACGGCCAAGTCGTCTACGACACCGTCTATGGCCAGTTCCCCCTGACAGAGCGCATCGCCACCGCCGCGGCCGGGGCGTACCTCACCACCACCGGCACCTGGGACCACGGTCTTGGGGTATTGCGCACGGTCACCGACCCCAATGCGAATGTGACCAGCGTGGGATACGACGGCTTCGGCCGGGTGACCTTCGTGCGGCCTCCCACGGTGACGGGCTGCGGCGGGAGCACGGTGCCCGTGCAGCGCTTCGTCTACCAGCTCACCACCAACGCCGCCTCGAGTCCAATCTCGGTCGTGATCGCCTACCAAGAGAACGACTGCAGCGCGATCGGCGCGAGCACCATCGAGACTCGCTCGTACGTCGATGGCCTCGGTCGCGCGCGCGCCTCCATCACCACCGCCGAGACGAGCGGGGGGTGGATCCAATCGGGGGTCACGCTTCTGAACGGCAGAGGCACGGTGCGCCGGGCGTTTCAGCCGGCTCGATTCTCGTTCGGCCTCGCGCCGACCGCGAACCAAGCGCTCATCGTCCCGCCGACACCGTATGAAGACACTCGGACGGACGCGTTCGGCCGGCCGTGGATCCGCACCCCGCCGGTCACGGGCGGCGCCTCCTCGAACTACACCACGACCTACCACGCACTCACCCGCGACGAGTGTGACCCGCTGGATAACGGCGGAGGCGCCGGCCACTTCGCGGGGACCTGCACCACGATCCGCCTCGATGGACACGGCCGGGTGGTGGACCAGGTACTTCGCAACCGGCTGCCCGGCGCGGCAGCTCCCGAGTACTACCGCCTCTTCACCACCTACCGTGCGGACGGCGCGGTCACGCTGATTCAGCGCGCCGAGACCACCAACGATGGTGGGACTACGGTCCTGGGCAACCACACCGTGAGTCGGACGTTCACGTACGACTCGGCGGGCAGGCGCATCGGCACCACCGACCCCGACTCCGATCGATTGAACGGAGGCACCGAGCGCAACCGCACCTGGCGCTACCTGTTCAACCGGGTTGGCGATCTGACCGCCGTGCGCGACGCCCGAGGTTGCGGCCAGAACTTCTACTACGACTACGCAGCCCGCTTGGTGGCCGAGAACTACATCACGTGTGGCGACTCGGCCGCGATTCGGGAGCGCTCGGGTACCAATCTCCCCGCGGGCGCTATCCTCCTCGAGCGCATCACGGGCAACACCTCCAACCTCGAGGTCCGCTACTACTTCGATACGCCGCCGAGCTGGACCACGGGATACAGCGAAGTGGGCGCGAGCGACTACGCGGGACGGCTGGCGGCCGTGTCGGACCGTGGGCAGCGCTCGGTGATGGCGTATGACGACCGAGGCCTGGTGACCTGGAGTCTCAGGCAGATGACCGTGATCCCCGCCTACACGCCGAACATCGGAGTCGCGGGAGACGGTCGACCGACGGTGACTGGCACCATGCCCACGACCACCCGAGTCTACGACACGGCCCATAGCTACAGCCGCACGGCCACCTATGATCACGGCGGGCGACCCACTGAGATGACCTTGCCCCTGGACCCCGACTTCAGCGGGAGCGCGCCCCGCTTCGGTGGGCGCCTTCGCTATAACCGGCGCGGCCTGCCCGAGCTGATCGATCTCTTGCGCGACGACAGCCCCGGCGACTCGATGGCGAATGCCGCAGTGCTGCCTATCATCACCGACTTGGTCTATTCCCGTGATGGCCTGGTGGACGCGGTCACCTATGGAGATGTACACGATGCGTCTGGGGGCTCACGTAGTCCCACCGTGTCGGTGATGGCCTATGACGATCGCCGTCGTCCGGTCTCGGTGCTCACCACCCGCCAGGCCACCGGAAGCGGGAGCCTGGGTGACCCCCGCCCGCTCGC
>Ga0335397_10011051_pt1 | contig 11151 bp, 6 predicted proteins | sample MAT04_FD_205740 | JGI IMG/M metagenome (GOLD analysis project Ga0335397, IMG submission 205740) | Freshwater microbial communities from Lake Fryxell liftoff mats and glacier meltwater in Antarctica - MAT-04 (spades assembly) (version 2) ...
TTTCAAACAATCCGCAGCTAATTGCTGCTGCTAAAGAAGCTCTTGATACACATGGTTACGGCCTTTCGTCGGTGCGGTTTATCTGCGGCACCATGGACCTCCACAAAACCCTGGAAGCTAAAATTGCAGAGTTTTTCGGAACTGAAGATACCATCCTTTATGCTGCCTGCTTCGATGCCAACGGCGGAGTTTTCGAACCTCTTCTGGGTGAAAATGATGCCATTATCTCCGATTCACTCAACCATGCTTCCATTATCGACGGCGTAAGGCTTTGTAAAGCACAACGTTACCGTTATGAAAATTCCAATATGGCCGACCTGGAAGAACAGTTGAAACTGGCACAGGCTCAGAATTTCAGGCTTATCGTTACTGATGCCGTTTTCTCCATGGATGGAAACGCAGCCAAGTTGGACGAAATTTATGCCCTGGCCCAGAAATACGATGCCATGATTATGGTGGATGAATGCCATTCGGCAGGAGTTGTCGGAAAAACCGGTCGTGGTATTACTGAACTTCACAACCTGAAAGGCAAAATTGAGATTATTACCGGCACATTAGGAAAAGCATTCGGTGGAGCGATTGGCGGGTTTACAACCGGTAAAAAAGAAATTATCGATCTGCTTCGTCAGCGTTCACGCCCTTATCTTTTCAGCAATTCAATACCACCGGTAGTAGCTGCTGCAGGCATTCGTATGTTTGAGATGATGAGTGAAACCAACGAGTTACAGGATAAGCTGCATGAAAACACAACCTATTTTGTTGAGAAAATGCTCGAAGTTGGTTTTGATATTAAACCTACGCAAAGCGCTATCTGTGCCGTTATGTTATATGATGCAAAACTAAGCCAGGAAATGGCAGCCAGACTGCTCGACGAAGGAATTTATGTAATCGGTTTTTACTATCCTGTGGTTCCTAAAGATAAGGCTCGTATCCGTGTGCAAATTTCAGCTGCACACACGCGTGAACATCTGGACAAATGTATTGCAGCTTTCACTAAAGTGGGAAGAGAATTAGGAGTAATAAAACTTATGCAAGGCGGATGTGGCTGCAATTGCGGTTGCGAAAACTAATTTACCAAATCAAATATTGAGCAAAGGCGGCCTTCAACGGGCCGCCTTTGTTATTTAACTGAGGTTCATTTTCAGCTGATCAACCAATGTCATATTACTTTACCGGTTGATTAATAAGTTCAAAAAAGGATTTTTTATAGGTTTCTGAAATGGGTATTATAACGTCTTTTATCCTTATGCGGTCTCTTTCCACCGAATCTATTTTATCAAGGGCAACCATAAATGATTTGTGCACCCTGCAAATCAAGTTTGAGGGAATGTCCAGCACAAATTCCTTAAATGGCTTAAGCGTCATTATTCGCTTATTGGTTGTGAAAATGCTGCGATAATCTCTCATTCCCTCGATATAAAGTATTTCATTTAGAAGAAGTTTTTCAAGGCGGTATTCTGTTTTGATAAAGATGAAATTCTTGTCAGGCATGGTTTCTACTTTTGACAAGTTAGCCTGCACTCTGTCAACAGCCAGCACAAAACGTTCAAATGTAAACGGTTTTAAAAGATAATCCGTAACATGCAGGTCAAATCCTTTCAGGGCATATTCTGTATAAGCGGTAGTAATAATTATTTCAGGTTTCACATTTAAAGTTTCCAAAAGCTGAATGCCTGAAAATTCGCCCATATTTATGTCGAGAAAAACAAGATCAACTCGATTTGACTTTAAAAATACCAGCGCATCTATACCATTATCAAAGGTTGAAAGCAGGTTAAGGTAGGGAAGTTTCAGCACATAACCCGTCATGCGATCCAGCGCAAGCGGCTCATCCTCAACTATAATACAGTTGATTTTCATTTCAAAAGAATTAATTTCACTTTGTAAATATTGTTTTCATTTGTGATATCCAAAGAATGGTTGCCGGGATATAATAATGACAATCGTTTCCTGATCAGTTCATTTCCCAGGCCACTTTTGGTAGGATCTAGCTGAAGATTATCTGCATAGTTGTTATCACAGGAAAATACTATCTTCTCCTCTTCAATGTTGACCTCGATTTTGATTGCATTTTCAATCCTTTTATTTTCAGCATATTTGAAAGCGTTTTCGATAAATGGAATGAAAAGCATGGGCGCAATCAATAAGCCGTCGGCATTGCCCTTTACTGAATAATTCACATAGTTGAGATTGGATGTCCTGATTTTCTGCAGTTCAATATATTTTTCGATATACGTTAATTCTTTCCCAAGTTCAATCAGTTCCGTCCTGGTTTCGTACAACATAAAACGCATGATATCAGATAATTTCTTCAGATAAGCGGAAGCTTTGGCAGCATCTTTTTCGATTAGCACATCAATATTATTTAAAGTGTTGAATAAAAAGTGTGGACTGATCTGAGATTTGATAAGCGCCAGTTCCATTTCATAATTCTTCTGATTCAGATCTTCTTTCAGCTTAATATCGCCGTAAGCCGTAATAAATCCCTTCATAACCAGTCCAACAATACCATTGGCAAGGGCATTGAAATAGACTATAAAAAAAATCGGTACAAATATTAGTGGTAATTTATGATGTCCAGAGTAATTACCATTTAATGCTGCTGCTATCCCTAAAATAATTGCTCCAATATGAACAGCAACAATTGAAACCAGGATTCCGGAAATGATAAACTGTATTATTTTTCTTCGGTTATAAAACCTTAAAAATAAAACTGTATTAAAGAGATAATAGCATATCCCTGCCGGAATTATAACCACTGAAAATGTGATAGCAATAATTTCAGAAAAATGTATATTTCCTCCTTTATTCATCTGAGGTAAACTCATAAGCACACTAAACATTATCAACAAAAGGCTATACATCATCCAATACCCGGCATGCAATAAAACAATCACTGATTTTTTCATAATTCGTAAATTTAAGATTAATACCGGGTCAAAAGTATAATCTCTTAAAAGGAATCAAAATTGTATTATGCTTATCGGGAGAGTTTGTCTGCAAAGCGGGTGATTCATCCTGCAACCTCGATTCCCATTTTTCTAATAAAGCACTTCTGCTAATATGATGTCAAGGAATACCGGTGGCACTAATCGTTTTGCTGAGCGAAATGAGTAATTTTAAGCAATATATTGAGCATTTTTACTCATTATTCTGAGTATTTTTACTCAATACATTGAGTAATTTTTGTCTACCTATTCTATCATGTTGATATACAAGATTATAAATAGTTTATTTTAAAAGGGTTTATCAGGAATAATCAATTTTAAACGCCATTCTTTGAAAATAAATACCAGATAAAGCTTTACCCTTTCATTAAAAAAAAGGCCACCCTTTGGAGGCGGCCTTTTCAGAATAATAGATTTTAGTTGTCATTCAGCACGTATGAACGATTATTGTCTAATCCAAATCCTTCCCACTAAACCTTTTCGGATATTTTTCATTCCCTTTCGTGGCAAACCAAAGAATGCGGTTAAAAAGATCATCATCACCCGAATCGATTCCGTCAAATTGTGGCTCCATGCTTTTTTGCGCATAATGAAGAGCGGCGCCTTTCAGACTCGAAAGTTTAGGATTCATCTCATCAAGAGGAATCTGGTTAGGCAGCGCTTCGTATGGCGTTAAATCCACCTGATTGGAAAAACAATCAAACATCGGCATTGCCGTAGCATCCATAATGTTCATTGGAGGAATGCCCAGGATTTGTTCAATGGTGCGCACCATCGAAGTCTGGTTGTAATTGGTATGATTTACTTCGCCGGTTTTGGAATACGGACTTATCACCATGCCAACGGTGCGGTAAGCCGAAACATGATCCCAGCCTGACTGTGAATCGTCTTCGGTAACGAAAATCACGGTGTTCTTCCAGAACCGGCTTTTGCTCATTGCTTCCACAATACGACCAAGCGCCAGGTCATTATCGGCAACCATGGCACGCGGTGTTGGAAGTCCTGGCCGGGTACCCCCGGTATGATCGCAAGGTAAAGCCATAATCATAAGCTCAGGGAGTTGATCGCCTTCCATTTGCTCATAGCCTTCCAATTCCTTTGTAAAAGCTTCGGCCCTGATTGCATCCGGGATCTTATGATCATCGTAGGAAGGATAAGTTTCGCTTAATATTTTTTTCACGGGCTCTATTGTGGTTTTATTTTTGAATACGAATTTCTCCTTATTTAGGTAACCGTTGTAAATGGAAGTCCAGGTGAATTCAGGATCGTATTCCGGCACCGAAGCTTCTCCGTAAATCCTTACGTTTTTCCCATATTTCATTCCGTTATCCCATAGGAATCCGGTTGGGGCATACACCAGTGCATCTTCCTGTACATGTGGATAAGAGCGGAACCATGCACGCACGTTTTTTTCAACATTATCGGTTACGATAGCAGCATCGGTCCACTGATGACCTTCGGCCGAGCATTTGCCGGAAGCATAAAAGTTATCGAGTAACAGGTATTTATCGCACAGATCGTGAGAGTTGGGCGTGATCTGCCGTCCGAAAACAGTAAGCGACGAATCACCGTCTCCTTTTTTCATATCACCAAGAATCTGGTCGTAGGTTCTGTTTTCTTTAATGATATATAGCACATGTTTGAACACCGAAGGCTCTCCAATCCTTTCGGGAACGGGTACAGGGGTTGCCTCCGCCCTCGGAGGTAATGCCGTAAGAGCAAGTCTGAAAAATTGTTGTGATCCCTCCACCTTATTCGTGTATTCCCGTAACTTCTTTTTACAAGGTACCGGTATTACTGACACGGAAGCCATCATACGGTGCGAATTATAGGATGTTTTGCCTGTACCTTCAACTGTTGTCGGAATACTTGCTCCTTCCGCCTCAATATTGGCGACATACAATTTCCCATTCCCCAAAACTGCAACTGCTCCGGGATAAGCGCCTGTTGGTATAAAACCTTTGACTTCACTGGTTTTTTGATTTGTGTTACTGCAGGATTTCTGACCCAATGCTACTACAGCAACCGCGTTATCCATCCCATTTGCAACATACAGCACTTTATCGTTCTGCGAAATGGCAAGCCCGTTTGGAGAATCACCCCAATATGTATTTATTGACGGAGATAACCTCACTGAAATTGTTTCTGTAACCTGGTCCGTGGCAGTAGAAATTACGCTTACATTGTCGCTGTTGGCATTGGCAACATATACAAATTTACCGTCGTTGTTTGAAGCAATATCGTTGGGATGAAGCCCTGTAATTATTTCTTTAAGGATTTTGCCTGATTTTGGGTCTAAAACTGATACAGATCCTTCCCTGGTGGAACCGTTTACCGGATCAACTTTTGCACTTCCCCATGGCACGCCGGCAACATTTTTATCCGTTGAATCGGGATTTCCTCCTGCCCAATTTGTTACGTAAAGTTTTCCATTTGCACTGGTAATGCCAAAAGGAGCTACGCCAACCGGAGTGGTCCAGATATTCTCTTTAGTGGCAATATCCATTTTCATTACCGTGTTGTTCCCGTTCAAAACGACATAAATATAATCTCTGCCATCTTCTTTTCGTACAATTATCTCATTGGGGATTGCAGTTTCTGCCGGTTTTTCTGCTGCGACAGTAACAAATTCGGTGCCGGTTAATTTTTCATTTTCCCATCGGGCTTCACATATGGATGATTTACCCGTATATGACGAAGCACCCCAGAAAAGCCTGTACTTATCACCTTCCTGTACCCAGCAAATGCCGGAATAGGTATTCATCAGGTTCCTTTTTCTGACAATACTATCCAGTGGCAAGGATGTAACAATCTTGTTGGTTTTTGGAGAAATAATCAACACTTCATACCGCCCTTCTACAGCCAGCCATTTATTATCGGGAGAAAAAGCTACATCCAGGGCATGGTTTTCAAGTTTCGGATTGCCAAAATAAATCTGTTTCCCGGCCGGAACAATCCACCTGTTGAAAGGCATTAAGGATGGATATTGGGTCGGGGAAAGAGTTTTGTCCTCATAACTACTTCTATAGCCGGCTTGTCCCTGGTCATTTTTATTGGTTTGAGCTTGCAACAAACCTGTAGCCAACAAAAGAAGTATTGTGTATATTATTGATTTTGAGATCCTCATATCGATTACTATTAATAATCCATTTTTTTTACTCTTTGTATTTTTCAGCCTTTGGCTTTTTCTGTTACGATGTTATCCACTCCATGATCATACTTGAACGTATTCCTGTCTTCCCGGTTGATGGTGATTCACCTTTCCCGAGTAACTGATCAACTATAGTCAGGATAAGTGGTTGCTGAATATTTTCAGGATGTGGAATAGTATAATTCTGATGACTTCCATCGCTTTTTTCAACTAAAATATTCTGATGTGCGAAAAACGAAAACGTGATTTTCCCTTCCGAACCAATGAGTATTGTGGTATCGTCTTTCAGATTTTCAGGAACGGAAAAGCACCATGATCCTGTTCCTGCAATGCCAGATTCAAAAAGAAATGTAGCTGTTGTTATATCGTCGGCTGGGTAATGCCCAGTTTGGTTCAGAGATATGCCTTTTGCATCCTTTATGTGGCCTAGTAGGTATTCAAGATAATCAAACTGATGTGCGGCCAGATCATGAAAATGTCCACCACCCGAAATTTCGGGAATAAGCCGCCAGGCCGGTGCTTTCCCAGATTCAGTTTCTTCAGGTTTCAGCGGATTGTGCAATTGAACATGAATGTATTTTACATCGCCAATAACACCGTTTTCTACCAACTCTTTAATCTTCAGGAAAACGGGAAGCCTACGGCGGTAATAAGCAACAAATAACGGTTGGCCTGTTTCTTCACTCACCCGGATCATCTCTTCGCATTCGGCAACAGTTCGTGCCATTGGTTTCTCCACATATACCGCTTTGCCAGCTTTCATGGTTTCAATAGCATATTTTGCATGCGTATCAGGAGGCGTTGCAATATATACCGCGTTTACATCGGGATCGTTAATCAGCAAAGTTGCATCCGAGTAAAATTTTGGTACGCCATGTCGGCGGGCGTAATCTTCGGCTTTTAAAGCATCACGCCGCATCACAGCAATAAGCCTTGATCCTTCAATTTTGTTGAAGGCCGGACCGCTCTTTTTCTCAGTAACATTACCACAGCCAATTATACCCCAGTTTACATGATCCATAGCAGATTTTTCATTTACTCATTCAACTTTCAAAGCCAGTCTCTTTTGAAGATTGAAGTTCTATATTTATGAGAATTTGATTTTTATGAAGAACAAAATAGATCTGATGCCGCTTAGTTTAATGCATACAAAGCAAAAGTAGCCAGCCAGTGATCACCACCATAATTTCCCGAAATAACATTTGGTAAAGTATTTATAATAAACCGATCGGCTGTTTCGGTAAACAATTTCTTATTTGGATTTCGAGCAGGCAAGGATGCGGCAATTCCCTTCATACACCAGGCACGGCTCAGCGCTAATCCATCGAGGTGTACAATCAGGTAATCCGTGCGGTCGCTAACAACGGGAAGCTGAGTTAATTGCAGGATGCTGCGCTTTTCGTAATACGTATCAAACCATTTAACAAATTCCTTTTGGGGTAAAACCCTCCGCATCAAATCGGCGGCTTCGAGGGATGGGCTGAAAAAGTCAGTGCCATCAGGTTCGAAATAGGCCGGTACTTTTTGGTTATTCAGATAAAAATCCTTTGCTTTATTTACAATGGCATACTCAAATGCCGTGTCGCCTGCTGCCCGAGCCCAGTCGAGGGCAAATGCAAGGCCGAAGGCTGTATTGGGATGTACACCGGTACGATTGGCATAGGTTTGTTTAGGCAGGTATGCTTTCCATAGTTTTACAATTTTTTCGGTGAGTGGCTGTAATGTCTGATGCCATTGCTGGCTCTGTTCATTTTTCCAGCTAAGCAGTTCATTATCGAGCTGTAAAAGCCAAGCCCATCCGTAGGTTCGTTCGTAGGTATTCGACCCGGTATATTTTGTAAAGTATTCAACCTCCGCTTTTATTTTCTCCGGATCAAACGAGTTCGCCAGACAGGAAATGATGGAATCACTGTTAGCGATTTGAGGAAAGGTTTTTAACACTTTTACCAGCAGCCAATGCCCATGAACACTGCTGTGCCAGTCGAGGCAACCATAAAATGCCGGATGTAATTGCGAAGGATAGAGTATATGATCCGTTGGTCCGTCGGAAAGATGGGATGTTTTGTTCGGCCACTCCGTTTGAATGCAGTGCAATGGCATTCTCGAAAGCTTTATGGCAATATCCTCAGTAAGCATTTGCGCATTGGCATACAATGAAACCACGATGAAAAGCAAAGCCATTAATTTTCTCATTTGATTTGAATTTAATAAAATACTACAACACGAATTTCAAATTATACTTAATCATTTCAGTGAAAGAACAAATAAGCGATGAAAATGGCTGCAATAATTCCTGCCAAATCTGCCAGCAATCCAGCGGTTATGGCATAGCGCGTAGTTTTTATTCCCACGGATCCGAAATAAACGGCAACAATGTAAAAGGTTGTATCGGCAGCACCTTGAAAAATGCAGGAGAGTCGGCCGGCAAACGAATCCGCACCAAACTCTTTCATGGTCGAAACCATCATTCCCCTAGCACCGGAGCCGCTAAGTGGTTTCATAAATGCAGTGGGTAACGCATCTACAAAATCGGTATTTACGCCCATGGCAGCAAACATCTGGCCAATGCCTTTTACAAGGAAATCCAAGGCACCGCATGTACGAAAAACGCCTACGGCAACAAGTATGGCAACCAGGTAAGGAATAATTTTTATTGCAATGCCGAAACCTTCTTTCGCGCCATCGATAAAAGCATCGTAAACATTGATGCGCTTTACCAATCCTAATACGATAAATGAAAAGATAATACTGAACAGGATAAGGTTTCCGGCAACGGACGAGATAGTTGTAACTTGTTGTTGGCTTATGGTGCTGAAATACCAGATGATAGCCGAAACCAGTATTGAGAAGCTTCCAAGGTACAGTAAAATCACTTTATTGAACAGGTTTATGCGTTGCATGAACGAAACTGCAATAATACCTGTGAGCGTGGAAGCAAAAGTTGCCAGAAGAATAGGGATAAAAATATCAGAAGGATCGGCAGCGCCAAGTTGTGTGCGATAAACCATAATGCTTATCGGAATTATAGTTAGTCCCGAAGCATTCAACACCAGGAACATGATCATGGAGTTGGAAGCGGTGTCCTTGTCTTTATTGAGTTCCTGGAGCTGGGTCATAGCTTTTAATCCCAAAGGCGTGGCCGCGTTATCGAGGCCCAGCATATTGGCTGCAATATTCATCATCATAGAGCCTACGGCCGGGTGGTCTTTTGGTATTTCGGGGAAAAGTCGGCGGAATAAAGGCCCCACGGCTTTTGACATCAAACGTATTATTCCACCTGTTTCACCCACTTTCATCAGGCCCATCCAAAGCGTCATTACACCGGTTAGTCCCAACGAAATCTCAAAGCCGGTTTTGGCCATATCGAATGTGCCGTTCATCATTAAAGGAAAAATCTCAGTATCGCCAAAGAAGATCAGCCTGATGAGACCAACGATAAAAGCAATAATAAAAAACGCAATCCAGATATAATTGAGAACCATCGGAAGCCGGGTGAAAATTTACATTTCAAAAGTATCGCTTTTTTAAGGGCAAAATCCAGCCGGTTGCCGAATTTTTGCCTTTGGAAACAATTTTGCCTTTGTAACAACTATATTAATTAGCAAACTGATTAAAAAACAATCAGAACAGGAATTATCTGAATGAAATACGTGTTCTGTTAAATAGCAATATCTAAATACCTTAAATTTGACGTGATTTAAAACGTAGATTCAGCTTAGCCAAAAGTCAATACCATGAAAATAAAATTTATCGGCGCCGCCCGCGAAGTAACCGGAAGCAAACACCTCATTACCACCGATAGCGGAAAGAAAATTCTGCTCGACTGCGGTATGTTCCAGGGCAAAGGTCTGGAAACAGACGGATTGAACCGCAACCTGATGTTCGATCCGGCAAAAATTGACCATGTTATTCTTACTCATGCACATATTGATCACTCAGGGTTGATCCCATATATTTACCGCCTTGGATTCCGTGGATCGGTAATTTGCACCAGTGCCACCCGCGATCTTTGTGCCATTATGCTGGCCGACAGCGGACATATTCAGGAAGGTGATGTAAAATGGTTCAACAAACGACGTATTCGGAATGGACTCAATCCTGTGGAACCTATTTACAAAGAAGCCGATGCGCGCGCCTGCATGGAATTGTTTATAGGCGTAGCTTATGACCGTAAGTTCCGTATTGATGACAATATAAAAGTTAAGTTCACCAACACCGGTCATATGCTGGGCAGCGGAACGGCAACGCTGGAGATAACAGAAAACGGCAAAACCACACGCATAGCTTATACCGGTGATATAGGAAGGCCGGTCAGCCGGATATTAAAATCTCCTGAACCTTTTCCGCAATGCGATTACCTGATCACTGAGGCAACTTACGGCAACAGACTTCACCCGGCTTTACAGGAAGCTGAAGGAGAGCTTTTACGTGTGATTCGGGAAACTTGTGTCGAAAGAGGAGGAAGAGTAATTATTCCTTCATTCGCCATTGGCCGTACACAGGAAGTAGTGTATGCGCTTAATAAGTTTTTTAACGAAGGGCTTCTGCCAAAAGTGAATATTTATGTGGATAGCCCTCTGGCAGTAAATGCCACCGATATTTTCAGGCTTCATACTGATATACTGAATGCCGATGTTGCCCATGTAATGCTCACCGATCCCGATCCGTTCGGCTTTAACTCGTTGTACTATATCAAAAGCCCGGATGAATCGAAAAAACTGAATTCCAACAACAGACCCTGTGTCATTATATCGGCATCGGGTATGATGGAAGCCGGGCGTATTAAACATCACCTGGCCAATAATATCGAAAACCCAAATAATACCATACTTGCAGTAGGTTATTGCTCACCACGAACGCTGGGTGCTCGAATATTGGAAGGCGCAGAAGAGGTATCAATTTTCGGAATCCGCCATCCTGTAAAGGCTAAAGTTGAACGCATCGAAGCATTTTCAGGACATGGCGATTATCAGGAGATGGCTGATTTCGTGAGTTGTCAGAATGCATCACAGGTAAAAAAGGTCTTCCTGGTGCATGGTGATTACGAAGCAC
>Ga0335397_10011053_pt1 | contig 11150 bp, 7 predicted proteins | sample MAT04_FD_205740 | JGI IMG/M metagenome (GOLD analysis project Ga0335397, IMG submission 205740) | Freshwater microbial communities from Lake Fryxell liftoff mats and glacier meltwater in Antarctica - MAT-04 (spades assembly) (version 2) ...
CGGGTCGCGTCCGCGCCGATCACGGCCTCCGCGTCCACCTCCGGGACATCCAGATCGAGCGTGTCCATGCGAGGCACGTCGCGCCCGGGGACGTCCATCGCGAGCGGCGGTGCGTCGCGATAGAAGGTCTGCACTTCGACGCAGCTCACGAGTGCGAGGAGGACGGACGGAACGGCGAACGCCGCCGGATGGATCCGGCGGCGAACGACGAGCTCGTTCCCTCGTGCGAGGGGGCTTCGCTTCATGGGGTCTCGAAGAGGTAGATCAGGCCATCGTCATCGGTGGCGGGATTGGTCCCACCGATCCCGACGGCGACCACACGCTCACCGCGGGGGTCGACGGCGACCGCCCAGAAGTGGTCGACGGAGTCGGGTGCGGTGTCCGCCGTCGCCCAGCCATCGGTGTCGAACGACGTGTCGAGCGCTCCGTCCGCGTCGAGCACCCACACGATGGCGTCCGCCTGAGCGGGCACCGAAGGAGGACCCGGGACGGGATCGGCGGTGCGGGTGGCGCCGACGTGAACCGTGCCGCCGCCCGGCAGGGCCGCCAGCGCACGGGCGTTGTCCGCCAGCGTGAAGCTGGTCAGGAGCGAGACGCCGTCCGCGCCATCGGGCCCGTAGGTCAGATCGCGCACGCCGTCCGCGCTGAGGCGCAGCGAGACGAGGTCGTTTTGGGTGCCCGTCACGCGGCCGTAGCCGGTGGTGGCCAGCTGGCTGCCCACGACCGCGACGCCGTAGACCTCGGTCTGGATCGCGAGGATGTGCTCAGTGAAGATGCCGCCCTCGCCGAAACTGGTGGCGAGCGCGCCGCTGTTGTCGAGCGCGAACAGGATCGGGTCGATGGGGTTGCCGGCGGCAGCGGTGTCGAAGTAGCCGGACACCACGATGATGCCGGGGCCCACGGGCAGGTAGCTCACGCCGCGGCCGCGCGCGTTGCGCTCGCCGATGTCGAGCGTGAAGATGCCGTCCTCGTCGAACGCGGTGTCGAGCGCGCCATCAGCGGTGAAGCGGACCACGGCCCAGTCGGCGTCGGTGCGCTCGGCCCCGATGGCCTCACCGGACACGATGATGCGGTCCATCGCGTCGAGCGCCATACCGTACGCGGCATCGCCTCGGAAGGTGGTGCCATCGAGGCCTCCGGGGCTGAGGTCGGCGATGCGAATACCGTCTTCGCCGAAGGTGGTGTCGAGGGCGCCGTCGGTGTCGAGGCGGAAGACGGCGATGTCCTTGTCGCGCAGGTCGGTGGCGTCCTCGTCGTCGACGGTGGCGGACACGACTATCTTGCCGTCGCTCTGAAGGGCGATGCCCCGCGCCAGCTCGCCAGTGCCGGTCGTCAGATCGATCACGAACCAACCGTCCGTGCCGAACTCGGTGTCGAGCTCGCCGTCGGCGCCGAAGTGGCCGACCACGGTCTGCCAGTCGATTGGCGCCGCAGTGCCCGCGGCGGTCTGACCGACCACGTAGAAGCTGCTGTCCGCGGCGAAGACCGCGCCGAAGAGGCGATCGTGACCGTCGGCCGAGGCCGGGACGGTGTGGGGATCGGGGTTGGTGATCGCGGGGAGCGGCATCCCGCCATCACCCATCTCGCCAGCGTCGTTGCCGGCGTCGGTCATCACCGGCGTGTCGGTCATGATGGGTGCGTCGATCATCACCGGCGTGTCGGTGCCCGTGCTCGTGTCGAGCACCGAGGCGTCCGTGCCCGCGTCGGTGGACTCGGTCTCGTCGCAGCCGGCGCCGGCGAGCATGAGCGAAGCGAGAGAGAAAGTGACGAACCAGTGCTTGATCATGTCGAGAGGCCTTCTTGTACCGGACATTGAGTTGGAAGCGCCGGTACTAATGACAACCGCTCTCACTGTCAATGAGAACGCCTGTCGATATGACTCGCTGCCGGAAGGGGGAAAGAGCGCCGCGGAGTACGGGCCATTTCTGGAGTGAACCTTTGGAGTTGCAGATATGCGCATCAACGCATATAAAGGCGTCCGTGGACAATCTGAGCTTCGCGACTGGTGACCGCTGGGAGCTGTACAAGCTCCTGGGCGAGCCCATCCGCCTCAGGTTGCTGGCCCTCGCGGGTGAAGACGAGCTCTCGGTCGGCGAGCTGGTAGAGCTGCTCGGCGAGCCCCAGCCCAACGTCTCGCGTCACGTCTCGGCGCTGCGTCGGGCGCAGCTCTTGAGCGAGCGCAAGCAAGGCACCCGGGTCTTCGTTCGCTTGGCGGACGACGCGCGGCGTGACCCGGTGGTGCAGGACGCGCTGCGCGCTGGGCGAGTGTTGACGTCGAACGATGGAAGCCTGTTGCGGGTGGCCGAGCTGGTGCTGGCGCGCGACGCGGCGGCGCGCGCGTTCTTCGCGAACAAGGCGCCCGAGCTCAGCCCCGACACGCTCGCGCCCGAGCTGCCGAGCTATCTCGGGGCGTTCGCGCCGCTGCTGTCGATGCAAGGCCTGGCGATCGACGTGGGCACGGGCGATGGGCGGATGCTCGATCTGCTCGCGCCGCTCTTCACTCGGGTGATCGCCTTCGATCGATCGAGCGAGCAGCTGGGGCGCGCCAGAGAGCGCGTGGCCCGACGCGGCTACGACAACGTGGAGCTGCTCGAAGGCGACATCGAGGACGCGCCGCTGCGCGCCCGGCTGGGTGAGCAACTCGCCGACGTGGTGGTGGCCTCGCGGGTGCTCCACCACGCGCCGCGGCCCGCGCGCACGCTCGAGGCGCTCGCCGATCTGTTGCGACCCGGCGGTTCGCTCGTGGTCATCGACTACGCGCCGCACGACGACGAGCGCATGCAGGCGGCGCAGGCCGATCTGTGGATGGGCTTCTCGGAGCGCGAGCTCCTCACCTTCGCCGAGCAGGCGGGCCTCGATGCTCCGTCGGTGAAGCCGCTCTTGCCCGCGCGCGGCACCCACGACGCGCACGTGCCTTGGCAGGCATTGATCGCGCGCAAACCGGCGGCCTCGAAGGCCGGCTAGTCCATCACCGCGCCTCGGCGCCCCAACCGTTCACCGTCTCCAACGAGACTCTCGAAGAGAACACAAGGAAGCGAACATGCAGACCCAGACCAACGACACCGCCAAGAAGAACCAGACCGCCAAGTACAAGGTCGCCGACATCACCCTCGCCGCCTATGGCCGTCGTGAGATAGCGATCGCCGAGACCGAGATGCCCGGCCTCATGGCGATCCGCGCCGAATACAAGGCGAGCCAGCCGCTCAAGGGCGCGCGCATCGCGGGCTGCCTCCACATGACGATTCAGACGGCCGTGCTCATCGAGACCCTCAAGGACCTCGGCGCCGACATCACCTGGACCAGCTGCAACATCTTCTCGACGCAGGATCACGCGGCGGCGGCCATCGCGGTCACGGGCGTGCCGGTCTTCGCGTGGAAGGGCGAGACCGAGGAGGAGTACAACTGGTGCCTCGAGCAGCAGCTCACCTGCTTTGCAACCGGCGATGGCCCGAACATGATCCTCGATGACGGCGGTGACCTCACCGTGCTCGTCCACGACAAGTATCCTCACCTCTTGCCCCAGATCATCGGCCTCTCGGAGGAGACCACCACGGGAGTGCATCGCCTCTACGAGATGCAGAAGCGCGGCGCGCTCAAGACCCGCGCGATCAACGTCAACGACTCGGTCACCAAGAGCAAATTCGACAACCTCTACGGCTGCCGTCACTCACTGGTCGACAGCATCATGCGCGCCACCGACGTCATGCTCTCGGGCAAGGTCGCGGTCGTCTGCGGCTACGGGGACGTGGGCAAGGGCTCGGCGCAGTCGCTGCGGAGCCAGGGCGCCCGCGTGATGATCACCGAGGTCGATCCCATCTGCGCGCTTCAGGCGGCGATGGAGGGCTACCAGGTTGTCACGATGGAGGACGCCGCCCCCGTAGGCGACATCTTCGTGACCGCGACGGGCTGCGCGGACGTCATCCGCTTCGAGCATATGAAGGCGATGAAGAACAACGCCATCGTCTGCAACATCGGCCACTTCGACAGCGAGATCCAGGTCGCGTCGCTGCTCGATGCGAAGAACAAGGTCACGGAAGAGAACATCAAGCCGCAGGTCGACCACTTCGTGTTCGAGGACGGCAAGCGGATCATCCTGTTGGCCCGCGGCCGCCTGGTGAACTTGGGCTGCGCGACGGGTCACCCGTCGTTCGTGATGAGCTCGAGCTTCAGCAACCAGACCCTGGCGCAGATAGCTCTCTTCACCGAGCCGCAGAAGTACGAGATCGGCAAGGTCTACACGCTGTCCAAGTACCTCGACGAGAAGGTCGCGCGCCTTCACCTCGGCAAGCTCGGCGCGAAGCTCAGCACCCTCAGCGCGGCTCAGGCCGAGTACCTCGGTATCCCGGTCGAGGGTCCCTTCAAGCCTGAGACCTACCGGTATTGAGACCGTGAAGGGCTGACGAGGCTCTTCCAATGAGCGAACGGGCCGCCACCTTCACCAGTGCGCGGCCCGTTTCTTTCGTTCACATCATCGAGGATCAGGGGCCGCCGCGGAGCTCGCGGAGGCGCTCGTCGATCCGTAGATCGCGCGCCGAGTTCTCTTGGACGTGGCGATACCAGAACGCCGCGCCGAGGATGGCGAGGGCGACAGCGACCGCGATGGCGATGATGAGGTTTCCCGACACCTGCGGCCTCGCCGCGACCACCGTCGGCGCATCGTTCCCCATCGGGCGGGGCGCGGCCGGCGGGTTCGAGGGGATGCGGGCGGGCGCAGGCTGAGGCTGAATCGGGGTCTCGCTGAGCGCGCTCGGCGCGGAGCGCGGCGGAGGAGCCGACAGGGGCTGTGGTCCTGGGTGCACGGGCGCCGGACTCGCGCGCATGGCGCTCGCACTCGCAAAGGAAGGAGCAGGCGAAGACGAAGGAGCGCTCGATCGGCTGACGGCGATCGGGCTGACCGCCGCGGGACCGAACGCGGCGTGCTCGGGCTCGGGCTCGAGGCGCTTGGCGCCCACCGCGGTCTCGGCGCTGTCGAAGGTCGACGCCGCGTGAGCTGGCTTACTGGGCGCGCGGACGTCGCGGGTCGCCTTGTGTCCGACGGTCATCACCTCGAGATCGGCGGCATCGATCTCCTGTGTCGTGCTGGCGGGCTTCCTGGCGAGCGGCTTGGCCGCGTTGCCCGCGTTGCCGAGGACGGGGCGCCCCGCGGCGCTCGGCTGGGGTATCGAGCGCTGCGGAATCCCACGCTTGGGCGCGGGCATGCTGGAGATCGCTTTGCGTGCGGGCTTGGCCGTCACCGGCAAGGTGTCGTTGGTCGATGACTCCGAGCTATCGTCCAGCGCTACGCCCAGGGCCGCGCGGACCAACCGGGGATCGAGATCGCTCGAACTCGTCGAGGTGGACCTCGCGGGCTTGCCCTTGCTCGCGTCGGTATCGGGGACGTCGAGTTCTTCTGCGGACGAGAGGTCCTCGAGCTGAAACGATCCCGAATCACTGATCGATCGAGACACGTTCGCTGCGGCGAGCAGCGCGGGATCGATGCCCGAGAGATCTCGCGGCCGCTTGCCCTGGCCATCGAGCGCAGTGTGCTTCGCCGTGTCGCTGGGGCTCGGGGTGTCGCCGCTGCTGGTGATCGCGAGATCGTCACGGCTGAGCGAGGGATCGGGACCGAACGCGAGCTCGGTCTGATCGATGTCGGTGGGCGGCTCGTCGACCGAGAACGACTCGTTGGCGAGGCGCGGCACGGGCACCTTCGCGCTCTGGGCGAGCGCCGTGAGCAGCGGCTCGAGCGACGCGGGACGCGAGGCCGGATCCTCGTTCAGGTAGCGCACGAGCACCGACCCGAGGGGACCGAGCGAAGGCGGCGCAGTGATCTTCCCGTCGGTGGGCGGTCGCTCGCCGAGGAGCGCCTCCCAGACCAAGAGCGCCACGCCGAATCGGTCGGCTGCGGCGCCAGGCACGCCTTCGGCCGCCTCGGGCGCGAGCTCTCGCCGCAGCTGGGTGTCCGAAGAGAGGATCTCACGGACGATGTCGCCCGACGTGACCGAGAGGACGAAGCCTCCGGTCAGCAGCACCCGATCGGGCCCGACGTAGATGCGCTCAGCGCGTACGTCGCCGTGAAACCAAGGGCTACTGATCGCCGAGAGCGCCGAGTGCAGATGCGCGACGAGCGGCACCAGCTCCGCGGGCTCGAACGTCTGCGCTTTGGCGCGGCGGGTCTCGAGCACCGATCGGAACGAGGCGCCGTCGGGGAACTTCTCGATCACGAAGAGTCGGCCGCCTTCTTGATCGGCGTCCTTGATCGGCGAGAGAACCGGGCCCCCCATGCCGATCAAGAGCCGCAGGCGCGCGGCCATGCGCTGGGCGTCGCGCTCGCCCAGGCGTCCGGGCCCGACCAGTCGAATCAGGACGCTCTGATCGGTCTCTTGATCGATGCCTCGGTAGGTCGCGTAGAGCGCGTCGCTGGAGATCGTGGTGCGGATCTCCCAGCGCTCGCCGAGCACGTCACCCGCGCGGGGCAAGCGGGCCGGAGAGCCGGTCACCATCGTCGAGTCGCTGGACGCCATGTCGCGGAGGCGGCGAGGCTATCACGCAGCTGGCAGGCCGCCTCCGCAAAGGATACTCAGGGCATGCACACACGAACCGGGGTCGTGTGATCCAGCGCGCCGTCGTCCTGCCCGAGCACTTGCGCGTCGCCGTCGCCCCAACAGAACACGGTGCCGGTTCCACGCAGCGCACACGTGAAGTCGCTGCCCGTGGTCACGTCGGTCCAACCGCTGCCGACCACGCGCGCTGGATCGAAGCGGGTATCCAGGTCACCCACGCCGAGCTGGCCCGCCTCGTTGGGACCGAAGCACCAGAGCGCGCCAGAGGTCTCGACCACGCAGGTGTGCAGGCCGAGGCTGGCAGCAGCGACGGTGAGCCCCGGCACGCGAGCGGGCGCGGACACCATGCTCGGCGCAGGCTCGCCGGCACCGAGGGCGCCGAGCGAGGGGCCATCGCCGCGACCCCAGCAGTAGAGCGCGCCCGCGGTGTCCCAGGCACAGGCGTGGCGACGACCGAGTTCCGCGTGGGCCCACTCCGGTCCCGCGACACCGGGTGTGGGATCGACGACGAGCTCGGGCCCGCAGTCGCTGCAACGCCCACCGTTGCCGAGGCTCCCGCTGAAGCTCGCGCCGCGGCACCAGAGCTGGTGCGTCGAGTCGACGCTGCACGAGAAGAACTCGCCACCCGAGACGTCGAGCCAAGTCTCCGGCAACGTGGTGGGCGGCAAAGGGCTGGTGATGTTGGCGGTGCCGCCGACCTGCGCCTGGCTGTTGCGGCCCCAGCCCGCGAGCGTGCCCGACGCGTCGAGGGCGAACGAGTGAAGCGCGCCGACCGCGATACGCGTGGGCGTGATGGGCACCGCGATGGCGACCGGACCACTGATGAGGTTGTCCGCCGTCGCGGGATCGATGCCGCACTGGCCGGTGTAGTTGCTGCCCCAGCAGCGAACGATGCCCCCTTGGATCCCGCACGTGTGATCGCCGAAGCTCGACACGTCGGTCCAGTCGCTCGCGGCGCCGATGCGCGTCGGCAGCGGAGCGATGGTGTTCCACGCCACCCCGACCTGGCCGACGCCCGAGCTGCCCCAGCAGAAGAGACGACCGCCAGCGATGGCGCATACGTGGTTGGAGCCAGCCTCGACGACGGTCGCCGGACGGACGGGGACGCAGCGTCCGCCAGCACACGTGTCGCCGGTGCAGGGGCACTCGGTCGCGACGGTGCACTCGTCGCCGGCGCCCACGTCCGGCGGAGGCGTGTCCGCACTTGGGACGTCGCTCATGCCGGCATCGAATTCGCCCACATCGAGCATCGCGGCATCGATCCCGGCGTCGGTCATCTCGCACACCCCGTCGATGCAGCGATCGGCGGAGCATGCCGCGATCGGGGTGATCGCGGTGATGGTCACGTGGGCCACATCGGCCCCGGGCAAGGTCACCTCTTCACAGCCGCGGGCGACGATGTCGCAGTCGGTGCCGCGCACCTCGATCTCGACGGCGTAGCTGCCGGGAGCGAGCACCGGGCCATCGCCGGCGCTCTCGCCGTCGATGAACTCGCGCTCGAAGAGCACGTCGGTCCCGGCGCACGATCCCGCGCGCACCCGGGCCACCATGGGGGATCCGTCGAAGCTCCCGGGCATGCTGTATTCCCAGCGCATCGTGCGACCGCAGCCCGTCGACACGAGCATCGCGACCGCGACCGAGCACCGGACCGCGAACGAACATCTTTGGTTCATGGCATCTCCACCCGCATGGGTCCGGTGAGGGCAGTGTCGGGGGGCGGCGCGAGCACCAACGCGAGCACGACCGCGAGGGCTGCGAGCACCACCACGATAGAGATCGTCACCCCGACGATGATCCCCGTGTCGTCGCTCGGCGCCGCTTCGCCGACGCTCTCGCTCGGAGGCTCGGCCAGCGCCGCGGCGCGCCCGTAGGTCAGCGGCGCGTCTGGCGCGCCGGCGCTCGCGAGCACCACGCCGCCCGGTCCGATGACCTCGACCCAATAGCGGAGCTCCGAAGCGGTCGAGAGAATCTCGGCGTGCTCCGACTCGATGGTGCGTTGAGCTTCGTCGATCTGGTAGTGGATGCGGACGCCGCGCTGGAGACTGCCGACATCGCCCGTCACCCGAACGCTGACGCCGTATCCCGTGCTGCTCGGCAAGACGACGCCCTCGACGGTGAGCTGGACGACCTCCTCGCGCAGGCGCTCGAAGAGCCGGCGCACCGCGGGCGGCGTGGTGTCATCGAGGCTCGCGCTGGGGGTGATGGAGAGGAGGCTCGCGAGATCTTCCTCGGCCGCGCCCACGTCGCCTGCTGCGTGGTGTGCCAGACCACGGCCCCGAAGGACCGCCTCGAGCTCGTCGTGGGTCAGCTGGGGACTGGCTTCAGCTCTGTCGAACGCCGCGACCGCGCGATCGAATTCCGCGCGCTCGTAGTGCCGCAGCGCCGCATCGAGATCATCGTGAGCGAAGGCCGACGCCGGACAGGCCAGCACGAGGAGCGACGCGAACAGCAATGACTTCACACGTCTCTCCCCAGGCCATGTCGCCGCATCAGCCGATGCAAGTACGCGCGATCGATCCCTGCATGCCTCGCTGCCTGGCTGATGTTCCCGCCGTGCTGCTGCACCAGCGCGGGCAGGTACTCGCGCTCGAAGTTCGCTATCGCCAGCTCTCGAGCGCTCGCGTACGAGAGCGACGCATCGATGGGCTGGGTACGGGCGAGGGCGGGCGCGGCGCCTTCGATCGGCAGATCGAGTTCCATCACCAGGCAGCGCTCTAGATGATTGCGCAGCTCGCGAACGTTGCCGGGCCACGCGCCGGTCGCGAGCCGCTCGAGGAACGCGGGATCGAGCATGCGCTCGCGTCCGCTCCCCGAGGCGCCCAGGCCATCGAGCAGCGCAGTGACCAACGCAGGGAGATCGCCCGGCCGCGTGCGCAGCGGAGGGACCTCGGCGCGCAGGACGGCCAAACGGAAGTAGAGATCCGATCGGAAGCTGCCGTCGTTCACCATGCGCCGCAGCTGACGGTGGGTCGCCGCGATCACCCGCACGTCGATGGGGATGCGCTCGTTGCTCCCGATGCGCCGGATGGTGCGCTGCTCGAGCACCCGAAGGAGCTTCGGTTGAAGGTCGGGGGCGAGCTCACCGAGCTCGTCGAGAAAGATGGTGCCACCACGAGCCGCTTCGAACGCGCCGATGCGTCGCGCGTTCGCGCCCGTGAACGCGCCGCGCTCGTGCCCAAAGAGCTCGCTCTCCATCAGCGCGGCGGGGATCGATCCCAGATCGACCACCACGAACGGGCCATTCGCCCGCGCGCTCGCGAGGTGGAGCGACTCGGCGACCGCCTCTTTTCCGGTGCCCGTCTCGCCCTCGATCAGCACCGTGGTGTCGGAGCCCGCGGCGCGCTCGAGCAGCGCGAAGAGCGCGCGCATCCCGGGTGAGCTGCCGACCAACGTGCCGAAGCGATGGTGGGGCGAGAGCGGCAGGGTCACTCGATCACCGGTGAGCGAGACCGCGAGCGAGACCCGCCCCAGCTGCAGCACGCTGCCGTCGCGGAGGAACGCAGACGTGACCCGCACCCCGTCGACGGTGGTGCCGTTAGTGCTGTCGATGTCGATCACCCGCACCCCCGACGCGTCGGCGATGACCTCGGCGTGAAAGCGCGAGACGGAGCTTTCGTCGAGGACGAAGGCGTTCGAAGGATGCGAGCCGAGGGTGCAGCGCTCGGCGCCCTGCCAGCGGGTAGCGCTCGGAGCCTCCGCGGGCCTCGCGTTCTCCCCATTCGATGCGGCCACGGACGTGCCCAGCAAGGTGAGCAAGAAGCCGGGAGCGCGCTGCGCTTCATCGCTGCCGAGGGCGGGTCGTTGGACCAGCTCCGTGAGGCCTTCGTCGACAGCCATCGGAGCGCGACTCTATCACATGGCGCTCTATACCCATCGCGTCGTCGCACCTCGGGTATGATCCCCCCTCGATGTCGAGTCACGCTGGATCGACGGGCTCCCTGTCCACCGCACCTTTGGCGCTCAGCGCCGACGGTATGCCCCATCGGATCGGGCGCTATCGGGTGGTGCAGCCGATCGCGAGCGGCGGGATGGGCACCGTGTATCTGGCGTTCGCCGAGGGGCCGATGGGCTTCGATCGCTGGGTGGCGATAAAGAGGGTGCATCCCCACCTCGCCAGCGACGCGAAGTTCGTCGGGATGTTCCAGGACGAGGCGCGCATCGTCAGTCGCATCAACCACCCGAACGTGTGCGGACTGCTCGACTATGGCGCGGGCGCCGAGGGGCACTGGCTGGTGATGCCGTACCTGTTCGGCGAGTCGCTCCAGCGGGTGCGGCGCACCGCTTTCGGAAAGGACTCGCCGCTCCGCGAGACGTTTCCCTACCTCGCGGCGCGCATCGTGGAGATGGCGTGCGAAGGTCTGCACGCAGCACACGAGCTGACCGATGAGACCGGCAAGCCGCTCGAGGTCGTGCATCGCGACATCAGCCCGCAGAACCTCCAAGTCGGCTACGACGGAACGGTGCACGTGCTCGACTTCGGCGTCGCGAGCGCGAGGCAGCGACTGGTGACGACCGCGACGGGCGAGGTGAAGGGCAAGTTCGCGTACATGGCGCCCGAGCAGCTCGACGGAAAGCAGCTCGACAGGCGAGCCGACGTGTTCGCGATGG
>Ga0335397_10011058_pt1 | contig 11146 bp, 6 predicted proteins | sample MAT04_FD_205740 | JGI IMG/M metagenome (GOLD analysis project Ga0335397, IMG submission 205740) | Freshwater microbial communities from Lake Fryxell liftoff mats and glacier meltwater in Antarctica - MAT-04 (spades assembly) (version 2) ...
TCAAAAAACGTAGCACATTCGCCCAGCATCGTTCCCTGCCCTGTCGACCCCAATAAAGCCCCGACCTCATCATACACATTGAAAAACTCGCCCAATTGCACATTATCGCCCTTGTGTCTAATTTTAAGTATGCCCGTTCCCACAGCGTTCGGGACTATTCCGGTCAAAGCCGGAGAAATGTCAGCTGCCACAATCCCCACATTTGGATCATTCTCAAATTGAAGCGGCAGCACGGCTGAGGCAAGACTTAAACCGGCTGACATGGCACAATTCTCCGTGATTGCAGGAAAAGGCAACAGGATGACGCTTTCGCAGTTGTTTTGTCCGGTAAAGGCCACGATATTGGCCAGTGTAGCAATGTTGGGGCTTTGCGTGTCATTCACCGTGATTTGAACCGATGAAGTAGCGGAATTGCCTGAACAATCCGTGGCAGTGTAGATCACGGTATGCGTTCCCGCATTTAAAAAAGTCGGCCCTGAAGGAGGAAAATTTTGGGAGGTTCCACCATCCAGGGTATAAGTCAGCGCAATTGGAACATCAGAACTTGAGTAGGTATACACCAGGCGAGCGGTCACATTACCCCCAGGACAAACAGGATTGATTGCCAAAGACCCGGTACCATTAGGAACCACATTGAAATTAGCCACCCCATCACTAAGCCATGCGTTCAATTGATTGGGCGTCAAAGGGAAAACGGTCGTTTTATCTCCGCACTGAGAATTGGTATTTGCAGTACCTAGAAGGACATTATTTTCATCAAAGACATTAAAAAACTCCGTTGGACCCTCTGCGTCAGCCTTTTCAATGATAATCCTCAACTCGGTAACCGGACCAGCAATTGCGGGTTGGAACGGCAACCCATTGGGCGAAAACAATTGGAATGCCATACTCGCCACAGGCGTATTGAACGGGGAACCTGGCCCCGCTTGAACCAAGGGTTTTACAGCAGAAATCACCGCTCCACTGAATTGGTCGCTACAAACGTCCGTCACCGAAATTGGCGCTGGAATTATCAAATCCACACCACAGTCTCCCATATCATTGGCAAACATCATGGCTGGCGGTGGCACAATGGCAGGTGGGGTAGTATCCTCAATTTGAATGAGTTGGGTATACGTCCGACTGTTACCGCAGTTGTCGGTAGCTGTCCATGATCGTTTCACGATGTACTCACTCCAGTGCGCGCAGGTCGTTGTGTCAGGGTTTCTGATTTCGGTTTCCACGAGGTTCACCGTTACCGAATTGTCGCAATTGTCCATTGCGTTGAACAAACTGGTTTCAGGTGAGGTCGGGATTGCATCACATTCCACCGTAATATTAGGCGGTATGTTCATTAGCACAGGTGGCACCGTATCGATGACCCGCACGATCTGGTTAAATGTCGTGGTATTGCCGCATACATCGCTTGCAACCCAATGCACCCTAATTGTATATTGATCCGTACACCCCCCGGGAGTAGGCGTTTGCCCGGTACTCGTTGGTGGCGCAGTAAGCCCACTACATGCATCTGTGGCATTGGGGACAGGTGCCGGGAAAGGCAAGAGCGCGCTGCACAGGGCTGTGGTATCCAAAACCCCACCTGGCACCGGCCCGAGATTGTCGATGACTGAAATGGTTTGGGAAGCGGTTCGGGTATTGCCACATTGATCTGAGGCCGTGAAGGTGCGTACAATATTGTAACTGTAATGACCGCAAACCGCAGGATCAGGATTTTGAAAAGAATTGGTTGTTGTGGTAATACTCACCACCGGGCTGCATCCGTCGGTCGCCACAATATTCAAGCTCATAACCGGGACAGGAGGCAGCACAAACGTATCGCAGCGGAAGGTTCTATTTGCTGGAATGAGGGTAAAAACAGGGCGGGTAGTATCACTCACAAAGATATTTTGTGTAGCGGAGGCCGAGTTTCCACAATCATCAGTAGCGGTCCAGGTGGTCAGCACTGTATACGAACCTGCGCAAAGGCTGTCTTTGTAAACCCTTGAAAATATGACATTTATGTTCGCGTCGCAATTATCGGTGACTATAGCGGCGGGGACTGTTGGCAGTGGATTGGGGCAGTAAACTGTGATATTCGGCTGCAAGCCCGAAAACACGGGGGCCTGTGTATCAATAATGCTCCAACGCAACGTAATGGTGCTGCTATTGCCACAATCATCCGTAGCCCGGAACGTCACATTGGTAAACCAACTGCAATTATTTGCCTGAACGGTCGGATATGGGCCTGTATTGAAATTGCCACTTCCTACCTGACCGGTCGAATTGACAAAGGAGAAATTCGTCCAGGTAAAATTGGAGCAATCTTCTATCACGGTGGCGTTTCCATAGGCATTTATCCAATTCTGAAGGGCGGTTTGATCGTTCGCAGCACCACATTGTTCCGTGGCATTTGTGCCGGTTATTACTGGCGGCAAAGTGTCTATCGCGCCAAAATCGGCATTGCCCATAAAAGTCTCATTCCCGCAGGCATCTTTCACAAAAAAGTCTACAGAAATGAGTCCGTGAACTTTATTGTAACTTTGGCTACCCACATTTTGAGTACTGCAACCGCCTGCAAACGAGGCCAAAAATGAAGCGACCACCTGTGCGGAGTCGCGGGTAACTCCACCAATTTTCATCGTGAAAGTCAAAGGAAAAGAACAAGAATCAAAGGCCTCGGAATAGGCCTTTTTATTGATCCATTCCCGGATTTTTAGCAGTTCGTTATCGCTTTGGGAGCAGTACGCTACGGTATCTTTTGGCGGCTTAACCACCAATGGGCCTTTCGTGTCGGAAGTGGAGAAGGTTACAAATACATTTTGCTGAAACTGGCAGTTATCCACCGCCTTGAATCGTACGGTGAGTGGCACTTTGCAGCCCGCAGGGAAAACGGCTGGTGCATTATTGGTCAGCGACGCCACACCAGATGCATCTGTGGCGGCGAAGGTGGCAATTTGGGTAGCCAGCCAAATGGGGTAAGCGGTAGATAATTGTTCGCAACGCGCTGAGCCGTTTAATGGATAGCCCGTAATCTGGGGCGGCAGCGAATCTTTATAAACAATGATGGTTTGGGTAAAAGTTGCCGTGTTGTTGTTGGCATCCGTGGCCATCCAGGTACGGGTAATGATGCCACTTTGACAGATAGCCGGTCCGGCTGTTCCGCTAAAGGTTTGATTCGTTACCGGCGTGCAATTGTCGGTTACTGGAAGGGCGGTCTGTACGGGGACTTGCGCAATGGAGCTAAATTCAAGCGTATCAAAAACACCCGTTAAATTGAAGGTTGGTGGGGAATTGTCTACAAAATTGATGAAATACTCATAGGTAAAGGAACGCCCAGCATCGTCTTTCACAAACCAATAAACGTGGGCTGTAGTTCCAGAAGTAAATAAGTCATTGTACTGAAACATGGATGCTACGGGATCGAACATCGACATGGTGATGGTGGCACCAACAGTGGAAGACACCACAGGGTTTGGTACATTGCCCTGCAACATGGAGCTACAGGTCGGGCCAACTGAAAGCGTGGTAGGCCCGGTGTAACTGAAATTGAAAAAAGAAGGTTGGGCTCTGAGCCATACGTTGGGCAGAAAGAAGAGCAATAGGCCCACACAGAAGGGCATTGCCCGCAAAATTTTGCGTAATCGGTTTATCATACGGACGGGTTGGGTATGGGTATAAAGTTAAAGGCTTCAAGTTGCCATTAGAAACTTACGGCTCTGAAAGCTTCTTATCTGGCACATTTTCATCTAAAAACGTATTGATATGATCCGTTTTTACATCTCGAATGATCTCGCCAAAAGCGTTGATATGTAGGCTCACCTGCTTCAAGTCCTTTTGCGCTGGTGCAGGTTTTGGAGGGGTTTTAGTCGGTTTTGATTTGCTCATAAATTAGTATAACTTGAATTCAACGTTTCAGAAAAGCCTTCAGCCGCGCCACTGTTTCTTCCTGTCCAAGCACTACCATAGTTTCAAACACCGCTGGTCCTTTCATGGTACCAACCAAGGCAATGCGCAACAAAGGCAAAATATCACCAGGTTTCACGCCTTTTTCCTGAATGAAAGTTTTCACAGCTTCTTCCAATTCCAGTGCTTTAAAGAGATCAAAAGTAGCCACTTTTTCTATTAATTCAGCAAAAACTGCTGCTATGTCGCCATTCCAACGCTTTTGCAAGGTCTCTTCATCATATTCCCGAACGGGTTCAAAGAGGTAGTACCCTGTTTCGACAATTTCAGTCAAAAACGTCACGCGTTCTTTCATCAAAGAAACAGCTTTCTCCAAATAAGCCTCAGAAACCTGATACCCTTTTGCCTCAGCAAGTGGCCGAACCAGGGCTGCTAAGGCCGCATTATCCATTGCATGGATATATTTTTGGTTAAACGACTTTGCTTTTTCATAGTCGAATCGCGCCCCACTCTTTCCGATATGCTCAATAGAAAATAATTGAATCAATTCTTCCATGGAGAACACATCCTGATCGCCTCCCGGATGCCAGCCTAATAATGCGAGGAAATTGACCACTGCTGCTGGCAAAAACCCTGCTTCGCGGAAACCACCAAAGCTTTCTTCCGCAGTTTCGCCCTTCCAGCCCAGTGGAAATACCGGAATGCCAAATTTGGCCCCATCGCGTTTGCTCAATTTCCCATTGCCTACCGGTTTCATAATCAAGGGCAAATGCGAAAAAAGCGGCATTGTAGCTTGCCAGCCAAAACCCTCATAAAGCAACACATGATGTGCCGTACTGGGCAACCATTCTTCCCCCCGAATCACGTGTGTGATTCGCATTAGGTGGTCGTCTACGATGTTTGCTAAATGGTAAGTCGGCATCCCATCCGCTTTTAAGAGTACCTTATCGTCTAATTCGCTGCTCTCAAATACCACATCCCCACGAATCAGATCGTTGATGTGTATGCTACGCCCTGGTTCAACTTTCAAGCGAATAACGAAATTTTCGCCCGCTTCAATGCGGCGTTTTGACTCCGCAACACCCAAAGTCAGGCTGTTGGACAAAGCAGTGCGCGTCAAATGATTGTAGGTAAAATGCTCGGCTGCCTGACGCTGTACATCCAATGCTTCCGGCGTGTCGAATGCGTAATATGCATGGCCCAGTTGCACAAGTTCGTGCGCATGTTTCTGGTAAATTTCCTTGCGGTCGCTTTGACGGTACGGGCCGTCAGGACCACCAAAACCCACGCCTTCATCCGGAAGCAAGCCTACCCATCGAAGGGCTTCAATGATGTAATCTTCCGCTCCTGGCACATAACGGCCCTGATCTGTATCCTCGATACGAAGAATAAATGTTCCGCCCTTTTGCCGGGCAAAAAGGTAGTTGTACAAAGCCGTACGCACACCGCCGATGTGCAGTGCGCCAGTGGGAGAAGGAGCAAATCTTACGCGAACCACAGAAAGTTGATTTGAAAGTTTGACTATTCGGTGGTTTGGAGGGGTTAGACTTGACAAAAAACGCGGCGATCGAATAATGTCGAGCCGTCGCGCATTGTGAACAAGCGGCAAAAATAACGGTTTTCTGGTAGGTCTGATGAGGAGTTGTCAACTTGTCGGATTCTGGCACAATAGAAGCATGAAATTTTCATAAAAAAAACGGCACCGCACCCCAACCTTTTGATCCCCATTTGCTGTCTTGCGGAAACTACGTTTCGCAAAATGTCAATCCTCAACCAAAACTGCCCCAAAATCCGGAACAACGTAGGTTTGTGAACGCCCTATACTGACACCCGTAAAATATTATGTACCTTTCTAAAACACCTCGACTCCTACAAAATTTACTAACCAATTATACCTGGCATATTCCTACATCGGAAAAAGTGATTTTTCTTACCTTCGATGACGGACCAATTCCTGAAGCGACCCCATGGGTTTTAGAAACCCTCGGCGCGTTTGGAGCCAAAGCCACGTTTTTTTGTGTTGGCGATAATGTGCAGAAGCACCCTGCTATTTTTCAGCAAATTTTAGCTGAGGGCCATGCCGTCGGAAACCATACTTTCAACCACCTAAAAGGTTGGAAAACAAACACTTCAGACTATCTGGAGAATGTAGAGCGCTGCGCAGAAATGGTCGCTAGTCCCTTATTCCGCCCACCTTACGGCACCTTGAAACCTTCGCAGACCCGCTTATTGAAATCTCAATATCGCATTGTGATGTGGGACGTGTTGAGCGGGGATTTTGACCCAAATATTTCTCCCGAGCAATGTTTGCAAAACGTGTTGGACAACATTCAGCCGGGCTCAATTGTACTATTCCATGACAGCTTGAAAGCAGAAACCCGAATGCGTTTTGCCTTGCCGAAAGTGTTGGAGAAGCTAAAAAGTGAGGGTTGGAAATTTGAGAAAGTGTCGAGTTCAAATTGAAGGTTTTTTCGAGCTGTGTATTGTAATATGAGCGTTAAGACTTTACTTTTGCCTTGAAACATGATACCTGCAATTCCATATCCTGTTCAAAAAAGCACTGAAACGCTGTCTTTGGTGCAATCACTGAGTGAGCCTAGGTTGGGGGATTATTCCTATTCAAGCATTTGAACCAAGTTTCGGATTACGATTTCCTTTCTGCTCCATAAAATAAAATGATCCCCATCCCGCAGGATATCCAGCTTCAAATTTGGACAGTTTATCAGCATTTTTTGGGCAAAATCGGCATTTCCCACTGGCACGAGTTGATCGTTGATGGCATGGATGATGGTCACTGGACAGGTGATCTTTGGCCATAACGGCAGCATTTTTTCCAACTCTTTTTCCAAGGGAATTATCTCGGCATTACTTGTCCACAATGCTTTTGGTATAATCCATTTAACTGGCGGAACATCTATCACCGTTTGCCACCAAGGGTGCTCTTCTTGTCTCGGGTCAACAGAACCTGCCACGATGACCAAGCCTGCTGTTTGTGCTGGATAATCCATGGCAAAGCGGACAATTACCGGGCCTCCTAAAGAATGCCCCACCAAGATTATTTTTTGACCTGGAGCGAGTTGCTTGGCTATAGCATGCACCGAGGCTGCTTGCGCTTCGAGCGAAGGTTCGGGTTTCCCAAAGCCTGTTGTGTAGCCAAATCCTGGGCGATCATAAGTTACCAACCGAGCCTTCCGGGTCAGTATTGTGTCTGCCAGGTAATCAATAAATGCATCTGAAGCCCCTGGAGAGCCATGCGACATTACCACAAGCGGCAACGAGTCGGCGGCATTTATAGTCACCACATGAATATTCCGGCCATTTTCGGTTTTAACATCCAAAAAATGAGGGGAAAGGGGCTGGCCTTTTTTCTGCAATTTTTTTATCCAATCGGCATCTGAAGTGCGCATGGCAAAGCAGCCGAACTGTACAGCAATAGTCCATGCCAAGAGGAGGACAAGTAGGCCATAAACCATTTTGCGTAAGCATTTTCGCATACAAGATTGCCTTTTTATCCGCTAAAGAAAGAGAACGTACCGCGCACCTCAATGGCATGCTGTACGTTCTCACGATTTCTTAATGTAATAAGCTTGACTAAAGTTTCCCTAAAGTCTCTTTCACAAAACCCGTCAGGGCCTCCCCACGAAGCATCCCTTGTTGCAGCAGCGCAAGATGAAGCAAGTATTTTGAAAAGCCTATCTGCGCTGCCTCTTCCGTGATTTTCAAGAGTTTATTCACAATCAGCGGGTGGTTTGAGTTCACGACCGCATTGTAGGAATCCGGCATATCGCCCAGCCCGGCCATGCCATGCATGGATTGCATTTCTTTCATTCGACGCATAAACTCAGGTTTCACGATTTGCACAGGTTGTTCGTCTGGCGAGAGCGGAGATAGTTCTATAGACGCACCAACTTGCCCGCTAAGGGCTTTTTCAAAAATTGATTTTACATTGGTTTGTTCCGCTTCGGAAAGGACTGATTCGCGATTTTCGTCCTTTTGCACGAGGTTGTCGGCGGTATTAGAATCGACGCGCACGAAGACCAGGCCTAATTCAGAACGGTATTCCAACTGCTGCATCCAATGGTTGTCTAGCACGGTGTCGAGGCGAAGTACATCATAACCACGAGCTTCTGCGGCTACGATTTGGGCATGGTGTCCTTCTACGTCATTGGTGTAAATAACCACGGTTTTCCCATGTTTATCGGTCTGATTTTCTTTGATTTTCTCCTTGTATTCGCTCAAAAGTGAAAACTCGCCTTTCGTATTTTCTACTAAGGAAAAATTGTTAGCGCGGTCTTCAAATTTCTTGTCTGAAACGACTCCGTATTTTACAAAAACACCTAAATCTCGCCATTTTTGTTCAAATCCAGGGCGATCCGCCTTGAAAAGGTCGTGAAGTTTGTCGGCTACTTTTTTGGTGATGTGCTCGCTGATTTTCTTCACATTACCATCTGCCTGAAGATAAGAGCGCGATACGTTAAGTGGAATATCTGGCGAATCAATAACGCCGTGCAATAATTGCAGCCATTCTGGTACAATGTCTCGCACATCATCCGTAACAAAGACCTGGTTGGAATAAAGGTGGATTTTGTTGCGATTGAGTTCCATGGCATTGCTTCCGATTTTTGGAAAAAACAACACCCCCGTAAGGTTAAACGGGAAATCGATGTTCAAATGAATCCAGAACATGGGTTCTGCCGACATCGGGAACATTTGGCGGTAAAACGCCCGATAGTCCTCATCTTGCAATTCAGACGGCTGACGCTTCCAGATTGGATGGATATCATTGATGATGTTGGCAACTTCAAGGCTTTCCTCCTTTTTATCCTCGCCTTCTCCGGTTTCAATATATTCAGTTCGGGTACCAAACTGGATGGGTATAGGGAGATAGCGGCAGTATTTTTCCAGCAGCGTTTCCAGACGATTTTTGTCCAAAAACTCCTTGTTTTCCGCATTGATATACAGGATAATATCCGTGCCGCGTTCGGTTTTTTCGGGTACCGATTCGATGGTGTAGGAGGTGTCGCCCAGGCAAGTCCAACGAACCCCCTCTGCGCCTTCTTTCCAGGATTTGGTCACCACTTCCACCTTGTCGGCCACCATAAATGCGGAATAAAAACCTAAGCCGAAATGGCCGATTATGCCGGTATCTTGATATTTTTCAAGAAATTCGGTTGCGCTGGAGAAAGCAATTTGGTTAAGGTATTTAAGTACTTCCTCCTCGGTCATCCCGATGCCTTTATCTCGGATGATCAGGCGGTTATGTTCAGCTTCCTGAATGATTTCAATGGTAAAGTCGCCGATCTCTTGCTTTACCTCGCCACGCTGCGCCAAAACTTGAAGTTTCGTGGTAGCATCTACAGCATTCGATACAAGTTCGCGAAGAAAGATCTCGTGATCAGAATAAAGGAACTTTTTGATGATCGGGAAAATGTTCTCAGTTTGGACGGAAATAGTACCTGTCTGCATGGTAATTGATGTGGACAATTTAAAATGTGGTAAATGTGGCTAATGTGGCTGGAACAGGGTTATTGAACGGCCTAAATTCCTAAATCAATTGAACCAGCACTGATTTCTCCTCTTTCAAAGGCTGTGCCATTGCGACTCTGCTGCCAAAATGTCCGTCAATTTCATTTTCGACATAACCAATTGATTTTCATGACTAAATCGCAAAAATAACCCTTCTATTGAACCGGTTAAGTGGCTGTTTACGGTAAAAAAATGTTTCCCATTTGTTAATTGTGGCACAGTAGTTGCCTTACAATAAGTACGAACGCTGCTGCCGATGATTTTCACCGAGTACAAGCGATTTCGGAAAACGAGGACAAATTCTGTGTAAGAAATTAAGGCCAAATGCGGTCTTAAGCCCGTGGGCGAGGGACCAGTCCATCTGGGGGGTAGGGCTGGTCTCCTCACCACATTTTAAGAAAACACCCAATTCCCGGGCGAACATCATTACCCTCTTATGCTTTCGGTAGAATCAGAACTCGATTCGTTAATCCAATCATCATCATCGCAGCAGCAGGTGGCCTCGTTTTGGCCTCCTGCTTTTTTTGTAAAGCGAAATTCACTTCGCCATCAAAGAACGCAAGCGAAATTCACTTCGCCATCAAAGAACGCAAGCGAAATTCATTTCGCCATCAAGCAACGCAGGCAAAATGCATCTTGTCCTAAATTCCTGATAATCGAGGGTAAAATTCATTTCGCCGTCAAGTTCCCAGCACCGCGAATAAAATGAATTCCGCGACACAATTTTAGCCTTCCTATTTTTGCCCTGTTATTCTCGCAGCGCGAAGTCTTTCGTAAACTGAATTTCGCGCCACCTTTGCTCCATGTCCAATACTTTCGGCCACCTTTTCCGGGTCACAACTTTCGGCGAATCACACGGCGCAGCAATTGGCTGTGTGGTGGATGGCTGCCCATCAGGACTTGATTTCGACCTTGCTTTCATACAAAGTGAACTGGATCGACGCCGTCCCGGGCAGAGCAGCATTGTCACCCAACGCAAAGAAAGTGATACCGTACAGGTACTCAGCGGCGTTTTTGAAGGCCGCACCACGGGTACCCCTATCGCTTTGCTCATTCCTAACGAAGACCAGCGCAGCCGCGACTACGATCATCTCGCCACGGCTTTCCGACCGAGCCATGCTGATTATACCTGGCAAGCTAAATTTGGGCATCGCGACTTTCGAGGTGGAGGGCGCAGCAGTGCTCGAGAAACAGCAGCCCGCGTTGCCGCCGGAGCTTTGGCAAAACTGTTTTTGCGCACACAAGGCATAGACATTCAAGCCTATGTGAGCCAAGTGGGGAACTTAGAGCTTAAAAAAGATTACAGCGAACTTGACCTTTCGCTTACAGAATCCAATGATGTGCGCTGCCCCGACCCTGTGCTTGCAGCAAAGATGATTGCACTCATCAAAAAAATCCGAAAAGAAGGGGATACGATTGGCGGCGTAATCAGCGGTGTGGTGCGGGGTTGTCAGCCTGGACTTGGCGAGCCCGTTTTTGACAAGCTTCAAGCTGATCTCGGGAAGGCTATGCTTAGCATCAACGCAGCCAAAGGTTTTGAATACGGCTCGGGCTTTGCCGGGGTGAAAATGAAAGGGAGCGAGCACAATGATTTGTTTGCCCCTCCTCAGCCCCCCAATATAGCGGCGAACCCAACAATCTCCTCAGATTTGGAAAGCCAAAAGAGGGCGTCTCCACCACCCGGCCAGTCGGGATTAACGCTAACCAACCACTCTGGTGGCATCCAGGGCGGTATTTC
>Ga0335397_10011061_pt1 | contig 11145 bp, 11 predicted proteins | sample MAT04_FD_205740 | JGI IMG/M metagenome (GOLD analysis project Ga0335397, IMG submission 205740) | Freshwater microbial communities from Lake Fryxell liftoff mats and glacier meltwater in Antarctica - MAT-04 (spades assembly) (version 2) ...
GGTTGAGGTGCCCGATTTCAGGGATTTAGGGCTGAGCTCATCCTCGCACCCGTGACTCTGCGTGCTTTGTGACGAGGGCCACGTTCCGCTGGCTGGGACAAGTCGGACGTCTCACGTAATGTGCTGACGTCCTCGACCGACGGTCGGGGACGTCTGATGCCGACGCCGAATCCTGCCTGGCAGCAGACCGTCGCACTACCGCTGGCAGGAGCGGGGGACCCAAGAAGTCGGCCCGGGAGCATGTGCTGGGCCTTGGGGTGAAGCCGACCGTCGCTTTCACAGGCCGGCCGGCCGGGCCAACCTCCGGCCCGAACCCGACAGCTCACCTCGAAGGCGTCGGAGAGGGATTACTTCCTATGCCCGGACTCTCTGTGCGCTCAAGCGCACTCGCGGTCGGACTCGTTCTGGCCGTCACTCTCGTCAGCCCCCTTGGCCCGATGGCCTACGCCGACGACAGCGTCGTGGCTCCCGTCATCGATGCCCCTGGATCGACCGTTCCTGCGATCGAGGTGCCCCTCACCTCGGCGCCCGTCACGGTTCCTGTGAACGCACCTGTGGTGGCGACGACGTCGGTGCCTAAGGGTTTCATCGTCCTGCGCCAGGGATCGCGCAACCTCAGCGTGGTCAAGCTCGAGAAGCGCATCGGCGTCGTTCCCGCCGACAAGGTGTTCGATTCCAAGACCCGCAAGAAGGTCCAGTCCATCCAGGGCTGGGGCGGCCTTCCTGCCAACGGAATCGTCGACTACAAGACCGCCAAGATGATTTCGAACTGGCAGAAGAAGATGGCGGCGAAGAAGAAGGCCGCCGCCAAAAAGCAGAATGCCAAGTTCGCCCGGATCATTGCCGTTGCGAGCCAGTACAAGGGTCGCCCGTACCGCTACGGAGCCAAGGGCCCCACCGCGTTCGATTGCTCCGGATACACGAGTTTCGTCGTGCGTAAGGCCTTGGGCCGCTCGATTCCCAGCCAGTCCGGGGCCCAGAAGTCGCGGGTGACGAAGGTCAGCCGCTCGCAGGCCAGGGCCGGCGACCTCATCTTCTTCAGCTCCGGTGGTCGGGTCTCTCACGTCGGCATCTATGCCGGTGGCAACAAACTCTGGCACTCATCCCGCCCGGGCACCCGGACGGGTCTCGGCACGATCTTCAGCTCAAAGGTCACGTTCGGTCGGGTCGTCGTGTGACGAAGGCCCCGCCTGGGTAGGTGTGAACCGGACGCCCTCCCGTCAGCAACGCCCCCGATGAGCGATCCGTCCGGATCGTCCCGCCGGGGGCGTTGCTGTGTTCCGGGCGTGGGGCAGGCGGCCGATCGGCTATCAAGGCGCACTACCTGCGCACCGACACCACAGGGGGGCACACTGTCGCTCAGGCAGTCGTGCCCAGGCCTTGCTTCCCCCTGGCCTTTCGCACCTTCGGTTCTCGCCACGGCGGGTGCCCAGGCTTTCTAAGGGATCTGGTTCATGGGAACACGTCAGCGGCTCAGGGCCACCGTGGTGGGCGCATTGAGCATGGGGTTGTTCCTCGGTGGCGCTGTGATCGTCACGCCCAACGCGTCGGCGGACACCCCCGCCACCACGATCCCCGTGTCACCGGCCGACACGATCGCGCCGACCACACCGCCCGCGACGACGCCACCCGTGACCACACCTCCACCCACCACGACGCCTCCCACGACGAAGCCGCCGGTGGTCAAGCCTCCGATCGTCACGTGCAAGCGCCCTGCCATCCCGGGCAACGTGAAGCCCTACCCGCGCTTCTTCCGCGAGACGACCAAGCCAGGCATGCGCGATGGTGGGGTGTTCGCCATCAACCACGTGCGCGAGGCTCAGTACCGACTCTCGTGGGGCAAGTACTACCGCGGCAAAATCAATGGCCGATACGACGTTGCGACGACTTACGCGGTGAAGCGCTTCCAGGCCAAGAACTGCCTGAAGGTTACCGGCGTCCTTGACCGCGGTTCCTGGGCGATCCTGATCCAGAAGACGATCCGCAACAAGTCGGCGATCCCCAAGGCGTGCCGTGCCAAGGGTTGGAACTCCTGCTACGACCGTTCGGCCAGGCAGGACCTGCTCTACCGCGATGGTGTGCTGTGGAACGCGTGGATGGTGCGCGGCGGGATGAAGTCGGCGAAGACCCGCACTGGCACCTACACGGTGCGTGCGCGCTACACCAGCAAGATCTCATCGATCTATGGCGTGCGGATGTACTACTTCATGCCGCATTCCGGCGGGCAGGGCCAGCACGGATCGGGCTTCATGATCGATCCGTTCGTCGGCCACTCGCACGGTTGCATCAACATGTACATCAAGGATTCCAAGGTGCTGTTCAACCTCACCAAGGGCAAGAAGCTTCGGGTGACGGTCTACGGCCGTTGGGCCTGAGGCCCGGCTGTTGGGCTTTGACGATCAGTCGGTGAGCAGCCGTTTGTCGTCCTGCACGATGTTGCCGCCGTCCACCACGATCACCTGTCCGGTGAGGTAGGAGGCTTCGGGGGAGCACAGGAACGCGATCGCTGCGGCCACCTCGTTGGCGGTCCCCGGACGGTTCAGCGGCGTCGCACGGCCCATCCGACGCTCCTCGTCGGTGGCTCCGGCGGTGTCGATCCAGCCAGGGGCGACGGCGTTCGACGTCACGCCGTGCTCCCCGGCCTCAACGGCGATCGCGCGCATCAGCCCAGTCATGCCGGCCTTGGCCGCCGAGTACGCGGCGTCGCCGGGGTAGGCGACCAGGGGGCCTGTCACCGAACTGACCATCACGATGCGTCCCCACCCGCCCTCAATCATCGATGGAAGCAGCGCGCGAGTGAGCCGGTAGGCGGAGGTCAGGTTGCGATCCAGCGACGAGGCCCAGGTGGCCGCGTCGGTGCCGAGCAATGTGCCGTTCTCGCTGCCGGTGGTGACCGACCCCATCCCTGCGTTGTTGACGAGGACGTCGACGGCCCCGGCGGCAGCGACCAGTGCCTGCACCTGGCTGCCATCGGTCAGATCGGCCACGACGCTGGTGGCCTCAATGCCGAGGGCGAGCAGTTCGTCGCGACGTGTGTGGATCCTGTCGCTGGTGGCCGAGATCACTACCTGTGCGCCCAAGCGTCCTAGTAACCGGGCGGCGGCGAATCCGATGCCCTCGGCACTGCCGCATCCGGTGACGAGTGCGCGGTGTCCAGCGAGGTCGGCGAAGGGTGCGGGGCTCATAACCCCAGCATGCCGTGTGAACCCTTCGCGAGGATCGCGTTCGTCAGGGCTACTTGTAGAGCGCCACAGCGCGGGTGCCGAAATCGCACGTCGGGTCGTTCAGGCAATTGGTGTTGGAGTTTGGCGGTGCGAAGGATGACGTTGAGAATCCCACGTACTCGACCTGCAGGGCAGCCTCGTTGTTCTTGAATCCGGCCCAGGGGTTGAGATCTGCACCGGTAAGGGGGTTCTTAGCGCCGACTGGTGCGTAGCAGGATCCTGTGGTGATGCTCGAGGACGATTGCTTCACGGCACACACGCGTGCGGACACGATGCCGGTGACGTTGATGTCTGATCCGTTGAAATTGGTGGCCACGGGAATCTGGATGACGTCGCCCACGAGGTCATCCAGGGCCGAACGGTAAGCGCTGCTGTTGGCCAAGCCACTGTTACCGGACAGTCCGGTGTTCCCACCGACAGCCAGGTTTGGGATAGCGACGCCTCCGTTGTATCCGCTCCCGACCCAAGCAGCCTGGCACCCTGCGTTGCCGCCTGAGCTCGGGCTGCCACCGGCGCACGTCTCGTCCGGGTTGTAGGCCACAGTGCCGGGATCGTTGAAATCTCCGTAAGCGCCTTGATCGAGAAAGTTGGTGAATCCCCACTGTCCGCTGGAGTTCGAGTTGCACACCTTCTGGGTGCGCGAGATCCAGACGGTGAAGTGGCTTCCGTACTGAGGAACGGTTCCCACGACCTGGTTGAGCTTGGTGATGACACCGGTTGCGCCCACTAGATCGTCGGCGCACGCGGCGAACGGCCGAAGGCCGGTGGCCACGCTCGGGACGTACACCAGTGAGGTGGCCGAACGCCTCGGAGACTGCTGATCGACACCCAGGATGAAGCCGAACGTGCTGGCGATGTTACGTCGATTGGTTACCGAGACCTCGACAGCCGCGTTGGTGCAGGAGACTGTGACGGATTCGACCACGGACTGCCCGGTCTTGTCGTTCCCAAGATTCGTTGTGTTTGCTGCCGCCTCGGCCTTGGCCTGGGCGCCGATCGACGTCAGGGTCGACGAACTGCATCCCTTGCCTGCCGGAAGGGCGGCGTTGACAGCGGCGCCGGCATCCAGAGCTGCTGCATCGACGGCGACCGAGAGCTGTCGCTTCGCGGCGTAGGCGGATCCCAGGTCGACCGCGAAGGCGGCCATCCCGAGGACGATCACGGCGAGAATGGCGACGAAAACAGCGACCGCGCCGTTGTCGCGGCCCCTTAACTCGAGAACTCGCATCGGTACACCGCCTTCGATGTCAGCGTGAAGGTGTTCGCGAAGCCTGGTATTGGCATCGGCACCAGAAGTTTGGCTGGGACGCTTGCTTCCACCCGGATCGATTCGATGGCACCGGAACCGTTGGTTGCCGAGCCTGCGCACACGCGAGTGTTCTGCTGACTGTTCGACATCGCCGTCTTGACGGTATTGAAATTGCCGCCGCAGGGCGTTGCTGTTGAACTACCACTTGGGCTGAGGGTGGACACTCGCACCGTCTTGACCCCGATGGTGGCCTTGTTGGTGCCCAGCGGCGGGCTAGAGGCTTCCTGAACGGCCTCAACAAGGTTGCCGCACTGCTGGCCGGTGTTGCTGCCGGCCACGACGGCTTGGCGGGCGGCCTGCCGCACTCCGTTGTTGATGCTGAGTTGCGTTGAGAACAGCGCGCCAAAATTGATGATGCCGAACACCAGGAGCAGGAGAAGCGGCACGACCAGGGCGAACTCGACTGCGGCGGCGCCATCATCCCGCCGTGCTCGAAACGCGTTCACGGCCGTGATCCGTTTCCGTTGGTGTTACCCACGCCGTTCGCGTTCCCCTTGGGTGTAGGCGTCGGCTTCGGCTTACCCACGCCGTTCGCGTTCCCCTTGGGGGTAGGCGTGGGCTTGGGCTTGTTGACGCCGTTCGCGTTCCCCTTCGGCGACGGCGACGGCGTGGGCTTGGGCTTGGCGACACCGACACCGTTGCCGTTGCCGTTGCCGTTGCCGTTCGCCCCAGGTGTCGGTGTTGTCGCGGGCCAGGAAGTGCCGTCCGGAGCCCCTGGCGGGGTGACTCCCCCGGGGGTGGGTGCGATCGTCGAATCCGTCGCAGGGGCTGGGCCGTTGGGGTTGCGCTGGTCCCGCGAGTCGTCGGCCGCCGCCTCGGCCGCCGACGGCGCACCGATCGTTGCGTGGGCAAAGTTTTGAAGGGGCGCCGGCAGAACTCCGGCGTAGGCACTCGTGGCGGTGCCGAGGAGCAGGACGGCCGCACTTGCGGCTCCAATGGTCCAGCGCTTGCGGGTGCGCTGCTTGGTGACGCGGGCGGCGACTGTGGGGCTGCTTGCTTGGCCATGGGCTCGGAGGGCGGCCACGAGGCCGTCCTGCTGCTCCGCAGGCGATCCGGGGGCCGCCGCGGCTTCCAGCAGGCGCTTCAGCGGAAGGAGGGCCGGCTCTACCTGGGAGGCAGGCGTTCCATCCATGAGGGCATCGAGCCGGGAGTCTTCCGGCACATCACCTTCAGGGCGCTCCATGTCCATACCTGTTGAACGCACGGGGGGGCCCTAGCGTTACACCTCGTGATTTTCTTCGTCCGCGAGCCTCTGGGCCAGGCGCTTCAGCCCTCGATGGGCGAGCACCCGGACGGCCCCAGGGCTTCGGTCCATGACCTCGGCCGCGTCAGCGACATCGAGTCCGACGACGACCCTAAGCATCACTGCTTCGGCCTGATCCTTGGGCAGCTCGGCGATCAGCGCTAGTGCCCGTTCGGTTGAAAACGCCTCCACCACTTGGTCTGCGGCGTCCGCCGCATCGCGGCCCGTGCGGTCGTGGGCTTCGGTGAGGGGGGTGGTGGGTCGACGGGAAGCCTTGCGCTGGGCGTCGATCAGCTTGTTGCGGGCGATGGTGAACAACCATGACCTGAACGAGGTCTCGGTTCCGGAGAACGCCGACAGGCTCGTGACCGCCGCCAGCCAGGCTTCTGCCGCAACGTCGTCGGCTTGCTCATACGCCATCACGTTGAGATAGCGGATCAGTGCGGGGTGCACATCGCGGTACAGGCGGGCGAAATCGTCGGAGGAGCCGGCAGCGGCGCGGGCGAGAACGCCATCGAAATCTCTGCCGATCATGGGCTCCTCCTCTCCTGCGGCTGGCGACTGCCCCACAGAGGCGAGCAGATTAGGCCCTGCGCGAGACGGCGGTCGGGACGCGAACGGTAGGTGGCTCCTCCGTGTGCGAGCAGTGCGGGGTGGGTGGCACGGTCGCAGATCTGGGGGCGAGTCGGAGGTTCCCTCGCGGTGCGCGCCTTGACAGGTGCCGACCTTTACCTTGATCAACGGAACCTGGCAGCCTCGACCATCAGGCAGTGGTTCTCGATGAAATCGAGCCCGGCGGATTCGGCGATCTGGCGTGCCTCGTCCGAGGCGATGCCGAGTTGCAACCACACTGCGCGAGCCCCGACCGCGACCGCTTGGCGGGCAACGTCGGGCGTCTGATCCGAGGGTCGGAACACATCAACGATGTCGATCGGCTCCTCGATGGTCCTGAGCGAACGATGAACCACCTCGCCGAAAAGGGTTTCGGCGTGGGGGTTCACCGGGATGATCCGGTACCCCATCCCTTGCAGTGCCAGGGGAATCCGATGTGCTGCCTTCTCGTCATTGCTGGAAGCTCCGACCACAGCGATCGTGTGCGACTGCGTCAAAATCTCTTCCATCGATCTAGGCTCATGCATGTGGCGACGCTAGTCGGCCGACACGACTTCGGCGCGACTTCGTCGGCGCATGGAGCGACATCGATAGACGTGTAGGTTTCCGACATGTCCGACCCGCTCGTCGCCGTTCCGCGCTCTTTCCTGCGCGATCAGGCGTACGTGCGTCTGCGCGAAGCCATCATCACCGGCACTTTGGCGCCAGGTCAGACCATCGTCATCGACGACCTGGCACGCCAACTCGAACTCAGCGCGATGCCGGTGAGAGAGGCATTGGCGTCGTTGGTGCGGGACGGATTGGTCGAGTCGCTGCCGCGTCGTGCGCACCGCGTGTCACCGATGAGCGAGTACGACGCGATGGCCCTGGCCGATGTTGTGGCCACGGTGACCGTGCGGGTCTACGCGCTGGGTGCGCCCAACGTCGACGCGGCCGGGATGGACCTGATGCAGCGGTTCATCGATGAGCACGACACCGCGATGGCAAGCGGGGAGCTCGAGCAGGCCGTCCGCGCTGTCGAGGGTTTCCATGGGGTGGTGTTTCAGGCGTGCGGCAATCCCGAGTATCGGCGGCTGCTGGACAGTTTGGTGCCCCGCTGGGAGCGGATCATGTTGCTGCAGTACCCCGAGGCCATCGAGAGGTTCGGACCCCACATCACCGGTGTCGTCCTGGCGGCCCTGCGCAGTGGTGACCCCTCAGGCGCCGTGGCGGCCGTGCACGCCACGTGGGCGGCGTTCGCTTCTGAGTTGCTCCATCAGCGTGACGCACCCGATGGGGCGCTCAAGGCGCCCTGAGGCCCCAGACAGTCCGGTCCGGCGCGCCGGAGCCCCCCGTCTGGCGTCAGGACCCCCTAACCCTCATGCTTGCGGCATGTTCAAAAACTTCTGGTACGCGATCGCCTTCAGCGACGAGATCACCGCCAAGCCCACCCGACACCGCATCCTGGCCCAGGACCTCGTCTTGTGGAGGTCGCCGGACAATTCGGTGAATGCCCTCAGCGACCTGTGCGTCCACCGTGGCGGTCGACTCTCCGATGGATACGTCAAGAACGACAACATCGTCTGCCCGTACCACGGTTGGGGATATGGGGCCGATGGCGCGTGCGCTGTGATTCCGGCCAACGCTCCTGACCGTCCAGTGTCAAAGAAGGCTCGCGTCGACAGTTACCCCGTCGATGAGCGCCACGGGTGGATCTGGGTGTTCATGGGCGATCTGCCCGAAAAAGAGAGGGTGCCGATCCCCGACCTCTCCTTCATGGACGACCCCACCTACCGCGCCATCCGAGGCGAGTGGCTCTGGGACGCCAACTACGAGCGAGTGGTGGAGAACGGCACTGACCAGTCGCACACTCCCTTCGTGCACGGCGGCGTGTTTGGCAATCCGGATGATGCCGAAGTCCGCGAGTTCGAGATCGAGACGACTGAGTGGTGGGCCCGCCTCACCGTCGAGCAGAAGTCACCGAACAAGCCCTCCGGTGGCAACCCCTTCAAGAAGAAGGCCTACGTCGGCGATCCGCCCCCGGTGCTGGTTCGCACCGCGTACTTCTTTCCCGCGATCGTCATGATTGACCTTACGATTCCCGGTCTAGGTCGCCAGGTCATCTGGGACTCCAACATCCCGGTCGATGAGAACACCACCCTGACGAAATACGTCGCGTTGCGGAACTTCTTCCCGACGCCCTGGGCCGACCGCATCGCCAAGAAGATGGTGAAGAAGGTGTTCGCACAGGACGACGTGGTCGTCAGCCAGATCCGCCCAGAACTGATCCCTGACGAGATGAACGGCGAGCTGCACCTGCGCTCGGACCAGATGTCGATCGAGTTCCGCCGGACGAAGCAGAAGGCCATCGATCTGGGTTACTCGGTGCTCGGCACCTCGGAAGGTTCGAAGAGTCGTCGTTCGATCATCGCGAGCCCCTACCGCCGTGAGCCCGGGCTTGAGAATGCATGGGTGTTGCCTCCGACAGCCGAAGGCGCCAAGGCGCTCTAGGCACGCTGTTCGACCCGTACGCAGAACTACTGATGGCCGCCCTCGGGCGGCCATCAGTAGTTCTGAGCCTTGCGATGGTCCGATGCCCGGGGCAACTGCCTTACCGGCCTTCGGAGGTGATCGTCGACACCGCGCACGGGATGTCGGAGGATGATGATGAGAGGCCCGCCGCGCCACAGGGGACTGGGTCCGACGGGCCTCTCACTTTTCTAAACGCTGGGCGGGCCTGTGCGTTACTCCCCGAGGCGTTCTCCCCGAGCGAGTCCCGGCTGTGGCCGGATCCGGACATGGAGGCGGCGGTGCCTCTGGAGGAGCTGGAAGCGTCGCATCCAGAGGCACCGCCTAGTTGTCGCCACGTCCGGATTTCCAGGCCCGCCGGGCGTGAAGACGTCAGCCCACGAGCTCCAGCCAGAGTGTGGTGTTGACGACATCGGTGAACGGCGTATAGCCGTTGGGATCGAAGTACACGCTCGGGTTCTTAATGATGTTCGATGCCACCAGCGAGCTCGACGGAGAGCACTCATCCGCGGCGATCACCGCTCCGAACGCACCCGTAGAACTCGTCTGCATCTCCACCTGGTCGCCGGCGGCGAACAGTCCGCTGATCACGGTGGTGCCAGAGGCGCTTCCGGCCTTGAAGTTAGAGCCGGTCTTCAAATCCTGGTCGGCGAGCATGAATAGGTTGTTGACGTAGGGCGCGTTGATGTCGACGCGGTCCCAGTCGATGTTTCCACCGGCCTTGTCGCATGTGGTTCCCACAGACGCGGCAATGATCGTGGCGCGGCTCACTGTCGGGTTGCCGGCTCCATTGCCGAGGGCCACGTTGCCCTGAGAGACGTAGTACACGCCGTCAAGGAAGGCACCCGTCACCTGCCAGGTGGGGGGAGTGCCGGTGCTGAACTTCCATCCGTTCCGGAAGGTGCCGCTGGCCAGCGCTCCCGTGGGCCCGTAGTCGCCGATGAGCGGCCCGGTGCAGGGTCCAGTGGTCGCACCCTGACGAGCGGTGCCGTCGGCGCACAGATCGAACCAAGCTCCGGCGTAGTTCGACACATTGCGGGTGTAAACCTGGCGCGCACTGATGGTGGGAAGCATTTGTCGTGCGCCGCGAGCCGAGCCTGCACTGAAGTTGTTGCTGCTCGGCAGGTTGCCGCCTCCGCTCATGGTGACCGGGCCGGTCACCGTCGGGTTGCCACCTCCCACGCTGACGTTCCCGTTGGAGTGGACACTGGCCGACGCTGCCGCTGCGGCAGTCGCCGACGTGATGGTCGTGCTGGAGCTGATCTCCAGGTTGCCACCCGTGAGAACGGCATTCGCGGGCTTGTACGGGGCGAACAGATACTCGGCCTTCACCGTTCTCATGCGCGCGCCAGCGGCGGCGAAGCCTGGTGCGGCCCCCATTGCGTAGACGACCTGGCGACCCGAAGGCTTGAGGAAGACGTACTGGGAGCCGGCGATGCTGCGCAGGCAGCCGGACTTGGGGATGAGCTTTCGTAGCTCGGTCTTGGCCCATGACGACTCTGCAGCGGCGCTCGCGCCGGCCGAGGCCGGGAACGTGACGACCGAATCCGCGCAGTCAGGTGTGGGATCGAACGCGGTGGCCGAAGGGTGCGGCGTTTGGTAATCGGTGCCGTTGAGGTCGTAGGCGCCTTGGACCCGAGAGAGGGCCACATTGACGCCCGTCTCGGCAGCGGTGAGGGCCGTGGCGAATGCATCCTCCTGCTGAGCGCCGCGCAGCGCGCGGTCGGTGATGGCACCGGCGAGCAGCACAAGCGTCATGACCACGCTCATGGTGCCGACGACCAGCAGCATGCCCACGCCTCGATCGCCTTCAGCGCCTCGATGGGCGAGGAACATCCTCTGGGCGGTCACGGGACGTTCCTGAGCAGTGTCGAGAACGCGACGGTGCGCGTCGAAGTCCCTGCAGACAGATTGGCGTTGTAGAACATCTTCACGCTCACCACTCGAGTCGTGGGTTGCCCCGGGGCCGGTTGCGTCGTCTTCGGTTGGGTGTCGTAGGTGAAGGCGACGTTCTGGACGATGGTGGTGGCAGCGGTCTTTGACGAGCCGCTGTCGGTCTCACGAACGAGGTCGTAGTGAATGTTGTCGCTCGCCAGGCGCAGTCGCCAGGTGATGGTTTCGCCGGAGTCCTTCTTGTAGTTCGAGTTGGCATCGATCCATAGCTGGAGGTGGGCCTGGCAAGTGATGTCGGGGGCGATCTGGTCGCAGACCACCCCTCGTGCGCTGCGGATGTCGCGAGAGAGGAGGTC
>Ga0335397_10011063_pt1 | contig 11145 bp, 10 predicted proteins | sample MAT04_FD_205740 | JGI IMG/M metagenome (GOLD analysis project Ga0335397, IMG submission 205740) | Freshwater microbial communities from Lake Fryxell liftoff mats and glacier meltwater in Antarctica - MAT-04 (spades assembly) (version 2) ...
AAACAGCTCACTGCCCCTCGGGAGCGGGAGCGACCGGAGCTGGTGGCTCCACCGGCTTCACCACGACAGGTTCGGGCTTGGGCAGCAGATCGGACCACTGGTGCAGCTCGTAACCATTTCCAAGTCCGCCAATATCAGCGAGCAGCTCATGACACTTCTGGCGCCACTTGTCGTAATCGGGTGGGGTGTTTTTTTCCTCACGGCTGCCGGGAAAAACGATGTAGCTGACTTTCAGATCGGAGACGGGCCGGTTGTTGGGGGTGGCTTTGGGGTTGAGTTCCTTCGCCATCCGCAGCGAGGCTTCGCCAACTTTGAAAGTCGGGCCGCCATCTCCGACGATGCAGGGATAGACTTTTTTCCCGTAAATCACGACCGCGTAGTCGCCGATCTTCGGGGCGAAGAGATCGCCCCGGGCGGTGAGGAGGTTCACGGGGATGACGATGAACGGATCGTATTCCGCGATGAGGTAGCTGCGGGCCTTGAGATCCTGGATGCCGCGTTTCAGCATGGCGATCCGGTCGCGCAGCCACTGCTTGCGCTCGGCGGAAGTCGTAGGATCGTTGAGTTCCTTGTTGCCGGCCTCGATGCGTTTTTCCCATCCCGCGACCATGGGGTTGGGGGTCTTGGTCTGCTTCGGCCAGCCGTAGCTGGTGAAAGGCTGGTAGTAGGAGGAGGTCACGATGGAGTCCGGCATTGTGCCCAGCCTGTCGCCGTCCGAGCCGTCCGAGACGACGTCCATTTCCGCCTGCATAAGGAAGATCTTCCTGCCGCCCTCCGCCTGGAGATTGAGGATGGTCTCGCAATCATAGATGTTGTGCTTGGTGAGAAGCTCATTGAGCGAATTGGCGTCCCGGCGCACCCGCGAGGCCTTGCCCTCGTAGAGAGTATTGAACCACGGGGAGACTTTTCCTTTTTCCAGAAGACCGGGAAGTGCGGGCAGGATTTTCGAAAGTTCCGGATTGGATTTTTCCAGATCGGAAATGGAAACGGCCGGTGCGGGCAGCTTGAGGTTCAGCTCATAAGTGGCGGTGTAGCTGTCCTTGTCCACCCGCTCGGCGGACGCGATGCCGCCCTTTTCAAACGTGATTTCCGTCTTGAAAGGGATGCCGCTGCGGAGGAGGCGCACGTCCTCGACTTTCCCTAGCGGAAGAACCGGCTCGGGCTGCGGAGCTTCGTCGGGCTTGTCACCTTCATCGGGCTTTGAGGTTTGCTGGGCGCGGAGGGCTTCGAGTTGCATCTCCAGTTCCTCTTCCATTTCCGCACGCAGCCGCTGCTCGACCTGGAGTTCCAGCGTGTCCTCGTTGATCGCGGCCTGTGGCTTGCGGCTTTCGATCAACTGCCTGAGATTCCGATTCACCTTCGCGGGGATGTCCGTGAAAAACGATCCGATCAGCGCCGCAACTAGAATCATGAAACCCAGTCCGAACCATGGAAAGCCTGGCCGGAGTTCTCCGCGTTTGAAATTTTTCTCATCCATGGGTGACAGAGTAAACGCACCTGCCGTCTGGAATCAATCGGATTAGGAGCGCGGCTTTGTAAGCCGCCATTTCACGCCTGTTCCCGGATTTCTGGTGGGCATTCCGATTGTGCGGAAGAGCCGAATATAGGGTTACAAATCCGCAATCCGCTATCTTTCCATCTGAAACGGCAATCCTTTCCACTTTTCTCTTGCCAATAAGACCCGGTTAAGTAGTTTTCGCGCCCCATGCCACGAGTAGGAGGAAAAGCAAAAACACGGAAAGCCGTCGCCAAGCGATTCAAAATCACTGGTACAGGGAAGGTACTTCGCCGTTTCCAAGGAAAACGCCACTTGCTTCAGTGCAAGAGCCGCAAGCGCAAACGCGCTCTCGGCAAGGCAGGCCTTGTTTCGGCAGCAGACATCAAGAATGTCAAAGAGAACCTTCCTTTCCATTGAATTAGAAACGAAGCGACCGCAACACGCCCCCGTCCGCGTCACGGACGGGCCTTTACGCAGCCTGATCCGGAAAAACCCGGAGACACGAACAGGTGAGACTGCGGAAGGTAAGTTAAAAAACGACTTGTTCACAACCAACAGAATACAATGCCAAGAGCCACCAATTCCCCAGCAAGTCGCGCCCGCCGCAAGCGGACGATCTTGCGGGCAAAGGGCTTCCGCGGTTTCCGCTCGAAGCTCTTCCGTTACGCCAAGGACGCCGTCCGCAAAGCGCAACAGTACGAATATCGCGACCGTAAGCGCCGCAAGGGCCAGTTCCGCCGACTCTGGACACAGCGTATCAACGCTGCCGTCCGTGCCGAGGACATGACCTACTCGCGCTTCATCGAAGGCCTCAAAGCCGCCGGAATCGAAGCCGACCGCAAGATCCTCTCCGATCTCGCGATCACCGATGCCGCCGCTTTCTCCGCCATCGTCGCGCAAGCGAAGAAGGCTCTCGAGGCCAAGGCGAAGACCGCCTGATCCGCAGAGAGAGCATACGCTAACTACCAACCAAAGCCGCCCGACAGAAATGTCCGGCGGCTTTTTCGTTGGTGCAGAGAGCAGAAAGCAACATCCTCTGACCTCTGACCTCTTCTTTGTTGGAAGTTCGATGTTCGATGTGCATAATCTTCCCATGAAACCGCTTCTTCTCGCCCTGTCCCTTTGCACCACCCTCCACGCCAGCACCATATCAGTAATACCCATTCACGAGCCGATCAGTCTTCACGGCACTGACGTGGATGACATCATCTCGGACACCGGCGAGGCGCTCCAAGCCACCGTCATCTCCCGCCCCATGGCGCTGACAGGAGCGTTTCCCGAAGTCCTAGTCGATGCGATTCGCACACCACACAAGATCCCCACCAACAATCCCAACTACACTGTCGAAGAAGTCAATCTGCTGATCCTGTGCAAGGTCCTCATCGCAGCGGAAATGACAGAGCAAGGCCTCCTCGTCACCCTCGATGTCGCAGGACTGGAAATTCCCGCTGAGGTCGATATCACCAGCCGCCAGCTTTTGAAGCTCACCCTCGTCGCTTTGCAAAGAACCCTCGAGGAATACCACCGTCCGCAGACCGAGCCGCTCAACATCATCGTCGCCATCGCGGGAACCTCGGAGAACAACGCCTCGCTGAAAGATCTGCAGGCCACGTTCACGCTTGAACCTTCTCCATAAATCCATACTCAGGCAAGCCTCCTATCGGGCGCCGGTACCAATCCCTTCCTAGTCGGCACACTGAATGAATCCGTCTTGGGAAGGAATCCGCCCGCCGGTTTTTTTTGACTTTCCAAGCATCCTGATCTCAGGCAGTTTCTTAAGGCTGAAAGCAGCGTCGCTTATGCCAGAACGCCCCAATTTACTTGATGTCGCGGCCGCTGCTGGAGTCAGCAAATCTACCGCGCAACGCGCGCTCGCCAACGATTCCCGTTGCGCTGAAAAAACCCGGAGCAGAGTGCGTGGCATCGCTGAAAAAATGGGATACGTGCCGGATCCGATTTTTGCGGCCGTAGGTGCCAGAAGACGCTCCAAGGCCACCCGGACGATGTCCAGATCGAAATGAAAATGCTCACCACCGAGCAACGGACGATCCATTGGCTCAACACCATCCCCATCGGCATGGGAGTCCTGCGCATCATCGACGCGATCCATACCGGCATCATCCAACGCTGCCATGTCGTGAGATTCGAGGACCTGACAACCGCCCCGCAGGAAACCATGGCCGGGATCTATGCCTATCTTGGCGAGGAACCCTATCAACATGACTTCGATCATGTGGAGCAGGTCACGAATGAGGACGACTCGCATTACCCCGTCTATGGAGATCACAAGATCCGCAACAGGGTCCTGCCGGTGGCGCCGGACTATCATGAGGTGCTGGGCAGGGCCTTGTCCGAACAGATCCGCCTTCAGAATACGGTTTTCTACCAGACTTTCTACCCGCAGAAATCCTGATTTCCGACTCGAAAAGATTGAATCTGTTTGAGGTCCGAAATCTCTGCCCATCCACGGTTTTATTATGAATAAACTCCTTAAATTCCTTTCCTCCGCCCTCTTCTGCAACGCACTCACCCTCGGACTTTTGTTATCGGCTGGTGCGGAAACGATCAACATCCTACCCATCGGTGATAGCATCACCCAGGGCGGACGGGCCGACAGGGCTGAATACACCTATCGCTACCCGTTGTTTTACAAACTGAAGGACGCTGGCTACGATGTGAATTTCATTGGCTCCCTCAAGACCGGCCTGTCCGGTGAGTTCAAATGGCCCGATAAGGACGGAGTAGCTTTCGACCCCGATCACGAAGGTCACTACGGCTGGAAAACGGCGGCTGTGCGCGACAAACTGGCCGAGTGGAGCACCGCTTGGAACGCGATTCCGGACATCGTGCTCATCCATCTCGGCACCAACGATAGGGAGTCCAATGACTACAATGCAGACATCGTGCAGCCACTGAAAGATATGGTGACATTTCTTCGCACCAAGAACCCGCGCGTCGCAGTCATAATTGGCCACCTGAATTTCAATGACGAGCAGGCAGTTACGATCCGCAAAGCCGTGGCAAGCGGCGTGAAAGAACTCACCACCAAGGAATCCCCCGTCATTGAGGTCGCCACCTACGATGGCTGGAACCCGGATCCTGCCCATGCCGAAAGCGACACATTCGACTGGGCGCATCCCAACGAGCGCGGTCAGATCAAGCTGGCCGACAAGTGGCTGACCGCCATGCGGCCTCTACTGGTTCGCGATGCAGCCGGCTCCACCCCACTGAAATAAACGCCCGGCTCCCCATGACCGCGGTAGGCACTTTTCACTGCCACTGATAGGCGAAAGTGATCGCGTCGCCTTCGGGATCTGGTGGCGGTGAAATCATGGCCGTCGAGCTGGACGGTGTCGGCGAGGCAGTCATTGCCCCAGCCGCGGGGAGCGTTGGATACCGAGAGCCTCCATCACGATCCTGACCGGCAGACCCATGACGTTGTCGAAATCCCCTTCGATGCTCTCCACGATCATTTCCCCCTGATCCTGGATGCCGTAGGCTCCGGCTTTGTCGAGGGGCGTGGTCTTTTCCAGATAGGATTCGATTTCCGCGTCGTCGAGTTTCCGGAAAATCACATCCGTCAGGCCGTGGAATGTCTTGAGCCTGTCACCGGGTCCGGCGATGCAGACTCCGGTGCATACCTGGTGTTTCCGCCCGGAGAGGCGCCTCAGCATCGCCCTCGCCGATTCCATGTCTGTCGGTTTTCCCAGAGCCTCACCGTCCACGAAGACGAGCGTGTCCGCGCCGATGACCAGCGCTTCCGGGAAATCGCAGGCAACCGCGCGGGCTTTGAGGCGGGCGTTTTCCTCGCACAGGCCGGACATGCCGAGGGAGTTGTCATGGATTTCCTCAGCAGGTGAGGGAATCACCTCGAAGGATAGGCCTGCGGACTCCAGGAGTTCCCGCCGCCGGGGGGAGCCGGATGCGAGGATCAGACGGATCGGTGGCATGGTGAAATATGAGAGTTCAGCCTGAGAAGGCGTTCGCCGTGAGGCCCCTCACGCCCAGGCCGCTGATGCGGAACAGCCGTCCGGCGTGATCCTCCTGCACGGTTTTATGAACGCCTGTCGTCACGAAGAGATCCGTGAGGCCGGGACCACCAAAGGCGCAGGCAGTTGTCTCAAGGCAGGGCAGATCCACTTTCCGCAGCTCCTTGCCAGACCTCGGATCGAAGCAGCACACGCAGGCGCCGTGGCAGAAGGCGATCCACAGATTCCCTTCCTCATCTATGGTCATGCCGTCCGGGGACGTGTCGTGAAGGGCGGTGGAAACCACAGTCCGCTCGTTGCTGAGAATGCCCGCCGCGTAATCGAAGGCCAGGATCCCCTTGCGCGGGGTATCGATATAATAGACCGTTTTCCCGTCCACGGACCAGGCGATCCCGTTCGAATTCGTCACGGGTCCGAAGGCCTCGTGCAGGGTGAGATCGGGATCGAGCCGGTAGAGTTTCGCATCGCCCGTTTTTTTCACCAGACTGATCGTGCCCGCGAAGAAACGTCCGTCCGGAGAGCACTTGCCATCGTTGAAACGGTTGTCCGGCTTGTCCGGCTCCGGGTTCGCGATCGCCGCGAGATCCCCGGTTTTTTCATCGAGAAAGAAGATACCGTCGTCGCCGGCGATGACCAGCCCGCCTTCTTCGCGAGGCACGACGGTGCCGACCCGTTGGCCGATCCTCCAGGATTTTTCCAAACCCGTCTCCGGGGCGTAGCTGTGGACCATATGCCCTTCGATATCCACGTAATACAGGCAACCCTTCCACCACAGCGGACCCTCTCCCCACTGCGACGCCACCGTCCCGACAACTTCGATACTGATCATGCGTGGGAAGTTAGATTCGGGCGGTGGCTTTGACGATTCAAAAAACGGGCTGTGGAGCGCGGAGAGATCCAGTTGAAAAGTCCGTATTCAAAACCAACTTCTCATCAGACGTACATTGTCTCGTAATACTCCGTGACCATGCGGTTGGACTCGAAGAAGGGGACGACGTCGTTCATGGACCGCATGGCGATCTTGTCCCAGTCCTTTGGCTTGTCGTAGTAGAGTGGGAGGATCTCTTCCTTGAGCTTGGAATAGAAGCCGAGCATGTCCTGCCTGTCGCGCTCATCGGCGGAGAGGCTCGGATCGAGGGGCGGGATGATGAAGCTGTTTTTCCCGTCCTCGGCGAACTCGCAGACCCAGCCATCGAAGGTGGAAAAGTTGACCGAACCGTTCATGGCGGCGCTCATGCCGGAGGTGCCGGAGGCCTCGCGGGTGACGACAGGGTTGTTCAGCCAGACATCGGAGCCGTATTTCATGAGGCGGGAGAGATCCAGCTCGTAGCCGGTTAGGACGGCGGCGTTCGGGTAGTCCCTGGTGAGACGGATGAGGCAATCGAAGGTGTCGATGGCGGCGTAATCGAAGGGATATGGCTTGCCGCCCCAGAGGATCTGGACGGGCTGGTCATTGTTGTTGAGCATTTCCCGGAACAAGCGGATATCCCTGGTGATGAGATCCGGGCGCTTGTAGCCGGCGAACCTGCGGGCCCATACGATGGTGAGGACTTCCGGATCAAAAAGCTTTCCGGTCTGGTCCGCGACGGTGCGGAAGAGTCGTTCCTTGAGTTCGCGCTTGCGGTTGCGGAGCATCTCGATGTCCCCTGTCCTGCGAGCGCCTTCCATGCCGTGATCGGCCCAGAATTTCTTGTTCTGGGCATTGGTGATGTGGGTGATCTCGCAGATGTCCGGCGCGTCCTTCCACATCTGGCGCGATACCTCGCCGTGGAGCCTGGATACTCCGTTGGCCTTTTTCGCAAGGCGGAGGGCGGCGAGGGTGTGGTTGAAAACGTCGCCATGGATGCCGGTGATGTCGCGCACCGTTTCCTCCGGCACTCCGCTGAAGAAGGTGAAATTCCGCAGCAGGTTGAAATCGTGTTTCTCATTTCCTGCCTCCTCCGGGGTGTGGGTGGTGAAGACGAGGCGTTTCCTGACCTCCTCCACGTTGCCGTGTTTCTTATAGAGATGAAATGCGGCGGAAAGGCCGTGGGCTTCGTTGAGGTGCCAGATCTCGGGATCGACACCCAGCTCCTCGAGAAAGCGCGCGCCGCCGGCGCCGAGGATGATGTACTGGGCGATGCGGCGGAGGGGATCGTTGTCATAAAGGCGGTGGGTGATGGCGCGGGAGAGGTCGTCGTTCTCATCGATGTCCGTGGTGAGGAAAAACATCGGAACGGTGCCGAATATATCGCCGGGGAGATAGAGGGCTTTCACCCAGACCGGATGGTTGTAGACTGGCACGACGAAACGGATGCCGGTGTCCTGGAGGAAGTGGTAGGCTTTTTTCCGGAACTGGACGGCCATCTCCCTGTCCTCGTCGCGGACCTGGTTGTAGTATCCGTAGGACCAGAGCAAGCCGATGCCGACGAGGTTCTGCTTCATCTCAGCGGCCGAGCGCATGTGGGAGCCTGCGAGGAAACCGAGCCCGCCCGAGTAGATCTTGAAGCTCTGGTCAATGGCGAACTCGCAGGAAAAGTAGGCCGCGCTCTTGGCGAACTTGGGATCGATCTCGTAGTGGTGTGCGAACGGGGCGGGAAGGAAAGACTTTGCGGACATGATGAATCGGGGAAAACGGGGCGGATATTTCAGAGCGGTGCGGAACGCGCAACGTCAATCTGTCCGCACCAGTGCAATTTCCATACCAGACTTTTCAGGAAAGCGAAGGCACGCCAACGCTGGTATCAGTCTCGGCAGCGTAGTCCACGCCATCCAGGCCGAAGCCGAAGAGGCGCAGGAAGCTGGACTGGTATCCCTCGAAGTCGGCGATTTCGCGGAGGTTCGCGGTGTTCACTTTCTCCCAGCGTTTGGCGACGATACTCTGGATTTCCGGGGACATTTCCAAGTCGTCGATGCGGATGCGGCCGGCCTCGTCCGGGAGGGGCTGGCGCTTGTAGAGCCTTTCCCGGAGGAGGCGGTCCATCTGTTCGATGGTGTCCTCGTGGCTGCCCGCGGCTTTCATGGCCTTGTAGAGCAGGGAAATGTAAAGAGGCACGACCGGGATGGCGGAGCTGGCCTGGGTGACTAGGGCCTTGTTGACGGAGACCCATGCTTTTCCGGAAACGGAGGCGAGCTTCCCATCGAGGGAGCGCTGGACGGTTTCCAGATCCTCCTTGGCCTTGCCGATGGTGCCGTTCTTGTAGATGGGCCAGGTGACTTCCGGGCCGATGTAGGAATAGGCGACGGTCTGGACGCCCTCGGCGAGAACGCCGGCTTTCTTGAGGGCGTCGAGCCACATTTCCCAGTCCTCACCGCCCATGACGGCGATGGTTTCCTCGACATCGTTGCTTTCGGCGGGCTCGATGGTGATGTCGTGGACCTCGCCGGTGGTGGTATTGAGGGTCTTGGCTGTGTAAGATTGGCCGATGGGCTTGAGGACGGATTTGTGGATTTCCCCGGTCTTAGGGTGGGTGCGGCGCGGGGAGGCAAGGCTGTAGATGACCAGATCGACCTGGCCAAGATCCTCGTGGATGGCCTGGATGACCTCGTGCTTCACCTCATCGGAAAACGCGTCGCCATTGAAGGAGCGGGCGTAGAGTCCGGCGGCCTTGGCCTCGCGCTCGAAGGCGACCGTGTTGTACCAGCCTGCGGTGGCGCATTTGTCCCCGGAGCCGGGTCTTTCGAAGAAAACCCCCACGGTGGCGGCCTCGCAACCAAAGGCGGCGGCGATGCGCGAGGACAGGCCGTAGCCAGTGGAGGAACCGATCACGAGGACCTTTTTGGCCCCGCCCTCGATGGGTCCGCGCTCTTTCACGACAGCGATCTGCTCCTCGACGTGCTTCGCGCAACCCTCCGGGTGCGCCGTTGTGCAAATGAATCCGCGAATTTTCGGTGAAACGATCATAGTCCTTGGAGGCTAACCGCCAGAGCTTACCGCGCAATAGCAAATCCTCCGCTCCGGCGCCAGGACTTGCCATGATGACGGAAAGGTTTATTCTCGCGGTCTTGCGGAAGACGAGTCCATGAAGCGGCCTGGCGTAGTTGTTGTGATCCTGTTGCTGACGCTCGGCGGGGTGTTGTTTTCCGTATCCCGGGACGGAGAAAGGAATGCGGGGCTGCTTGTGTTCTGTGCGGCAGGGCTGCGTGGGCCGATGGCGGAAATCGCGCGGAACTACGAGGCGGAAACGGGCGTGCCCGTGCGTTTGCAACTCGGCGGCTCGGGAGCCTTGGAGGCGCAGCTCGAGGTGGCGGGCGGAGATCTTTTCCTGCCAGCCGACGGATCGTATCTGGAATCAGTCCGGAAAAAAGGGCTGCTTGGAAACTCCTTTCCCGTGGCGAGAATGAGGGCGGGGATTGTGGTGGTGAAGGGAAATCCCAAGGAAATAATGACTTTGGCGGATCTTGCAAAGCCCGGAACACGGCTCTCGATGGCGGACGGCTCGGCGGCCATCGGGAAGCATGTCCGCGAGTTACTCGCGGAGACGGGAGAGCTGGAGGCCGTTACCCGCAACATCACGGTGACGAAGCCGACGGTGAACAACACGGTGGAGGATGTGGCGACAGGCGCGGTGGACGCGACCATCGGGTGGGATGCGGTGGCCAGGGGTTTTTCCGAAGTGGAATGGATCGAGGTTCCGGCGTTTTCCGAGAGGCCGGTCGATACGGGTATCGGTGTGTTGCTTTCTTCGAAACAGCCGGAAGCGGCAGAGGACTTCGCACGCTATGTTGCCGCGGAGGACAAGGGGCGGCGGGTGTTTGTGAAATACGGTTTTTCATTTGGAGAAGGAGCGGGCCATGAGTGAGGCGCGGCCGTGGAGGACGAGGCCGGAGCTTCCGTTTCTGCTTTTCCTCTCAAGCGCGCTCATGGCCTATCTGGGTCTGCTGGTCGCGATGGTGGCGGCGAACGTGGTCAGCGTCTCGATGGCGGACCTTGCGGAGGTTTTGGAAGATCCCGCGATCCTGCACTCGATCCGTCTCACTTTTCTCACCTGCACGGCGACGGCCATCCTCTCAGTGCTGATCGCGGTGCCGATCGGATATCTCATGTCGCGGTTCAGGTTCCCGGGGCGTGCGCTGGTCGATACCGTGCTCGATATCCCGATCCTACTGCCGCCATTGATCGTGGGGCTAAGCCTGCTGATCCTCTTCAACCGAATGACGCCATCCGCGTTGTTCCTGATCCTAGGCGGGCTTATGTGCGTTTGCTGTGTGGTGTGGCTTTTTTCCGGAAAGATCAAACCGGTGGGCTTGTTCGGTATATTCATAGGTATCGCTGTGATTCTGCTGTGGGCGGGTCTCGCAGGCATGGCTCGCATGGGTTCGATCGAGTCGTTTTTCTCGGAAAAGCTCGGACTGCCATTCACATTCCAGCCCCTGGGAGTTATCCTGGCGCAACTGCCCGTCGCCGCCGCATTCGCCATCCGCACGGTGCGGACGACCTTCGACCAGATCAACCCGCGCTACGAGGCGGTCGCCCTGACTCTCGGATGCAATCGCGGACAGGCGTTTTCGCGGGTGGCTTTGCCGCTGGCGGGACGCGGAATTCTCGCGGCGGGAACTTTGGCGTGGGCGCGGGCACTCGGGGAATTCGGCCCTGTGCTGGTCTTCGCGGGGGCGACACGCGGGCGCACCGAAGTGCTTTCCACATCCGTTTTCCTGGAGATCAACACGGGGAACCTC
>Ga0335397_10011064_pt1 | contig 11144 bp, 7 predicted proteins | sample MAT04_FD_205740 | JGI IMG/M metagenome (GOLD analysis project Ga0335397, IMG submission 205740) | Freshwater microbial communities from Lake Fryxell liftoff mats and glacier meltwater in Antarctica - MAT-04 (spades assembly) (version 2) ...
TGCATCTATTACAGTAGCGAGGGGCGGCGATGATTTGCCAGATCGATACGAACAACGGTATTCCGATCTACGAACAGATCTGCAGGCAGGTGAAGTTTGCCGTTGCGAACGGATCGCTTCTTGTCGGGGAACATGTTCCTTCGGTCCGTGAAATGGCGACGCAGGCGGCCGTCAACGTGAACACGGTGGCGCGTGCGTATCGCGACCTGCAGACGGAAGGGGTACTCGTTTCCATTCGAGGCACTGGCCTTGCCATTGCTGCAGATGCTCTGGAGAAATGTCGTCGCAGTCGTCTGGAAATGATTCGCGAACGATTGCGATACATCCTGCGCGAAGCGTTGCAGAATGGTGTGTCCTCAGACGAAATCAGCGCCCTGGTCAATTCCGAGTGGAAGTCATTGAAGAAAGAGGCCACGTCATGAACCCTGTCATCCGCTTCACCGGTGTTTCAAAACGTTTCGGTCGCGTCGTGGCACTGGAGGATGTGTCGCTGCAGATACAACCCGGCACCGTCTGCGCCTTGCTGGGAGCGAACGGGGCTGGCAAGAGCACCTCCATTCGGCTCATGCTGGGCTTCGAAACTCCGGACAAGGGCGATATGGAAGTGATGCAGATGAATCCCAAAACGCACGCGCTGGAGATTCGCGGCCGTGTCGGTTACGTGTCGGATGCTCCGCCGTTGTATGACTGGATGACCGTGCAGGAAATCGGCTGGTTCGCAGCCGGGTTTTATCCGACCGGCTATCAGGAAGAATACGACAAACTGACGAAGCGATTTGATCTCGTCGGATCACAGAAGATAAAAGGGCTTTCGAAAGGCACGCGAGCCAAGGTGGCGTTGTCGCTCGCGATGGCTCATCGACCGCAGTTGCTGATTATGGACGAACCGACATCGGGTCTTGATCCGCTGGTGCGACGTGAGTTCCTCGAAAGCATGATCGATGTCGCTGCGGAAGGCCGATCGGTTTTGTTGTCGAGTCACCAGGTAGGCGAGGTCGAACGTGTCGCTGATGACGTGATTGTGCTGATGAACGGTCGCGTTGTGGCCCATGAACGACTGGAAGATCTGAAGAAATCTGTGACGGAGGTTGTACTCAGCCTGCCGTCAGCCACCACTGCACCGCCAGCCATGCCAGGCAATGTCGTCGCCCACGTGCCGTTTGGCCACGAACACGTCTGGCTGGTGCGTGATCTGGATGCCGGTCGCCTGGCCGATCTTTGTCGTACCCACGAACTGCCGCAACCCATCATCCGTAAACCGTCGCTGGAAGACATTTTACTAACACTGCTGCGGCAGAACCGCAATCAACAGTCGAATGAACTTCGTCCGGCAGTTCCTGTTCCGGCGAGCGGAGGGACGTCAGTCCCCTGATACGATCACTATCAACATACCCGCCACCGGATTCATTCCGGTGGTTCTCGGGATTCTGCACTACTCGAAAATACCGGGAATGCCGGTAGTGCAGAATCCTGAAAACCACTGAGGTAAACTCAGGGGCGACTCAATCGACAGCTTGCGGGGTCGGATGGAGAGCTAACCCATTCGCATCAAGTTAAGAGAGAATCACGAGTGTTTGTTTTAATCAGTGTTGATGAGCGAAGATTAGTGTTCCAAAAAAAAACGGATTTAGAACACTAATCTTCGCTGATCGCACACTGATTGTGCAGAAAACCGCTTAACTTGATGCGTATGGGGTCTGATGGAGAGCGAACCCCGGCGAGTTTTCACGGAATGATCCGGATTAAAAATCATGACGAACTCCACTATAAAAGTTTCTGAATAACAGGCGGTGTCCAAATATGAATACTGCATTCAAACGTCTCGTCTGGAAAGAGTATCGGGCTCAGCGGACGCTGTGGCTGTTCCTTCTGATGTGTGCATTCGCTCTGTATGCATACTTACGATCGGCCGGGGCACCTATATCAAGTGCGGCGGGGATAGTGGTTATCATTTTCGGAGGCTGCTTCATCATCGCCGAGTTGGCGATTGCATTTGCTGGCGAAGTGGACGAGGGCACCGCTGGCCTGCTGCGAATGCTGCCGTGTCGCACGCTGACTTTGATGTTCGCGAAACTGTCAGCCGCCGTTGGCGGTTACGTTTTGCTGCTGGGGACCATATTGCTGCTGTGTGCGGCTTTTGAATTTGTGGCGCACTTTCTTCCGGAAGGCTTCAAGGCCAGCCAGACCTTTGGGGAAGGGGCGGAATTCGACTGGTATGCCATCGGCACTTATATGACGTTGTTCTGCTCGACTTCGCTATTTGCATCGCTGATTTCGAGGAAAGTCATTTCCGCCGTTGGCAAAGCTACGCTGGTGATTGCGGTCGTCTCCATCAGCACGTCGCTGTTGCTGAAAGTACTCGAAGTCATAACAGGATTCGGATACCTCACAACGTATAGAGAGCGTGGTCCATCTTTTGGGCCAGCCGGAATCTTCATCGGGGCTTCGGCGTTCGCTCTGTTTGGTGTTTCAACTCTTGTGCTGTCCCGACCTTGGCATCGTGGCAGACTTCCCTGGTCATGGTCATTGCCGAACGCCGTCCGTGATTCTGCAGATCGGCGTTTGCCGTCGTTCACTCGACTCTGGCACGCATGGCTGGCCAGAGTGGCATCGAAGCCAATGTCACAGCGTCGTGTCTTTTCGATGTTACTCTGGCGAGAATGTTGTTCGGCGATTCCGTTTGCCATCACATGGCTGATGACGGGTGTTTTGATCAGTTGCGGACGACTGCACTTTCGGTCTTACCCGTGGCCGTTCGTGTTTCTGATTGTTTTCATTCACGAGTGCGGTCAACGCACGATGCGGGAAGATCAACGGTCCGGTGCGATTACTCTGCTTGCGAATATCGGAGTTTCAGCGAAGCAAGTCTGGTGGTCGAAGACTGTTGCCTGGCTGAGTGCAGCGATCATTGGAACGGTGTGTCTGATCGCCGTTGACTATTCATTCCCGTGGCACGTTTTTTCGGATTCTGCATACCAGCAGAAAATGCGCATTTATGAATTTCGCACGATCGGTCTTGCGGACGCTGTACGTATAATGGATGGACTTAAAATGGGCTCGCCTCTTTTTCCAGCCACGACTGACGATCGGTGGCTGCAGGCTGGCGTCTGCCTTTCGGTGATACTTGGACTTTTCAGCATTGGTCAGCTCACCGCGACATGGATCCAGCGACAGGTGCTGGCATTTAGCGCGTCGCTTGTCTTAACGGTATTTGCGGCCTTCATCCTTTTGCCGAAAGTGATATTGCAAGACTGGCTCTTTTGGATTGCTGTCGTGCCGATTCCATTTTGTCTGTTCGCGGCCACGGCGAACACGGCACGTCAGTGGATTGATCGCGTCGTGACGTGGCGGCTTCGAATAAAGCAGACGGCATGGCTTGTCGTCGCGCTGTTGATGATTCCAATGCTCGGCTGGTTCGCGTGGTTCGTGCAGCCAGCATTGGCACTTGCGGAGTTCAATCGCCAAAACACGGATCAAATTGCAAGCCAAAATACATTTGCGTATCTGACCTCCTACAGGCAGCCTCAACTACTTAATCAACTGGACTACGCCTCCATGCCAGTTTCAACGTGGAGCAAACATGACGAGGAAGCCAACGCGAATTGCTGGCACGAGTTTCTGACAGCACTCAAGGATTTACCTGAACGCAGACTCCTGACTCTGGCTGCTCCGTTGGACAACCAAGTAGCGTCGATTCTGCTGAGTTACTGTCAGCCGCCCGCTGTCGGCCCGAACGATATTCAGAAACTGCTGAAGCCATTCCAGGCGGCACTGGAACGAGACAACACCTTTCCACAGTTGCCGATTGGATGGACAGCTCCGTGGTCCGAAACGCCGGCGGCACATATTACGGCTGTCCTTCTCGAAGACGCTCGCGTTCGTGAGGCCGATGGTGACGTCAACGGAGCCGTGCAGCAAATGGTGCGAGCCATCAAATTATGCCGGTTGCTGTCAGTGCAAACTGCTTCCTGGCAAGCGTGGTTTACGTGCCTGGACGCCGAACGTGTTGCTCTGGGACGTCTGCGGCTGCTGCTGGGAACCGCCGACCTTTCCTCACTGGATCTGGAATCGCTTTTCGTGGAGCTGACGGAAGAATTGATTGGGCGAAAGTACGACGGTAGGCCGCAATTTCTCGACATCCGCCCAATGCTGCATCGTCGCACGGTCTTTTACCGCATCGCCTGCGTTGCACCCACTGAGTTCTTCGCCGCCATTCAAAGTCACGCCGTCGCTGCCCAACCCTTTACAATGGCAGGCGATTCAACAAGGGCCGCCGCTTTTCAGATGACATTTCTCGATCGTGTCAATCGGATCAGAGCATTTCAGACGATGCTGTTTTCAGAAGCCCTGCTAGTAGATCTATATCAGTCCCAGAGCGTTTACGGCAAGTTCGAGTTCTTCGGTCTAAACCATCCTGATAAGATCGCACAACTCAAACGATTTTTAGCGACATCATCAATCGCAGATATGCATCTGGATATCGATGCTCTCAGTTTCCACGAATTCGCGGATCGGGCTCATGCTCCTCACATTGACACTATCGCCTCAGAGCGAGCAACGCTGCTCACAATCAAACTTCAGCAGTACCGACTGGAACATTCGGAATTCCCCGAGAGCCTGATGGATCTGTTGGATGATCCAATGAATTCGCAGATGTTCACGGATCCCTATACCGGATCGCCATTCTTTTACACTCCCAAGGTCGTCGATAAACTTGTTCGAACAGATTTTGCGCGTGTTTCGCACAGGCCCGAAATCTTCGTCACTGGAGGACGCATTCTGGCATGTTTTGGACCGCGTTATTCCGATCTCGATTCGGTATTCCGTCAAACCGGGGATGCTGACGGTGTAGTCTATCTGCAGTTGCCGCCAAATCTTATCCTGTTCGTTGGGCTGCATGATCGGCTCGACTGGCGACTCGAACAAATCGCCACGCCGGTCACGCCGACGAACCTGGGGGAGGATGTCGCCGCACCGCAATCGCAGGATTGACTAATGGATAGCGCCACTTTTATCCGAAGTAGTAGCCCGAAGCGTAAGCGAGGGAACGAGTTAACTACAACCCCTCGCTCACGCTTCGGGCTGCAAAAACGCTCGGTTTTCGCCAACAGTGGCGCTGTCCAGCTAAGCACGACGTTGAGACCCCTGCACGCTTGTCGTGTGGGTGAATATGTTTTGGAATCAGCCGAAACTGTCCTGATGCGTGACACTTCGCGTTCGTTTCGTTTTTGACAACGCGACATATTTGAAAGCGAAATCTCGGGAAAATATGGCATCCTGAGCGGCTAAGTTGTGTCCCTGGTGGAGATTGTCAGCGGTGGACGATACCGTACCCAATTCGACGCTCAGTTCCTCTTACCAACTATCCGGTTCCTGCCCCATGCCCGAAGTCACTGGTCCCGATTTTTCAAAGTCCGAATTGCTGCCCGCGATCGCTCAGGATTCTGAGACGGGCGAGGTTCTGATGATGGCATGGATGAACAAGGAAGCGTACGAAGAGACACTTCGCACAGGCCGCGTCTGCTACTTCAGCCGCAGTCGTCAGAAACTCTGGCGCAAGGGCGAGGAAAGCGGCAACGTTCAGGAGTTGCAGGCGGTCTATTTTGACTGCGATGGTGACACGCTGCTTGTAAAAGTGAAACAGGTTGGCGGTGCGGCCTGTCACGAAGGTTACAGCAGTTGCTTCTTTCGGCGTGTCGATCCGGCAACTCAGGATTTCGTCGTCGAAGGCGAACGGGTGTTCGATCCCAAAAAAGTTTACGGCAAATAGTTTTCGGAAAGTCATGTCCTAATGTCAGATCGAGTTCTCAAGCTGGGTATTCCTGCCGGCAGTCTTCAGGAATCCACAGCAGCCCTGTTCAGCCGCGCGGGTTACAACATCAAGTTTGCATCTCGCTCATATTTTCCGACCGTCGATGATCCGGAAATTGAGTGCATGTTGATCCGCGCACAGGAAATGGCGCGCTACGTCGATAACGGAATTCTGGATGCCGGCATTACCGGACACGACTGGATTCTGGAAACGAATGCGGATGTGCATGAAGTCTGCGAATTGGTTTTTTCAAAAGTCAGCCGTCGCCCCGTGCGGTGGGTTTTGTGCGTGCCGGAAGATTCACCGATTAAGACGGTGAAAGATCTGCAGGGCAAACGCATAGCCACCGAAGCTGTGGGCTTGACGACCCGTTTCCTGGAGAAACACGGCGTCAAAGCCCATGTGGAATTCTCGTGGGGTGCAACAGAAGTCAAGCCACCAAAGCTGGCCGACGCCATCGTGGAAGTCACAGAAACCGGCAGTTCCCTGCGTGCGAACAATCTGCGGATCATGGACGAAGTGCTGCAGAGCACCACACGCTTCATCGCCAATCGCACGGCGTACAACGACGACTGGGTAAAGTCCAAGATCGATAACATCGCCCTGATGCTGCAATCCTGTCTGAACGCGGAAGGCAAAGTCGGACTGATGATGAATGTGAATCAAAACGATCTGGACGCCGTGTTAAAGATTCTTCCCGCCCTGCAAACACCTACCGTCTCACATCTTTCTGATTCGGATTGGGTTGCGCTGAATACGATTGTGGATGAAAGCATCGTCCGCACCACAATCCCGCAGCTCAAACAAGCCGGTGCGCGAGGTATTGTGGAGTATCCGATCAGTAAGATTATCGATTGATAGTTTGTGTGTGAAATGCGGAGCTTGGTTTGGTATGCTGTTGCGATAGTCCTTGATTCAGATCACTGCCGCCTCACACTGGCTGAAAACGAGATCCTCACCATTTACCGGAGCGCGGCGGGGAGCCATTTTATTCTTGACGCGGTCGATAGTGAATTGTTTAACGGCGAGCCGCAGGCGTAGGTGAAGAGTTCCGCCTACGCCTGCGGCTCGCCGTTAAACGAAACGACTCCTCGCTTCCAACCGCGCGAGGTAATTCTGCGGAGCGATCATGCCTACGCTGGCCAACATTTGCAGATTCAGGATTCGCGCTGCGGCATGTGTATGGGCAGCCGCTTTGGTCGTTGGCGTGTTCGCCGTCTGCCTTGCATCCGCACAAATGCCTGACGGAGTCGCTTCGCCGGACTTTGCAACAGAAGTGATGCCCATCCTGTCGGCTCATTGCCTCAAATGTCATGGTTCCGATGCGCGCGAAGGCGGCTTGCGATTGCATTCCCGGAGCGACCTGCTTCAGCGAAACGATTCCGGAATGCCGGCCATCACTTCAGGCGACAGTAAGACCAGCGAACTGATTCAACGCATCATCAGTGCAGACGACGCTGTGCAAATGCCACCGGAAGGCGAACGGTTGTTGACCAGCGAAGTGCAGATCCTGAGTCGCTGGATCAATGCGGGTGCCGACTGGCCGGAGACATCGCAAATCAAGCCGCTTCACTGGGCCTACATCAAACCGGTGCGACCGGAAGTGTCTGACAAGACAGTCAATCCCATCGATCACTTTGCCCAGCAGACTCTCTCGCAACATTTGTCCGGCCTGTCACCATCCCCGCCTGAACAGCCCGCGCGGCTACTGCGGCGAGTTTACCTGGACCTGATCGGACTTCCGCCAACTCCGGCTGAGGTGGATGAATTCCTTGCCGATCCAACGTCCGAGCATTATGCACTGATTGTTGACCGCCTGCTGGCGTCACCGCGTTATGGTGAAAAATGGGCGCGCCAATGGCTGGATTTGGCTCGCTATGCAGATTCCAATGGATATCAGGCAGATCAATTTCGTTCGGTCTGGGCGTATCGAGACTGGGTCATTAACGCCTTCAACGCTGACATGCCGTTTGATCAGTTTACGATTGAACAACTGGCCGGTGATCTGCTACCCAACGCGACTGTCGAACAAAAAACTGCGACCGGCTTTCATCGACTGACCACATGCAACGTGGAAGCGGGTGTTGATCCGGAAGAAAACCGCACGAACCAGGTGGCTGATCGGATCAACACGACGGGCACCGTGTGGCTCGGCACGACTCTGGAATGCGCTCGCTGCCATAACCACAAATACGATCCTTTCACGCAGCAGGACTACTATCAATTATTCGCTTTCTTCAACAACACTCCAATCGAAGTGGAACAAACCGGCGAAGGGGTTCAGTTTGAGGTCGCCGGGCCGATCCTGGAATTGCCTGCATCTACCGAACGAAAGACACAACATGCGAAAACTCAAGCCGATCTGGATCAGGTTCGCGAACAATTGCGGCTTCATCTTGCTCAACCGGATCTGCCAAAAGCAGACGCTGATGAACAACTGAAGAAACTCAAACGAAGAATCACAAAGCTGGAGGCACAATTCGAAAAGACCAAACCTCCGACGTCAGCAATCATGACTGAAATGAATGAACAGCGCCGCACGTTCATTATGAAGCGAGGCGATTTCTTAACACCCGGTGCAGATGTTCATCCGGCGACACCGGCGGTTTTGCATAAGCTGCGCCAAGAGGCATCGACAAATCACATTCCCGATCGACTGGATTTTGCGCGGTGGATCGTGTCGGCAGAGAATCCGCTGACCGCCCGCGTCACCGTGAATCGCTGGTGGGCCGAATTCTTCGGGCGTGGAATTGTCAGCACGCTGGAAGACTTTGGAACGCAGAGCAGCCCGCCATCACAGCCGCAACTGCTGGACTGGCTCGCCACGGAACTCATCGAACACAACTGGTCGATGAAACACATTCATCGTCAGATTGTGCTGTCTGCCACTTATCAGCAGTCGTCAAGGATCAGTCCGAAGCAACTGGAAGCTGATCCCGCTAATCAACTGCTCGCGCGCGGCCCGCGTTTTCGGATGTTGGCGGAGACCATTCGCGACAACGCGCTGGCAGTCAGCGGATTACTGTCTACAAGGATGGGTGGCCCACCCGTTTATCCGCCTCAGCCGGACAACATCTGGAGACACGTCGGCCGCAACGCGCCCAAATACGAAGTCAATACCGACGAAGATCGATTTCGACGCGGAATCTATGTCGTCTGGCGACGCAGTGCTCCGTATCCAAGTTTCGTAAACTTCGATGCACCGGATCGCGCTTCCTGTGTTGTCGATCGATCACGCAGCAACACGCCGCTGCAGGCACTGACCTTGATGAACGATCCGGCTTATGTCGAAATGGCCGCGTCATTGGCCGAACGGATCGTTGCCGACCAACCTGACAACGATCGGCGAACTCGCATCATCTATGCCTTTCGACTGTGCGTTGCTCGAACACCGCAAACGGAAGAAGTTGAAGCGTTAGAAAATCTGTGGCAACAGGAAGTGGACCGGTACGCCACGAATAATGAGCAAGCCGAGCAGTTAATTCCGCTCGATCGCCGACACGCCGACATCCCAATCGTAGAACAAGCCGCATGGTTTTCTGTTGCCAACGTTTTACTCAACCTGGACGAAACCATCACGAAGAATTAGTACACTGCCGGACTAAACTGAGAAGTTTCGTGGGTTTGCCTCCGCCCCATACCAGCTTGCCTGGCACGAGCGAACGATTTGAGAGTAGTGCAGAACGCTTCGATGAAATTCTGCGTTTCGTCGGTCGTTTTTCTGCCGCCCGCTTGCTCGTCGGCTCTTCTCCTGCCACTATGTTGACTGCCGCGCCGAAGTCTCCTTCCTTTATCACCCAACTTCTGGAATCCTGCCGTGTTGTTATCCCGTCGTCGAATCATTTTCCTGCGTCCGATGATGATTTGTCTCGTCATTGCCGGGCAGATCACAGTTTGCGGCCTGGCGAAAGCCGAAGTGCGTGGTCGAGCGGTTGTCGATCTGAAGTTTGACGATCTACCGGAAACAGGAGTCGTCTCAACGACCGCCGATGTCTCAACAAACGGTAAATTGGCGGATGTGATTTCGCTGACGAACGATCCGGCCCGTATTGCATCGCCATTTGTGGCGGGCGGCGCAGGGAGTTCTTTATTGCTCGATCCCGATCGAAAACAACAGATCGTGGTCGCCCACAGTGAAGACGTGAGTCGGCCGGATGCGGTTTCCATCAGCGGATTCTTTGCCAATCTGCAGTCTGCCGATGCGAATTCCTACTTTGGACTGTTTGCCAAGCGTCATCCCACCAGCAACAACACGACAAATTACGGTATCAATTTTAATCCGGGCACTGATACGTTTCAGGTGTATGTGAATGACGGCACTGGATACAAGGTCGTTCAGTACAGCGTCAAACAGACAATCGGTTATCGCCGCCGCGTTCATTTGACCATCAGTCTGAATCCTGCGGACGCTCCAGGAGCCGATGAAGATACTGAAGTCGATGATATTCGACTGCGTTTGTTTGTGAATGGTCAACCAGCGGCACCCACAAACGTCACTGGTGGGTTTGCGGACGGCAATGCCGGATGGCTCCAGGACGTTTCCCTCGCGAAGTGTGTGAGCGACACGCCTCTGACAATCGGCTCCAGCTTTACGGATGGCGAGTTGCTGCGAATGGTGTGTGATGAGTTTCTGGTTTTCTCTGAAGCGTTGACTGACGAGGATGCGGCAGCGTTATTTCAGGAAGTGGCCGGTGATTCCGCTACTGAGATTTCCAGAGAGCAGACATCGGGAGCTGACATTACTCCAGTGCGTCCGGTTATTGGTCGTGTGATTCCTCATGCTGTTGAAATCAACAAGACAACGCGGGTGACGTTTGCAGGCAATCATCTGCAAGGTACGCGACTGCACTGCGATGTGGAGGGAATTTCATGGACTGCGGTCGATGGTGGCAGTGAAAATCAAGGCATTTTTGACATCGCCGTGGCGGACACGGTCTTGCCAGGACGGTATCTGATTCGTTGCGTCACGCCCGGCGGCGTCAGTAACCCAGCTGTGATTGCAGTCGACAGGATTTCGACGGCGGCGGAAGGAACGTACACGAGAGAGAAGCCCGCGATGGCATTGCCCGCCGCAATCGCTGGCGTAATATCCGGCACTGAGCAAAAGCAACTTTGGTTTCAGGGGGCCGCCAATCAGAAGGTCGTTGCGGAGGTGGAAGCTCGTCGAATCGGGTCAAAACTCGATCCTGTCGTCGAAATCCATTCCGCCGAAGGAACACCTCTCGCTCTGCAGTGGCAGCAATCGGAATTGCAGGGCGACGCTCGAGCGACCGTCACGTTGCCTGCCGATGGATTGTATTTTGCCCAGATTCATGATTTGCAGTTTCGAGCG
>Ga0335397_10011067_pt1 | contig 11143 bp, 10 predicted proteins | sample MAT04_FD_205740 | JGI IMG/M metagenome (GOLD analysis project Ga0335397, IMG submission 205740) | Freshwater microbial communities from Lake Fryxell liftoff mats and glacier meltwater in Antarctica - MAT-04 (spades assembly) (version 2) ...
CGAGGTCCTGGTTCCCGTCCCCATTGAAATCGAACCAGACGAAGTCGCCGATCTGCGATGCGGCGGTCGTGATCGACGCCGTGTCATCGTCGTCTTCCGTGGTCGAGTTGTTCCCCGGAGTTGAGTCGGGGTCGGCTTGGTCGCTGTTTTGCACTTGGGCGCCGTTGACGATGGTGCCTGAAGTGGTGACCCGAGCCGTGATCGACAACGTGGCGGAACCGCCAACCGAAACCGAGCCCACGGTCCAAAGTCCGGTCACGGAGTTGTACGAACCCTGCGACGGAACGGAGCTCACAAAGGCCAGCCCAGCGGGCAGGAGGTCCTGGACCGTCACATTCGTGGCGCCGGCTGGGCCGGCGTTGCTCACCACGACGTCGTACACGACGTTCTCGCCCACGAACGAGGGGTTGGTGGTGACCGTCTTGGCGAGCGAGAGATCGGCCGTAGCCGGAATGGCGGCCGAGGCCTCGTCGTCCTGGTCAGGCGGGTTGACCGGACCGAGCGGGTTCTCCGCCGGCTGCGAGTCGGGGTCGTTCTCCACCATGGCCGTGACCTCTGCGAAGTTCACGCTGGGGTAGGCGGTGATGTCGTAGGTGACATCGAGCGTGACGCTCTGCCCGGAAGTGAGGGTGCCGATCGTCCACACATTGGAACCGCTGTTGAACGAGCCTTGCGACGCAACTGCTCCGACAAAGGTGGACCCCGCCGGCGGGATGTCGGTTACGGAGAGCCCGGTGGCGCTTTGCGGACCGGCGTTGGTGGCGGTGATGCGGAACGTGGTGTTGCCGTTGGCGAGCGGTCCGGCCGTGAGGGTCTTGGTGAGCGACACGTCGGCACGAGGCAGGACGGTGACGGGTACGGAGTCCTCGTCGTCCTGGTTCGGCGGGTTGCCCGGGCCGAGCGGATCTTCGCCGGGTTGCGAGTCGGGGTCGGCCGCTTGGGCCCGGGTGACCTGGGCGAAGTTCTCAGTCGACAAGGCGTTGATGGTGGCCGTGATGTCGAGCGTCTCCGTTTGCCCGCTGGTGAGGGTGCCCACCGTCCACAAACCGGTTCCCGAGTTGTAGGCGCCCTGAGACGGGTTGGACGAAACGAAGGCGGCGCCCGCCGGAAGCAGGTCGGTGACCTCCACGCCCGTGGCGGTGTCGGGGCCCTGGTTGGTGATGGAGATCTGGAAGACGGCGTTTTCGCCGATGAAGGTGGGGGTGGTGGTGAGCGACTTGCTGAGCTCGAGGTCGCTGGTGGTGAGCGGGGTATCCACCGTGTCGCAGCTGCCGGCCTCGTCGGCTTCCACGCAAACCGTGTTCGACAAAATGGTGGTTGCGGCGAGCCAAGGATCGTCGACCGTCACCGAGAATCGCAGTTCGACCGTCTGACCGGCATTGACGCTGGGCAGCGACGCACCCGTCTCATCAAGCGGGAACGGGGTGGCCGCGGGAGGCGCGGCATCGTCGGCGATGGGAACAACCGGGTTCACGCCATCATCGAAAACGGTTGAGCCAACGAGATAGGAGGTACCCACCGGAAGCGAGTCCTGGGCGTTCACGTTGGTGAATGCGAGCGCTCCGGCATCGGCGATCTCGATCGTGTACGTGATCACGTCGCCGGGGCTGAACAAGCCGTCACCATTGGTGTCGGTGGCGATCCCGGCGGTCTTGTTCACCACCATCGTGGTGGTGGGAATCACGGTGTAGCCAGCATCGAAACCGGGTGTACCAGGGGGAGCATTCGCTGGATCTTCGCCCCACGCGCCCGAGATCAAGGTTGCGTCGCACGTGTAGATGCGCGAACCGGTCATGTCGCCATCGACGCTGTCGGAGATCGTGGTGGACTCGAGAGCCCCCACAACGATGTCGAGGTCGTGTCGGGCGCCGAAGCAGTCGGCGCTGGCGATGGCGCCGGTGGACGGATCACCATCGAAGTCGACACGGATCGTGGTAGCACCGAGCGAGGTGACCCAAACGGGGCCGTCGTCTCGGTTGCCGGCCGGGGACGATGGGGGGTTGTTGGAGTTGCCCGGCGCCCAGCCAAGCACCACCTGCGTGGTGAGCAGGGAAGTGGGGACGAGGGAATAGCCCCAGTCCCACCGAGAGCTGATGTCGGTGCCCCCCCCGGGCGCAGCACCCGATTGTGCTCCGACGCCTGCCACGGCGATGAAGTTGGCCGTGCCCTGAAACCGCACGGCTTCATTGACCGGCGAATGGAACGCCACGCCCGAGTTCGCGGGCACAACGAAGGTTCCGACACAGGAGGTACACGTGGGTGTGATCGTGATATCGGACGCATTGGGGTTGTAGAGGAAGTTCACCGTGGCGAAAGTTGCGTCGCCAGAGCCGACAGGACTCAAGTAGTCGTTGGAAAGAAGGTTGTCCGGGAACAGGGTGTACCAGCGAGATTCATAGGTCGCACTTTGATCGCCGGTCGCGAGATGCACTTGGATCGGCGCAGAGCTGCGGATACGAGCCCCTTCGTTGATTCCCCCGTTGAAATGTGCTGTCTCGCCCTCGTCCACCGTTTGGTTCAACTCGAAGGTGCCGTCGTTGTCGGCATCGACCTCGATCAGGGTGTTGTCCTGCGCCGCTTGGGCAAAGATCCCGACGTAGTCGTGTGCGTTCGACGTGCCTGCTGGCAACGTGGTGTCCTCACCGACGGGCACGGTGTAGTTGGTGGCATAGATGCTCGTGTCGTACGACGACACGACCGACGCCATGAGTGAGCCCACAGCGGTGGTGAATCCACCTGCGGTGATGGCGAAGCCTCGAGTCGAGGCCACCTTGTCGCCGCCATCGAAAAGAATCACACTGCTGTCGCGGAGGGTGAGCACGTTGTTGCGCATGATGAGGGGCGCACCCTGCGGCAGGAGGTCGCCGGCGCACAGTGCGCAGAACAGCGCCGCATCGCCGTTCGCCGCGTTGCCATCACCGAACTGAAGGGTGGTGGTTTGCAACGGGTTGGCTATGTCGGCCTCGAAGCCGTCTTCCCAGTTGTCGTAGTACATGATTGCCCCGGCAGCGGCGTTGGTGATCCCCACCGTGAAGTCCAGCGTCAGGCCGTTCTCACTGCGGATGGTCTCGAGCGTGAGCACCATCTCATTGGGGGTGAGCGGCACGTACCCCGTCATCACAGCCGGAGGACCGGCCGCGGCGGGTGCGGTGCTCAGTGTGAGCACGGCGGCGAGCGCGAACAGTTGCGCCGCCACCATGCCGATCGCGACGGAACGCCGCGAGCGGGCTGCGCGAACCATCGTGCCGGGTTGAGAACTGCTCGTTCCTACGGGGGAGGAGTTGCCGGTTGTCTTGCCGATGCGTTTGCCCATGAGAGGGTTGCCGCCTTTCGAGTTTGGTTTGCACTGTTCCCACCGTGCATTACTCGTTCGACGCGGCGCGTTGCACTGTGCCGCCGTCCGCTCTTGCCAACGGACCGAGGCAGGCTACTCGGTTTGGCGTAGGCAAGCATTCACTCGCTTCCGATCCGCCCCTCGCTTCAGCGCCGAGTCGCTCGACCTCCGGCGCCGCGCTCCAGGCCATGGGGTGGTCCGCCGGGTTCGCCTACGCTCGAATCGTGAGCGAGGCAATGCCTTCAGAGGATTCCCGTTACTTGGCGCCTGCCGCGCCCGGCAAACGAATGACCGCCACGGAAGCTCGCGCCGTGCTTGTTGACGCCACGTTCGAAGCGATCGCCGACGTGGGGTACCGAAACCTCGCAACCAAGGACGTGGCCCGACGAGCCGGGTTGTCTCAAGGCGGCCTGTTCCGCCACTTCGCAACCAAGGACGAGCTCGTCGGCGCCGTGATCGACACCTTCGACCCCGGCACCCTGGTAGGCGAGACCGACCGGTGGGGGCTGTCCGACGTCCTGTTCGCGAAGCGGGAGATGCCACTGAACGAGCGTTTCGACAGCTTCGTTGCCCTGCTGTTCGATGTCACCAACAGCACCGGTGGCATTACCGTGATGGAACTGCAACTGGCCGCGCGCACCGACACCGCGCTGGCTCATCGCCTGCAACTCCTCGACCGCGTCATGCGAGACGCTTTCCACGAGATGGTGGCGTTCCTCTTTCCTGAACTGGTCGCGGAACGGTGGTACCACGACGTCACGTCGGCAGTGAGCGACCTCGTTCGCGGTGCGGTTCTCGGTGGGCTGCCCCTGCCTGCGCAAGACCGACCCCAGCGGCGAGCCGAGGTGCAACGACACGCCCGCGCCATCCTCCTTTCGGCGCAACACTTTGCCGAGCACGTGCCCTGACGCCAGCGTTGAGGATCGCTGATCGGTGACGTCGAGCAGCCAAGGACACGCGAAGCTGCCCGGTACGTAACGCGCCGAACCCGCGTTGGCGCACGGAGTGAAGGACAACACGAGATGAGACGAGCAGACTTTGGTACGGACTTCACGTGGGGTGTGGCCTCGGCGGCCTATCAGATCGAGGGAGCGTGGGATCTCGACGGCAAGCGCCCGTCCGTGTGGGATGAAGCCGGCCGGCGCGGTCGCATCGCAGGTGGGCGCGTCGGCGACGACGCCATCGACTTCTACCACCGCTACCCCGCAGACCTCGACCTGATCGCCGAGCTCGGGTTCGGCGCCAACCGCTTCTCGTTGAGTTGGCCTCGCCTCATGGGCGACGGTGACGGGCCACCGAACCCCAAGGGGGTCGACTTCTACAACAAGGTCATCGACGGCTGTCTCGAGCGCGGTCTCGACCCCTGGGTCACGGTCCACCACTGGGACCTCCCGCAAGCGATGTATGCGACGGGAGGCTGGACAGAGCGGTCGGTCATCGAGCGCTTTGCCAACTTCGCGGAGTTCTGCGCCACGACGTTCGGCGACCGGGTGAAGCACTGGATGGTATTCAACGAGCCTGCCTCGGTGGCCGGTCATCTCCTCATCGGCGGCTACGGCCGCCTCGGCCTCTACCCCCGTCGAACGCTTCGCTGCGTCCACCACATGAACGTCGCTATCGCCGAAGGCGCCCGCCGCATGCGTGCCGCCCTTCCTGCGGGAGCTGATATCGGCACCACCAACATCGTCACCCTGGCCCGTCCCTACGAACCAACCGACGAGCACACGCGCCGGCGTAAGGCCGCGATCGAGGCGCTGACCACCGACATGTTCGTGGATCCTGCCGGTGGACTTGGCTATCCGTTCCACAAGAACCGGCTCCTGAAGCACCTCGAGCCGGCAATCCTCGATGGCGATCTCGAGGCCGCCACCTTCCGCTTCGACTTCATGGGGTTGCAGTACTACGGCCCGGTGGTACTTCGAAAGCAGCCGATCCCCGGGTTGGGGCCGGTCCCCACGTTCTCCGTGCCGAACCCGGAGGTGAAGCTTCGCTCCGATATCGGCATCCCGGCCGACCCCGAAGGGTTGTTGCACGTTCTGCGTCGGTTCAAGGATCACCCGGCAGCAGATCGGCTCGTGGTGACCGAAGCAGGGATCGGGCTCCAGGACCGGATGCACGACGGCGAGGTGAACGACGATGTGCGCATCTGGTACGTGCGGGAGCACCTTCGTTCGGTGCTTGCCGCACGCAACGAGGGCATTCCGGTCGACGGCTTCTTCCATTGGTCCTACGCCGACAACATCGAGTGGTTCTTCGGCCGGCGGCCCCGGTTCGGACTCGTCCACATCGACTACGAGAACGACTTCGCCCGCACCCCCAAGGCGTCGGCCCGTTGGTTCCAGCGGTTCCTCACCGACAGCGACTGACAGCACGCCACCAACTTTCACGCCACCAGCGTCACCGGTCAGCGTGAGTGAGATTGAGGCCGGGGCGTGACGTCGACCGTGCGGTCGATCGTGGACTGCCTCTGCTCGGATCGCCTCGTTCACCAGCGAAGGGAGGGCCCATCGCCTGCCTCGAGTTCGGCTTCGAGGTCGTCTCGCTTCGGCGGCGAATCGCGCCCCGAGAGGATCAGCCCAACTCGGTGGCCAAGGGAGGCGGGGCTGGTAGAGCATCATCCAACCCGCTCCCGGTACGTCGATCGATGTGGTACGGCCGAAAGCTTCGTCGCGAACTTCATCTCGGACCGCTACCCCCACTCCCGCAACTCCGTCAGTGTCACGTCAAGGTCGTCGCACATGATCGACACCTGGTGGGAAGGAACTCGGGACCATTCCTCGCCCGAGTCATCCGACGTGGGGTGCACACCGAGTTCGGACGGAGGTGTCTTGAAGATCAGCCACCCCCCGTGGGCATCGACCCACCGCCAAGCGAGCACGTCACGAAAGAACACTCTGGTGGCTTCGGCGTCGGTGGAGTAGACGACGGTGTGGAACCCGGTGATCGCGCCCACAGCTTAGAACCGTTGGCTACGGGTCGGCCGAAGAGATGCAAGACAACTCGACGTGATCCGCAGCTCCAGCCGGCGCGATCCAGAACGTGCGCCTTGTCGCTTCTTCGGTCAAGACCCTCGGCGCACCAGTGATCCACGACTGGAAAATCAGTTTCAACGACGGCGACAGGCGCCGCGACGCAGCTCCTCGCGGGTGTGCGGATATGCCGGCGTCAACGCCAGAGCTGGCGGCCGAGGAGCGCGGTGATGCCTACCAGAACGGCTGCGCCAGTGGCCGTGATCCAGATCCCCGCCTGGGCGTAGGCCTCGCCGAGCAGGTAGCCGGCCAGCAGGACTTCGGCGACCGATGCGAGGGCGCCCAGCCCGTCGGCCACGAAGAACCGCTTTGCCGGCATGCCCGAGGACCCGGCCGCCACCGCCATGATGCTCGACGGGAACATGGCGAGCCGGCCGAGGAAGACGACCTTGACTCCGCCCTTCTTGAGTGCGTCCTGAAGCTTCTTGACCCGCTGCGGTTGGAGGATCCGGCCCGCCCACCCTTGAAGGTCGTTGTCTTCGATGTTCTTCTTGTAGGCGACGCCGAGCCCGTACATGACCCACACACCGGGGATCAGGAGCGGGAGCGACACCAGCACAAGCTCGATCAATCCGACGTCGCCTCTCCGGACGAAGAAGCCGCCGGCCAGGAGGACCTCCTTGGTCGGACGCAGGAAGGCCACCAGGAGATAGTGGTTCTCCCACAGCCAAGGCACGGCCGGCAGGATCGCCACGCCCAGCAGGATCCGACACGCCGTGAGCCAGAGCATCGGCGTGGCGAGCCGGTCGTGCAGATCGTCATCGAGCCTCGCCTCCTGCGCAACCGTCATCTCGCTTCGGTTGTCGATCTCGGTCCCGGCCATGACGCCTACCTGCCCAAGTTCGACGCCGTTGGAACCTCGTGTTTTCGGCACACATGCGCCGGAGGACGGGTAAGAGGGCCCTATGACGCCGTCGCCCCCGATCCCGGGAGTCAAGGACTCCGCACGTTCGCCCAGTACCCAGCCGCAGTCGCGAACGATGGTGGCGTTGCGGCATTCCATCCCGATCGCCCTTCGCCGTCGCATGGACCCGAATGGACGGTACGGGCTCCGCCTCACGTTGTTCGCCGTGGCCTTCCTGATCGTGGCCGTCCCTTTCGGCCTGCTGTTGGAGCAGGTCCTGTCCGACGGACCGTTGACACGCCTCGACCTCCGACTGTCCGAGCAACTGATCGTTCTCGCACGCGACTACCAATGGGCCAACTCCGCACTCGAGGGCGTCAGCTTCCTGGGCAAGCCCATCTTCCTGTTCCCGCTCGTCGGTCTTCCCGCCCTCTGGTTGCTTCGAAAGGGCGAGCCGCGACTCGCGATCTACCTGGCTCTTACCTCCATCACCGGAGGGCTGGTCGACACGGTGATCAAAGTCCTCGTGGCACGACCTCGCCCACGATTTGATGGCGAGCCCCTCAACGAAGCGTTCGGCCACAGCTTCCCGTCGGGTCATTCCATGGCATCGGTCGTCTGCTACGGCGCGCTGCTGCTCGTGCTGCTCCCCTACATCGACAGACGGTGGCGGCGGATGGCGATGCTCGCCACGTCCGTGGTCGTCTTGGCCATCGGCCTGTCACGGCTCGGGCTCGGCGTCCACTACACCAGCGACGTCATCGGCGGGTACGTACTGGGCCTCGCGTGGCTGATGCTCTCGACCGCCGCGTTCAGCATCTGGCGGGTCGAGCGAGGCCGCACCCCGCTCGCGGCCACCGCCGAGGGCATCGGGCCCGAGGAGAACCCCGCGCTCGTCGCTACCCATCGGGCCGCCGACGCGCACTGATGCACCGAGGCACCATCGGTGCAGGTGAGCTGGTGCCGGTGTCGTCAGCGAAGTTGGGTGTCCTGTCCTGCAACCATGGCCTGGACCGTGACGGGCGGACGGATCGGCCGCTGAGCGCCGAATCCAACCTGCGGCAAGCTGGCTGGCAACAGGTCTGGCCCGACCACTTCGGGGCGCGCATCCCGACGAGCGTGGTGGCGTCGATTGCGGATCTCTCCGATCATGCGGCCCTCGCGCTCGCGCAAGCCCTCCTGCACACCGAGGTCGAGCACCTCGCCAACCACGAAGGACTGACCGGCCTCCAAAACCGGCGAGCAGCCTTCGCTGCCATCGAGGCGGAACTGCACAGAGCCGAGCGTTCGGACCTCACCCTCGCCTTGGTGTTCCTCGACCTGGATCTCTTCAAGGCGCTCAACGACTCGCTGGGCCACGACGCGGGCGATGACGTCCCCGCACGGTGGGAACCATCCTGGCGCCGTGCGTGGACACGAGGTCGCGGCGCGGATCGGTGGCGAGGAGTTCATCGTGCTCCTGACCGACACCGACGGCGAAAGCAGCATCTCGGCCACCGAGCGGACCCGACGCGACATCCGGGAGAGCACCGACTCGCGGATCACTACGAGCGCCGGCATCGCGTTGTGGCCCGAGCACGCGAAAGACCTGACCGGGTTGCTACGCGTGGCCGATGGCGCGCTCTACAAGGCGAAGCGCTCCGGGCGGGACCGCACGTGCATCCCCGTGACTCCGACTGAAGCGCCCGCCTCTCCGGACGACCAAATCGGCCAACGTACGGACCGAGAACGCACGGACGCCGTACTGTCGACGTCTACGCCGACGACTCCAGCGTCGTGATGGCGTCAGCGAACCATCGGTTCAGGTTCCGCCGGTAAACTTCCACCGCGTCATCCGGTACGAGCAGCCGGAGCTTTCGCGGTGCGGTGCGGACGCCCACAGGCGTGGCCATGGACACGGCCGGAGTCGGGGTTCAGGATCGAACCCTTGGGTACGCCATCGTCGATGCGCTTGCACCGCCCGAGTCCCGCAGGGCCGACATCGGCGCCGTAGGCGTTGTTGACGATGACCACGGCGAAAGGCATCGTGTGCGGTTGCCCTGCGGGGCCGACGATCACGAGATGGTCGGGTTCGCGATCACCCCGCAGCATCTCCCGAGCGAGCCGCCTCCCCAGCCACCCCGAGCGTTGACCTCACCGGCCAACTCCTCGCCCCGCGACGTGCGCGATCTCTGCCTTGCCGTCACGCAACACCGCAAACACCAAGATCTGCGGCGGCCGAACTGAGCTCGTCGGTGGTCGGGCCCGAACCATCTCCCGACGACGGGTTCACCAGCAACACATCACGCAGCGTCCGCCCGAGTTGCTCATCCCGATGGGCGCGCCGCGGCGTCTCGGAGCGCGCGGTGGTGGTCGACCTGGCGCTGCTCGAGACCGTGGAGCTCGTCATCGCCGCCGAACTCGATATGGACGAGCCGATCATCAGCGCCGGACGCAGCCCGGATCAACTCGTCGAGCTTGAGTTGGGTGACCGTCTGCTGGCGGCTCTGCGTGTGCTGGATCACGAACACCATCACCAAGGTGACCGCCGTGGCCACTGCAGAGAAGCCGGACTCCCACGCCATGCCGAGATCGAACGCCACCAAGCAGGCAAAGAACAACAGGACAACGCTCGCGACGAGGATCGAAGCAGTGGCGGTCGACGTGAGGTCGCCGATCCGGTGCAGGAACCGACTGGCCGGCGGCCGTTGGGGTTTATCCATGGAGGTGTAGTTCCTCGTGGCGCGTCGGTTGGCCGCGGAAGGGTGCGCACGGCGTTCTACCCGGGCGCCCGGGATAGCAGAACCAGAGATCAACGCACCCGGAGGAGGATCGGTGTGATGTCGTCGGCGTGGAGGTCGCCGGGACAACGGTCTGTCAACGCTTCGAATGCCCCCAAGATTGATCCAGCCGTCCCGATGACCCCATACTCCTGCGAGCTCCGGACGAGGACGGGCGGGGGCTGACCCCCGAGGAGGCCAAGAGGGCGAAACCCCGGCACCCGTGGCTTCCAGCGTCGCGTAGCACGGGGTGCAGGACGGATCGTGGCCCGACGGGAGGGTGGCGTCGTGGATCACGGTTTCGTCGATGGTGGGATGGAACTGCTTGAGGCCAGTGCGTATCACCGCGCCAGTGTCGACGTCGCCCACCCAGATCCGTCCTGCCGGCACGGCGCCGACGACGCTGACGTCTCCGGTGTCGGACACCGCAACCGTCCGCAGCCCGTTTGACGCTGTTCACTGGTCGGGAAGCGACGGAAACGCGTCGTCATGGGCCCGGTACGAGCTCGAACCACACGGTCTTGGTGCCACCGGGATGTTCATCGACGCCCCAACGTTCGGCCAGGCTCGCCACGATCCGTAACCCACGGCCGTTGGGCGTCATCGCGTTGTCGCGCAACGTCGGGGAACCGCTGTTCCCATCCGTGACCTCGACCCGGATTGGCGCGGACTCCTCGCCATGCACCGTGACGGTGAATTCGGTACCGGCGTGGAGCACGGCATTCGTCGAAAGCTCTGACACCAACAGCGCCGCGGGATCGGACGCCGAGCATCCCGTGACTCGCTGGACGAACAGGCGAGCATCGCGGACGCTGCGAAGATCCGGCCGGAACGGCTGCACCTGGCCGGTCGGGTTAGGCATTCCGGACATCCCAAGGCGTGGATCGCCGGAACGACGATGCGCCCACATCTGATGGCGCTGAAGCGGTGTTGGCATGACGAGACCTGCTCACTGACGTTGCCTTTTCCCGTGGACCACACCCCGACCTACCCCGCTGTGGACCAGCAAGACCTGCCATCGTCCGGGTACATCACCCACATCAACTCGTCGTTCAATCAGCGCAACACCGCATGCGAAACGCGGACAGTCGCGCATCCACTACTTGGCGAAGAGATGCCAGCGTCTTACGCAGCATCCGGGCGAGCTAGCTCCGGCTCACGCCGACCCGATCCGCGA
>Ga0335397_10011074_pt1 | contig 11139 bp, 9 predicted proteins | sample MAT04_FD_205740 | JGI IMG/M metagenome (GOLD analysis project Ga0335397, IMG submission 205740) | Freshwater microbial communities from Lake Fryxell liftoff mats and glacier meltwater in Antarctica - MAT-04 (spades assembly) (version 2) ...
CGGTGACGCTGTCTGTTGGTGTGTCTGCGGATGTCGCGGGTGACGCTGCGCTGGTTGCGGCCGCCTATGTGGTGGATGTGCAATCGCTGGTGTTTCGCACGGAAGAAATGCGAGTCGCCGATCGGAAGCGTCGCAACACTGTCATGTACACGGTTTGCGCGGCCGCGGTCGTGTTGCTGATGGCATCTGCCGGATTGATATGGTGGGATGTCAGTCGTGAACTCGCAGCCGTGCAGGCCGAGCGTGCTGAGATCAAACCGCAGCTCACGACGACATTGTTGGGACGTTCGTCTGTCGAGACGGTGTCCAATCAGTTACAGATTCTGGCCCGGAATGAACGCGAAAGCGCGCACTGGTCGGTAGTTATTGCCGATCTCACCAAACATTTGCCCGACGAAGCACATCTCACGGGCTTTCGCGGCTGGAGTGATTCGGTGCGATTTGACGGCCTCGCTGAACGGGCCGCGTCGGTGTTTGCGCCGTTGGCCAAGGCCGAGAGTTTCTCGGGAATCAAGGCGGCCGCCGCTGTTCGTCTCGAACCGCAGGTTGACGGATCATCGATGGAAAAGTTCACGCTCGTTGGGAAGGTTCGTCCGCGTGTCATCGCTCCGCTGGTTACTGCAGATTCGGCGAAAGGCGTGCGCACTGGAGCGGCCCGCAACGCCGCGAAGGGAGCGCCCTGATGGCCTACGAGTTGAAGGACAGTGAACGCCGAACGCTGAAATGGGGTGCGATCGTCGGATTGCCGGTGTTGTTGTACATGTTCGCCGTCAAACCACTGTACGCCTCGCTGGTTGACAAGACAGAGTTGTTGGAACTCGAGCGCACCACGTTGATTCGCGAACGTGCGGCCATCGCCGCAGCGCAACGCAATCCGCAGTTGCAGCACATTGCCGATTCGTTGATGCAGATCACCAGCCAACGGTTGTTCAGCGGCGCTGACGACGTGATGGCGAGTGCGGAGTTGGGGTCGTACATCGGAGACATTGCGGCGAAGCACCATTTTCTGATGACGAGTGCAACAACGGGTGCGGTGCCCAAAACCAGGAGCACTGTGCGCACCCTCAGCGAAGACATTCGCGGCGAATCGGATTTACAGGGCATCCTGGAATTCCTGCAGGCGCTGGAGCGCGGCCCAAAACTCGTGCGTGTTTCGCGCGTTGACATATCACGCCCCACGCGCGATGCGGATGACATCGAGACGGTGTTGTTTGCCGCAACGATTACCGCGTACGCACTGCCACCAGAGATTCCGCTGCCGACTGAGAAGTCGAAGACCGGTGCCGACTCGAGCAGCAGCGGCATGACTGATGCTGCAGCGAAAAAGTCGGCAACAGGTAGCGGGGGCAAATCATGATTCCGTCGGCCTGGTTGCGTTGGACACCGATGCGCGCGGCGCTTGGGTTTCTGCTCGTGGCGATTCTGGTAGCGGGCTACACGCTCACGCGCGCGTTGCAGCTCACGAAGACGGAAGTCGGCGTTGTTCCCGCGCTTCCAAATCCTGGGGAACTCTCGCCGCCACCGTCCGGTCCGACCATTGATGTCGAAGCAGCCGTCAGCCGCGATGCGTTTGACATCATGCGCGCGGCGCCAACGAATCGATATTTGCTCGCCTCGGAAATTCCTGAAGCGGAAACGCCGGTTGCGCCGCCGCCTCGCGTGGTGGTGCTGGGCATTGCGTTGGCCGATGGAGGAAGAAGTTTTGCCACCGCGCAGGTTGGTGCCGAGCGTCCGGTGATCGTGCGGGTTGGCGACAAGCTCGGTCCGTACACAGTGAAAGCCATTGAGAGCAAACGCGTGACCGTCACGCTACCCGGTGGTGCCGTACAAATAATTGCAGCACTCAACTCTGGTCTCGGTAACTGACACGTGTCCACTCTCGTTCGCGGTATCGCACTTCTTTTGCTCGTGAGTTCACCGTTGGCCGCACAGGGCGGGCGAGGTGGTGCGCGAGGTGGTGGTGCTCAACCGCCGGTGCTTAAGCCTGACTCCACCAACCTGCGTAAAACCCCCGCGGGTTACGTGATGGACTTCCAGGATCAGGATCTGCGCGTGGTGTTGTCGGCGGTGGCAGAAGCCGGAAACCTCAACGTGACGTTTGCGAATTTGCCAACGAAACGCGTCACGCTGCGCATGTCGTCGGCAGTGTCGCACGATGATCTGGTGGACGTCATGCGTGGACTTGCGGAGTCCAATCAGTTGCAGATGACGCAAACCGGATCGTTCATTCGCATAGAGGGCGTGGCTATTCCGACCCAGCAGCAACAACAGCAGTCACTACAGCAGCAACAGGCCGCGCTGGCAGCGCAGCAACAGTTGCGTCTCTTCACGTTTCGCCTGAAACACGTGAGTGCCATTACCATTGCGCCGGTGTTGATGAATCTCGTGCTCGGTAGTGGCGTTCAGCGCGCGCAGACCGTGACCGTCGGTCCGAACGGTGCGCAAATTATCACTATTCCGAATGCGATTCAGGGGCAGCCGGCGGGCGGTGGTGCGAACGGCGGACGTGGTGGTGGCGCTGGTGGAGGACGTGGTGGTGCGGCGGGCGGCGGAGCGGCAGGAAACGCGGTAAGCGGCGTGGCGGTGCCTGGCGCCGCGACGCAAGCGACCCAGAATGCGCGCGCGTTCGAGCAGATTCAGGCGCTCACCTCGACATTTCTTGGCGCCGCTGGTGGTGGCGCGGACGCCGCCACCCTGCGCAATCAAATACTGCAGCAGTTTGGTGGAGCGGGTGCTGCGCAGCAACAGCAGGCACAAGTCCCAGCCGCACCAGGGACCCTTTCGTCAGCAGCCAACGACATTCGCATTGTCGCCGAAGAAAGCACCAACTCGTTGATGATTCGTGCGACCGCGCAGGACTATCAGGTCATTACGCAGCTTATTCAGACCATTGATCTGCGTCCGCTGCAGGTGCTGATCGAAGTTACGATTGCCGAAGTGCAGCGCAGGAAGGATTTGAACGTTGGTATTTCGGGCAGCGCGGGCAAAAGAACGAAGAGTGACTCCACCAGCGGTTCTTTCCCGACCGCCGCGAGTGCGCGTGACTTCGTGCTGATGCTGACAGGCGCCAAGGGCGCGGTAAACTACGATGTGGCGCTTAACGCGTTGCAATCGCGCGGTGATGTGAAGGTGTTGTCGATGCCGGTCATCATTGCGCAGAACAACAAGGAAGCCATTCTGAACGTGGGCTCGCAACGTCCGTTTGTGCAGGTGTCGCAAACCGTCGTGAATGATCCCACGGGACGCGTGCAAACGATTCAATACGTCGATGTGGGCAAGAAACTCACGATTACGCCCACGATCAACGCCGATGGCTACGTGAACCTGACGGTCGATCAGACCGACGACATCGCGACGAACGAAATTGCCTTCGATGCGCCCGTGATCAGCAAACGTCAGGCCACCACGCAGGTCTTTCTGCGCAACGGGCAGACCACGGTCATTGGCGGCCTTGCGGATAATGATCAACGAAAAAGTACGTCGGGCATTCCGATACTCAGTCGCATTCCGTTCATTGGCGGATGGTTGTTTGGCAACACGGTCGAGAACAAGGTGACGAGTGAGCTGTTCCTGTTTCTCACGCCGCACATTATTTCGGAAGACGCCGACATTGATCGTTTGCGCGAAGCCGTGAAAGACGGCAGTGAGTTGTTGCAGGACATGACGCTTGATCCGCGCATCAAACTGCAGCAGCCGTTGCCGATTGCAGTGCCGCCCGCAGTGCGTCGTGACAGCACGCCAGTGCGTCCGGGTACGCGCGTGCCGCCGCGCACCGACAGCACGACGCGTCGTCCACCGCCAGAAGCGGTCGGCGACTCCGCAAGGAAAGTGCAGATTCCCATCAAGCCGCCGGTGCTGTGACCAGCATTCTGTCCGACTCCACCGATCTCCTGGATGTCGATCGGCTAACCAACGCGCTGTCGGCCGACTGGCTGGAGCAACACGCGTTGCTGCCGCTGCAGTTGAACGATGGCGTGCTGCAAGTCGCGACATGGCTGGATCGCGTAGATCCCAGCGCGCTCGACGATCTCCGCCTGCTCTTCTCGGCCAGTCTCGTGCTGACGCGTGCGGACGAAAACGAAATGCGTCGCACGATTCGTCGTGTCTACGCACCCGATGCGGTTACGGCCGAGGGGCTTATTGGCAGCCTGTCGACCGACGCGCGTGTGATCAGCAGCAATATGGAAATGCCGCTGGACGATCTCATGCACCTCGCGAACGAGGCGCCGGTTGTGCGCTTGGTCAACTTGTTGCTCATCGAGGCACTCGAGGCGCGTGCAAGCGACGTACATCTCGAAGGGTACTCGGATGGATTGCGGGTGCGGTATCGCGTCGATGGCGTGTTGCAACCCGCGCCGTCACCGCCGCCACATCTGACACCGGCAATTATCAGTCGTATCAAGATCATGGCGGAGTTGGACATCGCCGAACGTCGTTTGCCGCAGGATGGGCGCATCCGTTTGCGGTTGCAGAATCGGCAGGTGGACGTTCGTGTGAGCACCGTGCCGTCGCTGCGTGGCGAGAGCGTCGTGTTGCGTTTGCTCGATCGTGAGAAAGGGCGCGTCACGTTGCCGGAATTGGGTATGGCCGGTGACACTCTCGAAAGATTTCACGAGGTCATTTCGCATCCGCACGGCATTGTGTTGGTGACGGGTCCAACCGGTTCCGGGAAAACGACGACGTTGTACGCTGCCGTCGAGATGATTCGCACCGGACGCGAGAAGATTCTGACCGTGGAAGATCCCGTCGAGTACGAGTTGCCCGGTGTACCGCAGGTTCCTGTAAACGAAAAAGCCGGACTCACGTTTGCGAGTGCGCTGCGCGCGTTGTTGCGTCAGGATCCGGACGTGATTCTGGTGGGCGAAATTCGTGACCCGGAGACGGCGCAGATTGCTACGCAGGCCGCGCTCACGGGCCACCTGGTGTTATCGACGTTGCATACCAACGACGCACCAACCGCTATCACACGACTGCTTGACCTGGACGTGGCGGCGTATCTTGTGGCTTCGACTTTGGATGCGGTGTTAGCGCAGCGACTTGTGCGCGTGATTTGCACCAACTGCAAAACAGAACAAGCGCCGGAGCCGTCGTTGTTGCGCCGCTTTGGTGTACAGGACTTGAACATTTCGCGTGTATGGAAAGGCGCGGGTTGCGATAACTGTCGTGGCACCGGATACCGCGGACGGAAAGGTGTGTACGAGTTGTTTGTAATGGACTCGGATCTGCGTATCGAGGTGCAGAAGCGGCGCGGCTCCGAAGAAATTCGTCAGCTCGCGGTGGCGAAAGGGATGCGATCGTTGCAGGAGGATGGGCTGCGGCTGGTGCGTGCAGGCGAGACTACACTGGACGAAGTCCTGCGGGTGGCGCGCGCCTGAACGCGATTCTGACTGACTGCAACGGACTCACTGCAACTGCAACTGACTAACTGCCTTTGGACTTTTTCGGACACACCGGACTTTTCGGACAGTTTCGGAGCGGGGGTGGAGTGACGGTGCGGGTGGGCGATGCCTTGATTCTTTTTGAATTGTACATACCGAACTGAATTTCCGGCTTGTGATTAGTCGATCAAAAAATATCCGACTTTGGTGCAGCACTCGGAGGCCGGTGCCGATTGCAATCTGTCCGAAAAGTCGCTGTTAAAAGTCCGAAAAGTCCAAAGGCAGTTAGTCGGTTAACGGTCTGTGCCCACAAGCGAACAGCCGCTCTCTCCCACAGACTCAATCCGCAAACGTCGCTTACTAAAATTCGCCAATAAAGCCGATCTCGGTCTGCAACGAGTGTCCAGTTCTGTCGAGTACAGTGTCGTGCGCATGTCGAATTAAAGTCCGCACATCGGCAGCGGTTGCTGCACCGAGATTCACCAGAATGTTGGCGTGAATGTGCGAGATCTGCGCGTCCCCTACATGGTATCCTTTCAACCCGGCCTGGTCGATTAAACGTCCCGCGCCAACGCCTTCGATTTTCTGAAAGATGGAGCCCGCACTGGGATGGATCTGTAACCACGGGTGTCGCGAGCCGCGCCAGCTCAGGTTTTCCTGTAGAATTTTGTGCAACTTTGCGGGATCGGCGCGCTCGAGTTTGAACGTCGCACTCAAGACCACATCGCGTCGGTGATGAAACACGGTGTCGTCGTAACCGAAATTGATGTACGCCGCGTCAACAATCTTGCGCTCGTTGTCCTCTGTCAGGATTTCGCACGACTCGAACACGTCGGCGATAAACATGGTCCGGTCACGGTCCGGTGCAGGCGACAGGAAATGCAAATTCTGCCACAATGCGCCACCGATGGTGCTCGGGATGCCAATGTAGTGTTCGAGGCCGGACCATCCCTGTCGTACCGTTTCCAGTACAAGATCCTGGACGACAGCACCGCTCTCGGACCAGAGATGTCCGTCCGTACGGATTTCGTGCGCGCGTGCCACGTTTCGGATGACGACGCCGCGAAAGCCCTTGTCCCCGACCAGGATGTTGGCGCCCAGCCCCAGCACGAACCACGGAATTCCTGTGTCCCGTGCAGCGGAAATGGCGCTGGCGAGATCGGAGGCCGAAGTGGCATCGTACAAGAGGTCGGCCGGACCCCCAATTTGGAACGTGGTGTACGGAGCCAGCGGGACATCGCGTCGGAGATGCGAACCGCCCAGGCGAGCGCGCAGCTGTTCCGTCTTCGTATCAAGTTCTGTCATCGCCGTAAGTTCCTCGATCCCCTCTTCGAATGCCAGCGTTGTTTTCAGATCGGCGGCTCGTTCGCCTTGTTCGCCGCATCACGCGCCACGTCTTGCTGGGCGCCGCACTGTTATCGGCGGTGCCTGCACTTTCGCTCACGAACGGTTTCGCTGCCGCGCAATCGCGCGCGGAACTCGAAAAAGTGATCAAGCGGAAAGTGCTGGCCAACGGCATGGAAATTATCGTCGTGGAGAACCACGGCGTACCAATTGCCACGCTGGAGATTGACGTCAAGAACGGTTCGTTCACGCAGTCGCCCGAATACGCGGGACTCGCGCACATGTACGAACACATGTTCTTCAAGGCCAACAAGGCGTTGCCCGAGCCGGAACAGTTTACCGATCGGGCGGCCGAGTTGGGGGCGTTGTTCAATGGCAGCACGGTGGAGGAGCGCGTCAACTATTTCCTGACGTTGCCCGCGGACTCGCTGGAAGGTGGTTTGGGATTTCTGGCGAACGCGCTGCGATCACCGCTGTTTCGCGCCGACGAACTCGCGCGCGAAAAAGAAGTCGTGATTGGCGAATACGATCGCAACGAAGCGCAGCCGGGGTTCGATTTCAATCAGAAGGCAACCGCTGCGTTGTACCCGGGTCAGTTCAGTCGCAAGAACACCATTGGTGATCGCGTCGTTCTGCAACAGGTGACGCCGGAACAGATGCGCGTGATTCAGAAAAAGTATTACGTGCCGAACAACAGCGCGCTGATTGTGACGGGTGATGTCAACCCCGAGAAAGTATTCGCGTTTGCCGAGAAATATTTTGGCGACTGGCCCAAGGGACCGGATCCGTTTGTGGTCGATCCGATTCCGGCAATTGCACCACTCACCGCCAACAAAGCGCTGATTGTCGAAGAGAACATCAACGCCGTGCTGGTACAGATACAGTGGCAGGGGCCAAGCGTTGGAAAGGATGCAGCCGCGACGTACGCAGCGGATGTGTTCAGCGATGCACTCAATACGCCGGGATCGACGTTTCAGAAGAATCTGGTGGACAGTGGATTGTGGCAGGGTGTAGGCGTCAACTACTACACGCTGAATCACGTCGGGCCGATTACCGTGAGCGGGCAGACGACACCCGAGAAATTGCGTCCGGCGCTCGCGGCTTTGGAAAAGGAAATTGCGCGATTTGCTGATCCCACGTACATCACGCCGGTGGAACTCGAAGCCGTCAAAGCGCAGCGGCAGGTGTCGAGCGCGTTTGGTATTGAGAAGGCGTCGGAAATTGCGCACACCATTGGGTTCTGGTGGAGCGTGGCGAGCCTCGACTATTTCATGAACTACACCGACCAGATGGCGCAGCAGCGCATCACGGATCTCATGCGGTACACGAAAACTTATGTGGAAGGAAAGCCGCGTTTGACCAGCATTCTGATTTCGCCGCAAGCGCGGAAAGCCATCGGGTTGACGGAGGCCGAGTTGTTGACGGGCAAGAAGCCGGTGGTGACGCCGTGATGCGTATGCGATTGATCACCCGGGTGAGCGCGGCGACACTTGTTGCAGCGATTGCGACTTCGGCCACGCTTTCGAATCTCGCGTTGGCGCAGGTTGCAGCACCGCGCGCCATGCCAACGCCCGCCAGCGCCGGCGCACCGGCCGACACCGCGACGAGCAAGTTTATCGTTGAAGGGATTCCGGTCATTTTGCGTCAGGTCACCGCGAACAACGTGGTGGCGGCGAATCTGTATTTGTTGGGCGGCGTGCGGCAGCTGACTTCCGAAACGGAAGGCATCGAAACCCTGTTGCTGGAGAGTTCGGAACAAGGCACAAAGAAATATCCGAAGAACATGCTGCGTCAGAAGATGGCGCGACTGGGTAGTGCTATTGCCGTCAGCCCCGGCATCGATTGGACAACAATCGGCGTGCGCGCCACGACCACGGGTTTTGACAGCACCTGGATGATCATGGCCGATCGCATCATGGCGCCGCTGTTGTTGCAGGCGGATGTCGACCTGGTGAAAGATCAGTTTCTGGAAGCCATCAAGGGGCGCACTGATAGTCCGGATGCGTTGCTGGACCATCTCGCGGACAGTGTGACGTACGCCGGCAGTCCATACGCGCTCGATCCCATCGGCACTGAGCGTTCGTTGACGAAAATGACCGTCGCGGATCTGAGGAAATATCAGACCGACCAGTTCGTGCAGTCGCGCATGATGTTGGTGGTGGTGGGCAATATTTCACGCACGCGCGTAGAAAAGCTCGTGCGCGAAACGCTGGGTCGTTTACCCAAGGGTACGTACGCGTGGACTGCACCGCCCGACTTGCCGTCGGCTCCGTATTCGCCGGCCATCGTGAAGCGTTCGCTCCCGACCAACTATTTGCAAGGTTCGTTTCGCGGACCGCGTGCGAACTCGAAGGAATACGCCGCGCTTCGTCTCGCATCGGCCGTGCTATCTGGACGTCTGTTCACCGAAGCACGCGCACGTCAAAACCTCACGTATTCGATTAACGCGCCGTTTGTCGAACGCGCACAGTCGATGGGTGGCCTGTACGTGACGACTACGAACCCTGATGCCGTTCTCAAGATCATGCTGAACGAAATCAGTTCGCTCAAGGAAGGCACCATCAGCGATGATGGACTCGAGCGGTTGGTGCAGCAGTTCATCGTCACGTATTTCCTGGACAACGAAACCAACGCCGATCAAGCGAATTTGTTGGCGCGTGCCGAGTTGTATCAGGGCGACTACAAACGCGCCGCTCGGTTTGTGGATGATCTGCGCGAAGTTACCCCGAAAGACATTCAGCGCGCGGCCAGCAAATACATGGTGGATGTACGCTGGGCGTATGTAGGTGATCCGTCCAAGATCACGAAGGCGCTGCTCAACCGGTTCTAGCTCTCACTGATGACATCCGTGCAACATCCCTGGCGCGTCGCGGATCGCACGTGGCCGGAAGTCAAAGCGGCAGCATTTACGATTGCTGTGCTGCCGTGGGGCGCGACCGAAGCACACAACACACATCTGCCTTACGGCACGGATACCATGCTGGGCAGCGCCGCAGCAGACATTGCCGCTGCCGAAGCGTGGAGACTCGGTGCGCATGTCGCAGTATTACCACCGATCGCGTACGGTGTGCAGGCGGGACAGCTCGACATTCCGTTCTGCATGAACATGTCACCCAGTACACAAACGGCCGTGTTTCGCGACACGATTGCGTCGCTGGTGCCGCACAATATTCGCGCGTTGGTGATCATCAATGCGCACGGTGGAAACGATTTCAAGCCGGCCATTCGCGAACTGCAACCAACAACAAGCCTGTTTCTCGCGACGGTGGACTGGTGGAAAGCGGGAGACGCGAAAGACACGTTCGTTGAGCCGGGCGATCACGCGGGTGAACTCGAGACCAGCGCCATGCAGTTTGTTGCGCCGCATCTGGTGCGACCGCTCAGCGAAGCCGGAGATGGACGCTCACGCAACTGGAAGTTTTCGGCCATGCAGCAGGGCTGGGCGTGGGCGCCGCGTCAGTGGACGCGCATCAGCGACGATACGGGGGTGGGCAATCCCGCCTACAGCACTGCCGAGAAGGGCGAAGCGTACGTGAAACAGTGTGGTGAACACATTGGCGCGTTTTTGGCGGAGTTGAACGAGGCGCTGCCGAAGGCCGATTTGTACGAAGCCTGAGCGGGCCGTAGTATTCCGATAGATGACGCGGTTGGTTACGCGCAATCAGCGCTACGCACGTGCATTCCGCACTCGCTTATCTGCCACATTTCCCTCCAACACCGACCATGTCCGAACCCACTCCGCGTCGCCGTTTTCTCAGATGGCTTGGTGCGAGCTCTGTACTGGCCGCCTCGACATCGTTCGTTTCCAGTGCGGACGCGCAGGCAGCAAAACCCGTCGACGACAAGTGGGACATGAGTTGGACCGATCGCTTGCCCGGCAAGTTCAAGGCGGTGTTTGACAGTCCATCGGTGTCGGAGGGCGACGGTTTGTTCCGTGCGTGCGTCTGGCGCGATCAGCACAAGGCGGTGTACGGCACGCCGCGCAACGAAGCCAGCGCCGTGCTGGTGCTTCGTCACGCAGCGATTGATCTCGTCATGAACGATGCATACTGGAATCGTTTCGAGATCGGCAAGGAATTGAAGTTGAAGGACGCGAGGAACAAGAAGTGGACGAAGATGAATCCGCTGCGCTCGGCCGTGCCGGAAGCGACTGGCCCGTTCAAGGAGTACAACCTCACCGATTTCATGGCGTCAGGCGGGATTGTGCTGGCCTGCAACATCGCGTTTCGCAGCAACGTGGCGCGGTATCAGACCGCAGACAAGTTGTCGGCTGCGGACGCGACGAAGGTGGCGAAGGAGAATTTGATTCCGGGCATCATTCTGCAGCCGTCGGGGATATTCGCGGCGCTGCGGGCGCAGGAGATTGGGTGCAACTACGTGCTGGCGAGCTGACTACAGCTGCCGGCTGGAGAGCTGA
>Ga0335397_10011075_pt1 | contig 11139 bp, 9 predicted proteins | sample MAT04_FD_205740 | JGI IMG/M metagenome (GOLD analysis project Ga0335397, IMG submission 205740) | Freshwater microbial communities from Lake Fryxell liftoff mats and glacier meltwater in Antarctica - MAT-04 (spades assembly) (version 2) ...
TTCGACCTCGTGCTTGCCATCCAGTCGCCGTCGAGCCCTGATCGCTGGTACCGCGTGCTCCTCGACCGGGCCAGAACCCTCACGGGCGAGACCTTGCTGTCCTGCGACTGCGTGGGATGGCTGCAGGACGCGCGCAATCTCGGCGCCCGCCGCGCCCCCGCCGCCGGGCAAAGCGATGTCGGCCTGCGCGTCCCGCGTGGCTGCAAGCATACCGACGTGGCCCAGACCCTCCTCGGCGCGCCTGGCGGCGGCGCGATGCCGCGCTATCGCACGGACCACCCCTACGTCGGCGCGACGCGCACGCGCTGGGCGCCGCTGCGCGACTTCGTGCCCGAGGACGGCTGGGGCATCCAGGAAGCGCGCATCACGGTGAGCGCGGAGCCCTACCACCTCGTGCTGCTCCAGGCCACCGGCACGACTGGGACCACCGCAACGGCGGCGATCGCCTTCGCCGCCTGCCACCCAGCAACGCTCGGCTCGCGGGCGGCGCCGGTCGGCGACTGGGGCGGCTACACCATTGCCGCCTCGTTCTGCCGCCAGGCCGGCATGCCCCTCGCGGGCGAGCCGCCGCTCCACGTCGCCGAGGCGCTTGCGGGGCGAAGCGCTCCACGACGCGCACCGCTCCAGCCGGGCACGAGCACGCGCGAGATTCTGGCGATCGGCGATCAGCGCGACCTCGGCGACGGGCTCACGCCAATGCAACGCGCCGAGCACACCCTGCGCCTGTTCCTCGGCCCACAGCACGCGCTGCTGGAGCGACAGGGCTTCCTCGACGTGTCCAGCGGTCTGTACCCAGGTCGCGTTTACCGTCTCCGGCGCGACCCGCAGCGGCGCTATGAGCGTCGGGTGCGCGTCTTCGAGCAATCCCGCTACGTTTCCGACTACTGCATCGTCCGCGCCCAAAGCGTGCCCGAGGCCGACCACATGCTGACGCTCTACTTTGGCCTCATCGCCGATGAGCGACGCATCCTCTCCGTGGTCCAGCGCGGCAATAGCTTCAGCGCGCAGAGCGACGGCAATGAGCGCGAGACGGTGCCGGCGGTGTGGCAGCCGAGGGCTGGGCAGATCAATGCGGCTGCTTGAGCGCCCGGTTGGTGACATCAAGCAGCAGTATCACCCCGCAATGTCGGTCTGCCCGATGATCCGCGTTGGCTGGACGCGCACCAGGATCTCACCCGGCACGCCGTTGCGCTGCCCGTAGGCGTCGGCCTGGGCGGCGCCCATATAGCGGCCAGCGATTCGGGCTGCCCAGGCTCGCAGCTCCCCGAGATCCTCGGAGAGGGTGGCCACCCCCTCTACAATGACGAAGGCGAAGGGTGGCGTCTCGTCGTCCACGCACAGACAGACCCGCGGGTCTGTCTGTAGGTTGGCAGCCTTCACCGTGGTGTGCTAGGTGGTGAAGACGATCGCTTCGCCGTCGAGGTCGAACCAGACCGGGGCCACGTGGGGGCGCCCGTCCGCCCGCACAGTGGCGAGCTTCGCCGTGTGCGGGCGCGCGAGCAGGAATGCGCGGGCCTCGGAGTCGCTCAGCTGATGCATTGGCGGTGATGGCTCCTTGCTAGACTTCATGGGCTGAGGAGCGCACGCCAGGGAAGCGGCGCTGGGGGCAGAGGGCGCTAGCCCGTATGGTACCATGCTAACGTGGGCTGATGGCGTTCAGCCGAAGAATCTCGGTGCCGTTGTACCGCAGTCGTAGCCTTTGGAGGTTTCCGGATGGCGCCCATCACCAGGCGGTTCCTACAGTTCGGGATGGCGGTACACGTCCTGGTCTATCGCCTATCAGGCGGCCAGTTACTCAATGTCGACGATCACATCGTGCTGCTCACAACCGTGGGCCGCAAGAGCGGCCAGTTGCGCACCGCGCCCCTCTACAGCGTGCGTGACGGGGAAGCCTACGTCATCATCGGCTCGTATGGGGGCAGCGCGACCCACCCGGCCTGGTACCACAACCTCCAGGCCTGCCCGCGCGCCCTGGTCACCGATCAAGGCCTGATCCTGCCGGTCGTCGCGGAGATCGCCGACGGCGCAGAGTACGAGCGGCTCTGGGCACTCCTAACGGTGGACAACCCGAACTATCTGCGCTACCGCGAGCGGACCACTCGCGTGCTGCCTATCGTGCGCCTGCGCCCTGCGTGAGCGCAGTGACGCTGACTGTGCCGATGGATGGAGGATGACCTGTAGGGGGCCGAATCTCTATCGTTATCACTCTAAAGTTGGGTCAGTGGTGTCGAGGGTACGCCAGCACCATACGCGCGCACCAGAGGGGTATTGCCAAAGCTGGGGCCATTGCCTGGAACTGGTTCTTTCACCTTCTGAAGCGCTGGTCTGGTCACACCCTGGGCTTACTATTGTTTGTGAGAATTATCGTAAGAAAACAAGTGCACGGGCTATGACAAGAATGACAACAAAGAACCCTTGACGTTACGGTACCGGGTGCTTACACTTGGCGTATCGTGATCAAAGAGGTGCCGCCATGCGTCTCCGCGCACGTCGCCAACCCGATGGCACCTGGCTCGAACGAGAGCTCCTCCGGCGTGCCTGGACCTACCAGGACCTCGCCCAGCACGCCGGCATTAACCGCATGACCCTCTATTTCCTCTTGAACCCCGGTGAGTATGGCAGCCGCCGCAAGATTCGTCGCGGCACGATGCTGCCACGTACCGCCCGCGCAATCGCTGAGGCCCTGGTTGGCTCAGAGGGTGATGTGGCAGGCACGCTCGAGCGCTTTTTTGAGGTTGCACATTGACGAGCAGCACCGTAGGGTTAAGCCTCAGGGCTACCATCGACACCGTTCGGCGCGCTGCACCGCCGCTGTTGCTTGTCGTTGGCCTTGAACGTCCGGTTAGCCAGGCCCTCCAGAGTCTGGCCGACGATCTGGGCGTAGCGGTACTACCCCTCGGCCGCCTGTTCGCCGAGCAACTCGCCGACCTAACCCCACGTGATCGTAGTCGTCGAGCCTCCCGGCTCTTCCAGGACGTGCTACGATCCTTCCATGGCCCCTTAACCATCATCGATCGTACTGCTGTGCTGTTCCTCCCTGACCTGATGCTAAATCCCTTGCAGCTTCTTGCTGAGGCTAGCCGTGCCCATGGCACACTCATTGCGGCCTGGTGCGGTGCCTGGGACGGCACAGTTTTGACCTACGCCCGCCCCGGGCACCCCGAGTATCAACGCTACGCCCACCCGGTCGCCACGGTGGTCGCTGTTGCCTGAGGTTGTTCCGATGAAGTATCGCGACCTGGTTGCCTTCGAGGCCCTGCCTAGCGTGGTCCAGCTGATTGATGCCGGCGAGGTCGATACGGCTCGCCAGCGCGTGGCGAGCTACGTCATCTCGCGGCGTATGGCCGATCTGCTCACCACCTTGGTCGCCCCACAGCTCCAGTTCGACGCCCCGCAGGACAACCGCGGCCTTCTGATCGTCGGCAACTACGGCACCGGCAAGAGCCACCTGATGTCCGTGCTCTCCGCCCTGGCCGAGCGGGCCGATCTGACCGATCTCCTCACGAATGCCGAGGTGGCCGCAGCGTTCCGCCCCCTCGCCGGTCGCTTTCTGGTGCTGCGTCTCGAGATCGGCGCCAGTACCCGCCCCCTCCGCGATACGATTCTCGACGAGCTTCAGACCTTCGCCGAGGATCTCGGGATCGCGGTGGAGATCCCGCCGATGGACCAGGTGACCAATAACAAGCTGGTGCTCATCGATCTGGTCGGCAGGATCCAGGAGCTGCACCCCGGCAAGGGTGTGCTGGTGATCGTCGATGAGTTGCTCGACTTCCTCGAGTCGCGCAAGGATCAGCAGCTGCGCCTCGACCTGGCCTTTATGCGCGAGCTCGGCGAGGTCTGCGCCCAGACCGCCTTCCGCTTCATCGCCGGTATCCAGGAGTCGCTCTTCGACGCACCGCGCTTCCAGTTCGTCGCCGACTCGGTTCGCCGGGTGAAGGATCGCTTTGAGCAGGTACGCATCGCCCGTGAGGACCTGGCCTTCGTGGTGGAGGCCCGCCTGCTCCGTAAGTCGCCCGCGCAGCTCGACCACATTCGCACGCACCTCACCCGCTTCGCCGCTCGCTTCAGCGGGATGAATGAGCGCTTGGATCGCTTCGTGCGCCTCTTCCCGGTCCACCCCGACTACCTGGCGGTCTTCGAGCAGATCAGCGCCATCGAAAAGCGCCAAGTGCTCCAGTCGCTCACCGCAGAGCTAGCCCTGCTGCTCGACCAGGAGGTGCCGGAAGATGGGCCGGGGTTGCTCTCCTATGACCGCTTCTGGCGGCAGATCGCCGACAACAGCTCGTGGCGCTCGCTGCCTGATGTGCGCGAAGTGCTGGATAAGAGCCAAGTCCTCGAGAGCCGTGTCCTGGCCTCGTTTGACCGCCCGGATCTCCAACCCCTCGCCATCCAGCTTATCCACGCGCTGAGCGTCCACCGGCTGACCACGAGCTCCATCGATGTGCCCATCGGCGCTACGCCCGCCGAATTGCGCGATAGCATCTGCCCGGCCACCCCGCCGCCTAACGCCAGCGCCGAGGATGTGGAGCGCATGATCCGGCTCGCCCTGCGCCAGATCGAGCGCACGGTCAACAACCAGTTCTTGAGCCGCAACGAGAGCGGCCAGTACTACCTGGATCTCAAGAAGGACATCGACTACGACGCGCTCATTGCGCAGCGTGCCGAGTCGATTGATGCCGAGGCGCTGAACCGAGCGCTGTTCACCATCCTGGCTACGTTGCTCGAACGCCCTGAGGCCACCTATGTGCAGGGCTACAATATCTGGCCGTATGAGCTGGAGTGGAGCGACCGCCGCGTGATGCGCCCCGGCTACCTCTTCTTTGGCCTGCCCAGCGAGCGCAGCACGGCCCAGCCGCCCCGCGACTTCTACCTCTACGTGCTGCCCCTCGGCGTACCTGCGCCCCAGCCGCAGCCCGACGAGGTCTACGCCGAGCTTGTCCCCGACGAGACGTTCGTCGGTCTCTTGCGCCGCTATGCGGCGGCCTCGGCACTGCGCGCCGCCGCTGCGAGTGATGCACGGCGGGTCTACGACGAGAAGCTGACCGGCCAGAGCGGGCTGCGCAAGGCAATGCTCGACTGGCTCCAGGTTCAGGGTGTACGCGCCTGGCGTCTGAGCTACGGTGGCCACACCCGCCTGCTGAGCGAGTGGCCACGGGGCGGGATCACCGCCCGCTCGGTGAGCGAGCAGCTGAATGCCGCGTCAGCCACCTGTATGGCCGCCCAGTTTGCCACGCAGCGCCCGGACTACCCGGCCTTCACCGGGTTTCAGCGCCCCATCAGCGGCCAGAATCGCGAGGAGCACGCCCGCGCGGCTATGCAGATGATTGCTGGGGCTGCAATCCCCACGCAGCAGGGCCAGGCGGTGCTTGAAGCCTTTGACCTGATGCAAGGCGCGAGTATCAGGCCCAGAGGATCACGCTACGCCGATCACTTTAACGACCTGCTCAGTGGCCGCGGCGAAGGCCAGGTGATCAACCGCTCCGAGCTGCTTCAGCCCGTGGTGGACAGCCAAGGCAATACCTTGCTTGAGGAGGATGCACGGTTCCGCCTGGAGCCGGAGTGGCTGGTCGTCGTGCTGATGGCGCTTGTGGCGAGTGGGGATGTGGTGATCGCCCTTCCGGGCGGCCAGAGGGTAGACTCGTCCAGCCTCGGCGATGCCGCGAAGCGCCCGCTCCGCGAGTTGCTCGCCCTGCGCCACATCGAGCGTCCGCGCGATCTGCCCCTCGCTGCCCTGCTGGAGCTGTTCCAGCTGCTTGGCCTGGCCGAGGGCCTGATCCGCGACCCAAACCAGCGTGAGGACGGCGTGCGAGCCTTGCAGGGCACCGTTGACCGTGAGCTTGAGCGTGTGGTCCAGACCCAACAGCTGGTGAGCCGCGGGCTGCTGCTGTGGCATAGTGCGCTGCTCGAGGGAGCCGTGCTGAGCGATGCCCAGCGCACCCTCGATACCTATAAGCGCTTGCTCGAAGGGCTGCGCCCCTTCAACTCGGTCGGCAAGCTGAAGAACCTGCGGCTGACCTCCGCCGAGATCGCCGCCCAGTCTCCAGCCCGTCGCCTCCAGGCTGAGCTAGAGGAGTTTGCCGGCCTGGTGCAGGATCTCCAGCCACTGACGGCTTACCTGACCACGGCCCAGGCCGTGCTGCCCACGGATCATCCCTTCCGTGCGACGGTGCAGACCGCGCAGACCACGCAGCTGGCGACGCTGCGCGACCCGCAGCGACGGAATGTGGCTGGCCTGCGGGCCAAGCTGCTGGCGGATCTGACGCGCTTGAAGCAGGAGTATGCGTCGGCCTATGTCAGCCTCCACCGCGATGCCCGGCTCAGCGCCACGCAGGAGGACGTCAAGAAGCAGCTGAGCGACGATAGCTGCCTTAAGCAGCTGCGCGCCCTCGCCCACATCAGCCTGCTGCCGCGTGCCCAGCTGGATGCCTTCCAAGCTGACCTTGGCCGGCTGACACCGTGCTTCGGCCTCAGCGTGGAGGACTTGCGCGACAGCCCGGTCTGCCCGCGCTGCGGCTACCGACCACTTGAGGAGCCGACGGCTGAGCGTGGCGAGGCGGCGCTAACCCGCCTCACGGCCGAGCTGGAGGCACTGTACGCCAGCTGGGTCGGCGCCCTGCGTGAGAATCTGAGCGACCCAATCGCGACCAATAGCCTGGAGCTATGGGACGATGCCACTATCCGGGGCAGCATCCGCGACGTGCGCGACGGCGGGCCGCTGCCCGACCCACTTTCGGCTCCCTGGGCCGTCGCCGCCAACGCGATCCTCTCTGGCTTGGAGCGGCTCAACCTGAGCCGAGACGATCTGCTGGCCGCCATCGGCAGCGCGCCGCTCACCCGCGAGGAGCTCGAGGCGCGTCTGCGCCGCTTTCTGGATACCCAGCTCCAGGGGCGTGATCCTCGGCGCGTGCGGATTGTGGTGGAGTAGCATGCTCATCCATATCTGCGGCCAACCACAAGCTTTGCCCAGTTCAGATTGGATCGCCCCATGTTGATCCTCCGTCCCCTCACCTGCCCTATCTGCCAGAGCGCTTTGGCTGGTCAAGCTGTCCAATGTCCGCGCTGCCATTGTATCGTCCAGTTTACGCTTCAGTCACCGGCCTTCGCTCGAAACAAGCTCAATGAGGCGCTGGTGAAGCCAGTGTTGGAGGCAAGCCGCGCACAAGTGGTCGCTAGCCCGCAAGATGGGCTTGCCCATTACATCCTTGGGCTATGCTACGTCAACTATGAGCTGCTCGACCAGGGACTTACGGAGCTGCAACAAGCTGCGGTGCTCCTGCCTGAGCTGGATCGCATTCGCTTTGAAGTAGCGATCCTGCATAGTGTCACAGCTCAATTCGCGCCTGCACTTGAGCAGATACTGTTGGCACAGAAGATCGTGCCCAATGACCCTGAGTATCAATACCTTGCGTACTATCTCAGAGGCATGGCGTCGCAAACGTATAATGAGCTGCGCGCAGCGGTGACAAGTTTGGGACAAGCCTATCAGCTTGCACCTGACGGTGAGCTAGCCGCCACGGCCCTGACGCAGTTTGTTGATGCGCATGTGGCAAAGCTCAGCCAGCCGATTGCGCGTGCACTGCCAGGGCTTGCCCCCTCCGATGCGGAAAACCTGCGTGTCCTTACGAGCGATCCGGCCCTTCAGAAGGAGGCGCATCCAAAGGCCCCGCCCAAACCCGGGGAATTGGGCAGCGTCAGTATGAGCCTACTCCGTAAACTTTCGCCGACGCGAGCCACGGCAGTCGAGCGGATCCACGAGGATCGCCTTCGCTCCTCTCAGCAGGTAGCGGAAGCGTATGCGATCGCCTACCAGACGTCAGCAGCGCAACGGAGCGAAGCGATCCACGCTTGGCAGGCCCACGCACAGGCCATTCGTAGCAACCTGCCAGCAATGGCCCGTTTGTGCCTAGCGGTGGTTGAGGAAGAAGAACGGCGCCGGCAAGAGGAAGCGCAGCGGCAAGCCGAGATCGCACGACGCCGTCAAGAGACCGAACAGCGCAGGCTTGCCGATCAGCAGACCAAGGCAGCGGCCCTGGCACAGAGTACCACTCCTGTGCCGGCTACGTCCCGGCAGCAGAAGCCAGTGCGTGAGAAGCAGTATTACGCCACAAAGGCACAGTATCTTCAGGGACTGCCGCAGGGGAAAGCGAAGGACGCCGTTGCAATCACGGTGTCTAATCTGTCGATCACGATTAAGCATGGCGGCATGCTTGGCGCGTGGGAGCAGAGCTTCCCAACCGCATCGCTTGCGGAAGCCTCGGTTGAGCATGTCAAGCATATGCTCTCCTCCGAGAAGCGGCTCCGGCTTTCGTACCTCGACGAGCGGGGCCTGTTGAGGCATGTGACCTTTGCGCAGCTTAATGCGGAGGATGCGGTCAAGCAGATTATGAAGGCCCGCACTGGCAGGTGAGAAAGAGCGACCCAATGATCGACCGCATCCTCTACTGGTTCATTACCCTGCCGGTGCTCGGAAAAACGGGCTGTCTTGGGCTAATCGTGTTACTACTCGCCTGTACAGGTGGCACGCTTGCCACTATTCCGGCGACACGCGCACGCGTGGCCGCCGAGGCGACTCAGACGGCCGTGGCCCAGCAGGCACAGGCGGCCCAAGTGGTCATTGCTCAGCAAGCCGAGGCAACTCAAGTTGCGCTTAATACAATCGCGACGAGCCGCACCGCAGCTGCCGCAACTGAACAGGCCCAAAGCGACGCCACCGCCACGGGAGTCGCGGCCGTTCAGCAAGCGACCGAAGCTGCCGTTGCCGATCAGACGGCGTCGGCAGTAGCCGTGAGCCTTGCGGCGTCCTCAACATCACGGGCGATCCAATCGGCGACCGATACGGCGGTTGCTATGGTGCAGATGACGCAGGCCGTCGTTGCACAGGCGGAGACTGCCGCAGCGATCCCAACACCTACCCCGATCCCTCAGGTGGCATATACAGAGCTCGGTCGCTGGGAGAAGGATGGACGTTTATGGGTTGCAGTGCGTATCCCGCCCGGCGTCGCGTCAGCAGATCTGCGTCGTCTAGCCCTCACGCTCCGCACTAGCGACCCTGCTGCCCGCTACTATGTCTTTGATGATGACGCTCAGTTTCCGGAGTTTAAGAGCTATCAGGTCCAAGGTACTGCTTACCCGGAAGCCTGGATTGCGGCTCACAATGTCGCGATGATTAACCAAATGGGTACCAGCAGCGGGCTCGAGTGGCAGCTCATGTTGCAAATCACTGGCGAGACCTATCCCGTTGAGCTAGCAACCTCGCTCTGGGGCGGTAAGCGTGACGATGGCAGCATCACGTCAGAGGAAGCAGCTGGCTGGGCATCACTCTTCATGACTCAGACTGAGAATTATGCCTGCTGTGTGACAAGGGTGCAGGTCACGGCTGGGAGCCGGCCGATCATCACCATCACCCTCGACGGTGAGCTTGCCACACGCACTGAGCAGTCACGCCAGCAGATCGCGACCGCTGCCCTCTTTCGATTCCAGGGCGAGCTCGGCGAGTGCCCAGATAGCGTTCTGTTCGTTGACACAGACGGTTCGCCGATTGGTGATGGCTACACTCCTACCCGCTGTAGCTGAATGCGTCCACATTTACGCCCGGCACGAGAGCTATGATCGAGCTTGGTGGCAACATAGATAACCTAAGCACCGAGATTATGCCTAGCCGAAACGACAAAACCCAAAGGGCCTACCAGTTCCTCGTGGCCGCCGAGCGGGATGCGAAGGTCTTCTCACTTGAGGAGCTTGCCGCCGCTTCGGGCTGGAAGATCAACACGGTGAAGGCCTACCTCACCAAAAAGTGGCACACCCTGCTTCGGCGTGAGGCGGATGGCTTCTCGTGCTCTGGCATCGGGGTGATGACCGAAGACGCCTTCGTGCGGCTGCACGCCCAGCGTACCGATGTCAGCCTCGATATTCTGCGGCCGCGCTTTACATCTGCGGTGGACGCGCTGATCGACAAAGCCCGCGAGTCGGCGCTACTCGCCGTGCAGGTCTACAACAACCCGCTCGTGTCGTTCCGCGCCCCCGGATATATTGTCCATATGGTCATCGCCTACACGGCGCTCTTCCATGCGATCTTCGAGCGGCGCGGCACTGAGTACTGGCACAAAGAGCCTGACGGCAGCGCAAAACTCATCGATGGCGATACGAAGGCTTGGGAGTTGAGCGAGTGTGTCCATCACTACTATGGCGGCCAGGTCTCAGCTGAGGCCGAGAATATCAGGTTCTTTATCCAGATCCGCAACAAGATTGAGCACCGCTTCATGCCGGCGCTGGACACAACGCTCTCGGGGAAGTGCCAGGCGCTTCTGATGAACTTCGAGTCGCTGCTAGTCCATGAGTTTGGCGCCTTCTTTGCGATGGGCCAGAACCTGGCCCTGGCGCTCCAGTTCTCGGTCTTCGCCAAGGCGCAGCAGGAAGTGCTGCGGCGCATCCAGAGCCGTGAGTACGAGGCCATCCGACGCTATATCGACGCGTATGATGCGACGCTGCCGCCGGCTGTCACAGACAGCATGGAGTACTCATTTCGCGCCTTCCTGATGCCCAAGGTCGGCAACCACTTGAAGTCCTCGGATGTGGCGATTGAGTTCGTGAAGTACGACCCCAGCAACCCCGAGGCGATGGAGCGTCTCCAGAAGCAGGTGCTCCTTATTCGCGAGAAGCAGGTGCCTGTCGCCGACGCCGGACTTATGACGGCGAAGCGCGTGGTCGATGAAATTGCTCGGCGCACACAGCAGCCCTTCAATATGCATCATCACACGTGCGCATGGAAGCTTTACAAAGTCCGCCCGAGCAAGCCGAAAGCCGATGGATGCAAGACGGAATATTGTCAGTACAGCGCAGCTTTCAAGCAGTTCGCCTATACTGAGGCCTGGGTCCAGTTCCTCTGCGAGAAGGTGCTGGACCCGACCGAGTTCGAGCGCATCAGAACCTATCGCGAGGCCATCGCCATCGCGCCCTGAATAGCCCAAGGAGCCAGCCCCATGCCCTCCCAGAACTATCTCTTCCCCGAGGACGAGCCGCCCACCCAGCACGGCCTCTTCGATGCCCACGCGGAGCCCGACGCTGCCGCGCCCCGCCGCAGGCTCACCACGGAGGAGATCGACCGGGTGCGCGATGTGCCGGGCTTCCCCATCGCCACCG
>Ga0335397_10011077_pt1 | contig 11138 bp, 10 predicted proteins | sample MAT04_FD_205740 | JGI IMG/M metagenome (GOLD analysis project Ga0335397, IMG submission 205740) | Freshwater microbial communities from Lake Fryxell liftoff mats and glacier meltwater in Antarctica - MAT-04 (spades assembly) (version 2) ...
GCAGCTCGGCATAGGTGCGCAGCGGCATGTGGCTCGTGGCGCCTTCCTTCGTGAGGCTGGCGATGTCGTTGCCGCCCATCGTCATGATCACGAGCGTGCGCTTGTCGAACGAAGCCGCGTCCGGGAAGCACTGCTCGAGCTGCTTGCCCGGCCCGAGGAGATCGTCGGTGCGCGCGCCCCACTTCGCGCAGGTCGAGAAGTCGCCGCTGTCGCGATCGTAGGAGACGCCGTCGATCAAGTTCACGGCGCGCCATCCGAACGCCGGCGCTTCGAGGTTGAAGCGCGTGGCGAGTCGCTCGGCGAGGCGGTTGCGATAGAAGTCGCCGCTCTGCGTCGGCGGCGTGCCGACGGTGACCGAGTCGCCGAGGAACACCACGCGCTCGATGTCGGTGATGTCCTGGTGGTTGGTGCCCTGGCAGTGCGCGCCGATCGTGGGATGGAACTGGTCGTAGCTCGGACCGCGCGCGGCCGGATCGTAGATCGCGCCGAAGCAGGTCTCGCCGATCGTGGTAGGCGTCGCGTCGCTGCGCGCGGGCTCGGCATCGGCGAGCGCCTCGGCGGCGTCGGCGAACGTCGCGGCGTCGGGCGCGGCGGCGTCAGCGAACGTCTCCGCGGCATCCGGGGCGGCGGGCGCGACCGCAGCGTCGTCGCTGGGCGGGGACGCGGCGTCATCCGCGGCGGAGGGCACACCCGCGTCAGGCGTCTCGATGGGCGCGATCGGGTCCACAGCGCAGGCCGCGGCGACGAGGAGCGGGAGCAGCGGGATCCGGCGCATCCAAAGTGTGTAGTTCAACTCTACACTTTGGGTCTAGGGCTTCCTCGGCCCGCGGGGTCGGACGAAGATCGGTCACCTCGCGTCGAGACGGACGTACCGGACGGTCGGGTCGACGTTGCTGTTGCCGAGGACCACGGCGCGCACCAGGACCTCCGCGCGCGCGGTGTTGGGGAGCCCGACGTACGCGCTCACGACGTTCATGTTCGGGAGGGCGACCGCCGGGACGAAACCGCTCACCAGCGGGGAGAAGCTGAGCCCGTTGTCAGTCGAGTAGTCGATGCGAATGCCGACCACCGCGCTGATCTGGTTCGTGGCGAACTGCACGCGCACCTCGGTGTAGTTGGTCAGCTCGACGCGGCTGCGGGACGTCTGGTTGACGATCTCGACGCCGGCGGGGGGCGGGTTGTTGTAGTTGCCGCTCTCGCTCGCGAGGTAAAACTGCACGTTCGAAGGGCCGACCGGGCCGCGCGGGCCTGTGGATCCGGTAGCGCCCGTCGCCCCGGTGGCACCGGTCGCTCCCGTCGCTCCCGTCGCTCCCGTCGCTCCCGTCGGGCCTGCGGGGCCTGCGGGGCCTGCGGGGCCTGCGGGGCCTGCGGGGCCTGCGGGGGCTTGCGGGCCGATCGCGCCCGTTGCACCCGTGGCGCCGGTCGGACCGGGCGCGCCCGCGGCGCCCTGCGGACCGATCGCGCCGGCCGAACCCGTCGGACCCTCCGCGCCCTGCGGCCCCACGACGCCCTGCGGACCGATCGGGCCGACCGCACCGGCGACGCCTTGCGGGCCGATCGGACCGGCGATGCCTGCGGGACCCTCCGGGCCGATCGGACCGACCGGACCCCGCGGACCGACCGGACCACCCGCGGGCCCGGCCGGTCCGGCGGGGCCCTCGAGGCCTTGCGCACCGGGAGCGCCCATCGGGCCCGCCGGACCCTCGGGACCCGCGACGCCCATCGCGCCGATCGGGCCCGCCGGACCGACTTGACCCGGGCCCTCCGGTCCGAGCCATTCGCCGGTGTCCGGATCGATGACCGGCTGCCCACCGACCACGACCGTGCCCGCCACTGCCGCGTGCATCGCGTACGGCACGCTCGCCAGCGTCTCGCGCGGGACGAGCTCGCTCTCGCCGGCGATCTGGATGCCGACCCACGCCTCGGCGCCATCGAACAGCCCCGGCGTGAGCGAGCTCGTGCGCCCGAGCAGCACCGAGTAGTAGCCGCGCTCGTCGGGCATGAGCGAGAGCGTCTCGCTCCACACCGCGGCTCCGCCCGTCGGCGCGCGGTAGATCGCGAAGCTGACCTGCAAGGCGCCTTGCTCGGGTGTGCCATCGGCACGGTAAAACCAGCCTTGCGCGACCATGGTCGCCGGGACATCGGCGTACGCCGGTCCGGCCAGGAGCGCGAGCAGCGCGGCGGATGCAAGACTGTTCATCGGAGCTCCCTCGACGACGTCACCGCAGCGACGCCGACTCGACCGACGTGCGTGTGGACGCCGTTGGTGCTGCGCGCGCCGATCGCGGGGACGTGGCGGTGCTGGCCCGTCACCTGGACGTCGACGCAACGGCCGGTGTCGTCGCACGCGCGATCCGCGCCGCAAGTCAAAGAGACGCGGCACTCGTCGCAGACCTGACGCGCGCCGCAGATGGCGCTCGCGCAGCCCTGATCGCTCATGCACGCGGCGCCGAGGACAGCAGGCGTGGGCTGAACGACGGCCAGCGCAGGCGGTTCGAACTTGCAGGCCGAGGCGGCGAGCGCGAGCGCGCAGAGCAGCAATGAACGCACGACCCGACGACGGTCCCCCGGCCCTTGGGCCACCGTCAAGTCAGGGCCCTCAGGGCCCGAGTGGGCACATGTCGTCGGCGCCGATCACCAGCGGCGGAGCGCCAGTGCTCGTCGCCGCGAGCGTCGCGAGGAAGCAGCGATACTGCCGCTTCGGGAGCTCGGTCTGGAAGAGGACCTCGTGGCCATCTTCGAGCCCGTCCTCGGGCGTCTGCACCACGAGCGCGGTGAGGCCGGAGCGATTGGCGCGCGCAGGGAGCCGGACGCTCTCTAGCCCGGCGATCTGGAGGCGCTCGGCGAGCGAGTCGAACGCGGCGAGCTCGGGGACCTCGCGATCGAGGATGGGCCCGCCGTGATCGAGCCGGAGCGCGACCGAGAGCGCGGTGGCGATCGGCGGCATGATGTAGTGATCGACGATGCCCTGGAACATCAGGACATGCGGGCGGCCGCGCTTCACCAGCGCCGGCGCGAACACCAGCGGATCCGCCGGCTCGATCGCCCACTGGACCAGCGAGAGCACCGGATCGGAGTACGCCAGCTGCGCGCCGCGATCGGTGTAGCCGATCAGCGCCTCGGCCAAGACCTTCACGCTCAGCGGCTTGAGCTTGTGCAGCAGGTTCTCGATCCAGCTCGCGCCCGCGCCGCTCATGATCAGCGCGCGATACTCGGGCGCACCGTACGCGGCGAGCGGCGCGATCGTGGCGCCCATCGAGTGGCCGATCAGCGCGAGGCGCGAGGTGTCGATCCGCGCGCGCGGAAGAGCGCCCGGACAGCTCGACGTGTCGACCTCGAGGCGCTCGAGCAGCGCGGGCAAGAGCGCGATCTCCAGCGCCGACTGCCGCACGTTGTCGCGCAGCGCCGCCGGGTTCTGGAAGTTGAACATCAAGAACTGCTCGTCCGCGCCGCTCGGGTTGCGCGGACCGCCGTGCGGTCCATCGACGCTGACGCCCGCATAACCCACCCGCGCGAGCTCCAGCGCGGGGCCCGAGCCAGGCTCGATCGCCGGGCCGTGCGCGATCGCGTGCAGGCCGCGATCGACGAGCGGGCGATCGCCGCCGCCGCCGGTGCGGATGAACACCGCGGCCGGATACGCGGCGCGACCGCGGCGCGGGATCGTCACCACCAAACGCGAGCGCGCTTGCTTCGGAGCGGCATCGCCGGCGGACCACGCGCCGCCGTCCTCGGTGTACGGGAGCTCGCCTTCCTGGAAATCGGGCAGCGTGATCTCGCCTGAAAACACGCAATAATCGGGGAAGATCTCGCTCTGCACGACCACCGGCGCCGCCGCGCTCAGGCGCGCTCGCCCGCGGGCGAGCACCGCGTCGAACGCGCCGAGCGGGTCGTCGGTGCGAAAGACGGTGAAGCCGGCGACGGTGTCGGGATCGACGCCGATCGTGTCGGGCATCTCGCTGCGCGCGACCGCCAGCGGCTCGCCTTCCGCAGTGTGCACGTCGCGCGAGACGATCGCGACGTAGGTCGTCGCGGGCGCGAGCGGCGCGCCGTTCTCGGGCAGAAGCACGATCATGTGCGGGGTCCCGAACGGCCCGCCATCCTCGGCGTAGAACAGGTCGGCCCGGTGCGCCTCGCCGGTCGCGGCGTCGAGCAGGCGCACCGAATCAGCGTTCACGCTGCTCGGATCGAGCGCGACATCGGCGGCGAAAAACACGCCCGAGGCGAGCCCGAAGCCGTGCGCGTCGCGTCCGAGGAGATCGACCCCGCGGCGCACGAGGTCGATCCGGCCGGGGTTGGGAAAACCGGAGATGTCGACGCGCCCGTCCTTCAGCAGATCGTTCGACGGAAACGGCGCGTCCCAGAACGAGGTCGAGCGCGCAGCGTCCATGCGGATGCCGGGGCCGGCCGGATCGGAGCAGGCCAGCAGCGCCAGCGCGGCGAGCGGAGCGATCCTCACGCCCGCGCTCTCCACTGGCGCGCGCCCTCCTCGAGCACCGCCTCCATCGCGCTGCCCCACGCGTCGCGGCCCGCGTCGCGCGTCACGCGATGGGCCTCGGCGCGCAACGCTTCTTTTCGGCCCGGATCGAGCGCGAGCGAGGCCGCGCGGACCAGCCCCTCGAGGTCATCGGGATCGTCCACCAGCAGCGCGTCGAGCGGCGTGCCCTGCATGCGCTCGGTCGCACCGATGCGCCGCGTGGCCACCGGCAAGCAGCCGCTCGCGAGCGCCTCGAGGACCACACCTCCGAACGGATCGTAGCGGCTGGGCGCGAGCAACACGTCGGCCGAACGGTAGCAAGCTTCGACGTCGCTGCGCTCTCCGTCCCATGTCACTGGGGCCGAGAGGTCTCGCGGTCGGGGCGCGCGGCCCACGTAAACCAGGTGCAGATGGAGCCGGCGCGCGACCTCGAGCGCGGCAGGGAGGCCTTTTCGGCCGGGATCCTGGCCCACGAACAGCGCTACCGCGCGATCGATGGACACCCCCCAGGCGGCGCGAACGCGGGCTCGCTCGGCGTGCGCAGCCTGCACGTCCGCGTGCCCCTCGGGGACAGGGGAGAAGCGCTCGAGATCGATGCCGTTCCACACAATGCGGATCCGATCGGGCGTCACCGCGTAGTAGCGCTCGAGCTCGCGCGCCACCTCGCGGCTCGGCGCGACGAGCAGCGGCGAGGCCTCGGGCGAGAAGCGCTTCTTCTCGTACGCGAGCGCCAGACGATCGAGCACCGGCCCGCCACGCGCCTCGGGGTGGTCCTTCGCGGCTTCGAGGAAAGCCGCGTGGGTGCCGCCGCCGAGCCGGTAGACGTCGTGGACCACGCTGTGCCCGAAGCCGATCACCACGTCGGTGGCGCGCTCGGCCCGCAGGCGCTCGACCAGCCGCTTCGTGGTCCAGGCGTAGCTCAGCATCGCCAGCTTCGGATCGAAGCTCACGCCCGGCAGGCGCACGACGGGCGCGACCTCGCCGGCCGAGCCATCCACGCGACTGGCGTAGACCGTGATGGCGTGCCCGCGCGCGGTCATCTGGCGCGCCAGCTCCACCGCGACCTTCTCGTTGCCCGCGCGCACGCTCCAGCGGCGGCTCAACAGCGCGATGCGCAGCACGTCGCGCTATGCTAACTCCGTCTCGTGGGGTCGACCACTCAGGGCGTCACCGGGATGGTGATCTGCCTCGACGAGGCGAAGCGCATCGGCGACTGCCTGCGATCGCTGGCGTTTTGCGACGAGATCGTCGTCATCGACTCGGGCTCGACCGACGGCACGCAGGACCTCGTGACCGCGAGCGGCGCTCGCCTGGTGGTCCGGCCCTTCGTGAGCTGGAACGACCAGAAGGATCACGGCCGCACCGAGGCGCACCATCCCTGGGTGCTCAACATCGACGCCGACGAGATCGTGACCGCCGAGCTCCGCGACGAGATCGCCGGGATGCGCGAGCGCGGCTGGCCGGCCGGCGTCGCGGCCTTTCGCATGCCGTTTCGCAACCACCTGCGCGACGCCTGGATCAAGAGCTGCGGCTTCTACCCCGATCGGCACGTGCGCCTGATCGATCGCCAGCGGGCCCGCTGGGACACGAGCTCGGTGCACGATCGCATCACGGTGGACGGCGCGACCGCCGATCTCGCCGGGCACGTCGATCACTTCTCCTTCGACTCGATCCGCGACTACCTCGAGAAGTCGAACATCTACGCCGAGGCCTTTGCGCGCGACGCCTTTGCCCGCGGCCACCGTTCGGGAATGGGCGCGATCGCCAGCCACACGCTGGGGCGCTTCTTGCGCTCGTACCTGCTGCACGGCGGGATCCTCGACGGCGCGCTCGGCATCACGATGGCGGGCCTGCAGGCGGCGGGGACGTTCCAGAAGTACGTCCGCCTCTGGGAGATGCAGCGCTTCCCGGACGCACGGCCGCGCGAGCTCGCCGCAGAGCTCGGTGATCCCTGGGCCGAGCAGCGGGTCGGCGCCAAGGCCGTCAAGAAGGCTTGATCCACCGCTGATACGCGGCGTGGACGCGATCGACCCGGCCGGCTTCGGTGTAGCGCTCGAGCACGCGTGCGCGGCCGCGGGCGCCCATTTCCGCGATGTTCTGGCGAGCGAGGGATACGATCGCGTGCGCGAGCTCTTCCACATCTTCGCCGCCGACGAGCATGCCCACGTCGTCGGTCACCGCGTCGCCGATCGCCGGGAAGCGCGCGCCGATCACCGGCACCGCGCAGGCGAGCGACTGCAGCACCGCGCGGCAGCCGGCGTCACTCCCCTCCTTGAGCAGCACGGTCACGTCGCAGCTCGCGATCGCCTCGGGCAGATCGGCGTCGCGGAAGCCGTAGAGCCGCGACACGGCGCCGAGCTCGCGCGCGGCGATCTCCGCCTCGATCTCCGCCTGCGTCTCGCCCTTCCCCATCAATGCGAGCCACAGATCGAGGCCCGACTCGCGGCGCGCGCGGGCCAGCGCATCGATGAGCAGCGGCTGCCGCCGCCCTGGCTGAAAGCGCGCGATCATGCCGACTACGAACGCCGACTCGGGGATGCCGACCGATCGCCGGAACGCGCGGCCGTCGAGCCCAGGGCGGAAAATATCGGGGTCGACCGCGCCCGGCACCACCTCCACGCGATCGCGCGGGACCGACGGATAGCTCTCCAGCACGCGGTCGAGGTGCGCGTGCGCGGGAACGAAGAACCCGTCGGTGCGATCGAAGATCAGCTTCTGACCGACGCGGCGCGCCGCCGATCGCGGGTGATGGATCGATCGCACCAGCAGGCGCGCAGGATCGCGTCCCACCAGCGCGGCGATGCCGTGATCGTGGGTGGAGTGCGCGTGGATCACGTCGAACCGCGGCGCGATCTCGGCGAGGTAGCTGCGATCGCGGACCGCGCGCACCAGGCCGCCCTTGGTGCAGAGCGAGAGCTCCGCCACGACCGGCACGTCGTACTGCACCACGCGTTTGGCCATGTCGCCGGCGCGCATCTGGTCATAGGCGATGCGCGCGTCGTAGCCGAGGCGCCGCCGCTGCGCCGAGGCCAGCGCGAGCGCGGGATCCGCGGGACCGGTCATCGTCGCCACCGACACCAGGTGCAGCACACGCAGCGTCATGCAGACCGACCCGCGCGATCGCGTCGCAGAAGCCCTCGTTGAATTGTCACGGGCACGTCACGGGGCGCGACGGGCGACAAAAGCGACTGCGCAGTCCTCTCCGCCGGAAGTGCGATCTGATCAGCGGACAAAGCACATCTCGGTGAGAGCGCGCACGCGGCGCGGGAAGCATGGCGCCACACGGCCGGAGAATACCATCGCGTCCGAAGTTTCTGCAGCACGCAGATTCACGCACAAAACGCGATCGCGCTGGCGTCTCGCGCTCCGTTCGATTAGCGGACGCGAACGATGCCAGGCGTCACGATCGTGGGTTCGGGCTACTACGTGCCGGGCGAGCCCGTCACGAATGCCCAGCTCGCCAAGGTGATGGACACCGACGATGCGTGGATCTTCAAGCGCACCGGTATCCTCCAGCGGCACTTCGCGCCGGAAGGCGTCGGCGCGAGCGATCTCGCGGTCGAGGCGTGCAAGCGCGCGATCGCGTCGGCCAAGCTCTCGCCGAGCGACATCGACTACATCCTCTTCTCGACGATGACGCCGGATCATCTCTTCCCCGGATCGGGCGGGTTGCTCGGCGCGAAGCTCGGCATCCCCGGCGTGCCGGCGCTCGATCTGCGCCAGCAGTGCTGCTCGATCCCGTTCGCGTTCCAGGTCGCCGACGGTCTGATCGCGACCGACGCCGCGCACAACATCCTCGTCGTCGGCGCCGAGGCGCACGCCGGCTTCATGCCGTGGAAGGACTGGGACGTCGTCGAGGGCAAGGCCGATCGCGAGATCGATCCGGTCGACTACGATCGCGCCACCCGCCACCGCTCGCTCGCGATCCTCTTCGGTGACGGCGCCAGCGCGCTGGTCATGCGCCGTTCGCCGGAGGGCCACGGCCTCATCGGCAGCGAGGTGCACAGCGACGGCCGCGCAGCGAAGCAGATCTACATCGAAGGCGGCGGCTTCCGTCGGCGCCCGTACTGGTCGAAGGAGATGTTCGACGGCGAGCTGCACATCCCCAGCATGGACGGGAAAGAGCTCTTCAAGAACGCCGTCACCAAGCTCCCCCAGGTGGTCCGCTCGCTGTGCAAGCGACACGACGTCGACCTCTCGCAGATCGACTGGTTCATCGCTCACCAGGCCAATGACCGCATCAACCAGGCCGTGCTCGAGGCGCTGGATGTGCCCAAGGAGAAGGTGCCCTCCAACATCGCCCGCTTCGGCAACACGTCGAGCGCGACGATCGGCATCCTGATGGACGAGCTCCTGCGCGCCGACAAGGTAAAGAAGGGCCAGCTCCTGTGCTTCCTGGCGCTCGGATCCGGACTGCACTGGGGCGCCGCCCTGATGCGCCTTTAGTCACTCGTCCGGGTCGTCGCTGAACGCGCGCGCCAGGCCGTGGCGCACCATGATCGCGTCGTACTCCTCGAACAGCGTCAGGCCGCTCGGCAGCTTCGGCGGGTCGATGCCGAGCACGGTCATCGCGACCAGGCCGGCATACGCTTGCACGCGCTCGCGCTCGTCGTAGCGGCGCTGCGTGCGCAGCTCGGTCAGGATCGATCGTACGGCGCGGATCATCTTCTCCTGCAGCCGATCGGGCACGTTGAGATCGCCGAACGCGGTGCCGAAGCTGGCGCGGTGGTCGCCGAGGGTGGGGTGGCGATCGGCGCGCAGCGGCATCAGATCGGTCGATTCGAGCGTCGCGTGGCGGTACTCGTCGATCACGTCGAGGATGCTGCGCACCTCGAACGGCTTGGCGATGAACTTGATGCCGAGCTTCTCGCCGAGCCGCGGCAGGCGCGGGTCGTCGTTGCCCGTCACGAGCGCGACCTTCATGTCCGGGTTGTTCTTCTGCAGGAACTCGCCGAGCACCAGGCCCTCCATTCCGGGCAAGTTTTGATCGAGAAAAGCAACGTGGAACGTGTGGTACGGGAGGAGCTGCAGGCCCTCCTCGGCGGATCCTACCGCGAAGATCTGGTGCTCGTCGGGGAGCAGGATCTCGACCAGGAGCTGGCGGACGTCCTCGTCGTCGTCGATCACCAGCACGTGCAGCTGCGGTTCAGCGACCATCGACTACTCGCACACGCTGTTGGGGGGGATGTTGAGGATGAAGCAGCCGTCCTCGGTGACGGGCGCCGGGATGTCGGCCTGGTTCACGTTGCAGCGCTCGGGACACATCCCGTTGGACGGTGTCTTGCCGCCGATCTTCAAGCAGCCGCAGCGCGTCGGTGGCGAAAACTGGACCGGGCAGCACAGGTCCACCGAAGCGTCGGCCGCGGCGTCATCCGCCACGGATGCGTCGGCGTTGGAGCTCGCGTCTCCGCCACAAGCGGCGAGGACGAAGACGAGCGCGGCCAGGTGAAGACGCATGCGGGGAACGTAGCGCGAAATCGAGGCGGGATCACCGTGCTACTCTAGTAGCTCTGCACAGTGAAGTTGATGGGTTGCGGGTGTCGAGGCGCTCGTCTGGCAAGGCGCGCCGTCCGACGGCATACTCTGCGTCTGTCGAGGCGGCGCAACGCAGCCAGGCGAGATGGATCGGCGGCCTCAACCCTTCAACTTCACTGTGCAGAGCTACTAGTCCCAATGCGGCGCATCGGCTCCCTCGGCGCGCTGCTCGCGGCCTGCGCGGGCGCACCGACCGGAGCGCACCCCGACGCATCCATCACACCCGACGCAACCGCGCCCGTCGACCTGGTGACCAACGCCGGCTGGTCCCTGCTCCCCGCCGCCGACGACCCGTGGGCGGCGCGCATCGACCCCGCCCGCCCGTGCGACCCGCTCGGCCTGCGCGACGAGAGCTCGTTCTTCGAGATCGACACCCGCATCTGTGCGTCCGCGTCCCTGGCCCAGCCGAGCCAGAGCGCCGTGCGGGCCGGCGACCGGCTGACCGCGGTGATCTGGAACCAGGGCCTGATCGCCGACGGCCCCGCGGTCGGGCACGTCGCGTTGAGCCTGGATGGCCACGTCCTGCTGGAGGAGGAAGTGCCGATCCCGTCCGAGGCGCGGGTCTTCGAGCTCGACGCATCGTCGATGTTCGACGCGAGCGCCGGCGCGCGGATCATCTGGCACGTCGACAACCACGGTTTCAACAACTGGCGCATTGCGTACGTGCGCGTAGCCACCCCGTGAAGGCGCTGCTCTCGTTCCTCGGCCTCGATGGCCGGCGCACGTCGCCCGAGGCGGACCACAACGAAGCGGCGATCTCCGCGGTGATCGGGCGGGTGGTCAGCGGTGGCCTGGCGCTGGAGCTCGGCAGCGGCAGCGGGGAGCACGCGCTGGCCTGGGCGCGCCGCTTCCCCGCGATCACCTGGCAGCCGAGCGACCCCGATCCGGTGCAGCGAAAGAGCGTCGATGCATGGATCGACCACGCCCCCGAGGTGACTAACATTCGCCGTGTGATCGCGCTCGACGCCGTCCAGGTGCCCTGGTCGATCGATCCGCCGCTCGCGCTGATCGTGCTCGTCCACGTGCTGCACATCGCTCCCCGCGGCGCGATCGAGGCCATCGTCGCCGAGTGCCGCCGGCTCGCGCCCGGTGGAGCGCTGGTGGTGCACGACGCGTTCCTCGGCGCGGA
>Ga0335397_10011078_pt1 | contig 11137 bp, 8 predicted proteins | sample MAT04_FD_205740 | JGI IMG/M metagenome (GOLD analysis project Ga0335397, IMG submission 205740) | Freshwater microbial communities from Lake Fryxell liftoff mats and glacier meltwater in Antarctica - MAT-04 (spades assembly) (version 2) ...
AAAGTAGTTCAGGAAATCCGGAATGGTTTAGAAGACGGAAATACAGAAATTTATTTTGAGAATGGCAAAATGCAGGAAAAACGGTCTTACCTTGAAGGCCAGAAGCATGGCATTTGGTTCACGTTTGACGATAAAGGAATGAAATTGTCAGAAGCGTATTACAGGCACAATAAGAAAGATGGCATCTGGAGGATTTGGGACGAAAATGGGAAGCTCAGGTACGAAATGTTTTACAGCAATGGCGAAAAAACAGGTCTGTGGCGCATTTGGGACGAGAACGGAAAACTGACAAGTGAGAGAAATTACAGTGCTAACTAAGAATTATATTTATGGGTTTGATTGTTAGGATACAGATAGATTTTTAACTTTAAAAAACTAGAATTTGGCAATAAATTCAATGGTAAATCTGTCAAAATGAGTTACAAAGTATTTCTTTAGATATTTTTCATAATTAAGCCTGATTTCAGCTTTAAACGGTTTGGGCTCGAACCCGAAATTAACTCCGGCTGTTATTCGTTCAGCTATTTTACCAATATTATCCGTTTCGCGACCAATGAAATCCCACCTCACAACCGGACTTATAATTTGTATCATTTTTGCTCCGGTATAGAAATTATAGCAGGAATGCAGGTAGAATCCATATTGGTCGAGTTCGGCTGAAGTGGTATCCGTAAAATGACGGTGTATGTATTCACTTTCAACCAGAAATTTATCGGTTTGATAACGGATTTCGCCTCCATACATGGTGAGTTCATTTTCGAGCAATGTTGATCCCTGGTAAAAATTTCCGGCTAATCGTATGTATTTCAGTGGCTCGAACAATAAGCGTACTGAATAATTGGGCCTGCTGATCCATTGAGGATTGTTATTGCCTGTTCCGTTCATAGCTGCAACCCATACATCGAAGGGAATGTGAAATTTAAAGCGGTAATTGACAACAAACCCGATATCGCGTAAACCATCATTAGTGTATTTGGCAACAAATGAACGGTTAGCAAAAATATTTTCGACCGGGCTTCGCAGATAATCAGTGCCAAAAGGTACTTTTCGCTGACCGAGATAAAAATCGAGGTTTTCGATAGGGGTAACTCTCACAAACGCATCGAGCATTTTTATTTTGCCTTCATCAGATAAATCAACTTCGGTGCGGTAGCTTATATACTTATTTATATTGCCTCTCGCTCCCAAACGGGCGTTGCGAACTTCAAACCTCATCTTTTTACTTTCCAAATCGAATTCAACTTTGGTTTTTAATGATCCATCAAGTTTTGGTAAGTACTCAGTTTTTAAGGCGGTATTTTCGGTTGTTTGGGCTAGCCCGGAAAAGGCATAAATTGAACTTATAAGAAGAAGCAGAATCGTTTTTTGAAGCATTAAAATTGTTTTGGGCAAAAATATTGAAATATCGCTGATTATTTAGAATCTGTTTAAAATTATTGTTTTTAACGTTCAAAAGGGGAGAAGGGGAGAAACGGCGAGGGGCGATAACCAAAATATCCCTAAAACATAAACTTCAATTCAGGATACTTCCGTCTCCTCTTCCGACTTTTACCTGCTAATTGTATTTATTTAGTGTTAGTAAGAAAATTCATCATTTTGCGTAAACATACTCGTTTTTTTTAATTTCAGATTTGGTATGCAAAACTCAATCTTCTGTGCGCGAGGACTTTTCCCTACGGGGACCACCTTTCACGAGGCACTGGTTGATCTCGAATTCCGCGATGATTTTATGGAATTAGCTTATGGCCTGATCATGGCCGGGAAAATGAAAGCCGTAGCTGCGTTAACCGGCGAAACTGAATAAAACTATTCTTTTAACTTGCTAGTAGTTTATTCAGTATGCTGAATTTGATATACTTGCGATTAAAAATTCTGTATTTAAGCCGTAACACACTCTGCATCAAGACCTGACAATAAAAATGTACACAAATCATAAAAAAATCCTGAGTAGTACAACTCAGGATTTTTAACTTTTTGAAAATTTAAAAAATAAATCAACCTGTTTCTGATTATCTCACCATTTTTTGCAAGGTAGCAATCTTCAATTCTTTCCATTCGCGGGTTTTAAATCCCTCTTTAACAGCCAGTTCTGTCATTAAGTCCATCTCGCCGCCATCCGTATTTTCCATAAATGCGGCTAATTGTGCTGCATCTTTGTACATGCTTACGGTCATATGTGTTCCATACGAATCACTTCCTGCAGGTAAAATTACCCTCAGTATTTGCCAACTTCCCTTTTTCCCTTTAGTAACCATTTCCTGGTGCCAGGGTTTAAAAATTCCCGATTCAGCTTTTTCGTATCCTTCATCCAGTTGTTTCATAATATCAATAGTTGCAACTGTACCGATTTTCATTTCAAACGAATTCGTTGTTTTATCGGTTTGTTTTAAATAAACCTGGTGCGCAATATCGCGCGACTTCGCTGTTTTGTCGAACATAGCATTGAGTTCTTTTCCTTTCATATCGGGATAGGCTTTTTTAACATTGTTGTCAATATCCCACGAAGTAGCTGCCTGTAGCATATCCTTTAAACTTGCAAACAGGGTAACCGTCATATACCGTGAGCCTTGTTCTTCTCCTGCGGGAGTGAGTGACCACATATCCCAACCAAGAATGGCTTTATCGGCAACCCGTTGTTTGTGTATTCCCGACCAGAATTCCTCCACCTGCCAATAGTCGGATTCCTGTTCATCATTAACCTGCATAAATTCGAACAATAAATACAGTTGTTGCTGGTTTTCCTGCGCATTCATCCGCACGGTCATAATAATAATCAGTACAAGTGTAATTAATTTTTTCATAGTTTTTGGGTTTTTGGTTAATAGTAAAATATAGAACACAAAAACGTATATAAAGTTTTAAATATGAATAGTGTAATTATTTGAAAGTAATATTTAATGCATTACTATAAAATCATTTTACAGAGTTAAAAAAGACTTATTACGATTAATTTCTAATACTGTAACCACAATCTTCATCAGGATTCACATAGGGTTACATCAATTGGCCGGATTTTGGGAGTGTACCAAAAACAAATCAATCAGAACTGATTTTATTCCGAAATGGAACAAATAATCAAGCTGATTATATCCGGGGCAGGAGCTGTTTTTCCTGTCTGCATGTTGGTATAAAAGCAAAATAATAGAAGGATAAGTGTTCGGATGAGCATTTAAATCAGGCTTTGTCGTCAAAACCAGGTGGGGATACCTTAAATAATCGCGGCTTACTTTTTCCTGTCTTCAAGCCTCCATTCTTCCTGTTCTTTGCTTTCGCGTTTCATATCTTCAGGATTGTCAATAGCCGGTCCTGATTTAAGTTGTTTCCAGTCAAATTTTTCATCAAAGGGATCTAATGCTTTCTGCGGATCAAAAATACGGGGATCAGCAGAAAGTGCTGAATAAGGCGTAAAATCAGGCTTATCAGTAAACAAATCAGCGAAATCAGTAGCACCGGCATCGTATTGGTTCAGGTATGGAATTCCAAGTACGTTCCAGAATGTTTTAAAAATACTTCCAAAGCTATAGTGTACATGACTAACATAGTTTTTCTTTACATAAGGCGAAATAACAATTAATATGCTGCGGTGAGCGTCTACATGATCCACGCCACCCTGTGCATCGTCCTCAGTAATCACAATCATCATATTCTTCCAGTAGGGTGTATGAGAAAGGTATTCCACAATACGCCCCACAGCCAGGTCATTATCTGCCATATAACTTTCGCGGAAAGGGTATCCTTCGCCGGGTCTTTCGCCTGCTCCATGATCGTTGGGAAGTATTACAGTAAGCATATGTGGCATCGTATCTTTTCCCATGCTCCACTTTTCTTCAAATTCCCTTTTAAACATATCAACTCTGAACTGATCAGGAATAGCCATGTTATAAGTAGGGTATAGGTATGAAGTACGACTCCAAAGAGGGGCAGGCATAGGATAATTTGCGAAATGTTTTATTCCACCGTATTTATATGTGTTCTGGTAATCACCCGGTTCGAACATTACCCCAAATCCGAAATTGTAATAGTTCATGTTGTAACGTTCCAGGTGATCCCACATGGAACCAGCTTCGTTGTAATCTTCGGGGTAAATGGCTCCGGCGGCTCCGGTCATTCCCAGGTTACCCGGAGCATTTGAGTTTTCGCGGTAGTCGCGGTTGCCACCGTAATTGGCAGGGGTTGTTGATTCGACCCATTCGTTCGGGTATGTGTTAGCCAGCCAGCGGTGCCCGTCGGCTGATACATCCGAATCTACATAAAAATTATCGCTAATCGTAAACTCACGTGCCAGGCGGAGGTGGTTGGGCATAACCGTGGCATTTTCAACTTTTTTGGTTTTATCGCGGTTAGTAAACGAAACATTTGCCCCGTAACGCGCAATGCTTGAATCACCATTTGCATTCTGTATCTGCCCCAACACTTCGTCGTATGTGCGGTTCTCTTTCGAAATAAAAACGATATGTTTTATGGGTGATTCTTTCTGTTTCGGGAACAAGGGGATTGGATTGTTCTTTCGCCATCCGAAAGAAGCAGATTGGACACTTTCAATCCTGAAATTGTTTTCAATTATTTGTTTTGAATATGAATTGAGTTGATCTTCAGAAGGAATGTCTATTATTTCGACAGTTCCTTTCATCAGGCTGCCTATATAGCTTCCCTCGGCACTGGCTATAAATGTTCGTCCCCCATTGGGGCCGCTGCCATAGCCTTTTGCATTGGCAACAACTATCTTTTTGCCATCAGGTGTTACTTTCAATTTTGCCGGAAACCAGCCTGTAGGAATATGTCCCAGTACTGTAAGTGATTCAACATCAATTACCCCAATGGCATTGATACCTGATTCAGCTATATAAATCCTTTTTTCGTCAGGCGATACAGCAATTCCAAAAGGGATAATTCCCCGCTTACCGGCGAGTTCCGGAACCGGATTGAGTTTGATGTGTGTAAATATTTTTTGTTCGTGGCTATCAAGCACCGTAATATTGTCGTTGGTTCCGTTGCTGATAAAAATATACTTACCTGCTGCAACTATCGAATTCGGACTTGATCCACCTACTGCAGGCATTCCTTCTACCATCTGTCCGACCAGCACACCAGTTTTTATTTTCGAAATTATAGCGGGCAGGGTAGGGGTTTTCACATCAACAGCCCAAACAGAGAACGATTCATCCGAATTTATGGGTCCCAAAGCGGGAACCTGTATTGTATCGTTCGAAATCCCGCTTATAGATTCGTCGGAACCATAAGCATAAACGGGTGAATCAACTACACTTTTCTTCCATTCGCCGTATTTCTTCTTTTTGATATATCCGTACTGGTACATGCCAACATTAGCAACATAAACAGTTTTCTCATCTTTCGACAGGGCAATACCGAAGGGATACCTTCCGACAGGCGTGTTTGAGATAACTTTTCTCTTTTCGGGATCTATCACGATCAGCCTGAAACCAATCTGGTCAACTGCATAAAGAAATTTCCCGTTGCGGCTTATCGTCATATCACCAATATATCCATGCGAATAATCAGTGTCCTTATCTTTTGAACTGCAATCAATTGATCCTAAAGCAGCTCCGCTACCAATATCAAAGATATAAACCTTATTGGCTTGTCCGCCGGCCACATACACTGATTTGTTGTCAGGCGAAATGGCCAGGCCCATAAATACTGATTCCAAAACACCTTTATCCCCCGCTGGTGATGGGGGGATTTGTTGAATGTCAGGATTAACGGAGTTCAGGTTCCGGATAATAGTAATCGAAATGGGATTGGTACCTGAATTAGCTGTAACAGCTGTATTTCCATCGTTGCTGATGGCAAGGCCGTATGGATGTGGTGCAACAGTATAACAATTTCCGGTTGGAGTTAGTAAGCGTCCGTTCGGGATTATTGAAGTGCCGGTTTTCTCAATTCGTGTATATCGGCTTGAAGCCGGGGCAGAAAAAATGAAATCGGGTTGCTGGGCCGTTGAAGCTACCACCGAACAGGTAAAAAGCAAAGTTAATATGATTATCTTCATGAAAAAATGATTTTGATCTTTAACACAAGGTGATATTTTTATAACCCGGCATGGTAGAAAATGCCTTTGTTTTATTATTCGCTTGCTACCCGCTGGTTTATGTTTTGAAATGATAAAGATACTCACTTAAAGCATTCTGAAAAACTTCAATATCTATTGTTCTGTTTTGTTTCTCATTTAGTGCAGAACTACTGCCGATTTATTAATTTATAGTTAGTTCTACTTTGCCAGAGCAGAATTCATTATGCTGTTTCAGCCTTTTAACGATACACTCAAGGAAAAAAACATATTGATTTTTCATTTTGGCAAAGCTTTCAAAATAACTTCCCCAATTCAAATAACAGATACCAACGAATTTAACTTATGTCAGGCGAAGTACTATTTCGTACGCCTTAGGTGGACTTAGGCCGAAAGGGTTACTTTTATTATTCTACCAATATTCAGTCCGCTACAGGCGGACTATCCCGTTAAGGACGATATATTTAATAAAGGTCAAATGTATATTTGAGTTTTTTTACAAAAATCAGTGATTTTTATGTAAAGTTCCAACAAAGTTTGGAGGAAGTTATTTTTGAATGTTTCCCTTAGTGAAATTCTCAAAATAACTTCTCCAATTGCAAGTGAGGTAGGAATAACTGCGGCTGTGCAACCTAATGATCAGAGGTTAGTTTTGTTTGTTGGCGGTGCCTGGTCAAGTGCTTTAGTCCGCAGGACTTCAATATTAATAAAGAAAATCCGGAATAGGAACATTGCCCGAAGGGCATTAACATAAAATAGTTTGCAAAGAAAACGAAGCTCAGACCATTGTATATTTTGAGGAAGTTAATTTGTAAGTTTCCCTTGCCAATATTGAACTAATTATGCTATAAAAATAGTTTAAGTTTTTTGAACACTTTTCCTGAACTTTCTTGCCTGCTTTGCTGCAAGCAGGGATTTTTGAGTTATTCTTCTTTTGGTTTCCTGCTCATCCAGGTACGGTTTTTTATTTCTGTTTTGTGGAATTAATACCTTTATAAGTCTTAATAAGATCGGTGTACCTGAAGTACACATCATCAATAATGGATTCCCATGGATGGAATATTGATTTGCGGGCTCCCTCACCTGCTATTTTTATTGCATGTTGATCATGCATCAGTTCTGTAATCTTTTTTGTTAAGTCGGCTGGTTCATTGTCGATAAGGAATCCATTAACGCCATCCAAAATGCTCTCGGCGGATGAACTGTCTTTAACTACAACCGATGGAACCCCAAAAGCTGCCGCTTCCTGCATAACAAGCGGCGAGTTGTCGTAAATTGATGGAAATACAAAAATGTCAGCCACAGCATAAATGTACTGAAGTTCGTTGCGGTCGGTTATTACACCGAGGAAAACCACATTATCCTGTAAATCATATTTCTTAACCAGTTTTTGCATGTCCCTGGCGGCATAGCCTTCGCCTACAAAAACCATCCTGAATGATTTCCCTTTTGTGTTAAGTTGTTTGAGTGAATCAATTATCAACCTGATATTTTTCTCCCACCTGTGTTGTCCGACAAAAAGCATGACAAATTCATCCGGTCCGGAGTTTATCATTTTCAGTCCTTTTTTACGGTAGTTTATTAATTTGAGTTTTTCAGGTACAATCATATCCGATCCATTCGGCATAATTTCAAATGATCCTTTGTAACCATATTCCATTAGCGTTAATCCTGTAGCTTTGTTAGGAACAAATACCAGGTCGGCTGAATTGTAGAAATCAAGCGTAAAACCAACCATTAAATTTACAAGCAGGTCGTTGTTGATCACCTTTTTAAAATCTTCACGGTATTTTGTATGAAAAGTCGTTACAAGCGGCACATTCAGCTTTTTTGAAATATTCAACGCAAGTTGCCCGCTGATAAATGGACAGTGTGCATGAACCAGATCGAATCTGACTTTTTTAATTTTCTTCTTAAAACTAATGTCTATCATTGGGAGCCCAATACGGTATGGATTCATTCCCGGAACCAATACCGACTTGAACCTATAAACTTTATATGGAACATGGTCATTGTAATCATTCACCTTTGGTGCAATTACAACGCTTTCCCCAAATTTTTTATTGAGCCAATGCGCATAATTATGAGCTGTCATCCCTACGCCATCCATTATAGGGAAATAGGAATCGTTAAACTGACCTGTTGTGATTTTCATTTTTTATGAATTTAATACAAATATCAGCATATGTATGCTAAGTGCCATATAATTAACAATTTAATAATAGAGAAATAATAATTAAAGTAACTGCTAATGTACAACCTTTTAGGGCTTTGAAGGTATGGGCAGGAAAATGATAAACAGGATGATACTTTAGCATGAAAATAAAAATTGCCATGAAAAGGCCAAAAGGGAAGAATGCTTTTTGTAGGTATGCCGTTGCTTTGCCTTTGATATCTTTTGTTAGTCAGCAGTATCAATATCTTTGTCAGGCTCCTTCGGCAATGTAACTTCCTCTTTCTCAATTAATTTTTTCATCAAAGCTTTTTTATCTTTTTGATTTCGCCATACTAAAAAAATAACAAATGAAATTGTGGCAACTATGAAGATCAGTATAAAAACCCAATTTATTTCCATAATTCTTACTTTTTTGTGTTAGTAGTTTAAAGATAAAATTAAACAAAAAAGGCTGCACAAAATGTACAGCCTTGAAATTATAATTTATAAAGCACTTACTTTATTACATCCAGCTTAATATCAACTACTTCTTTTTTACCGGCATCAAGTTTCAGGTTCTCAACCAGGCTGTTTTTGTAAGATATTAGCGATAAAATCAGATTGTAATGGCCCGGATCAATATTGTTGATAGTGAAGTTTCCATCGAGATCTGTATAGACTTTCTGGTTGATTCCTTCAACTTCAACAGCTACTCCAACCAGAGATTCACCTGTTTTTATATCAACAACTTTTCCACTGATGCTTGATTTTGCAGAAGCGTTAGCGGGCATATCACCTGTTGCCAAAACCTGGTTTCCTATTAAAAGTACAAATCCAAGAATTGCAACTGCTATTAACTTTTTCATATTTCTGTTTTTTAGATGATGCAAAAATATGCTCATTCTATTACCTCAATATTATTACTGTATTAATTTAATGTTAAGAGTTTATGCTTCATCTTCAACCGGCTTGGTAATATTTTTCTTTTGCCTTTTTAAGAGATACTGAAGCGAAAACCGAGGAATTTTCAGTAGCTTATTATTGATAAGATAATGGATCACTCTCTTCTCTACCCAGTGATGGAAGGGCAGGAGAAAAGCGATAAGCCCGATTTTGATCAACAGTATTTTCCATGGTTCGTTGTGGGTAATCTCGTAAATTCTATGATCGGCTATCATAATGATAAACTCAAAAAACAGGATAAACGAGAAAAATCCCAGCACTTTAATAACCCATGTTGGTATTGTAAGGCTGCCAAGCATAATTAGCAGAATAAACATAGCAATAATAATGATGGTTATGGCCATATACTGAATATTGTGCCTTCGGTGTGTTTTAATCTGCTCAAGTTCGGCGGCATGTTCTAGTTGTTTGGTTTCATGATCAATCTCAAGCATGAGAAGCTGATCATTTTTAGTCATTTTGCTTATGCTGTCGGCCAGAGCCCTGTTTATTCCCGAATAGGTAAAAGCATTTTTGTAATCGCCAATACCGGCAAACAAAAACTCAAGGTTCTTCGACGCTCTCAACATGTACTCAAAATAGGATGCTTCCCGGGCGAGTTCGTATGATTTAATGTATTTCGTTATAGCTGCTTTCTTATTGCCCTGACGCATCAGAAACTGTCCGTAACGCTGATAGAAATTAGATTGAAGAATTTTATTGGGATCCGATTGTATCAACTGTTCAGCCTTTTTTAAGTTATAATATGCCGAATCATATTCACGCTCTTCTTCATTGAAATATGCTTTAAGCCTGAAATACAGCGACGGGTTTTCGGTTGCAAGTTTGGCGAATTCTTCAGGGTGTTGGTTCCTGTATAGCTGAATAAGCTGGCTTATATTATCCGCTTCAATCAGATGAGAGCGGTACAAAGCAATTTCATAATTCTTTAAACGTGTGTGGTTATTCCGAAAGGCAAAGTCAAAAATCTCTTGTATGTTATTGGTGTTTAGTTTGTTATTGTTTGAATTTATATTTATTGCCTGTAAATCGTATTTGGCCCATATCAGTTCAACTGAATCAACCGGATTTGATTTTAAGATTTCCTTTACCTGCTTTAGTTTATAATCAATGGCTTTGTCATAAATCTTGTTGCTGTTGTAAAAACCTGACAGCAACGAATAACTCTTTTTAATGAGCGATGAGTTTTGTAGTTTCTCAGCCCGCGAAGCGGTATTCAGATAGTTTCTGAATGCCTCAATTTTCTGATTATTACCTTCCAGGCTTTGCCCGATAAGCAGGTAACTCTCTGCTTTAAGTTCATCATCCTGCAAGGCATCGGCCACAGCCAGGGCCTGGTAACTGGTTGCTAAAGCTTTATCAAATTTATATGCTACTATATTCACTTTCACCATGTTACTGAGAGTACGCCAGTCGAGACCGGGATTATTTACAATTTTACTCAGTGCAACAGATTCGTGAGCAAAACGCATCGATTTTTGCAAATATGTGCTTATATCGTTGCACTCTATATACCGGATGTATGCAAGCAAAAGCAATGCGGGTCTGTAACTGGCTTCAGCTACATCAATGGCTTTCTGGCCTGCGCTGTCAGCCATTCGTCTATCGCCCAGGTAATCGTAAAAGTAGAATGCAAGTTCTGCCAGTTCTTCTATCTTTATACTATCAGCATCGGCATTTTGATGCCCTGTCTCAGGCCTGTTCATCTGAACGCCGTAATTATTCTGTGCCGAAGATTGTGCCAGTATTAAAGTAAGTAGAATGGCAAAAAGTATTTTACCAGCCATGATAATTAACCTTGTATTGTATGCCGACTGAACACTATTCATTATCCGGTTGTTAACATATTGTTGATTGTGCATATATATTCTGCATAGTAAACTTAAAACTACCGCTTTATGTTCAACCAAAAACCATTTATCATCATGAAGAAGAACCAATTTACGCTTGCAGCAGCTACATTCGTAACAGGAATAATTCTTGGAGCCACG
>Ga0335397_10011080_pt1 | contig 11136 bp, 10 predicted proteins | sample MAT04_FD_205740 | JGI IMG/M metagenome (GOLD analysis project Ga0335397, IMG submission 205740) | Freshwater microbial communities from Lake Fryxell liftoff mats and glacier meltwater in Antarctica - MAT-04 (spades assembly) (version 2) ...
TTTACTGATATTCCAAGTGAAGATATACAGGTGTTGCAGGCACTATCGGGCGGCGGGTTTAAATTGATTGAAACCAGGATGACTTATTATCTTGCCCTTCAAAATCACAATCATGCACGTTATGGTGTGAGAGAAGCAGGCCTGGACGATATTCCCAACCTGAAAAGAGTGGCAGGGGAAATGAGAAATCCTTTTGACAGGTTTCATGCAGATGGTATTTTCAATCCAGAAAAGGCAGATGAGTTCCTGGCTACTTTTGTAGGAGAGTCGGTGAAAGGTTTTGCTGATCACACCATTGTGCCTTTTGAACCAGGAACTCCGCCTGACGCTTTTGTAACAGCCAAAGTTTTGAAAGAGGAATGGCCGTTGATTGGTGAAAAGGTTTCTAAAATGGTGTTGTCTGCAGTATCATCGGAGCATTGCAGAGGCTGGTACAAAAAGCTAATTTCCGAAATGGCTTATCTCCTGAAAAATGAAGGTGCTGATTATGCTTTTATGCACCCGGCGTCTACTAACCGGGCAGTAATTCATACCTACGAAACACTTGGGTGCAAGCTGGGCCAGGTGTCACATGTATTTTCTTTTAGTTAATTATATTTTTATTAAATGATCAAATTTTTAGACCTGCAAAAAATCAACCAGCAATGTGCTGAAGAATTGAAACAGGTGGCAGCCGAAGTAATAGATTCTGGCTGGTACCTGATGGGTAATAAATTAAAGCAGTTTGAAACTAACCTTGCCCATTATAATGGTGTATCAAATGCCATTGGGGTTGCCAATGGGCTGGATGCATTGCGCCTGATATTGCGGGGTTATATTGAGATGGGATTTATGCAGGAAGGAGACGAGGTAATTGTACCTGCCAATACCTATATCGCATCAATACTGGCTATTACTGACAACAGGCTGAAACCTGTGCTGGTGGAACCGGATATAAACAATTACAATCTTGATATTGCCAAAATTGAAGCAAAGATTACGAACCGCACCCGGGCTATATTGATTGTACATTTGTATGGACAGGTTTGCTGGTCTGATGAATTGGTAGCGATTGCAAAAAGGCATCGTTTAAAGATCATCGAAGACAATGCACAGGCCATTGGTGCTGTATGGAACGGAATAAAAACCGGTGCGCTGGGTGATGCCGCAGGCTTTAGTTTTTATCCTGGCAAAAATTTAGGTGCGCTGGGCGATGCCGGCGCTGCAACTACCAATGATGATGAACTTGCGTCGGTAATCAGGACGTTGGCCAATTATGGATCAAAACAAAAATATGTAAATGAGTACCAGGGATTAAATAGCCGGTTGGATGAAATACAAGCTGCATTTCTGGATATAAAATTGAAATACATTGATGCCGAAAATCAGCGCAGACGTGAGATTGCTACTATATATTTAGCAAATATCACCAATCCTGCAATTCGGCTTCCTCAGGTTAATCAATCATCCGACAATTCTGCACAACACGTTTGGCACCTGTTTATAATTCGTACTGCCCACCGCATTCAGCTACAGGAATGGCTTAGTAGCAATGGCGTTCAAACGTTGATCCATTATCCCATTCCCCCACACAAGCAATTGGCTTTTAAAGAATGGAATCATTTAATTTTCCCCATTACAGAACAAATTCACGACGAGGTATTGAGCTTGCCGATAAGTCCGGTTATGGAAGATGCTGAGGTTATCAAAGTAGTCGAACTCTTAAACCTTTACGTTGACTAGTTTACTCGGAAAAATCGGGTTGAGGGTGGTAAAAAAAATTTATTCGTTGGCGCTAATAATGCCCCGTGAATATTTTAAAATAGCACACCGAGATATTTTTCACTATTTATTACCTAATTCAAGAGCTTTAATTTCCAAGCGTTTAATTGTTCACGGAAAAAAGCCGGTCTGCTCGCAAAAAAGCTTCTTTACAGGTGCGGGAAAAATAGAGCTAGGTAATGGTTGCATTTTCGGTTTTATTTCAGGTGGATTCTATAGGGGAGGGTGTATTGAATTTCAGGCTCGATCGGTAGATGCAATCATTTCAATTGGCAACCTTGTTAAAACCAACAACAATATTTTTATTTGCTCAGTAAATTTTATTAGTGTGGGAGGTAATACACTGATTGGGCAGTATGTAACCATCATTGATCATGATGGACATGCCCTTGATCCAAGCAAAAGAAATGAATTAGGAGAGTTTGGAAAAGTAATGATCGGAAAAAATGTTTGGATCGGGAATAACGTTACGATTCTTAAAAATACAGAAATTGGGGATAATACGGTGATTGCAACCGGGGCTGTTGTTAGCGGAAATTTTCCAGCTAATGTGATTATAGGTGGAGTACCTGCAAAAATTATCAGATCATTATGAAGCAGGAAACCCAATCTTCCTACCGGCAAATTTTTAAAGCCACATCCATATTTGGAGGCGTACAGGTTTTTAGTATTTTAATTGCTGTCATCCGTTCGAAATTTATAGCAGTTTTTCTTGGCCCTGTGGGGATGGGAATTTCCGGCTTGTTAACGGAATCAATCAGCTTAATTGGCGCACTCACCAATTTTGGACTTTCGACGAGTGCTGTTAAAAATGTGGCCGCAGCTAATGCAAGTGGCAACCAGCAAAGAATTGCAGAAATGATCGCTGTATTGCGTAAGTGGGTTTGGATAACGGGCCTGTTAGGATTTGCTGTTACCCTGATCTTATCACCCTGGTTAAGCTATGTAGCTTTCGGGAATAAAGATTACACAGTTTCATTTATGGTGATCTCAATTACTTTGTTGATAGCACAGTTAAGCTCTGGGCAAAGTGTAATCCTGCAGGGGATGAGACAGATAGGTTATTTGGCGAAAGCCGGAATGGTGGGGTCAGTCTTAGGTTTGTTAACCTCAATTCCATTATATTTTTTTTTGGGGGAAAAAGGGATTGTGCCCTCAATTGTTACATCTTCAATAACTACTCTTTTTCTTTCATGGTACTTTAGCAGCAAGATCAAACTACCGATCGTAGCTGTGAGCCGTGAAACTGTCTTTAATGAGGGAAAGGGGATGCTAAGCCTTGGTTTTATGCTTAGTTTAAGCGGGCTAATTACTCTGGGATTGTCTTACCTCGTTAGAATTTTTATTAGCAGGCGAGGTGGAGTGGCGGATGTAGGCTTGTATGGTGCAGGCTTTTCGATCATTAATTCTTATGTTGGGTTAATATTTTCGGCAATGGGAACAGATTATTACCCTCGTTTGGCAGGGGTGGCGCACGATAATAAAGCAGCATCTAATGAGATCAACCAGCAAGGTGAAGTCGCATTGTTAATTATAGCTCCTATATTATGCATATTTCTTGTTTACATCGATTGGGCAATCATTCTTTTATACTCAAAGAAATTTATAGCGATAAATTCCATGATTCATTGGGCTGCTTTAGGGATATTTTTTAAAGCCGCTAGCTGGTCGGTAGGATTTCTTTTGCTTGCAAAAGGGGCAACAAAGGTATTTTTTTGGAATGAGTTGTTTTCAAGTATTTATTTGCTCGGATTAAACCTGGCAGGGTATTATTATTGGGGACTTACTGGGCTAGGTATCTCGTTTATGATTGGTTACATTATCCATCTAATACAAATGGTTTGGGTTACTGGGCAGTTGTACGGTTTTAGATACTCTTCAAAGTTTATAAAGATATTTTTTATACATCTCAGTGTAGTAGTCTTTTGTTTTTTAAATATGAAGTTTTTTCATGGCGTGGCTAGGTACTTTGTTGGATCTTTCTTTATTGCTTTGTCAATCTTTTATTCTTTGTTACAGCTAAATAAACGATTAGATTTTAGACGTTTTTTTACCAGTTTTGGCAAACGCCTAAAATAGTTTTCGTTAGCAAAAACAGATAGATCGAATTGATAGTTTGAAATAATTCACTTTTTTCATAAGGAATATTCTGATAGATAAGAAAGACCCTAATTTGAAGCTACTGTTTAAGACCACTTTTATTTGGGATATTCAATAAATCATACAAGGAGTATCTCAATCTTCATAAAAATCAAATTATAGAAGTTTACTTTTTAAATTTTTCTTTTCGGATACATGCACTGAAATAAGGCTAAGTTTGATTTCTTGCAATTCTAACATTATTAGTATCCACCCTAAACTTAGAAGAGGATAATCTGCCATCAATTCGATCTTCATTATTTTAAAGCACAGTTGCATCCTGGCTTTCATTGTTTTGTGTGTTCGAAAATTTTTACATGAGGTCTGTATGATGTTTTTTATTTCATAAAGGTTTAATAGGCCATACGATTTTATTAACCCTTAGATAAAATTCAAGAAGAAGTAGTTTCTACCTGGTGAAACAAATCATTTTTCATTTTAGTGTTAAAGGTATTGGGGGAGTACAAAATCTGTATTTAAACCTGATGAAAGAACTGTATCGAAAAGGGATTTCTACTAAACTTTTATATTACAACAACACGTGGTTAACACAGGAACTAGATAAAGCAGGGGTTATATATCAACTTTTTGATTTGGAAACAGACAATATAGCATTGTTAAATTCATTTGTAAAAAAAGATGACATAGTAATAACGCCCTACGAATTTTATATAGAAAATTTATATAAAATACAACCTTATATTCTTTATTGGGTAGTGGTTCCCAAAAGGGAAAAAATGGCTCATCAGCGTTTTTCTGAACAACTAATAGATATTGCATTTCGTTTTTTGATAAAAAAAATGAATGATAAAAGGGGCTTTTACTTTATGGATGGAAGCAGTTCCACTACATTTTTTAAGTATTATAAAATGCATTTTCAGGAGCGTTATCTGCCTATACCCATTGAGGTGCCATCTTATAACTTTGAGCCAGCTTTAACTAACCTTCAGACCCAACTGCACGAGAAAGTTATTCCCATAAGTTACATAGGCAGAGCAGAAAACTGGAAAGTAAATCCGCTAAAAAAGATCATTGTTGATTTAGTTGCCATGTCCGAAAAACTCAATCTTAAAGTTGTTGTACATATAGTGACAGATGACATTGACGAATTTGCAAAACTCCTGGCAGTACAGGAATATGGGCGAATAGAAATTAAATACCATACAAATCTATTTGGACAGAAGCTGAAGGATTTTCTAAAAAGTACCATTATGATCAATTTTGCCATGGGTACCTCTTGTCTGGATTCGGCGTCGCTGGGAGTACCTTCCATCCAGATCGATGCATGCTATACTGAATACCCTTTTAACTATAAATACAGATGGCTCTTCGAAAATGAAGGTTATTCCCTGGGGAATTTTGTAGATAGCAATTCGATTACCCATGGACATGAATTGTACCAGATTTTTGAGGCGATTTTAAAAGAGGAGGGCAATTTGGCCAGTGTTTCAAAGCGTTGTTTTGAGTATGTGCAAAACAACCATGATCTTAAAAAAATTACTGATGATTTTCTACTGGCTGTGAATGATTGCCGTAACAGGTGGCACTTGAATACAGCCTACATGGTTCGGATGTATAGCTTTAAATTGCTTGGGTGGACGGGATTATACCGACGATCCATACTTTTAAAATAAAGACAAAACTGAGATCTGCACTTACTTGCGTTTATGCCTATTTAAAAGTCGCCAGCTACCAATTCATTTAATAAACATTTCGCTATTGTATGCTCATTAGTTACGAAAAGTTAGGATCGATTATCAGGCGATCGTTATCATATAAAAGAAAGACACCACCGCTTTTACAGAAAGCTGATCCCATACCGGGTTTTAAAATGGTCTATTTCGTTGGGGAAAAAGGGCTTAACTATTTAAATTCGTCCTTATTATCCGTTTATAAAAGTTTCACCAATCTGCCTGAACTCATTATCGTTAGTGATGGCACCCCTATTGCTAAAATAGCTGATGGAATGGTAAAGTGGCCGGTAAAAACGGCCATCATTTCATGGGAGGAATGCGCTGAATATTTTAAAAATAAAGGAGATATTTTATTGCACCAATATGCCACGGACGATCTTTGGGGAAAGAAGATGGTAGCAATTCTTTATTGTGCTGAAAAATACAAAATACTTTATTCCGACACCGATGTTTTATGGTTTGCTGATCCCACTGCCTCCATAGATTTCAGTAAACAGAACACAATAAAGATGTGTCTTGATGAAAGTTTTTCTTACGTAGAAGAAATGGTTGCCGAGCTTGGTTGCGAGGATATCTACGAAACAATGCCGTACAATGCAGGGATTATTTATGCCAATGGTGACTTTTCGAGTCATCCGAAATGGAATAATTTGATCGGGTATTTATCGCAGCTTAAAAACAAGTCGGTCATGAAAAAGGGTTGGACAGAACAAACCGCCTTTGCCATACTCAACAACTATTTTGGCACCTACTGGACAAAAGACGAAATGTTGCTGGAAATAAACGACCACGGGAATTTTTTTAACAAGTATAAAAAGCAATACAGCAGTATGTACGCACGGCATTATGTTACAACAAAAGGTTGGCTATTTTGGAGAGATTATTTTTATTATTTTCTTTTACCTTTCAAAAATAAATAAGCCAGTTTCAAGCAAGCAGCTTTTTAATGCATCATTGCCAAACAGAATTAGTTGCCCTGTTAGCTGATTTTACATACAAAGTTTTCAAAACTAGTTAGCGATATGGTGATTGTTTTTCCAAAGAAACACGAGTACGTCTATTTAGCCATTGTGCTAATGTATGTTTCGGTTGTGATTGATCTGGCTGGCAGTTTGGTTCGAGTGAATTTTCCATTACTAAGATATGCTTTGTTATTTTTTGCCCTTGTATTTTACATAAAAGGGATATTGCAAACAAAGGTAAGCGCCAGATTAATTGCCCCCGGCATCTTAATGGTCTTTCGTTTTTTTCTAGGCTGGAGCATCATTATGGTGCTGATGAGTTTTGATAAAATCATCGCCCCGGATAACAACTACATTAATTTTAAAATAATCATATCGGGCAAGTTATTTATCAGTACCATCCCGTTTATTATATTTAGCAATCCTTCGGAGTACCTCGTAAAAAAATGCTTAAAAATTGCTTTTTTTTTGTGCATTGTATTACTGGTTATTGTTCCACCGCTGATCTTTTTTAACCAGCGTGAATATTTTGAAATATACGGAGTTATTTTTGGGGGCGGGGTTTCGATTTTGGTGCTTACCTACTTATATCATTCAAAAACTGTAAGATGGATATCTTTTTTTTCACTGTTTATGATACTATTTATCAATGCGGTTAATGCCAGGCGAAACCAGGTCCTTTTTTTCGGAAGTGTCCTTTTTTTTACAGGTCTTATTCCATTGCTTAGCCAATCATCCTTTGTAAGAAAAAGGAAAAAGCTAATAATAGCAGGTATTTTATCATTCTGTTTTTTGATTTTTCTCTTTGTTTTGTTAAATATCAGCAATTTTAGTTACCTGGTTGAAAGATCAAAAACGGGCGTAGAATCAAGAGAAGATTTTTTGGAAGAGTTTTACCAGGATTTTAATGACCATCCTACTGACTGGATAACCGGGCGGGGTGTTTTGGGTGATTTTAAATCTACACTTTTCGAAAAAGAAAACGATAATGAAAGCCGTGCTATTATTGAAACGGCTTATCTGGATCATATCATGAGGGGTGGATACATTTACCTGTTCTTTCTGGTAATCATATCTGCACCGGCAATCTTCCTGGGCTTTTTTCGTTCCGACAATATTCTTTGCAAGGCTTTTGCTGCTATCATTTTAATCAATTTTATTGACATGATTGGGTTTGGCATTCCTTCGCTTAGTTTAAAGTATTTACTGATATGGATAGGGGTTAGTGTTTGTTATTCCAGGCAAATGCGCAGTTATAGTGATGAGTATTTAAAAAAAGCAATAGGCATATAAATTATTTCAATGAAGGTATTATGGTTTTCTAATACGCCTGCAAATAGCGAGGCTTTTTTAAACAACAGGCTTACAGGCGGTGGTTGGTTAAAATCGCTGGATTTGGCAATTCAGGCAAAAGTGGAATTGCACATCGCATTTTATTTCCCCAAATTGTCGGAGCCATTTACCTTTCTTAATACTACCTACTATCCCATTAGTCATCCCAACTGGAAATTGAAGGCAGTGATTAATACGTTAAGGCCATCTTTTACAGATACGGAAGATCTGCAGCAATACCTGGAAATCATAAACAAAGTGCAGCCAGACATAATCCATATTCACGGTACCGAAAACCCATTTGGCTGCATCATTCCCCAGGTAAATGCGCCGGTGGTAGTATCCATTCAGGGCAATATAACCGTTTACCAGCATAAGTTTTTTGCCGGATTGGGAAAGGGCTATGCAAAAAAAAAATATGCTGGTAGCAAACTCATCAATAACCTTCTGCAAAAATCCTTTTACGAAAATTACAAAGGAATGGAAAAGATGAAGGAAAGAGAATTGAAGAATTTAAAAGCCACACAATATGTATTGGGTAGAACCGATTGGGATAAAAGGCTTTCGATGATGATGACAACCAATGCCCGTTATTTTCAATCGGAAGAAATGATGCGGGAAGTTTTTCATCATACAAAGTGGATGAGAAATAGTCCCGGCATTGAAGAGCCATTCATCATCCACAGTACCACAGGTAATGGTTTTTATAAAGGATTTGAAACCATTTGTGAGGCGGTGCAGTTACTGCATAACAAAATAGAGTTTTTATTTGAATGGCGGGTTGCGGGCTTGTCTGATACAAGCAGTTTGGTGAAAGTTGTGAAGGAAAAAATGGGTAAAGCATATCCCAAATCGGGTTTAGTATTGATGGGTTCTTTAAGCGAAGAGGCATTGGCAGTAAAACTAACTGAAGCCCATGTTTTTGTTACAGCATCCCATATTGAAAATAGTCCTAACAGCTTATGCGAGGCGATGCTGATAGGGATGCCTTGCATCGCCACGTTTGCAGGTGGCACCGGCTCTATGATACAGGATCGGCAGGAAGGCATTTTAATACAGGATGGTGATCCCTGGGTAATGGCAGGCGCCATTGTCGAAATGGCATATTCTTTTGAAGTGGCTATAGGTATGGGTGCAAAGGCCCGGCTAAGGGCACTAAAGCGGCATGATAAAGACGGAATTGTAACACAACTATTGGACATTTATCAAACCGTGATTAAGCACCATACAGATGCAGCTATTGTATAAAGCAATTAATACCCTTTACAATCAGTGTGAGTTGCTGTATTGGAAAATCAACACATTTTGTTGGACACTGATTGTAGTGGTTAGCGCTCGATCAAGGGGTATAACCATCGGCCCCCGATGTGTTTTTTATGGAAGAACCAAATTTAAAAAAGCCAATAAGGCATTGATCAAAATAGGTGGGCGGGTTAATTTCAGATCAAAGTCCACAGCCAATTTAATTGGAATCAACCGGCCGTGTATTATTACAGCGCTGGATAGCTCGGCAAGACTTATCATTGGTAATCATTGCGGGTTTAGCGGCACTGTTATCGGCTGCTTTACTGAAATTATCATTGGCAATCATGTAATGTGTGGAGCCAACACCCTTATTACAGATGGGGATTGGCATCCGGATGATTATAGATCCGGCAAGCCGGCACCCATTCATATTGAAGACAATGTTTGGCTGGGCGTGAATGTAACCGTTCTAAAAGGTGTTACAATCGGTGCAAATTCGGTTATTGGTGCCAATAGCCTGGTAGTAAAGAACATCCCTGCTAATTGCGTTGCTGGCGGCAACCCCTGCAAGGTTTTAAAAGAATTGGAACAGCAAATAATCACATAACTATTTTTCAATGTCAGTTTTGATTTTATTTGCCGGCCAATTTCCCGGTCCTACTGCCGGCGCCAAAAGAATTGGCTACTACCAAAAAGGTTTGATAGCGGCGGCTATGCCAGCAGATATTTTACCCATTGGCAACCTGGCTACCGGTCGGATGAGCCATTATCTCAATTTATTTTTTCAACCATTTAAAACAGCCAATTCTTTTTATAAAGTCAGAAAAAAGTATAGCGCTGTTCTTGTATATGGTTTCGGCTGGCTAACCTACTTATTATTGGCATTTGTTGCGAAAACCAATAATATCAAATTGTACCTGGAAGTGAATGAAAAGCCTGGTAGTATTTATGGAAGCCGCTTTACCGAAATTGGCTGGATTAAGTTGTTTAGTACAAAACTAACTGAATTTTCATTTCGTTTTTTTGATGGTTTTGTTGTGATCTCTGAAGCTCTTGCAACTTACCTGAAGCCGCATGCAAACAGGGACGCAAGGTTATTAAACGTACCTATTATCATTGATATCGACAGAAACATTGGCGAGATAGAAAAGCCTGTTGTCCATTTTCCCTATTTGTTGCATACTGGCGCTTTAAGTGACAGAAAAGATGGTATGGCGGAAGTATTTGCAGCTTTCGCAATCGCCTGTAAAGCGCTTAATAAACAACTCCATTTTTACCTGACCAGTAAGGTAGCTCCCAGTGATCTATCGCAATTGATAGAGACTGTAATTAATGAAAACGGTTTGGAACAGAACGTTCATTTTTTAGGGGATATACCTGAGTCAAAACTTTTATCATTGCAAAAATATTGCAGCATGGTCATCATCAATAAATACCGGAACGAACAAAACGAGCATAATTTTCCCACCAAACTGGCGGAGTACCTTGTTTTTGAAACGCCCGTTATAACAACAGGTATTGGAGAGATGGGGAAGTATTTAATAGATAATGAAAATGCCTACCTGGTTCCGTTGCATGATGTAGTTGCATTGGCAGATCGGATGATTTATATAACTCAACATCCCATCGAAAGTAAAAAGGTAGGCAATAATGGCAGAAATATAGCGTTGTATTTTTTTGATCATATGGGTCACGGAAAACGAATGGCTGATTTTTTTTCATAGATATATTTTAAAATAAATCTAAAGGTTATTTTGAGTAATTTAAAAAGGCATCTAAGCAATTTAATTGGTTGGAAAACGAAACGAAAGATTGTTGTTATAGAATCGGATGATTGGGGTAGTATCCGTATGCCTTCATTGGCCGCTTACGAAAGGCTTGCAAAACAAGGGGTACAATTAGGACTTGGAGATGCCGGCAGGTATAATCTGAATGATACATTGGCAACTGTAGATGATTTAACCGCATTGTTTGAAACCTTACAAAAGCACAAGGACAGCAAA
>Ga0335397_10011088_pt1 | contig 11131 bp, 7 predicted proteins | sample MAT04_FD_205740 | JGI IMG/M metagenome (GOLD analysis project Ga0335397, IMG submission 205740) | Freshwater microbial communities from Lake Fryxell liftoff mats and glacier meltwater in Antarctica - MAT-04 (spades assembly) (version 2) ...
TTCTAGAAACCGGAGAATCTCAGCAGCCGACAGAAACGGAAACTTAGGAGAAACATTTCTTTCTGCATATTCTTTGCCCTCTAACTGATAAAATTTTAGGCAGGAACCGTCATAACGCCAGACTTCCGACACGCCCAAAGCTGCATACAATTCCATTCGGTTAATCGAACTGCTGGTGATGTCAATCTCGATTACTAAATCTGGTGGCGGATCTTGATTTAAGTTGATTTGCTGGAGATTGCGGACACTTGCTTCATTCTCAATATAGTAGCACTGATCGGGTTCCAAACCGCGTTCTAAATCCTCGCGCCGACAAGTTAGTGAACCCAAACTCCGAATTTCGATATTTAATTCTTCAGTCACACTTTCGACAAAACGGCCTAAAATTTTCTTACTGCCTTCATGAGGTGCTGATGGACTCATAATTTCTAAGTTTCCGCGATCGTAAGTCAGGCGAATTCCTCCCTGTTGGGCTAACTCATGTAGCAGGGATTCGTAAGTTTTCCAGCTAATGTTTTTTAGCAGAATTCCGCTAGTTTGATTCTGGATGAGGGTGGCTGTCATGGCTACCTGCCTCGGTTTTAAATTATTAATTGTATTTTAGCAAATATGATATTTGAGTTATTTCATAAATCTGCGATCGCCAAACCGCAAATAAACGCAAATAAACGCAGATAATTTTAACAGTCGTGGACGCACCAAAATCAAAGAAACCGGGTTTTTTCACGAAATCCTTCGCCGCAGCGATGAGATCAGGGAAAAAACCCGGTTTCTGGCTATCTTTTCGTGGAGTGCGTAGGCGCAAGCCGGGGCGAAGCCATCGCACTTAACACACTACTTAGCAGCTTGACGCTCTTTCGCATCCTTGATCACTTCCTCAGCGATATTGCTCGGACAAGGAGAATAGTGCGAGAAAGACATCGAAAACTGACCGCGCCCAGAAGTCATGGTACGCAAATCGCCAATGTAGCCAAACATTTCGCTCAACGGCACATCTGCCTTGATCCGCGCTCCTGTTTGTCCGGTTTCCTGAGCCTTCATCATCCCCCGGCGGCGGTTGAGGTCGCCGATGACATCACCCATGTGATCGTCTGGAGTGAAAACATCGACATTCATGATCGGTTCGAGCAACTGAGGCCCAGCTTTGGGAACCGATTGGCGGTAGGCGGCTTTAGCAGCAATTTCAAAAGCCATTGCTGAAGAGTCAACCGGGTGGAAACCTCCATCAACCAGGGTGAATTTCAAATCCAAGCAGGGGAAGCCAGCCAAGACTCCCACATCGATACAGCTTTCAAAGCCTTTTTGCACGGCTTGCCAATACTCTCTCGGTACACTGCCACCAGTTACTTTTGACTCGAACACGAAACCGCTGCCCACTTCACCGGGCTCGACGATATAGCCGATTTTCGCAAATTGACCTGAACCACCGGATTGTTTCTTGTGGACGTAGTTGTCTTCGAGGCGCTTGGTGATCGACTCGCGGTAGGCTACTTGTGGTTCGCCAACTTCTACTTCTACGCCGTGGGTGCGTCTCAGAATGTCCACTTTGATGTCGAGATGCAGTTCGCCCATGCCCTTGAGGATGGTTTCGCCACTTTCTTCGTCTGTCACCATGTGGAAAGATGGGTCTTCTTGTACCATCTTGGTGAGGGCTGCTCCCATCTTTTCTTCGCCTCCTTTGATTTTCGGTCTTACCGAAATGGAGATGACTGGTTCTGGGAACACCATTGGCTCTAGGGTTGCGGGATTTTTGGGGTCGCAGATGGTGTGTCCGGTGCGGACGTTTTTCATGCCGACGATCGCAATAATATCGCCTGCTTGAGCCGATTCAATTTCTTCGCGAGAATTGGCGTGCATTTCTACCAAACGGCTGATGCGCTCGGTCTTGCCTGTCGCGGTGTTGAGTACGGTGTCGCCTTTGGATATCTTACCGGAGTACAAGCGGGTGAAGGTTAAAGCGCCGAAGCGATCGTCCATAATTTTAAATGCCAGGGCGCGCAATGGGCCTTCTGGATCGACGATCGCGAAATTGCCTGTTTCCTCACCATCGAGATCAACTTCTGGCTGCGGCAATACTTCCATCGGATTCGGCAGGTAGTCAACGACTGCATTGAGTACCAACTGCACGCACTTATTCTTAAACGACGAGCCGCAGTAAGTCGGGAAAAATGCCAAGTCGCGGGTACCCTTGCGGATGCACCGCTTGAGGTCTTCGATACTCGGCTCGTTTCCTTCGAGGTACTGTTCCATCAGGTGATCGTCCTGCTCGACGGCAAGTTCGATCAACTGTTCGCGGTATTTCTCGACATCATCCACCATATCGGCTGGAACATCGGTAATTTCGTAGTTCAGCGGATCGCCAGAATCATCCCAGATCCAGGCTTTGCGGGTCAGCAAATCGACTGCGCCGCAAAACTTTTCTTCAATGCCGATCGGCAAAACCATTACCATTGGTTTAGCTGCGAGGACTTTATCGACTTGCTTGACAACCCGGTAAAAATCTGCACCCGTGCGATCGAGCTTATTGATGTAGACAATACGAGCAACTTTAGAATCGTTAGCGTAGCGCCAGTTAGTTTCAGATTGCGGTTCAACTCCACCGGAACCGCAGAACACACCGATGCCACCATCGAGAACCTTCAGCGAACGGTAAACCTCGATCGTAAAATCAACGTGTCCGGGAGTATCAATGATGTTGAGCTGATGCTCATTCCAGAAGCAGGTGGTAGCAGCGGACTGAATCGTAATCCCGCGCTCTTGCTCCTGTGGCATAAAGTCAGTCGTCGCCGCGCCTTCGTGAACTTCACCGATTTTGTGGATTTTGCCTGTCAGTTTCAGGATTCTTTCAGTTGTGGTGGTCTTGCCAGCATCCACGTGGGCGAAGATGCCGATATTTCGATAACGAGTGAGATCTTTCATAATTAGCGTTGAGATTAAATGCGACGAACCGTCGGCGACCAACTGCAAGCTTGACAAGCGAGGAATTAATGCTACCTTACCAGCGAGTACGGGCTGGATTTCCTTTTCCCTGTTTTTGGCAGGACTATCTTAATTTTGACACTTCCTCGTCATTCCTGCGAAGGATTCTTGAGTTATTGACTGCTTGCCGGACTTTGAGACCGGTGATTCTTGACAGTTCGACGGGATGCCCTGCCAGAGTGGTGTTACCTTCCCTCGCTGTCGGCAAGCGACTCGCGGGAGAGCATCTGTGTTTTGCATTGATAGTTCTAGCATCTAAGCGAGATCGCCTATTGTACAACTCGCGTGCTCGCTGATAGTGCTCTGAAAAAAAAATACTTCTTGCTGCAAAGCCGGAGATGCTCCGAATTATCAGCCTCTCTGGAAGAGGGAACATGATTCGAGGAAAGTTTTTAGATTTTTTAAACTAGATAGAATTTTTAATGTCAGCGGGTGATCGATCGAGTCTGCAGGTAAAAAAAAGATCAAATTTTGAAGCAGAATTTAACGAATTATATGTTTCAGGATTAGCGAGCAGTCTGCAGGCAACAGTTAGAGCGAAAAAGTGGGCGCGTTCAAGGCGTAAATTACAAGACAAATATAATTTGTAACCCATTAATAGCAAACGGTGCGGTTTCCTATTTTGCAGTTATGATGTGGTGCGAAAGTTTAATAAACAGTTCTGGACGCCTCAGCCCAAATCAACTGGGTTTTGTACGTTTACTGCGGGCTGCCTGCGAAGGATTTTCGTCCATCAAATTCGGTTTTTGACCACCGGTGGAAAAAGTTTGATAAATTAATGATAGATACAATCGATCGACCTTACACTACAGTAATACTGGCGATCAGTGCTGATGGTAAAATTGCAGATGCAGCGCGATCGCCCGCCAGATTCGGTTCTGCCAACGACAAAGCCCACCTCGAACAACAAGTCGCCGCCAGTGACGCGGTTTTGTTCGGCAACGGCACTTTACAGGCCTATGGAACGGCGATGAGAGTGATTTCTGCGGAATTGCTCAAACAGAGAGAACTGCACGGGAAGCCCCCACAACCGGCGCAAATCGTATGTTCGCGATCGTCCGAATTTGACCCGAATTTGCGCTTTTTCCAGCAACCGGTGCCGCGATGGCTGCTGACTGCGGAAAGGGAAGATGGGGAGAGTCAAACTCCAAGTAATTCGCCTCTTCCTGCTTCCTGCTTCCTGCTTCCTGCTTCCTGCTTCCTGCTTCCTTCGATGTTCGATCGCACTATCTATGCTAAAACCGCCGGTGGAGAGATTGATTGGATTGATGGGTTTCAACAGCTAGCAAGCTTGGGTATCAAACGGTTGGCGATTCTGGGCGGGGGAAAATTGGTGGCGTCTGTGCTGGCTGCGGGCTTGGTAGACGAACTTTGGTTGACGGTGTGCCCGTTAATTTTGGGCGGGGCGGATGCACCGACTGCTGTTGAGGGAAAGGGTTTTTTGGCGGATTTGGCTTTGAAATTGGAACTTTTGGCGGTTAAACAGGTGGGACAAGAGGTGTTTTTGCATTATAAGGTCGATCGGGCTAAAGAAACCGGGTTTTTTCCTGAATCTGGCGACTGCGATCAAGGATTTTCGCAAAAACCCGGTTTCTGACGAATCGCACTCAGGCCAAAGAAACCGGGTTTTTTCCTGAATCTGGCGACTGCGATCAAGGATTTTCGCAAAAACCCGGTTTCTGACTACTCGCACTCAGGCTAAAGAAACCGGGTTTTTTCTTGAATCTGGCGACTGCGATGAAGGATTTTCGCAAAAACCCGGTTTCTGACGAATCGCGATTCCCGGCGATCGAATAATTGTATTAACTTAAATAAAGTTCGATCGCTCTACACAGAAATCTCTCTATGCTGGAACAGCCAAAAGCTCAACAATATTCTGTAGCCTGGATTAGCAAAATAGGCGAAATCCCCCAATCCTCCTGGGATGCCTTGGCTATGCCCCTAAAAACTCCTTTTATGGAATGGGATTGGCTAAACAATCTCGAAGTCTCCGGTAGCGCGTCAGGTAAAACTGGTTGGCTGCCGCATCACTTGACTGTGTGGCGAGACAAACAGTTGATTGCTTGCGCGCCGCTTTATGTCAAAAGCCACAGCTACGGCGAATTTGTGTTTGACAATCAGTGGGCTGATTTAGCTCAGCGTTTGGGTGTACAATACTATCCTAAGTTGATGGGAATGACACCGTTTACTCCTGCTGAAGGCTATCGGTTTTTGATTGCTGAAGGGGAAGATGAAGATGAGTTAACGGGAGTGATGGTAAGCGCGATCGACCATTTTTGCGATCGCCACAATATCTCTGGCTGCAATTTCCTGTATGTCGATCCAGTATGGCGGCAGCGCATGGAAAACCACGGTTTCAGCACTTGGCTGCACCACGGCTATATTTGGCAAAATCAAGGCTATCAAAATTTTGATGGTTATTTAGGCGCTTTTAATGCCAACCAGCGCCGCAATATCAAACGCGAACGCAAAGCTGTTGACAAAGCTGGTTTGTTGGTAAAAACGCTGACTGGTGATGACATTCCCCAGCCGATGTTTGCTCAAATGTATGCTTTTTATGAGAATACTTGCGATAAGTTTGGTTGGTGGGGTAGCAAGTATCTGACTAAGCGATTTTTTGAACAGTTGCACTACAATTATCGCGATCGAGTTTTATTTGTCGCCGCTTACGATAAGGAAGATGACAGAGTGCCTGTGGGTATGTCTTTTTGTTTGTATAAGGGCGATCGACTTTACGGGCGTTATTGGGGCAGTTTGCAGGAAATTGACTGTTTGCACTTCGATGCTTGTTACTATACACCGATCGAATGGGCGATCGATCGCGGCATCCAAACCTTCGATCCGGGTGCGGGCGGGCGGCACAAAAAACGGCGCGGTTTTCCAGCGATGCCTAATTACAGTTTGCACAGATTTTACAACAACCGTCTGGCACAAATTCTTAAGTCTTACATCGGTCAAATTAATGAAAGGGAACAGGAGGAAATTGATTTAGTCAATCAGGATTTGCCTTTTTCTCAGGAAGATTCTTCGGATTAGATAAGAATCGGCGGTTGAAACCGCGTCTATACAAACCAAACCCGCCTCCGCGGGTTGAATAACGGGCGGTTTCAACCGCCCTTTACTCTCTTTGTCCGCGCACCATCCGGACATTGTTTGTGTAGACGCGGTTTCAACCGCCGTCTGATTTAATTCAAAAATACTCTCCCGTCTTCTTGAATTTCCAGCGATTTTGTGTCTGCGCCCAAGTCAGTTGTAGCGCCAAAACTTACTTGCAACATTCCCGGCATTGCGGTGGCTTGGGGACGAACTAACAACAATCCACCGTCTGGGCGCTGGTATGTGAGGGTGATCGGTGCTTTGATGTTTTGAAGCAAAATTTCCGATTGTTCGCCCAGAGTGCGCGGTTGGGTAACTCCTAGGACTTGATAATTGATCAGAGCATTGGTGGTATTCACGAGTTTAATTACTACCATGCCCTCGGCAGGCGTAACTCGCGCGGCGGGCATTGGGAAGCGGGGAGGTGCGTCTGCTGGCACGGAGGGCATCTGGCCCTTGCCCGGATTCATACCGCGCATCGGTTCGCTGACGGGCTTTCCAGTCGCGGGCTCTGGTTGGGAAACGGGTTTTCCTTGTTGGGGCTCTGGGCCGCCCGCTTGGGAAAGTGTCGCGAGACTGACGAGTAAACCGCTGCAGGTGGCTGCTAGTAAGCTGATTTTTTTGAACGGTAGATTGTGGCGAAACATAAATAACTCCTCACAAGTTCGATCGACGTTTTATAACCAATAGCATGGTAATCTATACCGGAAATGAATTTTAATAGCTGGGTTTGGGCGTGAGGTAGAAAGAATAAGGGTTTGAGGGTTACGCAGCAATACCAAAGAAACCGGGTTTTTACGGAGATTGAGGGTTGTAATTAGGTATTTTGGTGAAAAACCCGGTTTCTTTCCTCAGCAATGCCGTAGGGGCGGGTTCACCAACCATCTTTGATTCAAATCCAAAATATTCATAAACCCGCCCCCACCCAACTAGAGGCTAGAGGCTGATTTCTGCTGATTTGTGGGCGGGGATGGTGACGGTGACAGCGGTACCCCGATCGACTTGGCTGTCTATGCGGATTTGGCCGCGGTGGTTTTCGACAATCGCTTTGGTGATGGCTAATCCCAAACCGGAACCGGCGGCGCTGCTGTGGGTGCGGGCGGGATCGGCGCGGTAAAATCGATCGAACAAATGCGGTAGCGCTTCCGGGGAAATACCGGTGCCGGTGTCTGTTACTTTGATTTGCAGTACAGAATTGAGCGCGGACGAATTTCTTTTGTTTTTGACTGGAACCTGCAATTCTACTTCAATTTCGCCACCAGAGGGTGTGTACTGCACTGCGTTACTGACGAGATTGGTAAATACTCGCGCTAGTTGATCCCAGTCGCCCAAAACTGTAAAGTTATCTTCAACCTTGGGCGAATCCATAATTTCGAGGGAAAGAGAGAGATTTTGGCTAATGGCGATCGCCTGTTGTTCCTGAATTACTTCTATCAACAAAGCGTCGAGGGGAACCTCAACCCACTGCAGCAGCAGGATACCGCTGTCTTGTCTGGCTAAAAACAGCAAATCGTCAACCAACCGCCCCAAACGGCGCGTCAGGCGTTCGATTACCTGTAGCTGTTGGTGTTGCTGCGGTTCGATATCCGGTTCCGCCAAAGCTACTTGTACGTTAGTTTGAATAGTGGCGATCGGATTTCTGAGTTCGTGGGAAGCATCGGCGGTAAACTGTTTGAGACGGCTGTAAGATTCCCGCACCGGTGCGATCGCCAATCCCGACAGCAACCAGCCAATAGCCGCCACACAAATTAGAGTTAAACCCGCACCCAAAATCAAATCAAGAATTAATTGGCGAATCGGTTTTGTCACTTCAAACCAAGGATGACTGACTCGCAAATATCCCAAAACTTGGCGGCCGATTTCCACACGCTGCGTCACTTGTCTGAGAGAATTGTTTTGATCGGACTGCAACTTATTGTTAATTACCCAAACCGTTTCGCCGGTGCGTTTAGCATTAATCGGAATATTCAGCGGTTCCGACAAAGTAGACCACAGCAAATCGCCCGTAGGACTGAACCATTCTAAATCGATGTGGTCATCTTCTACAGAATCGCTGCTGTCTCGAAAACTGGCTTGAATATTCACTTGCGACTTAGTTTCAGTTCCAGACTTACGGGAAGTTAGCGGTTCGATAACCAGAGTTCGCTCTACTACTTCCACAACGTGGTTGAGAGTATCGTCAATGCGATCGATCAAAGTATTGTGAACGTAGAAATAGAAACCAGTCGCGAATACAAGTAACAACACAGCAGTAACAGCAGTGTACCAAATAGCAAGGCGGCGGCGGGTAGTTTGAAACATTAGGGAATTGGGTAATTGGGAATTAGTAATTAGTAATTGGGAATTAGTAATTAGTAATTGGGTAATTGGGAATTATTTAATCAACGTAAGGTGCACACTACGCATCATCTTAAGCTGTTCTGCATTTAAATTGTATGTTAATAAATAATCAAATTCTTGTGGGGCGGGCTTTGAGCATCGCCCCGAATATGCAATTCAAATGCAGAACAGCCTACTGCATAAATATCCGGTGCGCCGTGCACACCCTACATAAACTTCGCGTCCTTCGCGGTTCGTTTTCAATCCCAAATCCCTACTACCCGGTTAACCGCCCCGATCGAGTGAGGAAATCCGATTGACAGTGTGTGCGTATTTAATGAGAAAATAAGTGAATAAGACTTGCTTTAATCAAAGGATGGCAGTTATCAATGGCAATTAAAGACCAGCCCCAACCCCCTCGTTTTCGGCAAATTAGCAATGTCTTGTTATTGCTATCAAGTTTGTTTCTGCTAGCAAACATCTTTTTGCCCAATTTATTCGGGCCACAAATTCCGCAAGTACCTTACAGCTTGTTCGTGCATCAAATCCAAGAACAAGATGTAGTGCGAGCTTCGGTAGGACAAAATGAAATTCGCTACCAACTCAAAGGCGAAGGCGACCAACCCGGTCAAGTGCTGACAACTACGCCGATTTTTGACCTGGATCTGCCTAAACTTTTGCAAGAAAAAGGCGTTGAATTTGCGGCAACTCCCCCTTCTAAAAATGGCTGGATTACCAGTATTTTAGGCTGGGTGGTTCCGCCGCTGATTTTTGTGGCAATATTTCAATTTTTCATGAACAGGCAGGGTGGTGGGCCACAGGGTGCACTGTCGATCGGCAAAAGTAAGGCTAAGGTCTACGTAGAAGGCGAATCGGCGAAAATTACTTTTGCTGATGTAGCCGGGGTTGAAGAGGCTAAGACTGAGTTAGTCGAAGTTGTGGAATTCCTGAAAACTCCCGACAAATTCACCGCAATTGGCGCGCGAATTCCGAAGGGCGTGCTGTTAGTCGGGCCTCCGGGAACTGGCAAAACGCTGTTAGCAAAGGCTGTGGCTGGTGAAGCTGGTGTACCGTTTTTTAGCATCTCTGGTTCGGAGTTTGTCGAACTGTTTGTCGGTGTTGGCTCTGCGAGAGTCCGAGATTTATTTGAGCAGGCGAAAAAACAGGCTCCTTGTATTATTTTCATTGATGAATTGGATGCGATCGGCAAATCTCGTAGTACCGGCGGGATGTTTGGCGGTAATGATGAACGCGAACAAACTCTGAATCAACTGTTAACTGAAATGGATGGTTTTGCTGCGGGTAATACTACAGTAATTGTGCTGGCTGCAACTAACCGCCCGGAAAGTTTGGATGCTGCTTTGTTGCGCCCAGGCCGTTTCGATCGCCAAGTTTTGGTCGATCGCCCGGATTTATCTGGCCGCGAAGCAATTTTGAACATTCACTCTCAAACAGTGAAGTTGGGCCCGGATATTGATTTGAAGGCGATCGCCACTCGCACCCCCGGTTTTTCGGGCGCAGATTTGGCAAATTTGGTCAATGAAGCTGCCTTGCTGGCGGCGCGTAACAAGCGCCTCGCTGTGGCACAGGAAGACTTTTTAGAGGCATTTGAGCGCGTTGTAGCTGGCTTGGAAAAGAAGAGCCGGGTGCTCAATGAAAAAGAGAAAAAGATTGTGGCTTACCACGAAGTCGGGCACGCGATGGTTGGTGCTGTGATGGCTGGCGGCGGCGAAGTGGCGAAAATCTCGATCATCCCGCGCGGTATGGCTGCATTGGGTTACACGTTGCAGGTTCCGACTGAAGACCGTTTCTTGTTGGATGAGTCGGAATTGCGCGGTCAGATTGCTACACTGTTGGGAGGGCGATCGGCGGAAGAGGTTGTCTTCGGCAGCATCACTACCGGCGCGTCAAACGACTTGCAAAAGGCGACAGATTTAGCCGAGAGAATGGTGACAACTTACGGTATGAGCAAGGTTTTGGGGCCTCTAGCTTACGATCGCTCTCAACAATCTTTCCTCGGCGATGGTATGGGAAATGCCCGCCGTGCGGTGAGTGCTCAAACTGCTGAGGCGATCGACCAAGAAGTCAAAGAAATTGTCGAAACAGCGCACACACAAGCCTTAAATATTCTCAAGGAAAATCGAGAATTGTTAGAAACAATTACCTCGAAACTTTTGGAAACTGAGGTGATTGAAGGTGAGAAATTGCACGAATTTCTCGCTTTAGTCAAGCCTGTAGATAAGGTGGCTGCTGAGGTTTAAAAGGGTTTAATAGGACTTACGCATCAGAGTCCAGAAACCGGGTTTTTACGAGAAGACGCGCTGTAGCCCGCAAATTCGGCAAAAACCCGGTTTCTTTATTCAGAGTGCATCCAGGACTGTTCATAAAGATGTATGATCATTCCAGGGTGTTGAAAAAAAATCTAAGTTCTGAGTTACTTCTACCCGCGAGATGTGTCCCTTCGTGTAAGCGCCTCCCTTGAGCGAAATTACATAGCCTTTTACTTACTCAGTATTTGACGGATAGCTCATCAATCAAAACATACATAAAAACATCATGGCTAAAGTTAATTTAGATGCTCTAATTCCACGAGAAGATTTTGAAGTAGAAGAGAATATAAATCCGGGCAAGAAAAAAGAAACTATTTCTATTGAAGATATCAAAACAGATTCATTTTTCTTCTCAAACATAAGAAAGCCAGATTTCCAAAGAGAAACTAATGAATGGGATAGCCAAA
>Ga0335397_10011091_pt1 | contig 11129 bp, 11 predicted proteins | sample MAT04_FD_205740 | JGI IMG/M metagenome (GOLD analysis project Ga0335397, IMG submission 205740) | Freshwater microbial communities from Lake Fryxell liftoff mats and glacier meltwater in Antarctica - MAT-04 (spades assembly) (version 2) ...
ATAGGTGTCGAGCAATGCCGCAGCCGACTGACCCTTCACCACCTCGGCGAGCTTCCACGCCAAGTTCGCCGCGTCGCGGATGCCGCTGCACATGCCCTGCCCCATGAACGGCGGCATCATGTGGGCAGCGTCACCGGCCAGCAGCACTCGACCGTCGGGGCCGCCGCGCCAACGCTCGGCAACGAGTGCATGAAAGCGATACGGCACCGCCCGCACCATTTCGCCGTGCTGTGGGGTGACGCCCCACGGGGCCAGCAGCCGCCACGGATCTGGCTGCTCGCCGGGCGACAATTGGAACTCCCAGCGGCGATGCGCGCCGTGCGATGGAACGAAGGTCGCCAACCGTGCCGGGTCGCACACCTGCTGGATGATCGTGGGCAATGGCGGTGATGGCTGGCAATGCAGCATCACGTCGACGACCAACCACGGCTCGTCGTAGCCAAGGTCGGTCAACCCGATACCCAGTTGGTCGCGTAGCTGGCTGCCACCGCCGTCGCACGCAACGACGAACTCGGCCTGCTCCAGCAGCTGGTCCAACACGGGTGCCGCTTCCCCTTGGCGAATCTCCACGTGACGAAATGCGGCGAGGCGGTGGCGCAGTGCCGTCTCGAGTTCGGGTTGCAGGAAGACGTAGTCCTCTTCCCACCCCAGCAGCGACTCGCGCTCGAAACCCTCGAACGAGAACAGGCGCTGGCCGGCGCGGTCGACGTACTCCATGCCCGCCGACACCGTCAGCAGATCCTGCAGGTCACTCTCCATCCCGCACTGCTGAAACACGCGGGCGATCTCCGCATCCAGGTGGCACGCCCGCGGCTGTGAGTACGGGGCTGTCGATCGTTCGTAGACGACCGTGCGCAGACCGTGCAGCCCGCACAGGTTGGCGAGTGTGGCGCCCGTTGGCCCCATGCCGACGATGGCGACGTCGTACGCCCTCACGCCGTTCGACGTCACGCCGTGCAGCGTCACGCCGTTCGGCATCAAAGGGGTGCCTCGGTCTCCCACTGCGTCGTGCCCCACGTGACTGCGAGCAGAGTCGAGTCATTCCCGGGCACCGCGCCGTGCCAGTGGCGTTCGTTGGGCGGGCACACCACCAGCGACCCCGGCGCAAGCCGAACCTCGCCATCGGCGACGGTGCCGACGCGCGCCTCACCATTCACGACGTACAGCTGCTGCCCACCTGGGTGGAGGTGCCAGAACGTGACCGCGCCGTCCTTGAAGTGCACCAACGCAGTATCGGGCTCGTCGTCGTTCGGTGTTGCGTGCAACATCTCCAGCTCGACGGTGCCCGTGAACCGGCCGCCGTAGCTCACACTCTTGTCACCCTCGCACACAACCTTCACGTCGCAGCCGCCTCGCGCTCGATGACCGGGTTGCGCATGGTCCCGATGCCTTCGATGTGGGTCTCGATCACATCACCGTGGCGCAGGAAACGCCCGCGGGCCTCGCCCACGCCGCCGGGCGTGCCGGTCCACACGAGATCGCCTGGTTGGAAGGTGATGTATCGGCTGAGCCACACCACCAGCGCAGGGACGTCGAAGATCAGGTCGTCGGTGTTGGCTTCCTGCATGACCTCACCGCTGACCGTTCCAGTCAGCGCAAGTGCGTCGGGGTTGGCTAGCTCGTCGGCGGTGACCAGGTAGGGACCGACCGGACCGAACGTGTCGTACGACTTGGCAATCGTGAACTGCTTCAGCGGCGGCCGGAACTGCTCGGCGCGGTCGCTGATGTCCTGCCCACAGGTCACACCGGCGAGATAGCTCCACGCGTCGTCGCGAGTAGCCGACTTGCAGGTACGGCCGAACACGATGACGAGTTCGGCCTCGTAGTCGATCTCGGTGAGGCCAGCGGGAATCACGATCTCGTCGAACGGACCAGCAACGCAGTTCTCCGACTTGCCGAAGAGGTGCGGCTCGGTCGGCATGTCGCGACCACTCTCGATCGCGTGCTGCTTGTAGTTCAGTCCGACGCCATAGCCCTTGGGTGGGCGCGGTACCGGTGCACCCAGCAGCCCCTCATCGAGCAGAGGCCACTCGATCGGAGTGACAGCGGCGGCGATGGCGCGCAGCGCGTCGTGATTGGCCAGGTCTGACAACAGCATTGGGTCGCTGCCCAATTGTTCGCCGCTGGCTTGCTCGACGTCGATCGCATGCCCGTCGAGCACGATGGTCGCGCGGCCGGCATAGTTGGCAAAACGCATGTGGTAGCTCCTGTGATCGAGTGTCGGGTCAGTTCGCTGGGAACCAGAGATGGATCTGCCCGGTTCCTGCGGCGTTTTCATAGTCGCTGTAGGCCACGCCGGGCGACTTCCACGCTGCACCGCCCGATGCGGCGGCCATGACCACGTAGTGGGCGAAGCGGCCCTCCGGCGTGAACTTACGGAACTCGCTGTAGTTGGCGAGCACGGCTGCATGGTCGCCGGCTTCCAGCCACGCGATGACCTGCTCGTCGGCAGCACGATGCGCTGGGCTGAACAGATCGTTGGGATCCGCGCCCTCGTGCTGGCGCAGTTGGCTCAGCGGCCAGAACTTGTGTGACAGCGCGCCACTGGCCAAGATCACGACGCGTCGGTCCGATCGGCGAATGGCCTCCCCCAATACCTCACCGAAAATCATCATGTCGTCGAACTCGGCGGTCTGGCAGGTGCTGACGGTCATCCACTTCTCATTGGACTGCAGGAACGGGGTCAGGTACACGGTCGCGTAATGGATGGGCAGGTACGGATCGCTGTTTGCGTGCACCCAGGTGTCGTCGCGTTCGGCGGCCACTTCCGCCACGAGGTAGGCCAACTCGGGGTCGCCCATGAAGTCGTACGGCATTTGCGGATTGCCACGCGGCAACTCTTCGCTCGTGAACTTCCCGGCGCGACGGTCGTGGGCCGACACGACCCACTCGAACGTGGTGTACCAGTGCGTGTCCAGCACGATGAGAGTGTCGGCATCCAGCGGGTCGATGCACTCGCGACGCATGCGGTGCAGCCCGTCGACGATCGAGAAGTCCTTGCCGTGGTTCAGCTCCATCCGAACGTCTTCGGGAAGCACCAGTGGCGGCACATGAGCAACCAGTGCCGAGCCGACGATCTCACCCATGGATGAACCCCTCACCGAATTCCGAAATGCTTTGGACCCAAACAATCTACACCACGCGCGTAGTCTGGGCGGATGGTCGTCGCCCTCGCCCTGGTCGCGGCCCTCATCTCCGGGTCGGCGGACTATCTGGGCGGGCGTGCAGCGGTCCGTCACAACCCACTGCACGTCGGGCTCGTCTCGCAGTTGACCAACTTGATGCTGCTACCGATCTTTGCGGTGGGGATCGGTTGGCAGCACTTACACAACGGTGACGTGCTCTTGGGTCTCCTCGGCGGAACGGGGGCAGGCGCTGCATACATCGTCTTCTTCCGTGCGCTTGCCGGTGGGCGAATGAGTGTCGTCGCACCGTTGGCAGCACTGACCACAGCGCTGGTACCGGTGACGTTCGATGTGCTCACCGGCGTTTCGCTGAGCGGCGGCCGCTGGGCGGGAATCACGTTGGCACTGGTGGCCATCCCCGCGCTCGCATTCCGTCACGATGACGGGGTTGGCGCGTTGTCGTTGCATGCCGAGATCGCTTCAGCCATCGTCTCCGGCGCCGGCTTCGCCGTGTACTTCATGGCCATAGGCCACACCAGCACCGACAGTGGCCAGTGGCCCGTTGTCTTCGCAGCGCTTGGTGGCAGCGTGACAGTGGGCATGTTGTGTGTGGTCCGCCGCATCCCCATCGTCACCCGCCCTCCCCGACTGGCCGTGGTTGCTGGAGTGCTCATGGCAGCGGCGGCGCTCGCCATCAACCGTGCGTTGCAGCTCGGCCCCATCGCAGTCGCAACTGTGCTTGGTTCGCTCTACCCGTTGGCCACTACCGCACTCGCCAACCGCTTCGATCGAGAACCCGTCAGTCGGATCAACATCGTCGGGATCTTTCTGGCCGTCGGGGGCGCCGCGCTCATTGCCGTGTCCGGCTAGTCGACAGCGCCGTCCAACAACGCCAAGACTGTCTCGCCGAGCGGCTCACGAAAGTCGCGCAACGGAGCCAGGCCGGCGGTCCGCAGCACGGCGTTGTCCAGCACACTGTTGGCCGGGCGCGGCGCGGGTCGGGCGGGTTGCAGATCAGCGGTGGCGATCGGCTGAACCATCGCTGGGTCCATGCCCATCGCCGCGACCACCTCGCCGGCAAACTGGTACCACGTGCACGCCGACTGATTGGTGGCGTGAACGACGCCGCTGAGCCGGTCGAGCGCCAGACGGCGCAGCACCGGGGCCAGGTCGTGCGTAAATGTCGGATGGCCGATCTGGTCGTCGACGAATGCCAACTGGGCATGCTGGTCGGCCAACCGCATGATGGTCTTCACCATGTTGTTGCCGTTGCGGCCGCACACCCAGGAGGTACGCGCCACCGTGGCGGACGGCCCGAGCGCCAGCGCCTCTTGCTCGCCAATCAGTTTGGTGAGGCCGTAGACGCTCTGCGGATCGGTGTCGTCCCACTCGTGGTACGGCCGATCGAGGGTGCCGTCAAAGACGTAGTCGGTGCTGACCTGCACCAGATGGGCACCGACCCGATGCGATGCCTCCGCCAGCCAGCGCACCGCGGTGCCGTTGAGGGCCCGTGCTAGATCCGGGTCGCTCTCGCAGGCGTCGACGGCCGTCCACGCCGCACAGTTGATGACCGCCTCGGGCCGCAGCGACGTGATTGCACTGTGCACCGCAGACCGCGAACCAATGTCCAGCCCGGCACGGTCGAACGCGAAAATATCGTCACCCGCGGCAGTGCAGGTAGCCACCAGGTCGACACCCAACTGACCCCCCGCGCCCGTGATCAATACCCGCACCTACAGACCCGCTTTCACCTTCAGCGGTTCCCACCACCAGCGATTGTCGCGGTACCAGGCCACTGTGTCAGCGAGACCCTGCTCGAAGGAGTTCTCGAGCTTCCAACCCAAAGCAGTGATCTTGTCGATGTTGACCGAGTAGCGACGGTCGTGGCCAAGGCGATCGGCGACCGGCTCGATGAAGCTTTCGTCGCGGCCACAGAGTTCGAGCAGCCTGTAGGTGAGTTCGCGGTTGGTGAACTCTTCGTGGGCGCCGATGTTGTAGATCTCGCCGAGCTCACCGTGTAGCAACACGAGATGGGCGGCACGGTTGTGGTCTTCGACGTGGATCCAGTCGCGCACGTTGCCACCGTCGCCATAGAGCGGCACTTTGCGGCCGTCGAGCAGGTTGCTGGTGAACAGCGGGATGACCTTCTCGGGGAACTGGAACGGGCCGTAATTGTTGCTGCAGCGCGTGAGCACCACCGGCAGTCCGTGAGTGGTGAAGTAGCTCAGCGCGATCAAGTCGCTGCCCGCCTTGGATGCGCTGTACGGCGACCGTGGCGTCAGCACATCGGTCTCGCTGAACGAGCCTTCGTCGATGGTGCCGTAGACCTCGTCGGTACTGATGTGCAGGAACTTCTGCACGCCAACCCGGCGCGCCACGTCGCACATCACGTTGGTGCCGAAACAATTGGTGCGCACGAACGAGTACGGGTCCTTGATGCTGCGATCGACGTGGCTCTCGGCGGCAAAGTGCACCACGGCGTCGTGGCCGTCCATGCTCTGCACCACCACGTCCTCGTCGCAGATGTCACCGTGCACGAACGTGGTGCGCTTGTCGTCGAGCACGTCGCGAAGGCTCTCCATGTTGCCCGCGTAGGTGAGCGCATCGAAGATGGTGATCTCGTCGTCGCTGTTGGCCAGCAGCCAGCGGACGTAGTTCGAACCGATGAAACCGGCGGCGCCGGTAATGAACAGTTTCATCTCATGCCCCTCAGATCAGGTTCTCATCTGCCAATAGGGCCGACGACCCTCAGGCAGGTCGGCACGCAGCGGGTTAGCTTCGTCGCGAGCAGACATGATGGGCTCGGTCACGCCCCAGTCGGCGCCAATCACCGGGTCGTTCCACTTCACGCCCAGCTCGTCGGCCGGGTTGTAATAGTTGTCGACAAGGTACGTCATGACAACGTCGGTGAGGGCTGCGAAACCGTGGGCAACTCCGGGTGGGATGTACACCCCAAGGTGGTTGTCGCCGGAGATGTCGAAGGCCATCGTGCCGCCATCGGTGGGGCCACCTTCGCGCAGATCATGCAGCACCACCCGAATGGTGCCGACGGGGCAGTACCAGTAGTCGGCCTGATGCAGGTGGTAGTGCAGACCGACCACCGCGTTGTGCTGCTTGTTGGAGCGGTTGCCCTGCAACATCTCGCGCCCATGAGGAAACCACTCGCGACGATAGGTCTCGATGAACAACCCGCGCTGGTCACCGTGAAGGCTGGGCTCCACGATGTACACGCCCGCAATGCTGTCGCTCTCTTTGACGTTTGACATTCGATCAGTATGGCGGACTGGGCTACGCGGAAGGTGCCGGTGCGGGCCCATCGCCGCGGAAGTACGCCAGCACCGTCTCGGCACCGTCACCCAACACGAGCACGGAGCTCCCATCGATTTTCTCGCCGACGATCGGCAGCGAGTACGCCAAAAGGCCATCGCCAACAGCGGTGCGGAGTGATGCGCCGGCGCCGATGGGGTCAAGCTCATCGTCGATTCGAATTGCCGACCCCATCGCGGTGACCAGCTCGCCGGTACTGAACGGATTGGCTTTGACCTGCGCCAGCGCTGTCTGTAGGCAGGCGTTCACGAACGCGCGCTGCCGAGTGGAGCGCCCGAGGTCTGACGTCGGATCTTCATCCCACTCACCGTCGCGATACTCCTCGTAGTGACGGCTGCGGGCGTACGCCAGGCCTTGCGTTCCGTCGAGCAGGTAGCAACCACCCACCGGGATGTCGAGGCCGGTGTTGAAGTCGCGAGTCGGGTACCAGAAGCACACCTGCACGCCGCCGAGTGCATCGACGAGCGCCTTGAAACCGAAGAAGTCGATCTCGACGTAGTGGTGAATCGGGATACGAAGCTCGCCACCCTGCACTGTCTGCACCAGGGCCGCCGGGCCGTCGTTGTATGACGAGTTGATACGACCCTTGTTGTCGTGACCCGCCCGATCAACCCACAGGTCACGCGGAATGGAGAGCAGGCTGGCACTGCCGGTATTCGAGTCGACCCGCATGACCATGATGGTGTCACTGCGATTGCCCGTCACATCGCCGGTCTCGCCGGTGTTGGGGTCGCCAAGCGCGCGGCTGTCACTTCCGACCAGCAGGTAGTTTTCGACGCTGCCGGTGCTGGGGCTGAGCACGTCGGACACTCCGGCCACTCGAGTCACGTTGTCCACGACCCGGCGTGCTGCAATCAGAGTGCCCGCGCCGGCGAGGACCGTCGTGAGCAGGGCAACGAGAAGGAATGTCGGCAGACGGCGCTTGCGCGGCAACGGAGTGGTGTCCTGAGCAAGCACAAAGGATCACGCTAGTTCCCGCAGGGTTCCGCACACCGTCAGTCGAGATTCGTCAGCACGTGTCGCGGCCCCGCCGGATCACACCGACCTCAGGCTGTGACACGTGCGATTGTGAACGGGAGATTTGCCGATCCCGAGATGTCGCCATGCCCAGTAGGGGTATGAGGAACGAGATCGCTCTGATCGAGTGGGCGAACGCTCACAATTCAATTCTGACGACAGTGGGCCGTCGCCAGGTGGGAGTCTCCGATTGGGTGTGGGAGCGAGCTCAGGCAGACGGATTGTGGATACAGATCGCACCAGACCAGTTTCGGCATGCGGCAATGCGACTGACATTCGAGATGAAAGTGCGGGCAGGGGCTTCGTGGCTCGGAGATCGAGGCGCTCTCTTTGGCACCACAGCTCTCCGATGGTTAGACGTTGAGGTCGCCGAGCCAGCTCATGCGGAGTTTCTTGTTCCGAGGGGTCTGCGATCCATTCCGAACTGGGCAACGATTCACACCACGACACGCTGGGACAGGGGCGACATCATCAACCACCACGGGGTTCGGACAACCTCCGCCACCCGCGCCGTGCTCGACTACGCCACCCAGCGACCGTCCGCCACCGAATTGGAGAACGCAATCGACAGTGCAGTTCGATTGCGACGCACTGCGCTCAACAAGGTCGTCGCCCGGCTCGCGACTCTGCGGGGCACCGGCCGTGCCGGCACCAGTTTTCTCAGTGAGCTGCTGCTGGACTCGGGTGGCGAATCGCACCTCGAGCGCCGATTCCTACGGCTCATGCGCGTGGCGGACTTTCCCCGCCCGGAGTGCCAGGTCATCTTGCGTCGCAACGGTGAACGAGTTGCACGAGTGGACTTCGTGTTTCCCACGACGAGCACCGTCGTAGAGGTCAGTGGCCGGCTCGGACACACGTCGGATCGCGATCGCCAACGCGATGCCCGCCGGCGAAACCACCTGCAACATCTCGGAAACCACGTGATCGAGTTCACGACCGTCGACGTCATCGACGACCCGGAGTACGTGCTCGCGACCCTACGCGAGGAGTTCACAAGTGCACGTGTCGCGGCCCCGCCGGATCACACCGACGTCAGGCTGTGACACGTGCGATTGTGAACGTCAGCGGAGGTGGATGATGTCGCCGACGGCGAAACGGTGGGTGATGCCGCAGTCATCGAGGACCACCAGGCGGCCGTCAGTCTCGACGTCGAGAGCGCGGCCCTCAACGACCCCGTCCGACACTTCGATACGCACGTTGCGGCCTAGGGTGCCCAGATTCGAGCGATACAACGTCGACACCTCTGCGGGTAGCTCGTCGAACGTCTGCAGCATGGCCACCAACACATCCATGGGGTCTACAGCGTCGCCCAACCGAGCCGAGCCTTCCGGCGCCCAGCGGACGTTGACGCCGATACCGACCACGACCGCTGGCTGCGCGCCCAGTTGGGCCTGGGCAAGGATGCCGGCCAGCTTCACGTCGTTCAGCAGCAAGTCGTTGGGCCACTTCAGCGTCGGTCGTACCCCGGCGACTCGCTCGCAGGCGCCGATTGCGGCGAGGCCAACGCTCTGCGTCAAGACGTGTGGTGCCTCGGGTATCTCGCGAAAGAGCAGCGACACCAGCAGGTTCGCTCCCGGCGGGGCCTCCCAACGACGGTCCAATCGACCACGCCCTGCCGTCTGGTGTTGCGCTACCAGCACCGTGCGGTGCGGCGCGCCCTGAGCAGCTGCTGCGAGCAGGTCGGAGTTGGTGCTGCCGGTCTCCTCCACCACCGAAACAAGCCAGCCGTCGGGCCACACACGCGGCCCGGTTGAGGGCGGTAGGTTCGGCGGTGTGGCGCCGGGGGTGTCCATTCCGACAGTATTGCGTCCTGTGCTGAAAAAGATCCTGATCGCCAACCGTGGAGAGATCGCCGTTCGAGTCATCCGGGCTGCCCGTGAGCTCGGCATCAAGACCGTCGCGGTCTACAGCGAACTCGATCGCAACGCCCTCCATGTCCGTCTCGCCGACGAGGCCTACGCCCTGGGCGGCTCCACCGCCGCCGAGAGCTACCTCAACACCGAGGCCATTCTCGGTGCCATCGAGCAGAGCGGCGCCGACGGCGTACACCCCGGGTACGGCTTCTTCTCGGAGAACGCCGACTTCGCCAGAGCGATCATCGCCAAAGGTGTGGCCTTCATCGGGCCGCCGCCGGAAGCCATCGACGAGATGGGCGACAAGGTCAGCTCACGCAAGGCTGCGCAACGTGGCGGAGCACCCATCGTGCCGGGCACCACCGAGTTCATCACCTCCCCGGACGAGATCCTTGCTTTCGGCAACGAGTTCGGCTGGCCCCTGGTGATCAAGGCCGCGTACGGCGGCGGTGGTCGCGGGATGAAGGTGATTCGAAGCGCCGACGAAGTACAGGAGGCAATGGACAGCGCCAAGCGCGAAGCCAAGGCATTCTTCGGCCGCGACGAGATCTACATCGAGCGCTATCTCACCTGGCCGCGCCACGTGGAAGTGCAGATCGTTGGCGATCAGTTCGGCGAGGTCGTGTGGGTCAGTACCCGCGACTGCTCGGCCCAGCGCCGCCACCAGAAGCTGATCGAGGAGGCCCCCGCCACCCACATGGCACCCGGCATCGAAGCAGCAATGGGTGAGGCTGCCATCAAGGCAGCCAAGGCCGTGGGCTACTACAACGCCGGCACCGTCGAGTTCATCTATCAGGACGACGAGTTCTTCTTCCTCGAAATGAACACCCGCCTGCAGGTCGAGCACCCGGTCACCGAGGTCATCACAGGTATCGACCTCGTCGAGTGGCAGTTGCGCGTTGCCAGCGGCGAGCCGCTGCCGATGACGCAGGCCGCAGTTGCCGCCCGCCGCTACGGCCACGCCATCGAGATCCGCATCAATGCCGAGAACCCAGCCGGTGGCAAATTCCTCCCCTCCCCCGGCACCATCACCAAGCTGGTCCCGCCCGACGGGTTTGGTATCCGTTTCGACGGCGGCTACGAATCAGGCGACACCATCAGCCAGTACTACGACAACCTGATCGGCAAGCTGATCGTGTGGGGTAAGGACCGCGAGACGGCCATCGCCCGCACCATCCGTGCGCTGGAGGAGATGGTTGTCGAAGGGGTGGCCACCACCATCCCGGCCGACCTCGCCATCTTGCGCCACCCAGACTTCCATGCGTTCACGCACTCGACGAAGTGGGTAGAGGAGACGCTGGATCTGTCAGGTATCGAGCCGGTCAAGCCACCGGCCCCCGCCGACGACGATGCGCCGCTGGTGCAGCGCAACGCCACTGTCGAGGTCAACGGCAAGCGCTTCGATGTGAAGATGTGGGTGCCCGACATGCCCACGGTGGCCGCCGGCCCCGCCAAGGCAGCCAAGAAACTTGCCCGGGCAGCGAACGCGGGGGGTGCTGCCGGCGGCGGCAGCGGCAACGTCGAAGTGCCCATGCAGGGCACCATCGTGAAGGTACTGGTGGATGTCGGCCAGGTCGTCGAGGCCGGTCAGGCAGTGGTGGTGCTGGAAGCCATGAAGATGGAGAACCAGATCACCGCCGAGAAGGCCGGGACAGTCAAGGAGATCAAGGTCAAGGCCGGCGACACCGTCGGGGCCGGCGACGTCGTCGTCATCATCGCGTAGTCACGCACTGGTAGTTCGGGGCCGAAGAGTGAATTCAATGGCCGCGACGTAGCGACCATTGAATTCAGTGTTCCGGAGTCAGTT
>Ga0335397_10011094_pt1 | contig 11126 bp, 10 predicted proteins | sample MAT04_FD_205740 | JGI IMG/M metagenome (GOLD analysis project Ga0335397, IMG submission 205740) | Freshwater microbial communities from Lake Fryxell liftoff mats and glacier meltwater in Antarctica - MAT-04 (spades assembly) (version 2) ...
GCCTTCGTCGCCGCCGAGCATCGACGCGGGCTGTCGCCCAAGAGCCTGCAGCGCCGTCTGTCGGCTTGCCGCAGCTTCTACCAGTGGTTGCTGAAGCACGGGCGCATCGCCGCCAGTCCCGCGGCGGCCCTGCGTGCGCCGAAGGCGCCACGCAAGCTGCCGCAAGTGCTCGATGCCGACGAAGCTTCGCGACTGGTCGAAGTGCCTACCGACGTGCCTCTGGGTTTTCGTGACCGCGCGCTGCTGGAACTGTTCTATTCCTCTGGCCTGCGCCTGAGTGAGCTGTGCGCGCTGCGTTGGCGCGACATCGATCTGGTCGCCGGGGTCGTCACCGTGCTGGGCAAGGGCAGCAAGCAACGCATCGTGCCGGTGGGCTCGCACGCGCGGCGGGCGCTGTCCGAGTGGCGGAACGAACACGCCGCAACCGATGACATGCCGATCTTCCCCGGGCGCCACGGCGCGCCGATTTCGCAACGCGCGGTGCAGATCCGGCTGAAACTGCTGGCGCAGAAGCAGGGCATGTTCAAGCACGTGTATCCGCACATGCTGCGCCACAGTTTCGCCAGTCATATCCTGGAAAGTTCGGGCGACCTGCGCGGGGTGCAGGAGCTGCTCGGTCATGCCGACATCGCCACCACCCAGATCTACACCCACCTGGATTTCCAGCACCTGGCCAAGGTCTACGACGCCGCGCACCCCAGGGCCAAGCGCAAGCCCTGATGCCTTCGGCCCGAGGAACTTCCTGCGCAACCTAGATCCGAGCTTGCGTTGGTGCCGTGTAGATCCGAGCGTGCTCGGATGATCCTGGTTCCAGCCAAGTGGCATCCGAGCAAGCCCGGATCCACCACGCTTTCGATTCGGTTCCCGCGGACCATCCAAGGTCATGCTTGAACCCGCCCACGGCGTCCCCACCTTTTTCAGGACACTTCCGGAGGCCGCATGGAACCCAGCCACAATCCCAACATTTTTTACGCCACCACCATTCTCTCGGTGCGGCGCAACGGCCGAGTCGCGGTGGCTGGCGATGGCCAGGTGACCCTTGGCAACACCGTGATGAAAGGCAATGCGCGCAAGGTGCGCAGGCTGGGTCGCGAGGGCCAGGTGCTGGCCGGGTTCGCGGGCGCCGCGGCCGATGCCTTCACCCTGTTCGAACTGTTCGAAGCCAAGCTTGAAAAGCACGGCCAGTTGCAACGCGCCGCGGTCGAACTGGCCAAGGACTGGCGCACCGAACGTCGCCTCGGCAAGCTGGAAGCATTGCTGGCGGTCGCTGACCGGGAGACGTCGTTGATCATCAGCGGCACCGGCGATGTGATCGAGCCCGAGGACGGCCTCATCGCCATCGGATCGGGTGGCTCCTACGCACTCTCTGCCGCCCGAGCGTTGATGGCGCACACCGAACTGGATGCAAAGACCATTGCGGTGGAGGCCTTGAACATCGCCGGCGACATCTGCATCTATACCAATCGCAACGTGGTGGTGGAAGAACTCTGAGTCCTTTCGTTTATGGGAGCGACCTGAGTCGCGACCCAACGATCCTGCACGCTCGCGACTGATGTCGCCCATACAAGACCCGACCTCATGACCCCCACCAACAATACCTCCATGACCCCGCGCGAGATCGTGCAGGAACTCGATCGCCACATCGTCGGCCAGCACGCGGCCAAGCGCGCGGTCGCCATCGCGCTGCGTAACCGCTGGCGGCGCATGCAGCTGGGCGAGGAGATGCGCAACGAGGTGATGCCCAAGAACATTCTGATGATCGGTCCGACCGGCGTGGGCAAGACCGAGATCGCGCGCCGGCTGGCCACGCTGGCCAATGCGCCGTTCGTCAAGGTCGAGGCCACGCGCTTCACCGAGGTGGGCTACGTGGGCAAGGATGTCGAGCAGATCATCCGCGACCTGGCCGATACCGCGGTCAAGCTGTATCGCGAGCAGGCCAAGACGCGGGTGCGTACCCAGGCCGAAGAACGCGCCGAAGACCGCATCCTCGATGCGCTGCTGCCACGTCGTAGCGCCGGCATCGGTTTCGACGCCGAAGTCGCGCGCAGCGAAGCTTCCGCCGCCGACAGCGATACCCGCACGAAACTGCGACGGCAGCTGCGCGATGGCGCACTCGATGATCGCGAGATCGAACTTGAAATGAGCGCCAATGTGAGCATGGACATCATGACCCCGCCAGGCATGGAGGAAATGGGCCAGCAGCTGCGGCAGATGTTTTCCAGCATCGGCGGCAGCAAGTCGCACACGCGCACCGTCACCATCAAGGCGGCGCGTCCACAGTTGATCGAGGAAGAAGCCGGCAAGCTGGTCAACGAGGAGGACATCCGCGCCGCGGCAATAGAAGCCTGCGAGCAGAACGGCATCGTGTTCATCGACGAGATCGACAAGGTCGCCAAGCGCGGCGAGGCAGGATCATCTGGCGGCGACGTCAGTCGCGAAGGAGTGCAGCGAGACCTGCTGCCACTGGTGGAAGGCTCCAACGTCAGCACCAAGTATGGAACGGTCAGGACCGACCACATCCTGTTCATTGCTTCCGGTGCATTTCATCTGGCCAAGCCCAGCGATCTGATTCCGGAACTGCAGGGCCGTTTCCCGATCCGGGTAGAACTTTCCGCGCTGCTGAAAGAGGATTTCGTGCGCATCCTCACCGAGCCCAAGGCCGCGTTGACCACGCAGTACGTGGAGCTGCTCAAGACCGAAGGCGTGATCCTCGACTTCACCGCCGATGCCGTCGATCGCCTGGCCGAGATCGCCGCGCAGGTCAACGAGCGCCAGGAAAACATCGGTGCACGCCGCCTGCACACGGTGCTCGAACGCTTGCTGGATTCGCTCAGCTACGAAGCCCCCGATCGCGATGGCCAGACGCTGAGCATCGACCGCGCCTACGTCGACGAGCACCTGGGCGAGCTGGTGAAGGATCCCGACCTCAGCCGCTATATCCTGTAGCCCGCGCGCGCTTCGACGCGGCGACGCGCGTGGCTCACCGTGGTTCGATGCTGATCTCGGTCCTTACCGAGTTGGCGATGAAGCAGTGCTCGTGCGACTGGTCGTGCAATCGTCGCAGGGCGTCGGCATCCGGTACCTTGGCGCCGCTGAAGGCGATGCGCGGCCGCAGCACGACCTGGGTGACCGCCAGCTTGCCGTCCGCATTCTTGGCAAGCGTGCCCACCGCATCGTCCTCATAGGAATCCACCACCCAGCCCTTCTTCGCCGCGATGGCCAGCAAGGTGAGCATGTGGCAGGACGACAGCGCGGCCACCAGTGCCTCTTCCGGATCGACACCTTCCTCAGTGCCCAGGTAGGCCGGCGCGGCCGACGCCGTCAGGGTCTGGCCGCCGTCGAAACTCCACTGGTGGTCGCGGCTGTAGCCGTCGTAGGTGAAGGCGCGAGTGCCACGGCTCCATCGGATGCTGGCTTTGTGTTCGCTCATGGTCCACTCCCGTTGAAGGTGGAAGGTAACCCGCCCCGCATGCAGGCGCGCGGACGTGGCTGCTCGGCGGCGCGTGATCTGCCTACGCTGGTAAGCTCGGTGCTCCAGCAACAGGAGCAGTCCCATGTCCCGACTTCCCATCTCCGTGGCGCTTGCTGCTGCCTGTTGCATTGCCAGCCCGGCCGCCAGTGCCGCGGGCAACGTCGACTGAAGGTTGCGCTTCGACATGGCCGGCTGGTCGATCTTCTACAAGACCGCCTCCGGCACCGGGACGGTCACCTGCGACAACGGGCAGAGCCGGGGCGTGAGCCTCAGCGCCAAAGGCGGCGGCATCACCGTGGGCAAATCGAGGATCGAGGACGGAATCGGAGAATTCTCCGGCGTCCGCAGCATCGACGAGGTGTTCGGCAGCTACGCCGCCGCCGAGGCGCATGCCGGGGCATCGAAATCAAGCAAGGCCCAGGCCATGACCAAGGGTGAGGTGTCACTCGCCCTTGCAGGCAAGGGGCAGGGCTGGGACGTGGGCATCGCGTTCGGCAAGTTCACCATCTCGCCGCGCTGAATTCGCGCCTGCGCGGGTGATGGGCGAACGAACTAGGTCTTCTTGGTTCCCGGGGTCGTCTTCGCGCCCGGCCCGCGCGCGGTCGAGCGCGCATTGATCTTCAGCTCGCGCGCGGCTGCGGTGCTTTCGCCGTTGAGTGCATGCAGGTCCGATTCGAAGCCATGCAGCGCGCGATCGAAGAGTTCCGCCTTCTGGGCGGTGCGCGCATTGCCGGTGGTAATCGAATCGGTGATACGTCGCGAGGCCGCCTTGGACTGGCGATGTTCCAGTTGCCGGTACTTGTCACGCACTTCGCGGGTGCGCTTGATCAGTGAAACCAGTGATTTGACGTTCCATGGACCTCTGGATTCGACCATCTGCCGTTCCCGCGCGGTCAACAGCTCTGCCTGCTTCTTCGTAAGCTTCATGTCCTGCCTTCACTCGTGGAGTTCGGCCAGTCTAGGCAACGAAACGTAGGGCCACGTGCACGATGCGGCGCGCCGGGTCACTCTTCCCCGATGTCCTCGTTCCAGATGTCTGGGTGCTGGCGGATGTAATCGCCCAGCATGTCGATGCAGACCTGGTTGGCCAGGTCGATCACCTGGACCCCGCTTTCGCGCAGCCACTCGATTCCGCCACTGAAGTTGACCGACTCGCCTACGACCACGGTGCCGATGTTGAACTGGCGCACCAGGCCGCTGCAGTACCAGCAGGGCGCCAGGGTGGTGACCATGATGGTGTCGCGGTAACCACGCTGGCGACCGGCCTTGCGGAACGCATCGGTCTCTCCGTGCACCGAAGGATCGTTTTCCTGGATGCGGCGGTTGTGGCCGCAGCCGAGCATGCGGCCGTCGTTGTGGAACAGGGCCGCGCCTATAGGGATACCGCCTTCGGCCAAGCCGTTGCGTGCTTCGGTGAGGGCGACCTGGAGCATCGCGGAATAGTTGGGTGCCTGGATCATGCGCATCGCTCGTCGGTCGGGTGGCAATAGTCTGGCGCCATAACCAAATCGGGTCGATCCGCGATCTCCGCCCGGCCCTCGCTCGACCCCCGTCTGCCGGCTATCCTGTCGAATTGTTGTCTGGATCACGGTCATCGCAGCAGCGCTGACGGAGAATCCGGAACACGCACGGCCGCTTCAGGCCACTGGCGAAGGGGAGTAGTCATGGAGATCGCACGCCCGCATCGGGCTGTACGCAAGGGAACGTCGTGGGCTGCTTTCATCGCGCTGACGATGACTTTGGGAATTGCCAGCGCGCAGGCGCAGGTGGTCCAGGGCACGCTGGAATTGCAATGGGGCGATCCGCATCCGGCACAGCGCGCACAGCAGGGTGTGTTTACTGCGACCATCATCACCGACGCCGGCATACGCGTGCCGCTCGAGCCGGAGCAGGCGCGTCGCGCTGCAGGCGATCTGTATGCGTTGGCCAACCGCCGCGTCGCAGTGGAATTCTCTGCCCAGCAGAAGTCATCGCCGCTGCGACAGGCTGCGGTCATCGTGTCCGCCGAAAAAACCGTTGCGCGCGCCGCACCCGTCAACAACGGCGGCCGCGTGATGGCGGCCGCGCCGGTGTCGGGCAATACGCGCTGGGTGACCCTGATGTGCAGGTTCAGCGACATCGCCACCGAGCAGAAGGACAAGGTGTTCTTCCAGTCCCAGTACGGCACCGGGGCGGGTGAACTGGGCCATTACTGGAAGGAAGTGTCCTACGGCAAGATCGACCTGGCCGGTAGCGCGGCCTATGGCTGGTTCGTGCTGCCGCAGCCGCGCGAGTTCTACATCACAAAAAATGGCGACAAGGACAAGGCCAACCTCGACCAGTTGTTCAAGGACTGCGGCGCGGCGGCCGATGCGGAGGTGAATTTCACCGGCGTGCTGGGCGTCAACATGATGTTCAATGGAAATCTTGATGGTTTCGCTTGGGGCGGCGGCGGTTGCGCAACGCTCGAAGGCGTGAACATGTGCAAGAAGACCACCTGGAACCCGCCGTGGGCATTCAACAACCTGGCACCGCTTGCGCATGAAATGGGCCACGCTTATGGCTTGCCGCACTCGGACAACTCCGATGGCGACGACGACACCTACGACAATCCCTGGGACGTCATGAGCGATGGCTGGCGCAACGCGACTTCCAGCACCACCTTTGGCGCGCTGCCCAAACACATCAATATCTACCAGCGCGAACGACTCGGCTGGGTCGACGCGGCGCGCAAGCAGAGCATCGCCGGCAACAACGACACGCGCGTCCGCATCAACCTGGATTTCGCAAGCCTGGCGGGCTCCACCAACAAGCAGATGGTGGTGCTGGCGATGCCGCAAGGCGGGGATCCTTACCAGAGCACCATCTATACGCTGGAGGCGCGTAATCGGACCGGCACCTACGAGTCGAAGCTGGCGGGCGATGCGGTGATCATCCACGCCCTGCAGAATTACGGTAATGCCAAGAGCATGGACATGGACGTGCCCGCTGCCAACGTGGCCAACAACGAAGGTTCGATGTTCAAGGTCGGCGAAACGTGGACCTCGCCCGACCAGAACCAGACCCACTGGGTGCAGGTGGAGGAAGCAACGGCCACCGGATTCGTGGTGTCGGTGGGGCCGAAGCCCAGGGTCACGGGCGGCAACCAGCGTGCGCGCCTGCAGTCCGCAGCGTCGGCCGGGCAACAGGCGCCCTCATCGGCAGCACCCCTGCAGCAAGTAACGTCGCCGGTAGCGCCGCAGCGGCGGGCGCGCATGCCTGCAACCGTCCGTCAGGTGCGCATGCAGGAGCAGTAGCGGCGCCGAAGGAATGGCGGGGTGTGGCGGTAGCGTTAATCGGCTGTCGCCGCTGGTGCGATAATCCGCCGCATGAGCGAATCCCCCTACAAGACCGGCACTACCCATTTCGGCTTCCGAGACGTGGCCGCCGGCGACAAGCAGAAGCTGGTGGGCGAGGTGTTCTCCTCGGTCGCCGGCAACTACGACCTCATGAATGACCTGATGAGCCTGGGCATCCATCGGGTCTGGAAGCGCTATTTTGTCGGCACCTCGCAGGTCAAGCGCGGCGACCGGGTACTGGACCTGGCCGGCGGCACGGGCGACATCGCCGCGTTGCTGAAGGAGCGCGTCGGCAACACCGGTGCAGAGTCCGATGGACGCGTGGTACTCGGCGATATCAACGCCGGCATGCTCGGTGTCGGGCGTGATCGCATGACCAACCGCGGACTGGTAGCCGGCATGGATTACGTTCAGTGCAACGCAGAAGCACTGCCATTTCCCGACGACAGTTTCGACCTGGTGACGATTGCTTTTGGCCTGCGCAATGTCACCGACAAGGATGCCGGGCTGCGCGAGATGTTTCGGGTGCTCAAGGTGGGTGGCCAAGCGCGCGTACTGGAGTTTTCGGAAGTGAAACCGGACTGGTTCAAGCCGATCTACGACTTCCACTCGTTCAAGGTGCTGCCGCGGCTGGGTGAGCTGTTCGCGAAGGACGGCGGCAGCTATCAGTACCTGGCCGAAAGCATTCGCAAGCATCCTCCGCAGGAGCAGCTGAAATCGATGATGGGCGAAGCCGGATTCGAGCGCTGCGCCTACAAGAACCTGTCGGCCGGCATCGTTGCCGTGCACACCGGCTACAAGGTCTAGGTTGTTGCCTTCTTCCATCGGGAGACGCTGCCCCGAAGAGCGGATGATGCAATGGCCTGCGAGCTGGTCATGGTGCCTGCCGTGGTCTGAACGTGCCTGCCCTCAACCGTCGCTTCGCGCTACCTTGTCCCCGGAGGGAGAAGGAAACAGCGGTAGACTTTCGCCATCCCCCGCTTTCGGATTCATCAAGATGCGTTCAGCTTTCCTGCTGCTGTCCTGGGCCGTGGCGCTTGTCGCCGGCTGCTCCCGCGATATCGCTGCACCTGTGCCCGCTACTGCCGCCGCTACCGAGGTCGCCGCCGTGAAGCCGATGCGCAGCCAGGACGAACATTCTTACGCGCAGCCGCAGAAAGTGGTGATCAAGGACCTGGCGCTGGACCTGGCCATCGACTTCGATCGCAAGCAATTGGGCGGCACCGCGACCTATCAACTGGAATGGAAGGACGCCGCTGCAACCCAGCTGGTGCTGGACACGCGCGCGCTGAAGATCGAGAAAGTGCAGGGTGAAGTGGGTGGCGAGTGGGTGCCGCTGAAGTTCACGCTCGCCGACAACGATCCAATCTTCGGCAGCAAGCTGACGATCGAAACGCCGGCCCGCAATCCGCGCGTGCGGGTCACCTACAAGACATCGCCCGAGGCCTCCGGCCTGCAGTGGCTGCAACCGTCGATGACCGAAGGCAAACAGTTGCCTTTCATGTTCAGTCAGTCGCAGGCGATCCACGCGCGCAGCTGGGTGCCGCTGCAGGACACGCCAGGCGTGCGCTTCACCTACACCGCGCACGTGACTTCGCGCCCGGATGTGATGGTGCTGATGAGCGCCGACAATGATCCGGCCGCGCCGCGCGATGGCGATTATCTGTTCAAAATGCCGCAGCCGATCCCCTCCTACCTGCTGGCCATCGCGGCCGGCGACCTGGTGTTCAAGCCGGTGTCCGCGCGCAGCGGCGTATGGGCCGAACCCTCGATGGTGGACAAGGCCACCGCCGAGTTCGCCGACACCGAAAAGATGATCGCCGCTACCGAGGCGCTATATGGCCCGTATCGATGGCAGCGTTACGACATGCTGGTGTTGCCGCCTTCGTTCCCGTTCGGCGGCATGGAAAATCCGCGCCTGACCTTCGTCACGCCGACGGTGATCGTGGGTGACAAGTCGCTGGTTTCGCTGATCGCGCACGAGCTTGCGCACAGCTGGTCCGGCAACCTGGTGACCAATTCCAGCTGGAAAGACATCTGGTTGAACGAAGGCTTCACCAGCTACGTGCAGGCGCGCATCACCGAGGCGGTGTACGGCCAGGAAGCAGCGGAAATGGAGCGCCAGATCGACCAATCCGATCTGCGTGACGAACTTACCGGAATGGACGCTGCCGATCAGGTGCTGGCATTGCCGGCGCTCACCGGCCGCGACCCCGACGAAGCGCTGACCGGCGTGCCTTACAACAAGGGGGCCTGGTTCCTGCAGTTCCTGGAACAGCGCTTCGGGCGCGCGGTATTCGATCCGTTCCTGCGTGGCTGGTTCGACGACCATGCGTTCCAGAGCACCGACAGCGATGAATTCGTGGCCTACCTGCGCAAGCACCTGCTCGACCAGAACAAGGCCGTGGTGACCGATGCCGAGCTCGCCGCATGGCTCAACGAACCCGGCATTCCCGAGGTTGCACCGCGTGCACAGTCGCGAGGCTTTGCCATCGTCGATACCGCACGTATTGCGTGGACCGGCAGCGATCGCTTGCCCTCCAGGGAAATCACCAGCGAATGGAGCACGCAGCAGTGGGTGCACTTCCTCGATGGTCTGGGTGAGACGCTGACACCGGAGCAGCTGGCGCAACTGGACGAGGCCTACACGTTCACCGGCACCCAGAATGGCGAGATCGCGATGCGCTGGTATCCGCTGGCCATTCGCAGCGGCTACGACGTCGCGCGTCCCGAAATTGCGAAGTTCATCGAGCGCGTGGGCCGGCGCAAATTGATCATGCCGATCTATGAGGAACTGGTGAAAACCGAGCAAGGACTGGCGCTGGCGAAGGCATCGTTTGCACGCGCGCGTCCGGGCTATCACCCGATCACCACCGCTTCGGTCGAAGCCGCTTTGGCCAAGGCACCGGCTGCGAAGTAGGCACTGGTCTTCAACAATGCTTAAACGGCGTCGCACGTTGACCAAGCTCGCTTTGCTGGCAGTCACGGTCGCGGCATTGCTGGCGCTGTGGATGTGGCGCTACCCGCTGGCGCTGGTGCATGCGGAATTTACCCGCCAGCGTTTAGGCGCGGACCTCTCGCTGCAGGATGCGCAAGCTGCAGGACACCGTTGGGTTTACGCACTGCGCGATTCCGATCGCGCCGATGCACCGACGCTGGTGATGGTGCATGGCTTCACCGGCAGCAAGGAAAACTGGTATCCACTTGCGAAAGCGCTGGGAGGGCGCTATCGCATCGTGATTCCCGATTTGCCTGGATGGGGCGCGAGCGAGCGCAAGCCCGGGGCAGACTATGGCTTCGTGGCACAGAGCGATCGGCTGGCGCAATTCATCGAGATGGTGGCGCGCAGGCCGGGTAGCGAAGTGGTGCTGCTGGGGCATTCCATGGGCGGGGGGATTGCAGCGTTGACCGCAGCCGAGCACCCGGCCAGTGTTGATCGCGTCGGCCTGTTCGATGCTGCCGGCGTGCGCTTCAAGGACAATCAATTCGGTGCAGCGGTACTGGACGGCGCCAATCCTTTCGCAGTCCACGACCAGGCATCGCTGCAGCGCTATCTCGATACGGTGTTCCATGACGAAGCGTCCAAGCCGATGATTCCCTGGCCGGCCTCCAGCGCCCTGATCCGCTGGCGCATCGCGCAGGCGCCTTTTGAACAGTCGGTGCTGGACCGGATTGGTCGCAGCGATGAGCGGTTCCTGCCCGGCGATGCCGCCACGCGCATCGACCAGCCCGCGTTGCTGCTGTGGTGCCGCCAGGATGAGGTGATCGATGCGAGTGCGCTGGATCTCTACGCAGTGCGCATGCCGCAGGCACAGAAAGTTCTGCTGGACGAGTGCGGGCACATGTCCATCATCGAAAAACCCGCCGCCGCTGCCGCGGCAGTCGTTTCCCTGATCGAACAAGGAACCCCGCGATGAAAATGCATGCAAAGGCAACGCCCACGAAGGCAGCACCCATGAGGTTGGCGCTGAAAACGACGGCGCTGGTGCTGGCGACGCTGCTGGCGTTGACCGCGTGCAGCGATCGCGAAGCCGAAGCACAGGCGGCTGCCGCTGCGCAGGCAGCAGCCACCGAAGCAGCCGCCAACACGCTGGCCCGCGAATACGACAACGCGGTGGTGGCACAGAACTGGGACCTGGCACGCGTGCACGGCGCTGCGCTGGTAGCGCAGTACCCCGACAGCGATGCCGTCGCGAAAATGAAAAGCGGCTACGAGGACATCAAGGCCAAGGGCGAGGCCGCGCGCGAAATGCGCCGCATGCAGGCGCTATGGGATTACGCGCAGGTGGCCGCCGACGGAGGCACCCAGCGTTCGGCAGCGATCACCAGCAAGGAGC
>Ga0335397_10011099_pt1 | contig 11123 bp, 11 predicted proteins | sample MAT04_FD_205740 | JGI IMG/M metagenome (GOLD analysis project Ga0335397, IMG submission 205740) | Freshwater microbial communities from Lake Fryxell liftoff mats and glacier meltwater in Antarctica - MAT-04 (spades assembly) (version 2) ...
GGCGGTTGAAACCGCGTCTATACAGACAAAACCCACCTCCGTGGGTTGAAGAGCAAGCGGTTAAAATTATGTTATCTTCTTCAGTCCGCGGAGGCGGACTTCGTTTTTGTAGACGCGGTTTCAACCGCCGTCTTAATCTTACCAGGCCGGGCGGTTTCAACCGCCGTCTTAATCTAATTAACTGGCTAGACCAAATCCGTATTTCTGAAATATTATTTTAGCCCGATCGCCCGCCAAAAACTCAACAAACGTTTTTGCGGCAGCGGGATGGCGGCTATTTCTGATAACTGCTAGGGGATAAACAATGGGCGAGTGCAAGTTTTCGGCAGCCGTTAGTCGTAGAGTTACTTTGTTGGATGTTTTGGCATCTGTGGTGTAAACTATGCCAGCATCAACGTTACCGCTTTCAACAAATGTCAGCACTTGGCGGACGTTATTTCCGAACACTAATTTTGGCTTAATTTGCGACCACAATCCTAGCTTAGTTAGCATTTCCTGAGCGTATTGTCCGGCCGGTACGCTTTTCGGTTCGCCGATCGCAATTTTCTTCATTTTTGCATCTGTCAACTGTTTAAAATCGCTCAAAACAGTGTTATTTTTAGGAGTAATCAAAACCAGGCGATTTGTTAGCAAATTGCGGCGCGTCTCGTTAAGCAGCAAATTAGCTTTCTGCAAACCATCCATTTGTTTAGTCGCGGCGCTGAAAAATACATCTACCGGAGCTCCTTGCTTAATTTGCTGCTCTAGTGCGCCGGAAGCACCAAAATTATAAGTAATATTAACATTGGGATTGCTGCTTTGATATAGTGTTTTGATTTCTGTTAAGGCTGGCGAGAGACTGATGGCGACGGATACAGTTAAAGACGTGCGCTGCTGTGCTGTGGCTGGAGTCCAACTAATCAGCAGTGCGATCGCCACAATTGCTGCGATAATTAAATTGAGAATACGTGTATTTTTTAAGTTCATCAGAAATAGAAGACCGGGCAGAAGACCGGGCGGTTGAAACCGCGTCTATACAGACGAAACCCGCCTCCGCGGGTTGAAGAGCAAGCCGTTAAAATATGTTATCTATCTTCAGTCCGCGGAGGCGGACATTGTTTGTGTAGACGCGGTTTCAACCGCCGTCTTATCTATTCTCGCCATTTGACAGAACAACCTATTGCCTCGGTACTAGAAGGCTCTACCGGTTCATTATTGAGCAATTGGTCGATCGCACTTCGCAGATAAGAAACCTGCACCGCCGCCGGATCGTCGGCGTTGTCGTCAATTAAACCTTTATAGCGCAATCTGCCATCTTGGTCTAACAAAAAAACCTCCGGCGTTTTAGAAGCCCCAAAACTTTCGGCCACATCTTGAGCAACATCTCGGATGTACGGGAAGTTCAGTTGATGGTTGGCTGCAAAAATTTTCATGTTCTCAAAACTCTCATCGGGATGCTGGCTTGCATCATTGGCATTAATCCCGATTAAAGTAACTTCTCGATCTTGAAAAGCTGCTTGAAGTTCTTTCAGCCGATCGATATATAACTTCACGTAAGGGCAATGATTGCAGATAAATACTACCCCGATCGCCCGATATTTTTCTAAATAGCGAGCTAAATGGTGAACTTCTTCGTCAACTCCCGGCAGTTCAAAATCGGGAGCGTAGCCATTAATTGAAGTACCCGTTGTTTCGATTGGTAAACTCATGTTTTCAGGAGGTTAAGAGCAGTATTTGCGATCGTGAAATATGACAGTCTCAGCAAGAATAAAATAGGCTGTTTTTGGGTTTCAGCTTGATTCTAACCTGACCAACAGCTTATTTTGATTAATAATTCTCGATTTATTCCTCGTTTTGCTTTAGCCAACCTTGAGCCGCCGCTTGATATCCAATAAGTTTGTAGGTTAATTTGGCGGCGGTAAATTCTGAGACGACAGAATCTACAAGAGGTGCTAATTCCATGATGTCACAGCCGATTACTTCGTAGGACTCGAAGACGCGGCGCAAAAATCCCGTGAGAGAATACCAATTTAACCCGCCCGGTTCGGGTGTGCCAACCCCTGGCATTAATGTTGGATCGATGCCGTCTAGGTCGATCGTCAAAAATACTCGTTTCGTTGTTATGCTAGCAATGGCGCGATCTGCCCAATCGGGTTGATTCGCGATTTCGCGAGCTCGAAACACGTTTAGCTGTTTTGCTTTAATCAAGTCTGCTTCTTCCTTGCAGATAGCGCGAATGCCGATTTGCAGTGTGGGTAATCCCATATCTACAATCCGCCGCATCACGCAGGCGTGGTTGTGAATCGAGCCTTCGTATTCGTGTCGCAAGTCGCCGTGGGCGTCGATTTGCACGACTGTAAATGGTTGATCCGGGTATCCTTGGCGATAACCTTCGACAATGCCGGCGGTGATGCTGTGTTCGCCTCCGAGGGAAATTACAAATTTATTTTCGGTAATTAGCTGGTGTACGGTTTGTTGCGTGACTTCCAGCATTTCTAGGGATGATACTGGTTGCTGGTTGCGGGTATCGGCGATCGGCAATGCGGTATAAATGCCAACATCATAGCACACTTCCGAATCGAGTTCTTCGTCGTAGCATTCGAGCTGGTGAGAAGCTTCTAGCAGTTTAGCTGGCCCGTTTTCGCAGCCCCGGCGGTAGGTGGTGGTTGCTTCGTAGGGAATTGGCAAAATTACTACTTTGGCTGTGTCGTAGTCGGGTACAATTTCGGAACCGAGAAATGGTAATACGGATGTTGAGATGATCGTTGGCATAGGGGAAATTTCAATAAGGCAAAAAAGTCAGCAAGTTTAATCCTGACATAATATCGGCTCGTAGTGCAAAGGAAGTTCGGCAACGGATGTCAAGGATATAAAGAAGAGGGAAGAAGAAAGAGGATTTAACCGCAGAGGGCGCAGAGGGCGCAGAGAGGGAGAAGGAAGGGAGGCTTTGGGATTTATGTCCCCGTGGTTGCCTCGAATTACACTACCTTTTTTAGTAAGGACTTCAGTCCTTCTTATTCTTGAATTTTTACTTTTATGACACCTTCTACTCCCGTTATTTCAACAGTTGCCGCACCTCAAACCTGGATGTGGAAAGGCTTTCCGATTTGTTACCAGGCTGCGGGAACCCAGGGCCCGGCGGTGGTGTTTGTCCACGGTTTTGGTGCGTCTTGGGGCCATTGGCGCAAGAATTTGCCGGTGTTGGCTGCTAGTTGTCGCTGTTATGCGATCGATCTTATCGGTTTTGGCGGTTCTGCTAAGCCTACGCCTAAGCTTGAGATTGATTATACTTTTGAAACTTGGGGAGAGTTGATTGCTGATTTTTGTCGGGAAGTTGCGGGCGGGCCTGCTTTTTTGGTGGGAAATTCGATCGGCTGTGTAGCAATTATGCAAGCCGCTGTGGATTTTCCCGACATTGCCTCTGGTGTAATTTTACTCAATTGTTCCCTGCGCTTGTTGCACGATCGCAAACGCGCCGAAATGCCTTGGTATCGTAGTTTGGGAGCGCCACTAGCACAAAAAATTTTAAATGTCAAGTGGATTAGTCAATTATTTTTCAAACAATTAGCAACGCCGAAGACAGTCAAAAAAGTGCTTTTGCAAGCCTATCACCATCCCGAATCTGTCAGCGACGAACTGGTAGAAATCTTGTTAAAACCAGCGCGAGACAACGGCGCAGTGGACGTATTTGTGGCATTTATCAGCTATTCTCAAGGCCCGTTACCGGAGGATTTGCTGCCACGTTTGAGCTGTCCGGCTTTGATTTTGTGGGGCGCAAATGACCCTTGGGAGCCGATCGCCCTGGGGCGAGAATTGGCAAAGTTTCCGGCTGTGGAAAAGTTTATTTCGCTGGAGGGAGTCGGGCATTGTCCGCAGGATGAAGCGCCGGAATTAGTCAATCCTATTTTACTCGAATGGATTGCAGACAAGACGGCGGTTTAAACCGCCAGAAAACGAAGACGGCGGTTGAAACCGCATCTACACAAACGAAGACGGCGGTTGAAACCGCATCTACACAAACGATGTCCGCCTCCGCGGACTGAATAAAACAACGTAATTTCAATCGCCCGGTCTTCTTGGTCTTCAACCCGCTCTTAAGCGGGTTTTGTTTGTATAGACGCGGTTTCAACCGCCCGGTCTTCTTGATCTTCAACCCGCGGAGGCGGGTTTTGTTTGTGTAGACGCGGTTTCAACCGCCCGGTCTTCTAAAAAACTAAAAAACCGGGTTTCTCGTCTCGGCGCGTAATACTTAAACAAACAAGAAACTATCAGGGGTAAAGCTGCCTTTAATTACAGCAATTTGGTCAGAAGTACCCGCCAAATTGATCGAGTTACCAACAATACTGTAGTCCGAAAGCTTTCCATGTAACTGAATGCGATCGATTCCCTGTTTGAAATCCTCAATCTGTGCAAATCCTGTTCCCTGATAGTAGCTAATTTTGGCATCACCGAGCACAAAAACATCTCTACCCTTACCACCAATCAGTACATCTGTTTCGTTACTTCCGGGTGTCGCACTCAATGGATTGACTCCAATCAGGATATCATTGCCACGCAAACCCAAAAGTGTATCGTTACCCGCTTCTCCCGTTATGGTATCTGCACCGCTACTACCTAGGATGAAGTTATCTAAACTATCTCCGGTAATATTGTCGTTTCCTGGTGTGGTGCTAATACTGTTAGCTGGTGGAGTAGGTGGAGTTTGATTTTGAGCAGAAGGATTGCCCATTCCACCTTGGTTTTGACCAGGAGGATTGCCCATTCCACCTTGGTTTTGAGCAGAAGGATTGCCCATTCCACCTTGGTTTTGAGCAGAAGGATTTCCGGGGAAACCTTGGTTTTGAGCAGAAGGATTGCCCATTCCACCTTGGTTTTGAGCAGAAGGATTTCCCGGTACACCTTGGTTTTGAGCAGAAGGATTTCCCGGTACACCTTGGTTTTGAGCAGAAGGATTGCCGGGTGCGCCTTGGTTTTGAGCAGAAGGATTGCCGATTGCACCTTGGTTTTGAGGAGAAACATTACCAGGTGCAGTGATTGAATTTGGATTAGGAAATAGTGGTGGCATGGTGTAATTACCTCGATGATTTTTATATGTTTGAAGCAGTTGTCAGGCTAAGGAAATGAATTCTCGCTTGCCTTTAAGTTGGTCACTACAATCATTAAGCTGGTTCAACATGACATTTATCCGTGTGCTAAGATTACAGTTTTGTAATGTGGAAAATTAGCGTTTTTCTGAATTGTCAGGTATATTACGATCGCCCGGTGGACGTGGTGGAATACCCAAAACTTTGATCAACTGTGCTTCGCTGACTCCCAACTTTTTGGCTGCACCGGGAATATCTAAAGGAGGTGGAGGCGGTAGACAGGGCGGGGAATTACTTGCTGTTGGTGCTTCTGGCGGTTTGGCGGGTAGTCCCAAAACTTCGATTAACTTGGCTTCGGTGATTCCTAATTGTTTGGCAGCAGTGGCAAAATCTATACGGGGCGGATGTCTGGGATCTCGATCTGGTGGGGGTTGGCTTTGGGCTAGTGGGATGTTAAAACTGACTGTAGTTCGATCGCGTAAACTCAAGTTGCTCAATCCCAACAGCAAGGCTGTAGCAGGTAATGCGAGTAGTACAAGATTTTTCATGATAGTTATAATTGCCGCACCAAAGTTGATAGCAGCATCAAACTACCCAAACATGACCGGGAACTCTGCGGATAGATTACAATTTTGTAATTTAATTAAATAAATAATCACGGTATAATGACAACCGCATCGGTGAATCTATGAATGTTCTATACGTTGAAGATGAAGCAAAAATCGCCAATTTTGTTTGTATCGGCTTGAAAGAACAAGGCTTTATAGTAGATTATTGCGCTAATGGCAACGATGGCTATGAGCGGGCGATGGATAATCAATATGATGCGATCGTACTTGATATTGTTTTGCCGGGAAAAGACGGATTATCTATCCTCAAACTTCTGCGAAAAGCCGGGCGCAATGTACCTGTGATTTTATTGACGGCTCGCAATGAATTAGACGATCGCATTCAAGGCTTACATCTCGGTGCCGATGACTATTTGGCTAAACCGTTTTTTGTTGAGGAGTTAATTGCCCGTATTCATGCTGTAGTGCGGCGTGCTTCGGGCGGCGGGCAAAATATTCTCAGCGTTGGCCCCGTTAAGCTCGATCGCATTCTCCGAGAAGTTACTTGCGATCGCCATACAGTCGAACTTACAACCCGCGAGTTTAACCTGTTGGAATATCTAATGCGATCGCCTGGCCGGGTACTCACCCGCACGCAAATCCTCGAACATATCTGGGGCTATGATTTTAACCCAAACACCAATGTAGTCGATGTATGTATTCAACGCATTCGCAAGAAAATTGAACCCATTGGTGGTGTGGGATGGGTTGAAAGTGTGCGCGGCGTTGGCTATCGGTTTCGCAAACCAGATTCAACATCATGAAACTACAATCTTTTCGCTTTCGGATTACTCTATTCTGTGCTGTTCTGGGAAGTGTTGCTCTGATTGGCTTTAGTATTGTTTCGTGGTGGTTAATTTACGAGGCTAAGGTCAAACGTCTTGATGCTGAAATCAAAAATCAGTTAATCCAAGCTACCCGCCCGCAATCGACTCAATGGGATAATTATGCTGCTTCTTTGCCATTAGTTTTGGGGATGAATGGGAAAGCAAATGTGGCTTTGCTGGTGAATGATCGAGATGGTAATTTACTCTACAAATCGACCCAATGGCAAGATGAAATTGATGCCAATTCACTATGGCGAGCGCTACCCCAACCGCCTCCCGATCCTGTGAGAATGCCTTTTGAGTTAGAACCTCCCCCTCCACCGAATTTACTAGATCCACCACCACGCGATCGACCAGAATCATTTCCACCGAGAGAAAGAAGACCCCCACGCGATCGACCAGAATCATTTCCACCGAGAGAAAGAAGACCCCCACGCGATCGACCCCCTGAATTCGATCGGCCTGATTTTCCTCTAGTTTTCCAGACTCAACTAGCAACAATGCGTACTAACAGGAAGATTTGGCGCGTCGGCGCGGTTCATTCTCCTCAGACTCAAATAGCAATCGCCGTTAGTTTAAAAGGAATCGCTCTAGAAATGGCATCGATTTCTAATGTCTTTCTCATATCAATTCCCATAGTGCTTTTACTCGTAGCCGGTGGAGCATGGGTGATATCGCGGAGTATTCTGTATCCAATTGGGCGACTCACTACAGCAATCCGCAATGTCACCGTACAAGGGCTAGATCATCGCGTGCCCCTTGGTTCAACCGATATAGAGTTTATTGAATTAATTTTTGTGTTCAATCAGATGTTAGAACGTCTGGAGCGAAGTTTTAAACAAGCTTCTCGTTTTAGTGGAGATGCTGCTCACGAATTAAAGACACCGCTGGCAATTTTGCAAGGTGAAATTGAACGGGCTTTGCATCAAGTTGAATCTGGTTCCCAAGTGCAGCAAACACTGAGTAATTTATTGGATGAAGTGCGCCGATTAAGTGAAATTACCCGCAAACTTCTCTTACTTTCTCTAGCCGATGCCGGACGTATGGGTTTACATCGAGTTGAGGTGAATGTGTCGGCTTTGCTATCGGAAATTGCCGAAGATATGGAACTGCTAGCACCACATTTAGATGTGCAAATGGCAATTGCTCCCAATTTGTTTATCAAATGCGATCGCGATTTGCTGGTGCAGGTTTTGCAAAATCTGGTTGGGAATGCGATTAAATATAATTTACCGAAGGGTTGGCTCAGGTTACAGGCTGAGTGTCAGGAAAAAAGAGTAATTGTGACAATTGTCAATAGTTCTCAAGATATTTCTTTTGGCGAGCGCGATCGCATTTTTGAGCGATTCCATCGCGGCGACTCCACTCAGATCCAAAAAATAGCAGGATCGGGATTGGGATTAAGCCTAGCAAGGGAAATTGCACGGGCCCACGGCGGCGATATTCAACTAGAAGCTGCCATACTAGGTCAAACAGGATTTATACTGAGTTTACCTGTGGGCGATCGTGATTAATGGAACTTGAAAATTTTTAAGCCGCAACAAAGCTCAAACTTGCGCTTTTAGTCAGTTTAGTGGCACGGTAGACCACCTCAATTCGATCGCCTGACCGATTAGCGTTTGGAACAAATCAAGACAATTGGGGACGCTTATATGGTAGCCGAACAAAGGAATAGGCACTTTAGCTAAGCGATCGGGTTAACTTAGAATTGAGAGTTTTTAGGAGTTGAAGTGGGAGCTATATTTCCGCGATCTCGCCACAGCAACAACGGAATGCTTAACGTTCCTAAAATCATCACAACTCCCGTCAGAATCCAAACGAGCACACGATTTGGGCGATAATCACCTCGCTCAATTTGCCAGAAAACTCGATTATAACGCCATGCTGCTAAGGCAATGACCGCAATCCCAAAAACGACCAGACTTAGCCCTAAAGTTTCGGAGTTGAAGAAGGGAGGGGAAGAAACTTCTTGCTGAGTCACTGTAGCTTGAAATTGGCGGAGAAATAAACTGAACCGAGCGATCGCAAACCCAAAACCAATTAAAGCCAGTGAAGTTCGTAACCATGCAAGAAACGTGCGTTCATTTGCTTGATGTTCGCGCTGTCGGTCTATTTTAGCACCCTTGTTCATCAACCCTACCTTGATAAAATATCTTAAGCTTTCCCTCGTTGATTATTGTTTCAGTTCGGATTGCGGAGGGAAGTATTGGTATTGCGATCGTGATTCATCATCACCAAAAAAGATAGTATCATAGGAATGGCGCAGAAACCGGGTTTTTTTAGGAAAAGACTGTGTTATAGCCTTTAATCCCGGTAAAAAACCTTCCAGGCATCCGAGTGGGCAAGTCCTGATTCCTGAATGATGACTCCGACTTAAAAAAAAACCGGGTTTTTGGGTCAGAGATTTTCATCATTCCTTGAGATTTGGGATATAATCCTGATGACATTAAATTGAATAGCAATTTTTCTCCATCAATGAACCATCAACCCATGAATATTTTTCTGAACTTGGCCAGAAAATTTACCCAATTTGCTTACCAACATCCACCTTTGGGTTATTTAGCGGAATTAACCCGTAAACTCTATCCTCAACCCACTCAACCCGTAGTTATTGATGATTTTGATCGGAATCTTTACTTTACTTGCGATCTCAAGAGTTATATTTGTAACGAAATCTTTTGGCGAGGTTTCTATTCCTATCATCAGTGCAATTTTTTAGAGAAGATTCTCAAACCGGAGATGGTTTTTATGGATGTGGGGGCCAATCACGGGGAATTTACTTGCTTCGCTGCTAAACGATTAACTTCTGGTTCTGTGATTGCGTTTGAACCTGTTAATACAACTTTTGAAAAGTTATCCTCTAATGTTAAAATGAATCAATGGAATCACGTTCAACTCGTACAAAAAGGTTTAAGCCAGCAAGTGGGTAAACTGCCTATCTACATCTCAAGGGAAAAAGAAAAACATTATAATTTGCATAATGAAGGAGTAGCCACAATTTATCCCGATCAAAATTATACAGAATGTCTAGGAGAAATTGAGTTAACGACTTTAGATCATTGGATGGAAGAAAATCCTCAAATCCTACGTCTAGATGTCATGAAAATCGATATTGAGGGGGCTGAATTAGATGCTTTAAAAGGCGGAGAAAAAACCATTGCGAAATTTCGTCCCCTCATTTTAATGGAAATTAACCAGAAAACCATAAAAGCTGCGGGTTTGACCTCAAAATACTTACTGGACTATATGAATAATATGGGCTATCACTATGAATTAATTTACCGAGATAGTCTGTATACAAAAGGTGGTCAAACCTTAAAAATTTCGGAAGATGAATTAAGTGAAATAGACGATTTAATCTTCTATCCTCAATGAATTGATGGTTAAGGTTTTTAGGCAAAGAGCAACCTTGGCTTTTGAATTGATGAGGGATAAAGCAGAAACAGGCAAGGGTGGAAATCACGGGATATGCTGTATATTCTACCTGTTTTCTCTCTTGTTCAGTGATAACACTGATGATAAGATAGTGCTTTGTCCCTACAAATACCAAATTAAAAAAGCCGATCGCCTCCTTCTCTAACAACACAAAAAAACAGGACACAGCAGTGCTGCGTCCCTACAAATACCGAATTTAAAACCCAGTTTAAAAAGACTTAAATTCGCCCCCAGACTGAGTTTTTTTGCTCAACCAATCCTGACCCAATCTGATTGTCACGTCCGACTGCAAAGAACCCGTACTTTCAACCAGCACATCTCCAAAACCCAAAGACTGTTGAATCGCTTGGGCACTTTTAATATCGCCGTCTTGAGCGACAATCGTAGTCACATCCAGCGGTTCGGGCCAAGCCTTATAAACCTGAACATTCCGATAGCCGGCGCGAGTCAGAGTATTGACAAAATCTTCAACAGCCGATTCATCGCCCGTACTGTCTTGAACCGCCACCTTCAGAAAAGTCGCATCAGCATTCTCAATTGTCCAACTATTTTGGCCGAAGTCAAAATGCTGTGCCACCATCGTTTCGATCGCATTTTGGTCTGGCAACCAAAAACTTGCCTTATAGTCTTTAGGATCGCTGAATCTGCCGGGAACCATCAACATTTGTACGCTGGCGCGATCGGTTTGAGTAGCAAAACCAGCCAAAGCCACCAATTCTTCTATACTCAAATTCGTGTCAATGTGAGACTGAATCACCGACAAAATCTTCGGCAAGCGAGAAAGCAAACCAACATTAACTTGCTCTTCCACAAAAGCCCGCATCAACAATTGCTGGCGCTGCACCCGCCCGATATCGCCTAAATCGTCGTGCCGGTAAAGCAAATAGTGCACGATTTGTTCACCGTTGAGCTTCTGCTTGCCAGCCTTTAAATCTATATATAAATGCTGACTATTATCGGTATACTTCATGTCTTTAGGGACATTAATAGTAATCCCACCAAGGGCATCTACCAAACTTTTGATGCCTTGAATATTGACTGTGACATAACGGTCAATTCCCACACCGCCCAGGAGTCCGCTGACGGACTTAGCTGACGAAGCCGGGCCGCCGTAGTAATTAGCTTCATTGATTTTTACAGTCCCCCTACCTTCAACATAGGTGCGGGTGTCACGGGGAATGGAAAGCACG